>ENA-OVHL01000410-OVHL01000410.1-human-gut-metagenome-genome-assembly--contig:-NODE-410-length-1137-cov-1.75878_pt1 | contig 1137 bp, 2 predicted proteins | sample MGYA00248649_ERZ507516 | MGnify/ENA primary metagenome ERZ507516 (study PRJEB26165, sample SAMN02676151) | human gut metagenome | isolation source: stool | host: Homo sapiens | place: USA | study: EMG... | reverse complement strand
GCTGGCCCATCTGTTGGCCCATGCCGGGCATTCGGTGGCACTGCTGTTACGGGATACGGAGCAGGCCGCGCACATCAACGCGCACCATGAGAACCCGCGTTACCTGCGGGGCGTACAGCTGCATCCGGGCATCCGGGCTGTTGCCGGGGATACGGGCGGTCCGGAACAGGCGGAAGTGCTGGCGGACGTCTCCATTCTGGTCCTGTCGGTCCCTTGCCAAGCCATGCGGGGGACGCTTCGCCGGTTGGCGGGCGTTGTGCCCCCGGACTGCGTTCTTGTCAATACGGCAAAAGGAATCGAAGTTTCCGAGCTGGTTACGGTGGAGCGCATGGTCCGGGAAGAGCTGCCCGGATTCGTGGACCGCTACGCTGTCCTTTCCGGGCCGTCGTTTGCCCTTGAGGTGGCGACCTGCAAGCCCACGGCGGTGGTGCTCGGCTGCCGCGACGAACGGCTTGGGGCACGGCTGAGGGAAGTGTTCGCCACGCCGTGGTTCCGATCCTATTCCAGTACGGACGTGCCGGGTGTGGAGCTCGGCGGCGCGATCAAGAACGTCATCGCCATCGCCGCGGGCCTCAGCGACGGGCTCGGCTTCGGCCTGAATGCCCGGGCGGCGCTGGTCACGCGCGGCCTTGCGGAAACCAGCCGTCTCGGTGTGGCGCTTGGGGCGCGGCATCGACCTTCATGGGCCTTTCCGGGCTCGGGGACCTCATGCTCACCTGTTCGGGCGATCTGTCCCGCAACCGTCAGGTCGGGCTGCGCCTCGGGGCCGGTGAGAGCCTGGAAGGCATCGCCTCATCCATGTGCATGGTGGCCGAAGGGGTCAAGACCACGCAGGCCGTGCACCGGCTGGCGCAGCGCCTCGGCGTGGACATGCCCGTGACCGGCACCATGTACAGCGTCTTGTATGAGGGGTTCGCGCCCCGCGAAGCGGTGCAGGCCCTCATGGGGAGACAGTTGAAGGAAGAATAACCGGGATAGCTGATGAAGGGCTGTTGTTTTTTAGCAGATCGGCGGGGGGAAGCGTTACACCATCCGCCGTATTTTTAGGAATGAGGCGGCCCATATAAAAAGAGGTTGAGTGTGTCCCAATCTTTCATTGTATTTCCTATGCAACTGCCGATAAATTCGGTAAACGCG
>ENA-OVHL01000111-OVHL01000111.1-human-gut-metagenome-genome-assembly--contig:-NODE-111-length-20089-cov-8.48453_pt1 | contig 20089 bp, 20 predicted proteins | sample MGYA00248649_ERZ507516 | MGnify/ENA primary metagenome ERZ507516 (study PRJEB26165, sample SAMN02676151) | human gut metagenome | isolation source: stool | host: Homo sapiens | place: USA | study: EMG... | reverse complement strand
ATAAAGGGTAATATATAACAGAAGGTTTATATAGTCAGAAGCAAGATAGTGCTTCTAAGGAAAGTGGCTTGAGGGGGCCACTTATATGTTGGGGAGGCAAAGCCTCCCACAACATATCTTTGAGTAATCAGATTAGAACTGGTAAACCAATCCTACAGCAACGATATCATCGGTAGCAACGCCAGATGCTTTCGTGAAATCGCTCTTATCAATCAGGTTGATTTTGTAATCAACAAAAGTGGACATATTTTTGTTGAAGTAATAGGTTGCACCTACATCAATATATTCAACCAGGTCCTGATCACCCCACGCACCCAAGTCTTTTCCTTTAGATTGCAGGTAAGCAACGGACGGACGCAGACCGAAGTCGAACTGATATTGTGCAACTACTTCGAAGTTTTGTGCTTTGTTGGCAATATGGTTATTACCAAAAACAGTCATGTTCTGGGTTTCAGAATAGGTGGTAGCCAGATAGATGTTGTTCGCATCATATTTCAGACCAGCTGCCCATACTTCAGCATTTTGACCAGATGCATTCAGGCTGTTGTTACCGTAGATAACCTGATCATTAGTGCGGTCAGATTTAGCATAGGTTGCACCTACACCGAATCCTTCATACTCATAAGTAGTGGAGAAACCGAAACCATCACCGTTAGCTTCAGTTACGTCAGTGCGGTCATTTTTACCCTGATACTGAGCAGCAAAGTTCAGGCCATCGACCAGACCAAAGAAGTCGTTGTTACGATAAGTTGCAACACCAGTAGTGCGACCAGTCATGAACACATCTGTTTGGGTCCAGGTATCACCACCGAATTCTGGCAGAACGTCAGTCCACGCACCGATGTCGTATGCTACACCGTAGTTACGGCCGTAATCGATTGAGCCGTAATCACCAAATTTCAGGCCTGCAAATGCAAGACGGGTTTTGTCTTTGGAAGAACCTTGAGATTCAGCACGGTTGCCTTTGAATTCATATTCCCACTGACCGAAACCAGTCAGTTGATCGTTGATTTGGGTTTCACCTTTGAAGCCAAGACGGGCATAAGTAGTATCACCATCATCTGCATCATTAGAGGAGAAGTAGTGCTTGGCATTAACTTTCCCGTATAGATCCAGCTTGTTACTGTCTTTATTATAAATTTCAGCTGCCTGAGCAGACATCGCCATCAGTACTGATGCAGCTACAGCAGAAATTGCCACTGTTAATTTTTTCATCGTGAGCCCTTTTATTTGAACTATTATTTAAAAATGATGTCACTGCACTACAAATATTCATCTAATCAATGAGATTATTTCAAGATGTAAGTTTTAGTTTCTCATTTAAATTGTGAAGTAGATCCCTATTTTTATCTGAACTGTTTCTATTGCACACAATGCATGACTATTTTGTGAACGAATATAAATTTGGTAGTCAAATTATATTAAAGGTTGTTATTTATGTTTGACTCATAATTTATTTTTTTAATTTAAATAGCCTAAAAATAACCATGGAAATTATTTGCATGATATTTGTTTAGATTTATTAATGTAATTGAGGTGGTTTTATTTAATACGCAATATAGCGCCGCTTGATATTAGTTCTATTTTTTTTTTGCGTAAGATAGATGAGACAAACTGAGACGCATAATGGTTTGCAAGGCTCTAATACTTTGATGTTGAGGATGTGATGGGACATGTACGGGGCATAGTACAATGATGTCCATCCAGGTGTAGATAATCTCCAGGCTTATCAAACAGGTTGAATTAACTCCGCGCCCTGGTTTTTAACATTACCCACCGCGCACGATACCGGGTGCCAGGTGAACTGGTTTGCTGGAACACAGCCACTGGCAGCAATTTCAGAGGCTTCTTTACCGCTAATCTCTTGCCGCATCCATTCCCGTGCAGCTTCTGGCGACAGTACCAGCGGGCGGCGGTCATGAATATCTACCAGACCCTGGTCTGCTGCTGCAGTGACAATTAAAAATCCTTCGGCTTCGTCACCGCGCTCAAACGGTGTGCTACCTATCGCGGCTATAAAAACAGGTTGTCCATCTGCGCGATAGATAAAATAAGGCTGTTTTTTGTCGCCTTCTTTTTTCCACTCAAACCAGCCATCGGCAAAGCAGATTGCCCGACCATGTTGCCAGAGCGGTTTAAACATGCGACTGGTTGCGGCAGTTTCTACGCGGGCGTTAATCAGCGGCGGTTTATCCCACCATCCGGGAGCATATCCCCAGAAAACCGGATCCAGATGAAGGTGTTCATCACGTTCACTGAGCAGAAGGACTTTGGTTCCCGGCGCGACGTTGTATCTGCCAATAGGTTCGGGATCGTAGGGAATATCGCGTTCAATATCTTCCGCGAGAAGCGCAAGGTAATCTTCACGCGTTTGGGATTGAGCAAAGCGTCCACACATAGAAACCTCCTGAGGTCACACTGAAAAGAATAGGAGAGGGGGCGGGTAAAATCTATGTGATAGAGAGGTAATGATGTTCCCGCTGTGGGCCACAGCGGGAATGAGGGATTACTTCTGAATTAAATAACGAATGGTCGGCCCGTCTTGCTGAATATCCAGCACCGTATAGCCGTGATTACGCGCATCCAGTGGAATATTATTGATCGACTGCGGACAGTCGCTCACCACTTCCAGGATCTCCCCTTTTTTTAACTGCGGCATCGCCTCAAGGGTTGCGACTGCCGGATAAGGGCAGGGTTCACCCACCATATCAAGACGGTAATCAGGAACGATATTTTTCATGCGATCTCCTTAGCAATCTGCGGTGCCGCACGGCGGAAGAAGCGTTTTTCCCAGCCGATAATCAACATTAGAGCTGCAAACAACAGCAAATATGTCACCAGCAGGCCGCCCATCGGGCCAAAGGTTTTCAGGAGGTTGATTTTGTCCCAGTCGGTGGCCAGCGCCGGAGCGAAATCATCCCAGTAATACGCCAGAATCGTTGAGCCGATCACGTTGCCCAGACCGACCCACCAGTAGTGCACCTGGCCTTCTACCGCGCGGTACATCCAGCCGGTTTCGCAGCCGCCTGCCAGCACGATGCCAAAACCAAACAGTAAACCACCAATTACCGCGTTTGGTCCCGCCCACATGATTTTGGGTTCAACGCCTAACTGTACGTAACTGAAGATCCCGATGGCACTTACCGCCATACCGATAATGATTGCTTTCGCCATATGGGTACGTCCGGTGATCCACATATCGCGGAACGCCGAAGTAAAGCAGATTTGCGCACGTTCAATCAGTAAACCAAAGCCGACGCCAAACAGCATTGCCAGCCCCAGTTTTGGTTGGTTCATCGCCGTGAGCAGCGCCCAGCCCAGCATGCCGAAAAAGACCAGCATCCCGAGACGAAAACGACGCCGCGCCTGATCCGGTTTTTGCGTCAGCGGTGAGGCAGCAGAAACTTTCTGCATTTTCACGGGAATACGGAAGATGGGCAGCAGGGTAAAGCACGCGCCAAACCATGAACCAATGGCAGTGGCGATGGCAAAGAACCAGGCGTGCAGCGAGAACTGTGGAATTCCGGTAAAGAACGCCGCCAGGTTACAGCCCATTGCCAGACGTGCGCCAAAACCGGCGATAATACCGCCAATGATGGCCTGCATAATGCGGATACGGCTGCGCGGCATGCGCAGTTTGACATTGTTGGCCCACAGCGCTGCGGCAAAACAGCCGCCAAACATACCGAGGATCATCATTCCGTCGATGCGGGTTAATGGCGATCCTTCCAGATGGATAATTTTAAAATAACCCCACTCTTCAGCATGGACGCCGAACAACTGCAGGAGCTGACCGCCCCAACGGGTAAATTCACCCGTGACTGCCCAAAATGTGCCAGTGATGCCAAAATAGTAAGTGGAGAGAATACCCGCCGCGATGACCGCAGGGATGGGTGCCCAGAATTTAATCAACCAGGCGTGTTTGAATTGCTGCCATGACATGAATGTAGCCTCTGAACTCAGAAGGTTTGAAACAAGAGTCGCGAATCATACACCATGCAAATTTATTTTCGGGGTAATAATTCACAAAAATAATGGTTAGATCAAATTTCTCTCTGAGCCTGGAAAGGCTGGCGACATCAGGGCTTTAATGCCACAATCCTCTTTTCTTCTCATGCAGGACGAATGATGAAAAAACTCGCAATTGCAGGTGCGCTCATGTTGCTGGCGGGCTGTGCCGAAGTCGAAAACTATAACAATGTCGTGAAAACCCCCGCGCCGGACTGGCTGACGGGTTACTGGCAGACCAAAGGGCCGCAACGTGCGCTGGTCAGTCCGGAAGCGATAGGCAGCCTCATTGTCACTAAAGAGGGCGATACCCTGGATTGCCGTCAGTGGCAGCGGGTGATTGCCGTGCCGGGTAAGTTGACATTGATGTCTGATGATCTCACTAACGTTACCGTAAAACGTGAGCTGTACGAGGTTGAGCGTGACGGTAACACCATTGAGTACGATGGTATGACGATGGAGCGTGTGGATCGCCCGACGGCAGAGTGTGCCGCCGCGCTGGATAAAGCGCCGTTACCGACGCCACTGCCGTAATGAAATCTCCCCGGCTTGCCGCCGGGGATGGATTTAAATCACCTCTTCGATAACCCACACGCTAACGCTGCCGCCGTTGCAAAAGAAGGTCGCTTCGCCGTTTTCGTCTGTCACTACGCTCTCTTGCCGGTTCCCCAGAAAATCACGCCAGGTTTTATTGCCGTAATTCTCTCCCAGATGAATGGTTTTTTCGCCATCATCTCCGTTCGACATGACCACCACGCAGCCGGGATATTCGTCGGTGCCACTGCGGCTAAAGGCAATGCAGTTCGGATGGTCGAAAAATAACGTCTGTACACCGTGGGCGAAACGCTGACGGGCGAGAATTAACTCATCAAGCTGTTCGATTATTGGCATATCTATCGGATAGGTTTGCCCGTCACCACCGACATCTTCGTAATGTGCACCGTAGAGGTCCGGATAGAACACCGAAGGAACGCCATTTTCCCGCAACAAAATTAAGGCATACGCCAGCGGTTTAAACCACGGTTCGACCGGTGCTTCGAGGGCTTGCAACGGTTGGGTGTCGTGGTTGGCAACGAGGGTTACGGCGTGAAAAGGATCGGCTTCCACCAGCGTCCCAGTGAAGATCTGCGTCATGTCGTAGTCGCGACCCATGCGCGATGCTTCATGGAATTTCATCTGCAGCGGCGCATCAAACAGCATGGTTTTGCCTTCCACCTGATCAATATACGTTTGCAGTTTATCGACTTCATGCGACCAGTATTCAGCCACAATAAACAGCGGCTTTGGCGCAACTTCCTGTACGTGTTCGATCCACTCTTTATAAAACCATGCCGGAATATGTTTGACCGCATCAAGACGAAAGCCGTCGCATTGCGTTTGTTCCATCACCCAGCGCGCCCAGTATTTAATCTCTTCCGTCACGGCATGATTGCGAAAATCGATATTCTCACCCATCAGATAATCGAAATTACCGAGTTCATCATCAACCTGATCGTTCCAGCCTTCTCCGGTATAGTCGTTAACAATTTTAAAAATGCCATCTTCATCAGGGTGTTCGATATGGTCGATACCGCTAAAACATTTGAAATCCCAGATAAACTGCGAGTATTGCCCGGCACGAGCGGGGAAGGTGTAACGCGTCCAGCCTTCACACTCAATGATTTCTTCGTCAATTTGCGTACGGTCATCAGCATTTACACGCTGCACGCGAATAGCTTCTTTTTCATCCGCGCCCATTTTGTGGTTGACTACCACGTCCAGCAGCACCGCAATGTCATTACGTTTCAGGGCGTCAATGGCGGCCAGCAGTTGTGCTTTATCACCATATTTAGTAGGGATGCTGCCTTTCTGATCAAACTCACCTAAATCAAATAAATCATAGGAGTCGTAGCCGACCGAATACCCGCCCGATGCGCCTTTATAGGCGGGCGGCAACCAGACCATATTGATACCAATATCATTAAAACCGTCTGCGCGCTCGGCCAGTTCAGGCCAGAGCTTACCGCCTTCCGGGTAATACCAGTGAAAACATTGTAACAGCGTGGGATTACGCATTCTTCGACTCCATTCAAGGGGAATATTAGAAGCGTAGCCGTAATCGGATTATTCGCGAGCCATCGGCTCATTAAGATTCAAAAGAGGTTATCCTGCGGAGCCAGCACAAAGCCGCCCTGATCGCCATAGGCACTTAACACCGATTTTTGCACCGATGACTGACCGACCAGTTTCGCCAGTTCATCCATCCGAATCTGTAATAACTGCTTTACCTTGCTTTCGTTGTCGAGAATCAGGTGCAGCATCGGGCGGAGCTGCTCCTGCATCGTAGTGGACGGGGCAACCTCTTCAGTCAGGTGTGCGATCTCCTGCACCGCATTCACATACGCCATTTCGCTGGCGATGAGTTCGTCCCATTGTTCTTCCGTTGCCAGGCGTAACATGAGCTGGCTTTTTTCGACGAGTTGTTGCCAGGCGAAATACAAATGCGGTGCATTGTTCATCAGACTGGGTCCTGAATCAAAGAAGGGGAGAGTAAAGACTCTTTCCAGGCATCGGCAATATTACGCATTAATGCTTCCACCTCTTCGACTGCGGAGACATCGTTGCGTAAATTGGCTTGCAGCAAACGCCTGACCATATAGCTATAAAGAGCAATTAAGTTTTGGGTTAATTCGTCTTTGCTCTCTTCATCAAGACTCACCCGCAGTCCGTTCTCAATGATGTTGATCGCTTTTGACAAAGAGACACCTTTGCCTTGCTGATTGTTGTCCTGCATAAACAGTCGCGCTCTAACCAGTGCGCTCAGCACTCCATCAAATAGCATGGTGACCAACTGCTGTTGGCTGGCGCTCATTACGGCGCTTTCGACGCCAATTTGTGCATAGGCCTGGGTGCCTTTTGCCGCGTACATAGTCTCTCCTGAAGATTATTTCGAGTTGCTATTTGAGGTGTCGAACTGCTGTGTCAGATAGCTACTAGTGGAGTTCAGCGAGTTCATTAACACATCTAATTGGGTGAACTGGGCTTTATAGCGCGTCATTAAGGTATCGATACGTTCACTGGCTGCGTTGTACTGGTCGGTCAAATTATTCAGCGTTTTGCTGACGCCATCTTTTGCTGCCTGGATTATCCCGGTGGAAGAGAGCCAACTGGTCAGGTTGCTACTAATGCCGGTGGTTACCCCAGTACTTTTGCCGTCACCTATAAACATTTCACCGATACCAGCGGCATCATTTTTTAGCGCCGTTTGCAATTTGTCAGTCGCGATTTCCAGCTTGCCGGTACTGGCATCGCTGGTAATGCCAATCTGTGCTAGCGTTTTATAGTTTGAACTGCTGTGAGTATTGGCAAGCAAGGTTTTAAGCTGAGTCTGGATGGTACGCAGTGTGGAGTCACCGAGTAATGCGCCATTACTGGAGTCCTGACTTTCAGCTCCGGCATCGACAGCGGTGTATTTGGTTAAGCTGCTGAATGTATCCTGCAATGTGTTATAGGCATCCACCCACGCTTTAACCGCATTTTCAGCTTTGGATGTGTCTTTACTGATGGTCAGTGTCTGATTACCGGTGGTGACGTCATTCAGGTTGAGGGTGATATCTTCCAGTGAGTCGCTGATAGTGTTACTGCTGTTTTCAATCTCAACGTTATTGACTGTCAGTTTGGCGTTTTGCGCGGTGACGCTTTCAATCATGCCATTGCTGCTATCACCCGGCGTTCCGTTGTAACCCATAAAACTTTCCAGGGCGCTGTCGCCGCTGACGCTAAGTTTCATAGCGTTATCGCTGCCTGTATCGTTAGCGGTGATGGACAGACGATATTCGCCGTTTCCCACATTGATGATACTGGCGCTGACACCAGCTTTGGCGTTGTTAATGGCATCGCGAATGCCGGAAAGTGACGAGTTACCCGCGCTGATATCAATCGTGACCGGATCTTTACCGCCGCCTTGTTGGATGGTCAGTACGCTATCGCTGGTGGCGATGGCGGCTTTACTGTCTTTTTGACTATTTTTTGTTGTCAGCGTCTGTGCCTGCGCCAGTTGGCTAACGCTAATGGTGTATTTCCCAGCAATCGCGCTGCCCGTGGTGGTGGCGCTGAAAGCCGATGAACTGCTGGTGGTTGAGGTGGCGGTAAATAAATCGGCTTTATTCAGTGCTGTGTTGGCTGTCTGGAAACTCTCTAGTGCACTTTTCAGCGTCCCGTAGGCGCTCAGTTTCGCGGTGTAAGAGCTTTGCTGTTTTGATATCGGCGTCAGGGTAGATTTTTCTGCCGCCTCCAGACTGTCAAGGATGCTGCTTAAGTCCAGCCCCGACCCAACCCCAAGCGTTGAAATACTAGCCATATAGTTTCCTTAATCATGCGACGTGTATAGAACGAATACCGGGGTTATCGGCGTAAGCGGGGTAAAGTTTACGATTTATTTTTTGCCTTAATGGCACGAACAGCAACGAGGAAGGGGAGTATTTCGACCGCTAGAAAAAAATTCTAAAGGTTGTGAGTGACCAGACGATAACAGGGTTGACGGCGACGAAGCCGAAGGGTGGAAGCCCAATACTTAAACCGTAGACTTGAAAACAGGAAAATGAATTATGGCACAAGTCATTAATACCAACAGCCTCTCGCTGATCACTCAGAACAACATCAACAAAAACCAGTCTGCGCTGTCGACTTCTATCGAGCGCCTCTCTTCTGGTCTGCGTATTAACAGCGCTAAAGATGACGCCGCGGGCCAGGCGATTGCTAACCGCTTCACTTCTAACATCAAAGGTCTGACTCAGGCCGCACGTAACGCCAACGACGGTATCTCTCTGGCGCAGACCACTGAAGGCGCGCTGTCTGAAATCAACAACAACTTGCAGCGTGTGCGTGAGTTGACCGTTCAGGCGACGACCGGGACTAACTCTGATTCTGACCTGTCTTCTATTCAGGACGAAATCAAATCCCGTCTGGATGAAATTGATCGCGTTTCCGGTCAGACCCAGTTCAACGGCGTGAATGTGCTGGCGAAAGATGGTTCGATGAAGATTCAGGTTGGCGCGAATGATGGGCAGACTATTAGCATTGATTTGCAGAAGATTGACTCTTCTACATTAGGACTGAACGGTTTCTCCGTTTCGGGTCAGTCACTTAACGTTAGTGATTCCATTACTCAAATTACCGGTGCCGCCGGGACAAAACCTGTTGGTGTTGATTTCACTGCTGTTGCGAAAGATCTGACTACTGCGACAGGTAAAACAGTCGATGTTTCTAGCCTGACGTTACACAACACTCTGGATGCGAAAGGGGCTGCTACATCACAGTTCGTCGTTCAATCCGGCAATGATTTCTACTCCGCGTCGATTAATCATACAGACGGCAAAGTCACGTTGAATAAAGCCGATGTCGAATACACAGACACCGATAATGGACTAACGACTGCGGCTACTCAGAAAGATCAACTGATTAAAGTTGCCGCTGACTCTGACGGCTCGGCTGCGGGATATGTAACATTCCAAGGTAAAAACTACGCTACAACGGTTTCAACGGCACTTGATGATAATACTGCGGCAAAAGCAACAGATAATAAAGTTGTTGTTGAATTATCAACAGCAAAACCGACTGCACAGTTCTCAGGGGCTTCTTCTGCTGATCCACTGGCACTTTTAGACAAAGCTATTGCACAGGTTGATACTTTCCGCTCCTCCCTCGGTGCGGTGCAAAACCGTCTGGATTCCGCAGTAACCAACCTGAACAACACCACCACCAACCTGTCTGAAGCGCAGTCCCGTATTCAGGACGCCGACTATGCTACAGAAGTGTCCAACATGTCGAAAGCGCAGATCATCCAGCAGGCAGGTAACTCGGTGCTGTCCAAAGCTAACCAGGTTCCGCAGCAGGTTCTGTCTCTGCTGCAGGGTTAATCGTTGTAACCTGATTAACTGAGACTGACGGCAACGCCAAATTGCCTGATGCGCTGCGCTTATCAGGCCTACAAGGGGAATTGCAATTTATTGAATTTGCACATTTTTGTAGGCCGGATAAGGCGTTTACGCCGCATCCGGCAACATGAATGGTAATTTGTCAGCAACGTGCTTCCCCGCCAACGGCGGGGTTTTTTCTGCCCGCAATTTACCGGTAACCCCCAAATAACCCCTCATTTCACCCACTAATCGTCCGATTAAAAACCCTGCAGAAACGGATAATCATGCCGATAACTCATATAACGCAGGGCTGTTTATCGTGAATTCACTCTATACCGCTGAAGGTGTAATGGATAAACACTCGCTGTGGCAGCGTTATGTCCCGCTGGTGCGTCACGAAGCATTGCGCCTGCAGGTTCGACTGCCCGCGAGCGTGGAACTTGACGATCTGCTACAGGCGGGCGGCATTGGGTTACTTAATGCCGTCGAACGCTATGACGCCCTACAAGGAACGGCATTTACAACTTACGCAGTGCAGCGTATCCGTGGCGCTATGCTGGATGAACTTCGCAGCCGTGACTGGGTGCCGCGCAGCGTGCGACGCAACGCGCGTGAAGTGGCACAGGCAATAGGGCAACTGGAGCAGGAACTTGGCCGCAACGCCACGGAAACTGAGGTTGCGGAACTTTTAGGGATCGATATTGCCGATTATCGCCAAATGTTGCTCGACACCAATAACAGCCAGCTCTTCTCCTACGATGAGTGGCGCGAAGAGCACGGCGATAGCATCGAACTGGTTACTGATGATCATCAGCGAGAAAACCCGCTACAACAACTGCTGGACAGTAATCTGCGCCAGCGGGTGATGGAAGCCATCGAAACGTTGCCGGAGCGCGAAAAACTGGTATTAACCCTCTATTATCAGGAAGAGCTGAATCTCAAAGAGATTGGTGCGGTGCTGGAGGTCGGGGAATCGCGGGTCAGTCAGTTACACAGCCAGGCTATTAAACGGTTACGCACTAAACTGGGTAAGTTATAACGTCAGTAAATGCCGCACTTTAATTTTGACTACCAGGAGTTCTTAATGATGGTGCAGCACCTGAAAAGACGGCCATTAAGCCGCTATCTTAAAGACTTTAAACACAGCCAGACCCATTGCGCGCATTGCCGTAAATTACTCGATCGCATTACCTTAGTTCGCGACGGCAAAATAGTGAATAAAATCGAGATTTCCCGCCTGGACATGCTGCTTGATGAAAATGGCTGGCAAACGGAACAAAAATCATGGGCGGCATTGTGCCGATTTTGCGGTGATTTACATTGCAAAACGCAGAGTGATTTTTTCGATATTATCGGCTTTAAGCAATTTCTTTTTGAGCAAACTGAAATGAGCCCTGGTACGGTGCGTGAATATGTCGTTCGTCTGCGCCGTTTGGGGAATCATCTACACGAGCAAAATATTTCCCTCGATCAGCTGCAGGACGGTTTCCTTGATGAAATCCTCGCCCCGTGGCTGCCCTCCACCAGCACCAACAATTACCGCATCGCGTTACGGAAGTATCAACACTATCAGCGTCAAACGTGTACCGGACTTGTGCAGAAATCCTCCAGCCAACCTGCTTCTGATATATATTAAATAAGAATAAGATGTAGCGGAGTTGTTTTTGTGTTTACAAACAATGGCTCTACACTGCAAACAGACATAACAACATTCGGGGTGAATATGAAATTAGCACATCTGGGACGTCAGGCATTGATGGGTGTGATGGCCGTGGCGCTGGTTGCGGGCATGAGCGTTAAAAGTTTTGCAGATGAAGGTCTGCTTAATAAAGTCAAAGAGCGCGGCACGCTGCTGGTAGGGCTGGAAGGAACTTATCCGCCGTTCAGTTTTCAGGGGGATGACGGCAAATTAACCGGTTTTGAAGTGGAATTTGCCCAACAGCTGGCAAAACATCTTGGCGTTGAGGCGTCACTAAAACCGACTAAATGGGACGGTATGCTGGCGTCGCTGGACTCTAAACGCATTGATGTGGTGATTAATCAGGTCACCATTTCTGACGAGCGCAAGAAAAAATACGATTTCTCTACCCCGTACACCATTTCTGGTATTCAGGCGCTGGTGAAAAAAGGTAACGAAGGCACCATTAAAACGGCTGCTGATCTGAAAGGCAAAAAAGTGGGTGTCGGTCTGGGCACCAACTATGAAGAGTGGCTGCGTCAGAATGTTCAGGGTGTCGATGTGCGTACCTATGATGATGACCCGACCAAATATCAGGATCTGCGCGTAGGCCGTATCGATGCGATCCTCGTTGATCGTCTGGCGGCGCTGGATCTGGTGAAGAAAACCAACGATACGCTGGCAGTAACCGGTGAAGCATTCTCCCGTCAGGAGTCTGGCGTGGCGTTGCGTAAAGGAAATGAAGACCTGCTGAAAGCAGTGAATGATGCAATTGCGGAAATGCAAAAAGACGGCACTCTGCAAGCCCTTTCCGAAAAATGGTTTGGTGCTGATGTGACCAAATAATCAGCATAATGACAAAAAAGGGCGCTTTCACTAGCGCCTTTTTTATTTACGCGTTTTCAGCGTGCATAATAAGAAAATCACAACAACACACATCGGAGGCTGTTATGCCACTGCATAATTTAACCCGTTTTCCACGGCTGGAGTTTATCGGCGCGCCAACGCCGCTCGAATATCTGCCGCGCTTTTCTGATTATCTTGGACGGGAAATTTTCATCAAACGGGATGACGTCACTCCCATGGCAATGGGCGGCAATAAATTACGTAAGCTGGAATTTCTCGCGGCAGATGCTCTGCGTGAAGGTGCCGATACGCTGATTACTGCCGGGGCGATCCAGTCTAACCATGTGCGCCAGACTGCCGCAGTTGCGGCGAAACTCGGTCTGCACTGCGTGGCGCTGCTGGAAAATCCTATTGGCACAACCGCAGAAAACTATTTAACCAACGGCAATCGTTTGTTGCTGGATCTGTTCAATACCCAGATTGAAATGTGCGACGCACTGACCGATCCCAATACCCAACTGGAAGAGCTGGCGACGCGAGTCGAAGCACAAGGCTTTCGCCCGTATGTCATTCCGGTTGGCGGTTCTAATGCTTTGGGCGCGCTGGGTTATGTGGAGAGTGCGCTGGAAATTGCGCAACAGTGTGAAGGGGCAGTTAATATTTCGTCGGTGGTGGTCGCGTCGGGCAGTGCCGGAACTCACGCCGGACTGGCTGTTGGGCTGGAACACCTGATGCCTGAAAGCGAACTGATTGGCGTGACCGTGTCGCGTTCCGTTGCCGATCAATTGCCGAAAGTGGTTAACCTCCAACAGGCGATTGCGAAAGAACTGGAGCTGACCGCATCAGCGGAAATTTTACTCTGGGATGACTATTTGCACCTGGCTACGGCGTGCCGAACGACGAAGGCATGGAAGCAGTGAAATTGCTGGCGCGGCTGGAAGGCATTCTGCTTGATCCTGTGTATACCGGAAAAGCGATGGCGGGGCTGATTGACGGTATCAGTCAGAAACGCTTCAAAGATGAAGGGCCGATTCTGTTTATTCATACCGGCGGCGCGCCTGCGCTGTTCGCCTATCATCCCCACGTTTAGCTCCGGGAACGCTCATGCAAGAAAGTATACAACTGGTTATTGATTCCTTGCCGTTCCTGCTGAAAGGGGCTGGGTATACGCTGCAACTCAGTATCGGCGGCATGTTTTTTGGCTTACTGCTCGGGTTTATTCTCGCGCTGATGCGCCTGTCGCCAATCTGGCCCGTGCGCTGGCTGGCGCGTTTTTATATCTCTATTTTTCGTGGTACGCCGCTCATCGCACAACTGTTTATGATCTATTACGGACTGCCACAGTTTGGTATCGAATTAGATCCCATTCCGTCAGCAATGATTGGTCTGTCGCTGAACACTGCCGCCTATGCTGCCGAAACGCTGCGCGCCGCCATTTCTTCTATTGATAAAGGTCAGTGGGAAGCTGCAGCCAGTATTGGTATGACGCCATGGCAGACTATGCGTCGCGCGATTTTGCCACAGGCGGCGCGGGTGGCGTTGCCGCCGCTGTCGAACAGCTTTATCAGCCTGGTAAAAGATACGTCGCTGGCCGCGACAATCCAGGTGCCGGAGCTGTTCCGTCAGGCGCAGTTGATTACCTCGCGCACGCTGGAGGTGTTCACCATGTACCTGGCGGCTTCGCTCATCTACTGGATTATGGCGACTGTGTTATCGACGTTGCAGAACCATTTTGAGAATCAACTTAATCGCCAGGAGAGGGAACCCAAATGAGTGCCATTGAAGTTAAGAACCTGGTGAAAAAATTCCACGGTCAGACGGTGCTGCATGGTATCGACCTGGAGGTGAAGCCTGGCGAAGTAGTGGCTATTATCGGTCCGAGTGGTTCCGGCAAAACCACGTTGCTACGCAGCATAAATCTGCTGGAACAACCGGAAGCGGGAACCATCACCGTTGGCGATATCACTATTGATACTGCACGTTCATTAAGTCAGCAAAAATCGCTGATTCGCCAGTTGCGTCAGCACGTCGGGTTTGTCTTCCAGAACTTTAATCTGTTTCCGCATCGTACGGTGCTGGAAAACATTATTGAAGGGCCGGTGATCGTCAAAGGCGAACCGAAAGAAGAGGCCACGGCGCGCGCTCGCGAGCTGCTGGCGAAAGTTGGGCTGGCCGGTAAAGAAACCAGTTATCCACGTCGTTTGTCTGGCGGTCAACAGCAGCGCGTTGCGATTGCGCGTGCTCTGGCAATGCGTCCTGAAGTGATTTTGTTTGATGAGCCAACGTCGGCGCTGGATCCAGAGCTGGTGGGCGAAGTCCTGAACACCATTCGTCAGCTGGCGCAGGAAAAGCGCACGATGGTGATTGTGACGCACGAAATGAGCTTTGCCCGGGATGTTGCGGACCGGGCGATTTTTATGGACCAGGGGCGGATAGTCGAGCAGGGGGTAGCAAAAGCGTTATTTGCTGATCCTCAGCACCCTCGCACCCGCCAGTTCCTGGAGAAGTTTCTGCTGCAATAATAAGAAAAAATCAGCCCCGACGATTCACCAGTCGGGGCGGGACGCCATTTCAAACGTGATAAAACTGCTTAACAAATCAGCATAACTCATTAATAACATAAGAGAATGCGATGGCTTGCAAAAGTAATTCATTGCCTGAATAATATAAATTATATATAAATATTATTTATGTGATAGTTTGAATTATCATTATAAATGATACTCACTCTCAGGGGCGTTGCGGTTTACTATGCAGGATACGGATTTTTTCAGCTGGCTTCGCACGATGTTGTTGCGTTTTCAGAGGATGGAGGCCGCAGAAGAGGTCTACCATGAAATAGAGCTTCAGGCTCAGCAGCTGGAGTACGATTACTATTCGTTATGTGTTCGCCACCCGGTACCATTCACGCGACCTAAAGTGGCTTTCTATACCAATTACCCTGAGTCGTGGGTTAGTTATTATCAGGCAAAAAATTTTCTCGCAATTGATCCGGTGCTGAACCCTGAAAACTTTAGTCAGGGCCATTTAATGTGGAATGATGACTTATTCAGCGAAGCACAGCCGTTATGGGAAGCTGCGCGCGCACATGGTTTACGCCGCGGTGTCACTCAGTATTTAATGCTGCCAAATCGGGCGTTGGGCTTTTTGTCCTTTTCCCGTTGCAGCACGCGCGAAATACCCATTCTTAGTGATGAACTGCAATTAAAAATGCAGCTACTGGTGCGCGAAAGTCTGATGGCTCTGATGCGTTTAAATGATGAAATAGTGATGACGCCAGAGATGAATTTCAGCAAGCGCGAAAAAGAAATTCTGAAATGGACGGCGGAAGGTAAGACATCAGCAGAGATAGCGATGATTTTGTCAATCTCTGAGAATACGGTCAATTTCCATCAGAAAAACATGCAGAAAAAAATCAATGCACCGAATAAGACGCAGGTTGCCTGTTACGCGGCCGCTACTGGCTTAATTTGATCTCTTTTCTGTTCTGCGTGCCAGATGCAAAAACCGGCTGAAAGGCACGCTCTCAGCCGGTTTTATATTACTGACGGTAGGCTTGTTTAATTTGCTTAACCGTTTTGGAAAATACTGCAGCCTGGGTTTCGTCTTCGATCAGCGCAAGCTGTTTTTCCATCTTTAACATCACGCGGCCCGCGTCAGCTTGTCCCATCGCCTGCAGCATCAGCGTCAGCATCGCTTTCAGGCAGGAGACTTCATTTGCCAGTTCTTGATTATTCTCGGCAGTAGAAAAATCAGGCGTACTCATTTATTTTCCTCGTCATGTTGCAATGAAAATTTGCGGTGAAAAATGTTAAGGCGGCGGAGTATACCATAAGCTTTGCTAAAAATAGCAGTGGTTGTTTTTTGAGCGTGATATCAACAGTACTATAAAATACGTTAATATAATGACCAATAAATATTTTTATCATGAATGTTTTTTGCCCGTATTGTTCGGGTTAATTAATGTTACATATTCAGCGGGCTGATTTTCATTTTTGCTGAATAAAGTCAATTTTTGTCACATTTCATCGCCGGGCTTACTGTGAAACGATCCCGGAAGCCGTTGGTGACGGGCGTGACCATAACTGTGGACAATCGAATTGACAAAAACGAGAGAAAAATCGAATACCCACCATTTTTAACGTTTCAAAGTTGCAATAAAAACCGCTAATATACGAATGACTAACTATCAGTAGCGTTATCCCTATTTCTGGAGATATTCCTTTGATCAACGTTCTACTTGTTGATGACCACGAACTGGTGCGCGCAGGGATACGACGCATTCTGGAAGATATAAAGGGTATAAAAGTCGTCGGTGAGGCATCGTGCGGTGAAGACGCCGTTAAATGGTGCCGGGCAAATGCCGTTGACGTGGTGCTAATGGACATGAGTATGCCGGGCATTGGCGGTCTTGAGGCGACGCGTAAAATCGCGCGTTCCACAGCTGATGTCAAAATCATCATGCTTACCGTCCATACAGAAAACCCTTTACCAGCGAAAGTCATGCAGGCCGGAGCTGCGGGCTACCTCAGCAAAGGCGCGGCTCCGCAGGAAGTCGTGAGTGCGATTCGTTCTGTCTATTCAGGGCAGCGTTACATTGCTTCTGATATCGCTCAACAAATGGCGTTAAGCCAGATCGAACCAGAAAAAACAGAAAGCCCATTTGCCAGTTTGTCTGAACGTGAATTGCAGATTATGCTGATGATCACCAAGGGCCAGAAGGTCAATGAGATCTCAGAACAGCTCAATCTCAGTCCGAAAACGGTGAACAGCTACCGCTATCGTATGTTCAGTAAACTAAACATTCATGGCGATGTTGAGCTGACTCACCTGGCAATTCGCCATGGTCTGTGTAATGCGGAGACATTATCAAGTCAGTGAGTGATCAGTTTGACGCAAAAGCGTTTTTAAAAACCGTAACCAGCCAGCCAGGCGTTTATCGCATGTACGATGCTGGTGGTACGGTTATCTATGTCGGCAAAGCGAAAGACCTGAAAAAACGGCTTTCCAGCTATTTCCGTAGCAACCTCGCTTCGCGCAAAACCGAAGCGCTGGTCGCCCAGATCCAGCAAATTGATGTAACGGTTACTCATACAGAAACCGAAGCGCTGTTACTGGAACACAACTACATCAAACTTTATCAGCCGCGTTACAACGTTTTGCTACGCGATGATAAATCATATCCTTTTATCTTCCTGAGTGGCGATACCCACCCGCGTCTGGCGATGCATCGTGGAGCGAAGCATGCCAAAGGTGAATATTTCGGCCCGTTCCCGAATGGCTATGCCGTACGTGAAACACTGGCGCTACTGCAAAAGATTTTCCCCATTCGCCAGTGCGAAAACAGTGTTTATCGCAACCGCTCGCGTCCGTGTCTGCAATATCAGATAGGGCGCTGTCTGGGGCCGTGCGTTGAAGGACTGGTGAGTGAAGAAGAATACGCTCAGCAGGTCGAGTATGTGCGCCTGTTTTTGTCTGGCAAAGATGATCAGGTGCTTACGCAACTCATTAGTCGTATGGAAACTGCCAGCCAGAATCTGGAGTTTGAAGAAGCGGCGCGGATTCGCGACCAAATTCAGGCGGTGCGACGTGTCACCGAAAAACAGTTTGTTTCCAATACCGGCGACGACCTTGACGTTATTGGAGTGGCGTTCGATGCGGGTATGGCTTGTGTCCACGTATTGTTCATTCGTCAGGGCAAAGTGCTCGGCAGCCGCAGCTATTTCCCGAAAGTGCCTGGCGGTACGGAACTGAGCGAGGTGGTGGAAACCTTCGTAGGTCAGTTCTATTTACAAGGCAGCCAGATGCGCACCTTACCGGGTGAGATCCTGCTCGATTTTAATCTTAGCGATAAAACGCTGCTCGCCGATTCCCTTTCAGAACTGGCGGGACGCAAGATTAATGTTCAAACCAAACCTCGTGGCGATAGAGCGCGTTATCTGAAACTCGCGCGTACCAATGCGGCGACGGCCTTAACCAGCAAACTTTCGCAGCAATCTACCGTTCACCAGCGGCTGACCGCGCTTGCCAGCGTGTTGAAATTGCCGGAAGTGAAGCGGATGGAGTGCTTTGACATCAGCCATACCATGGGTGAACAAACCGTCGCTTCCTGTGTGGTGTTTGATGCCAACGGCCCGCTGCGTGCGGAGTATCGGCGCTATAACATTACTGGCATCACGCCGGGCGATGATTACGCGGCGATGAATCAGGTGCTGCGTCGGCGTTATGGTAAAGCTATCGACGACAGTAAGATCCCGGATGTGATCCTTATCGACGGCGGCAAAGGCCAGCTTGCGCAGGCGAAAAATGTTTTCGCCGAACTGGATGTCTCATGGGATAAAAATCATCCGCTGCTACTTGGCGTTGCCAAAGGAGCAGATCGTAAGGCTGGGCTGGAAACGCTGTTCTTTGAGCCTGAAGGTGAGGGATTTAGTTTGCCGCCAGATTCTCCCGCGCTGCATGTTATCCAGCATATTCGCGATGAATCACACGATCACGCGATTGGCGGGCACCGTAAAAAACGGGCGAAGGTCAAAAATACCAGTTCCCTGGAAACCATTGAAGGCGTCGGGCCAAAACGTCGGCAAATGTTGTTGAAATATATGGGCGGTTTGCAAGGTTTACGTAACGCCAGCGTCGAGGAAATTGCAAAAGTGCCGGGTATTTCGCAAGGTCTGGCAGAAAAGATCTTCTGGTCGTTGAAACATTGATGTCTCTGTAGCAACATAGGGGTAATCTTACTGACAACAGATAGTTACCCGTCATTATGCAATTTAATATCCCTACGTTGCTTACACTGTTCCGTGTCATCCTTATCCCATTCTTTGTATTGGTCTTTTATTTGCCTGTCACCTGGTCGCCGTTTGCCGCCGCGCTCATTTTCTGCGTCGCGGCGGTGACTGACTGGTTCGATGGTTTTCTGGCACGCCGCTGGAATCAGAGTACCCGGTTTGGTGCTTTCCTTGACCCTGTCGCAGATAAAGTTCTCGTGGCTATCGCCATGGTGCTGGTAACCGAGCATTACCACAGCTGGTGGGTGACCTTACCGGCAGCAACGATGATCGCCCGTGAAATTATTATTTCTGCGCTACGCGAATGGATGGCGGAGTTGGGTAAACGCAGTAGCGTGGCTGTCTCCTGGATTGGGAAAGTGAAAACCACTGCCCAGATGGTGGCGTTAGCCTGGCTGCTGTGGCGTCCGAACATTTGGGTTGAGTACGCCGGTATTGCACTTTTCTTTGTGGCTGCGGTACTGACTCTGTGGTCAATGTTGCAATATTTGAGCGCTGCGCGTGCAGATTTGCTTGATCAGTGATCGTTTCGGCGCAATTTTCAGCAAACGATCAAAAGTGGTGAAAAATATCGTTGACTCATCGCGCCAGGTAAGTAGAATGCAACGCATCGAACGGCGGCACTGATTGCCAGACGATAATAAAATCAAGTGATTAACTGATTGCTTGATGAATGCGGGAATAGCTCAGTTGGTAGAGCACGACCTTGCCAAGGTCGGGGTCGCGAGTTCGAGTCTCGTTTCCCGCTCCAGTTTAAAAGACATCGGCGGCAGCGGATGTCTGGCTGAAAGGCCTGAAGAATTTGGCGCGTTAACAAAGCGGTTATGTAGCGGATTGCAAATCCGTCTAGTCCGGTTCGACTCCGGAAC
>ENA-OVHL01000098-OVHL01000098.1-human-gut-metagenome-genome-assembly--contig:-NODE-98-length-25137-cov-23.4873_pt1 | contig 25137 bp, 33 predicted proteins | sample MGYA00248649_ERZ507516 | MGnify/ENA primary metagenome ERZ507516 (study PRJEB26165, sample SAMN02676151) | human gut metagenome | isolation source: stool | host: Homo sapiens | place: USA | study: EMG... | reverse complement strand
CCTTTATCCAGATGCAGATTTCCGACTTGATGGACGGCTGCTGCCAGGGTGCCATCGCTGGCCCGGCATTTAACTGTAATCCGTTCGGGTTGAACATTTCTTTTGCGTAGGGGCGGTTACGAATTGAATCCCAGTCGGTTCCGGCAGGAATATACATATTGTTCGTGCCGTACCTGAAATCAAAGCCCGTATGCCGGAAAGCCCCGAGGTCACGCACCGGGTTGCCCCAGATAAAGGTGGACACACCGTTGGGGGTGTCGTAATGCCAGAAGTCATCATGATATTTAGCATTGCCGCCATCATCGACCGACGGGAAACAGCCCCCTTCAAAGCGCACGTTGCTGTACTCGGTGAAGTTGTCTTTGTACATGCTGACGCAGTCAAAATGCAGGCCCAGCAGACGGCTGGCTTTACCGATAAAGCCCCAGCGGGAGACCGTGTAAAAGTTGTACGTCCACTCGTTATACACGCCGGTGAATACATGGTTTTGCGCGGTACCGTACACCACGCCATTTTTCGCGTTGTAGTCCTTTGCAGCCGCTGGCCCCCAGTATCCGCCAGAAACGTGCAGCCCGGTACCGGTCATCACCGCGATATACTCCGGCAGCGTCCCGGAAACGTTATTCGCACTGCGCCACGCCTGGCGCATAGTCACTTCAGTATTATAGAGCGCGGTCCAGTCACAGGCGTTACGGTACGTACCGCGACGCCCGCCTTCAAACTTACTGCCATCGTGTACGACACGGTTAAAGTTGCCGGCACGGCGGGTCGCTCCCGATGCCGCAATCGCGCTGGTGATGTACTCATAATCCAGCTCGTTGTTATCAAAGGCGTGGCCGTCACGATTGAATTTTGTCGGCTCCAGCATCGCGGGCATTTCAACCTGCGCCCAGTTAAAGGTGCTTTTGATGGTGACACCGTGGGTGAAAAAGCCTTCCGGGTTCAGCGCCAGAATCGCCACTCCGGCAGAGCACTGTTCCGGCATTTTTCGGATGGCGTGATCACCGTCCCATGTGCCGCCGTATATATGACAGTTCTGAAGACTCAGCGACCCCCAGTACTCCTGTTTGTTAACCGCCCGCCATTTTTCCTCAATCTCCGGTACACCATGCCGCCAGCCGTCGAGACGCTTCCCGGTCATGGCATAAGTGTAAGACTGACCGGCATAAACCATGAGATAAGAGGAGCCAAAGCGATAATTGACCCCGGAATAGCCCTTAATAGGCTCTTTACCGATGCGGTACATATTGGTTGGATAAATGAGGTCCAGACGAGCGCCGCCATCATAGGTCGCTACGTTATTTCCTGTGGACACCCCAAGCGTCAGACGGGAAAGAATGCCGTTGCTGGCCTGTCCCAGGCACACAAAATCATCCGTTGTCTGGTCTGTACACTCATCATAGGTGTACGCCTTCGCGCCGTTTGCCAGAACGATGATAGAGCCCCGGCATATTTCCAGCGCATACTCATTCCCGTTCGCGTTATAAACCTTGCCCTGGGTTATTACGTGCGTCCCCGCCCTGGCCGGGGCTGTTTTCCCGGTAAATCGCCATACGCCCTCACCGCCGTCGTTCTGCGCATAGAAGCCGTTAGACTGGTAAGCGTCAGGCGTATCAGTGGAAGTGAGAATTTGCGAGGTGGTGCCAATGATATTGCCGAGGCCGAAAATCAGCTGCGAACCACCCTCAGAGCCCAGATTTTTACGCAGGTTCGGGTCGCTGACTGAGGTGAAAAACGGGGAGTCCACCGCCCATGATGCATCCGTGGTGCCGGTCGTCACATACGGCAGCGGGGCGCTGTCCCTGAGATAGTAGAGAAAATCATCCTTGATAATCGCCTGACCGTGGCGGGTGAGCGTGATGATTTCTTTCCGGTAATCGCGGGAAAACATCACCCCGTCATCAATCAGGCTCTTTATCTGCTCACGCAGAAACGCCGTCCGGTTAGACAGTTGTGACGCCTGGCGGTTTGCGACGCCATCCCGCCCGCCTTCCACCCGATCGCCACGGGCAATCAGGTAAACATCATCTTCCCATACAGGTTGTTCGGAAATAGTCGCCATTTATTCACCTATAAAATCCACATCGCCTTCGTACGGGAAGACACCATTATAAAAAATACCGCTGTCGGGTTCGTACTCTGGCGGATATACCGAGACCTCATCGCCATCGAAAACCGCCGCGCCAGTAAACGCGGCCCCCTGCGTTCTGGCGGCAAGAGTCAGCTGGGCAATATGCCGACTGGCCGGTTTGGCATCACCTATCAGCCGTTCAAGTTCGCGCACCATGGTTTCAGTAATCCCGACGTCATTCAGGTCTATATCCATCCTGAATGTTCCGGCCGGGTCCGCTACCTGCCACCACTCCTCAATACTCATTGAGTAACCGAGGCGTTCAACAACCCGCCGGATGGCGGCTACGGTACCTTTACGTTGGTGGCTCCAGAATGCTTCACTGACTTCGCGTCGCTTTTCCTCTTCGCTCCAGCTTTCTTCCCAGCGGTCCACAGAAAAGGCCCAGGCCAGATAGGGAAGGAATTTAACGGGGCATTTCCACGGATTCCACAGGTCACGCAGCGGGACGTTTAAATCGCTGATACCTGAACATGCCTGCGCTAACTTGCGCTCCAGCGCAGATGACCCTGGGGGTAAAAGGCTGTTATTCATCTGAACCACCTATCACCACATTAAACCCTGTACAAAACGCAGCCTGCGTTTTATCCAGGACAACATCCGCCATCGGCTGCTGCAGTTCAACTCGCTGCACCCCCTGCACATGTAACGCGGCATATAGTGCCGACAAACGAATGTCTCGCCCCAGACGACGCTGCTCGTTGATATAGGTTGTCAGTTTCGCTTTTGCGGCCGCAAGAATGGGCTCAATTGCCGGGCCGGGATAGACAAAAAGAACAGCATTCACCGCATAACTGACAATCTCAGCAGAGCGTACGCTCAACCGATCCGCCACAGGACGCACGGCTTCATCATTCAGGGCAGTCCCGACCACCTGCAGCAAATCATCCGGCGCGGTGCCATCACCGTCGCGGGCCAGAACCGTCACCACCACTTCCGCCGGTGACGGGCTGAACGCCGACGCGTCCGCCACCCGACCATCCGAGCTAAGCGCGTGATATTCATAAGCACCGACTGGTCCGGCAACGCTCATCCCCTCAAAGGCTGCCGGGATGCGCTGGCGATAATCCGCGTCAGATTCCATTACTGCCTCCGTGGGCGGCGTTGTGGTGTCATCTGCAGCGGTAATCACCCGGCGCTGTACGTTGTTATTCGCGCCTAAATTGTCCAGGTCATCCCCGCCGGAATAGGCCACCATCACGGCTTTCGCTGCCTCGTTAATCCGCTGGCGCAGCAGCAGCTCCCGGTACACATTTTCCTGCAACATTTTCACCACCGGCTCAGATTCAAGCGTTAAGGTGCGGGTCACGGCCTCCTGTTCTTCTGCCGCAAATAACGCGACAAATTCAGCCTTGCGCTCAGCCAGTAGGGTTTCAAAATCCGGCACATCCACAATTTGCGGCGGCGGCAGCTGGGAAAGGTCAATAACGGCCATTGTCTGCTCCTGTCGATACGGAAAGGGACACAGGCACGCCGTCATTACGCTGGCCTGCCAGCTCAATAACCATTGCGCCATCCATGCTACTGCTGTTAACCGTGATGGTGTCCAGTTGCAGCCGCGGCTCCCAGCGCCGAAGCGCCACATACACCGCAGCCATGATCTGCAGGCGCAGCGCCGGGTTTTGCGGCTGGTCAATGAGCGCAGACAGCAAGGAGCCATATTCCCGACGGGCAATCCGGCTACCCTGCGGCGTCAGCAAAATATCCCGCACGGACTGGCGCAGGTGGTCGGTTTCCGTAATGGCCTTGCCAGTATCGCGGTTCATCCCGATATAGAGCGTCAAATTGGGCCTCCCGTCGTCCCGCCACTGTCGCCAGGGTGTTTATGTTTATCGGCAACGATACCGTTTGAGGTCATTTCCCCGCCGCCATGGGTCACATCGCCATTCAGGATCACGCTGCTGTTAATACGGGTCGTGTCAGCCTCGATTACAAACTCCCCTGTTTTGCAGGAAACCAGTTGTGAGGATTCGATAAGCACGGCTTTAACACCCCGGATAATCCAGCGCCCGGTGGCCGGGTCGTATTCGAACCAGCCGCCATCCTCGTATGCGGTCACGTCTGCACTTTCAGAGTCTGACGGCGGCGGGCAGGCGTTGGAGTAGATGGCCGGAAGCGCAAAGGCTGTATCCAGATTGCCGCCCAGGCTGAACAGCACCACCTGCTCCCCTGGAGACGGGCACCACCAGGTGCGTGATTTACCTGCACGGTAGGTCAGCCAGTTAATCCAGTTGGTTTCGAGGTCGCCCGTTTTCACCCGGCACAGCCAGCCGTCCCGGTCCACTTCGGTCACAATGCCGGTGCGGATCAGATTGGTGATAAGGCGCATGATTTCGGTTAATTGCGTATTCATGAAGGCAAGATTGCCACGCGCGGAGGGAGTGCGGCAGCGTGGCGGGTTGTGTCATCCCTGACACAAAATCACTGTGACAACCAATGCAGTAAGACGTCTCGCGTAATGTCTTCTGATTCATCATTGATGCCGAGCAACCGGCGCTCTGCATATTTGACTTCCGGCCCTTTACGGCTCACCCGATCACGCAAGCCATAGTGATGCACGCGGGCTATGCGCTGCACACGGCTCTCAAACTCGACGCTTGCCGAGTCCTGGCTGGCGACGGCTTTCAGGTATTTTGTTGTGCGGAGTTTTGCAAACATCTGCCGACGGATGCGGCCCTGTTTCGTTCTGGCCGTCACGCGACGCGGCTCGTAAACCGTCCCGTCCGGGTTGCGCTGCATCCTGATATTTTTCTGCTGGCTGCGGCGCAGCTGCTGTGCCAGATCCCGCATCATGCGCTTACGTGCGGCAGGCTCCAGTTCCGCCAGCAACGCATCTAACCAGGCGTCAACTTCCTGCAGCTCAGCCACGGCTCACCGCCCACATTTCGTCCGGTTCGCCCGGTTCCGGCACCGCTTCGACGCTGGACACGTCACCGCCAGCGCTGACTATCACACGCTCTGTCAGTTGCAGATTCAGGCTGATATCACAGATATCATTACGCAAAATGTCGACTTCAAAGGAAAGCAACTTTTCCCGCAGTTCCGGGTTATGAATGGCATCCGGCTGATTATCCATGAGCCAGGCCACCACCGGCGCCATCAATAACCCCTGATCGCCGCTGAAATCCACAATCACCACATTCAGGGTGTAACGATATTCCCATGAAAGTGACGCTGCCCCGGTTGCCACCACCGATCCGTTATCCACGAATAAATGCAGCTTGTCCGGGTTATCGCGGACATATGGCACCGCGCTATTCAGGGCGCGGCGTAAGGATTGAGGCTTGTTCACTGTTTCGCTCCTGACAGGAAATTATCGTGTCCACTTTATCGGCGCAGACCGCCCAGGCCGCCTCCGCTTCATCCAGCGCGGTCAGCAGATCACCGTTAGTGCGTGCCGCCGACTTTTCCAGGCGGCACTGCGTCACCCTGGGACAACCATTCACGGTAAGCTGCACCTCCGGCGAGGGCCGGACGTTCGCGCATCCTGATAATGTCAGGAGGCAAAGGAGTACCAGCCCAGCGGCGCAAATCCTCGTTTTCACGTTTTAGCTCCTCAATCCGGCGCTGACGGCTTCGCAGCAGCGCGTTTGTACTTTCTACCGCCGCGTAAAGCCGCGTCTGCTCCCGGTTGTTGGTTTCGGACAGGATGGACAGGGCGATCAGCTGGCTGTTCGTTTTTGCCAGTTTGTCGCCCGCCGTTTTCAGGTCCCCGCCTTGCTGATCGATGGTGTGGCTGGCCTCATTCAGTCGCCATGACTGCCAGCCCAGCGCCGCCAGTACGAGCGCAAGAATTACAGCCAGCGCGCGCGTCATACCGTCACCGGCTTCGCATCAACAACCTGCGCACGCAGAACCTTAAGCGCGACCAGCGTCAGCAGATAAAATACCAGGGTGACAACGTGGCCCGTAAAGGCGAGAAAAATCACAAGCAGTGAACACCTGGCCCATCTGATCACCCGGTTTGCTGGCGTACTGAAAAAGCGTGTCAACGCCTGCTGTGCTTCCCCCCGATGAGTGCCGCCCGCATACCACCCAGCCATGCAAAGCAGCACCGCTCCCCAGCTCAGCAGGCAGGCTACCCAGGCCAAGGCTGTAACCAGTGCCGGAACAATACTGTTTGGAAAAAAGAGACTAAAAATCATCAGCGCCGTGTACAGCACCGAAAATAACCCACCGATCAGTTTCTTTTTCATTTCGTTACGCTCCTTTTAAGCACCAGGACAGCTCCCGCGCGCGGCGGTTGTCCAGCCCCGGATTAAATACGCCTTTGACGTATACCCAGCGCGGCAACTGATAGCACGCATCGCGCCAGCGCTTCTGATTGATAAATTTCACCATGGTTGAACCGCAGGCATTGCCGGTTCCCACGTTGAAGGCCAGCGATACCAGTGCGTCATAGACGTTCTGCGGTACGCTCACCAAGACACAGCGATCCAGCGCCTTCTCCACCCTTAAAACGTTGGTGATGAAACTCCCGGCGGCCTGCCGTTCCGTGATGGTCTTCCCCGGCACCACGCCGGACGTATTGCCAATGCCATCGGTCCACACCCCCGCATCACACTGATACGGCTGCAGGCGGCAGCCCTCGTAATCGGCTATCAGCTTCAACCCTTCCACTGAGGTATGAAGTTGCTGAAAGCCCGGCAGGGTGGCGGCAATCGCCAGCACCGCCCCTACCAGGCAGCGTTTAACGGTTGAAGGATTCATATTCCCCCCGTGTAATTTTTCCGCCGCGCAGCAGCTGGTAGGTTTTGTGTTTGTAGTACCAGTTGATGGCCAGCATCAGCAGACCAATCAGCACACCGCCCACCGTAGAGGCATCTTTAAGCGATAAATCGCCCAACATCGCCAGCAGCACAGCGATGCAGTACGTGATGAAGGCGCTGATCCGTTCAAGCGTCATATTTCAGTCCCATAACTGGACGGTCTGCACCGTGGAAGTGGTGGCAATATCCGGCAGATCCACCTGCAGCCCGTGTGGTAAGAACGGGCCGTGCTCAGCCAGCCCCGGATTTGCCTGCAGTACCTGCTCCGTGACGCCCTGCGTGCGTCCGTAATGACGCCAGCAAAGCGCGTCCACCGTGTCACCCTGGTACGCACGCACTTTCATCAGATCAGCTCCACCGTACAGTGAGGCGCATCCTGCACCCGGCTAATTGCCCAGCGAGCATCACGCCACAGATCGCCGCTGGCATCAGCCAGCTCATCCCCCCTTTTCACCCCGGAGGCCGTGGCGTCGTAGTCCTGGTAACGCTCATTCACCTGCGCACGTGCCCAGCAATAAACGGCGTTGTGGTAGTGGTGAATACGTTCGCTTTTACCGTCCAGCAAGTCCGCCGGTACATCGGCCAGCGTCATAAATCCCAGCGCCTGCTGGCGCTTGCGGAAGTCGTACAGCTCCGCATTGACCTCTGACATCGCAGACCGGATGAGTTGTCCGAGACGGGGTGACGTCACCGTGCCATCCGTCCGCATCACGCTGCGAAACTCTGATAAATCCACATCGGGCCAGAATGGCGTATTTTTGATAATTTCCGCCTGTTCCGGCGCCTGCTCAGGCGCAACAAACTTCATGCGGGCTTTCTCCTGAAATAGTGGGCGGTGGACGGGGTTTTGATGTGGCAAAAGCCTTTCGCCACCCCGTGCCGCCCGTGCGCGGGGCACGTTCCGTTAACGGCTTTCATTGCGCAATCTGCGCTCCAGCTGCTGTTTTTCTTTTTTGACGCCACAGCGTGGATCAAGCTGCAGCGCATGATTGATGTGATTCAGGGCGGAGGCCGGGCTGGTTTCGGTCAGTACAGCGCCAATCGCTTTATGCAGGCGTGCCCGTGACTGGTCTGGCATATCCTGGCCGCCTGTCAGCTCCAGTGCCTGCAGTAATAACCCGGCATCGAAAGATTCACCTGCCAGCAGAGCGGCCTGCGCAGCGTCTGCCATTTCCTCTGCCAGCACCGTCTGGACGTTACGGTTTCCGATGGGCATCACCCATCCGTGCCGCAGCGCATGACGCCCTGCATCCAGCGCACCGGCATAATCACCGGCATCGATACGCCAGAGCATTACAAACATCACCACGTCATCCTGCCGGGCACCATCAGCAGCCAGCACCCCCTCCACCCAGGCGGAATAACGGGGCAGCAGCTCCACTTTGATTTGGGCTTTCTTCACTGTGGACTGGATACCTTTCAGGCGTCGGCGGTCCTCCGCCAGCTGCATCAGCATCAGGTCATACCCCGTCGCGTGGCGAACATTGCCGCCCTGCCGGGCGGCCTGTTCAGCCTGGACGCGCAGGCGGTGCTGCCGTGCGGGACTCAGGCTCATGCGTTATGCCCCCTCGCCTTCCGGTACAGCTGGCGCGCTGAAATCCCCCATCTGGATGTTTTCGACCAGCGCCGCGCAGCGGTAATCCTCAACCACATACGCTTCATTGACGGACTCGAAATTCTCAATCCGGTCACGTTTCGGGTTATCGATAACAGAACGACGGCGGGTATCTTCCTGCCAGTAAATGGACAGGTTATCCAGGCGGGTGATCAGCAGTGCATTCGCAGGGAAATACGGCGCGCGTACAGCCTGCAGGCCCCCCATGCGTTTCTGGCTGATGATCAGATCAGCGGCCAGCTTCTCCGTGTTCTCCTGGTCTTTGTTAACCAGCGGGAAATACTTGTCAGACAGCAGCTCACGGCCACAGACCACCACCAGATCATCATCATCCTGATACACCGGGTCGATCAGCTCGTTGACCGCATCCATCACCACAGCGTCCAGGTTGGCATAATCGCCACCCTTACCAACCTTCACGGCGCCTTTGGTGGTCACGCCTTCTTTGGTTTCGCTGCCCATGACATGATCCGGCGCATCTTCGCGGATTTTTTGCAGCCAGCCCTTATTTACGTCCTGCAGCATCGGGTTGGCGTCGCGGTCAGAGGTTTTGGCACGCTTCACGCCGTTGAACCCGATCATGATGCGGTCCAGAGCCTGGCGCTTCACGATGGCGTTACGGATACGCACCTGGAAATCCTGGAATTTTGCCCACAGGTCCAGCTTTGCGTAGGTCAGCACCGTATCAAAGTTGGTCTGCTCGCATTTGTATTCCACGTCCGCCATCACTGTCGGGTCAGTTGGTTCGCGCTCTTTGGTGGTGGTATCCGTGGTACCGGCAATCGTGCTACCGACCCCCAGACCCAGCAGCTGGCCTGACTGCTCATCCACCGGGGTGATGTTAATCAGTGTCAGAAAGGCAGCGGACTGCTGGATCTGGTCTTCCAGCGTCTGCTGCACCGACGGCTCAACGGTGAATTTGCTGGAAAGTTCTTCCACTTCCACGTTGTTCAGGCGTGCCAGCTGCTGCAGGTAGGCGTTAAAGGCAAAACGGGTTTTCTTTTTCATTGGTTCTTATGCTCCATCAGCAATTGGTCAGTGTGCCTGCCGGTGCGTATCCGCCCGGCGCGCGCTGGCGATAATCTTTGCGGCTGTCTTCCTGGCTCAGCCGCTGCTCCAGTTCAGCAAAAGCGGTCTGCTGTTCCTGCAGGGAGGCTTCCAGCTCACCAATGCGCGCATCCTGCGCAGACAGGGAGTGATCAGTACGTTCGCTCAGGTTTTGCTGTTCAGTAGCAATCAGCTCCACCGCGCGATGCACGTCAGAAAAACGCGCTTCATCGTTCTGTTCTTTTTTGGTGAACATCGCGGCAACGCGGGAAAACAGGGAGGGTTTTTCGTCCTGGACTTCTTCCCACTCGATCAGCGTTTCTTCTGCGGCGGAAAAGAGGTTTTCAGGGTTTTGCTTGCGGCCTGCCAGGGGGTTACTTCTGGCGCTGGCGCTAAACTGCAGCATTTCTGTACCCAGGCTTGCCGGGTCGTCAGTCGCTGCCAGGCCAATCAGGTACGCCTTGCCGGTATCGGCAAAACTGGTATTGACCTCCATCGAGGTAAACAGCTTTTGCAGATTACGGGTATACGCCACCAGGTCCTCTGACGGGGTGATCCACGCATACAGGGCCATTTTCCCTTTCAGCGGGCCGTCTGCAATCTCCTCTGCCTCCAGCTTATCCACGGTCCCGAAACGACGGAATGGGCTATCAGGGGTGTAACCCTTGATGTGCTCCAGATTAATCAACGCGGTATACACCTGCGGGTCATAGCTCGCCGCCATCTGTTCCAGCCAGGCACGCTCAATATTGCGCCCGTCTGTCGTTGCTCCTTCCACACCGATGCGGAAGCGCTTTGCTTTTACAGCCATGTGACCGACTCCATCAAATAACTCTGTGAGGCCTTATGGTTGCTGCGATGGAGGGGGTGAAACAACGCGCGGACCTTGTGCGGTAAACCATACAAAGGCCAGCCGGGGAAAGGCGCCAGGCAAGGCCGTATGTTTGTGCCATGGAAACGATGACCCCCGCAGACCTCGATCCCCGCAGGCAGGCATTACTGCTGTATTTTCAGGGATACCGCGTAGCCCGCATTGCTGAAATGCTGGGCGAAAAAGTTGCAACCGTTCACAGCTGGAAAAAGCGCGACAAGTGGGGCGAATACGGCCCACTCGATCAGATGCAGCTCACCACTGCCGCCCGCTATTGCCAGCTCATCATGAAGGAGCACAAGGAAGGGAAAGACTTTAAAGAAATAGACCTGCTGGCGCGCCAGTCCGAGCGCCACGCCCGCATCGGTAAATTTAACAACGGCGGTAATGAGGCGGACCTTAACCCCAACGTGCAAAACCGCAACCGCGGCCCCCGCAAACAACCTGAAAAAAACCAGTTCAGCGACGAACAGATCGAAAAGCTGGAAGAAATTTTCCGCAACGGAATGTTTGAATATCAGCGCCACTGGTGGGAAGCAGGAATTAAGCACCGCATCCGCAACGTGCTTAAATCGCGCCAGATCGGCGCTACCTATTATTTCGCGCGTGAAGCGCTGATGGACGCCCTTATGACAGGGCGAAACCAGATTTTCCTGTCAGCCAGTAAAGCCCAGGCACATGTTTTTAAGCAGTACATCATCGAGTTTGCCAAAGAAGTCGACGTGGAATTAAAAGGCGATCCCATGGTGCTGCCAAACGGCGCCACGCTGTATTTTCTCGGGACCAACGCCCGTACCGCGCAGAGCTACCACGGCAACCTGTATCTTGATGAGTATTTCTGGATCCCGAAATTTCAGGAGCTACGTAAAGTCGCCTCCGGCATGGCGCTGCACAAGAAATGGCGCCAGACCTATTTCTCCACGCCTTCCAGCCTGACGCACAGCGCTTACCCGTTCTGGTCCGGCGCCCTGTTCAATCGCGGGCGGGCAAAAGCGGATCGCGTTGATATCGACCTGACCCACTCAGCCCTTGCTGCCGGTCTGCTTTGCGCTGATGGTCAGTTCAGACAGATCGTGACGGTGGAGGACGCCGTGCGCGGTGGCTGCAACCTATTCGACCTCGACCAGCTGCGCCTGGAGTACAGCCCCGACGAGTACCAGAACCTGCTGATGTGTGAATTCATCGACGATCTCGCCTCCGTTTTCCCCCTGGCTGACCTGCAGGCCTGCATGGTGGACAGCTGGGAAGTCTGGGAAGACTTTCAGGCGCTGGCCCTGCGTCCGTTCGGCTGGCGCGAAGTCTGGATCGGCTATGACCCGGCGAAAGGTACCCAGAACGGTGACAGCGCTGGCTGCGTAGTCATTGCCCCGCCGACGGTGCCCGGCGGTAAGTTCCGCATCCTTGAGCGTCATCAGTGGCGCGGAATGGACTTCCGCGCCCAGGCAGAGGCCATCCGCAAACTGACTCAGCAGTATAACGTGACCTACATCGGCATTGACTCCACCGGCGTCGGTCACGGTGTTTATGAAAACGTAAAAGGCTTTTTCCCTGCCGTGCGGGAGTTTGTCTATAACCCCAACGTCAAAAACGCCCTGGTGCTCAAGGCATACGACATTATCAGCCACCGCCGTCTGGAGTTTGACGCCGGGCATACCGACATTGCGCAGTCATTTATGGCTATCCGCCGCGCCACCACCGCCAGCGGAAACCGCCCTACCTACGAAGCCAGCCGCAGCGAAGAAGCCAGCCACGCAGATTTGGCCTGGGCAACGATGCACGCACTGTTTAACGAACCGCTGCAGGGCGAAGCCGCCAATACCAGCAACATTGTGGAGATTTTTTAATGACTGAGAATACCGCACAGGATGTGATGCCACCCGACGTACAACCTAATGATGCAGCAACTACCCAGGCGTTCAGCTTTGGCGATCCCATTCCGGTACTGGACCGCCGCGAACTTCTGGACTACGTAGAATGTGTGCAAATGGACCGCTGGTATGAGCCGCCGGTGAGTTTTGACGGGCTGGCGCGGACCTACCGCGCTGCGGTACATCACAGTTCACCGATTGCCGTTAAGCGCAACATCCTGACTAGCACGTTTATCCCTCACCCGCTTTTAAGTCAGCAGGCATTCAGCCGTTTTGTGCAGGATTATCTGGTCTTTGGTAACGCCTATCTGGAGAAAAGGACTAACCGGCTGGGCGGTACTCTGTCGCTGGAGCCATCGCTGGCGAAGTACACCCGACGCGGGATCGACCTCAACACTTACTGGTTTGTGCAGTATGGCATGACCACACAACCGTATGAGTTCACCAAAGGCAGCATCTTTCACCTGATGGAACCGGACCTGAACCAGGAGATTTACGGCCTGCCGGAATACCTGTCCGCCATCCCCTCGGCCCTACTTAATGAGTCCGCCACGCTGTTTCGCCGTAAGTATTACATCAACGGCAGTCACGCCGGGTTCATCATGTACATGACTGATGCGGCGCAGAACCAGGAAGACGTGAACAACATCCGCCATGCGATGAAAAGTGCCAAAGGTCCGGGCAACTTCCGCAACCTGTTTATGTACTCGCCGAACGGAAAAAAGGACGGTATTCAGATCATTCCGCTGTCAGAGGTGGCGGCAAAAGACGAGTTTCTGAATATCAAGAATGTGAGCCGGGATGACATGATGGCAGCACACCGCGTTCCGCCGCAGATGATGGGAATCATGCCGAGTAATATTGGGGGGTTTGGGGATGTGGAAAAAGCAAGTAAGGTTTTTGTGAGGAATGAATTATCTCCCCTGCAAAGAAAACTTGAAGAGATAAACTTCTGGTTAAAAGATGACATTGTAAAATTCAAAGATTATTCATTATAATAAAAGTCGCAGATGCTTATAGTATCTGCGACTTTCTAAAATTATTTTAAGCAGCCAGTATCTTCTGCCATTTTTCATTCAAATCTTCAATATTCACTGCTTGCCTTTGCTTTACCCACTTTACCATTAAAGCTATTAACGCAGGTCTACCAATACGCTTATAGTATATTTTTTTATCCTTATTATATTGTTGAACAATATGCTGACCAACCTTTGCTAATAAAGAGTGGTCAATACCAGATAAGTCTCTATGCATATGATTTACTTGGTTAAACTTACTATCACCATGTGTTTTAATAATCTTCACACCTTCTTTTTCAAGCCAGTCGGGTTCAAGCCAAATTAGATCAATAGCATCAGGAGTCTGCATCGTTGTTGCTAAAGCAACAATTAATTTTTCAACATCTTCAGAGTTAAAATCCAAAGTCTCAGATTGCCACACAGATAAAGTGTTTTTAGTAGTTCTAGTACATCCAGTGATCGCATCAGCTGTAAAATGCTGTGGTTGCAGCGTAAGATTGGGCTGCCATTTCGAAATTGATATCTTCCGTAAAAGATAACTCATTTTAAATGCTCCAGATATTCTATCACACTTTTTTTATAGTCATTTAACCATTCAAACTCAAACTCTCTGAGTTCATGTAAGTAAATTAAAAATTTTGGATCTGACCAAGCTTCGGCTGCTCTCAAAGCAGCTTCATTAACCAAAGGATCTTTGTGAGAAGCCCCACCTAATATTAATACATCCGCTTTATCCTTTAATATTTCATACTCTAAAGAAGAAGCGACACAAAGATATTTACGCAGCTCATAAGAATTGCTATACAAACTCAACCAAACATTTTGAAAAACTTCACCAAATAAATTCTCATCTTTCTCATACAGCGACTCAAGAAATAACTGACACTTAGTTATCTCACCTTCAACATAATCTTCAGATTTAAGAAGATCAATAAGCATGCCGATACTTAGTTTTTTTTCGCGCTCAGAGGCATTCGAGTCAAGAAAATTATTTTTTTTAACTCCCTGACTCAGTTGATTGGATCCAATGTGATTATCTAAAAAAAGTAAATTCCATCTACTATTTTCAGCATAACCAACACTATCACCGTATGATTTAAAAAAATCAGGCTCACGTAAAACAACTTCATTTTTAGATGAATCCAAAAATGAAAGATAATTTTCTTCTTTTGGGATTATATATTTTTTTATATGTTCCATACCCCACCTTTCAAATGTCTGTGTAGCGTGAGAAACCTTTCATTAACTCATTGTTTTTATTCATCAAATCCTTAAAAACAGGAATTGAAGACGTAAAATCAAATCTTGTTTTGGTATTTTCAGGGATTGTATTGGTATCGACCTCAAAATTGATAGCATCTATAAAACTACCATTATCAAACATCGGAGATTGTATAGCACAACGCCTAACTGAACTTACCATATTAACAACTTCATCAGATAAACCGACTGTATCTCTTTCTACAATTCTGTTTTCCCATTCAATAGGATTAGCTTTATGATGAGTGAATATTTTCTTATATAACTCAGTATAAACATCATCAGTAGCCTTATAAAAGCAGGATTGTAGAATAGCTAATCTATTTGATTTTTTATCTGGAAATATACTTTTAAGTGCATCTATCGAAGCTTCAAGTTTATCAAAGAAAATTTCCCCTTCAATATTCACCCCTGAGAATACAATATTTTGATTTGGAAACTCTATTTTAAAAGTTTGACTAGCATCAGTCATAATGACAATTTGTCTTTTCTCTCCAGTTAACCCATTAACTTCTTGCGCAAACATTGGCAGCAATGAAAGTGAAGATAATTTATTAAGTAACATACCTAATATAGGAGGGGTCGCAGAGACATCATTATTGTTCGTAAAGAAGTTCGCTTGGAAACTATTAAATATTCGTTTCATTATTTTTCCTTAATAGAACCATTCCAAATAGTTGCTATGTTCATGGATGTAATTCATCAATTCTATTCGAATCTTAAATCTTACGCCAGCACTAAAGTGAGCCTCAATGAACAAACATAACTTATTAATGTGTCATCCAGAATGCTTTTACATTGTCGTTTTTGTAACCGATACTGCTAAGTGAAGAACTCATGGCCATTTAGTTAGGCGCCGCGCGCTCGTATCCCCGCCACGCCTGCCCGCTTTGTGTAGTGGTTTTCATGCACCTGCATGAGATATGAAAAAGCCCGCCAGAACTGGCGGGCCGGAGCTAAAACGATCCTCAAACGATCATGCAGATTCATGCGGCATAGTCATGCACTCTCTTTTTTTTCAGGTTAGCCTGAAATCCTCGTCAAAATCCATCAAGTTTTCAGCTACTCGCGATGAAAGGATGATGTACTTAATCCCCTCATCCAAGGGAACCGGGCGATCAAGTTCAAGCATAAAAACACCATCATAGGTTTTACCCAGCCAGAACCCGCCGCCGCAGGATTTTGGGCGCTGAAAAAGCACCCAACCACCCGGAACAAACTTCGGCAGCGGCTCATATCGATAAATAACCTGATAATTACTGTCTTTAGACCCCATAGCCTAACGCCTCGCCTTGCTCGTTGTTCAACCTTGCAGGCGGTAAAAACCAGTTTTATCGCCTGCAACGTTTTGTTAATGCAGCCAGCTGTCGTCTTCCCATACCTGCTGCATAATTTCCATTACCCGCTGCTTATCCTCATCAAGTTTTAAGCCGGTCAACTCGATACCGTTGGCACTGCCTTTGCGAATGCGGATCGCCGTCTTGGGATATAAAGGGATCAGGTTGCGGTAAAGCTCGGTTTCGAGTGCTTCCAGTGTCGCCTGGCTAATTTTCTGCTCTTTATCAATCATTATTTCGACACGCATGGAGCTCATCCCCCTAACTAGAAACATCCATTGACCGGCTGTACTCATGGCTACGAATTTTCGCCATTAATTCATCAGTCAGCTCAGAAACCCACTGGATAGCAAGTCGCTTCTCTTCATCGCTGCACTCACTAGCCGCTACAAGCTTGATAAAAAAATCAATACGCTGGAGTTTTAACGACTCCAAAAGATAGTCCTGCATTTCCCCTCCTATCCTCACTACGGGATATCCGTTGCCATATACCCTCAAAGGGATATTGCCATACTGCATATACATCCACTGGATATCCATACAGTATAATATGATTTTCTCGATGTAAAATAGTTTTTATCATTCAATCAGATGTGTCCGATGTAGGATAATAAAGCAGAAAATGCGCCCCCCCCCTTCATCGGTACCACTGGCGCCATTTATCATCTTCCTGCAGCCTTTGGTTCCGGTAAAAGACACGCAGACCGGCACCGGATGGAATACTGCCACCGCGCAGAAGCAGATCGATCTCCGCCTCCGAACCATCAAAGCCTCTCGATTTAAGTTCATACTCCAGCTGCAGGCGCTGCTGATTATCCACATCCTGCCTGTACCCTTTCCGGCGCTTAGGCTTAACCATGCGAAGCCGCGCGTTTAGCTCCCTCAGCTCCTTTTTGCTCATGCTATGGAGATACTCCTGCAGCTCCCGCTCATCCATACCCGCAATATCCGGTAAATCCTGTCCGCTTACTGTCCCGTTTTCGTTCATTTTTTCCACAGGGGGACAGTTATTGCCACGAGTCCAAGGGGCGCAAGCGCCCTGGTCGGCTGGCGCCTCCTGAACGTCAACGGCCTTACGAACCATTTTCCACTTCATCGCATGCGTGCAAATCCGGCCCTCAATAATCGGGGACCAGATGCCATAAATACGGATGCCGTGATCGCCATAGGCTGATGGCTCGTCATTGAGTTCATAAGCCGTGCGGACCAGGTGATGTTTACGCGGAACCAGTACGCCGCCCTGTTTCATGATGTAGGTGGCAAAACACCCGGCATCGGCTGCCGCCAGCACGGCATCCAGACGCAGGTTATCCAGTACCGGCGCACCTGCTTTTTTATCGGCCTGCTGTCGCGCGGCCTGGCCTGCCAGCAAACGCAGTTCGCGATAAGCCTGGCGGCCCGGTATACCGAAAAAGCGGAATTGCTGGACGCGATGCAGCGAAGCCCAGGCATTGACATGTTCGGCATTGTCCCGCAGTGATCTGCCGGTTTCTTTGCTGATTTCATTACCCAGGCCGCGGCCGTCGATGTTTTTACTGATGTACTTCGCGATGTAGCTGGTAGGCGTCCCCTTGCGCGGGTTGATCAGCTCAGATTTAAAGCGCGGGCCGGTATTGTTGCCCAGCTCCTCGCGGTCCTCACGGATGGCAAATTTACGCAGCAGCGCAGTGATGGACTTGCGGTCTTTTTTGCGCATGAAGCACAGCAGGTGCCAGTGCACGGTGCCGTCATGGTGTGGCTCAGCAACGCGGACGCCATACCAGCGCAGCCCGGCTTTGTGCATCGCCTTACGGAAGGCGGCGAACATATTCACCAGATAATCGCTGCTCTGCCGGACCGTGGCACTGGTCCATTTCGGGTTTGGCCTACCGTTATTGAGCGTTGCGTGAAAGCGTGACGGGCAGGTGATGGTATAGAACACGGCGCATTCACCACGCATTTCTGCGATCAGTTCCAGCCCTTTAACGCAGGCCATCATTTCGTTGCGCCGGTGCGCCGGATTGCTGCTGCTGGCGTTTACCACGTCTTCCATATCCAGCGTATCGCCCTGCTCATTGGTCAGCTCATGCGAGCGGAAGAACTCCAGCGATTTGCGGCGCTGTTCGCGTTTATGGATCACGGCCTCATAGCTGACATACGGTGACGCCTTTTTGTTAACCAGGCAGACGGCGCGCAGCTGTTCTTCCCGCCATTCACACCGCATCTGCCACAGCTTGCGATACCACCAGTCAGCACAGAGCATACGGGCAAGCGAACCCGGAATAAGTTCGTATGGGACCGGGTTACGGCGGTGCTTTTTACGGCGCAGCTGCTCGAAAGCAGGCGGGATAACATCAAGGCGCATGACCTCAGCGGCCACCCTTTCCCATGACCGGCGGATCTCTTCCGGCGTAACGTCTTCATCCGCAAACAGCTCACCGCAGGCAGCATCCAGACACATGCTCATGTGTGCCGCCACCAAGGTAGATAACCGCTTAACCTGATCCTGGTTCATTTCCGGCAGAACCAGCAGGCCCTCCAGCCCGTCGTGGCTCGCCATAAACCGGAATGACGCAGAAACCTGGCTGGCACGCACGCGCTCCAGGCGTTCAAGGCACGGCCTGATGGTTTCACGCAGGTAGCGGGAATAGGCTTTTGCTCTGCCCAGACTATGGAAATATTTAATCCGCTCCAGCAGAGGCTTGCTGATATGGGACGGCATGGCGTTAACGTCAGCCAGAATGACCAGATCGGGATTAAAACGCTGCTGCTCGCGCGCCATTTTGGCATGGCTAATCAGCCGGTCCTGCTCCATTTCACGCTGGACAGGATCACGGGATTCATTGAAGAAATAGCGTTCCCAGACCTCATCGCTCATCGCCTCACGCCGCAGCTGCTCCTGCTCGTTGTCGCTGGCGTAGAGAGCGATCAGGTTTGAAAGCGCAGATACCGGCGCAACTTCCGCCGGGTCCGTGTATGGGTTAACCGCTTTTTTCGGGGTATTCCAGACAAAAGCAGCGGCGGCATCATCTGCGCCGCCGTAGTTTTTAACGTCGTGATGGCTCACACAAATACTCTCTTTGGAAAGTTTCGTAAGACGCACTCACGACTGGATACGCTGCCAGATCAAACCCGGACCAGATCAGAGGTTGAGAAACAGCGATAATTTCAGTTGCAGACTTACCATCACCACCGGCAACGCCCATACCGCGTTTTGCGTTAATACGGTGGCGGGTAAAATTCTGGTAAATCGCGTTCGTCAGCTCGGTTTCGCTGTTCGACACAACAACCTGATGGCCTGCTGATGCCAGTACATCAAGAGTCGTCGCCAGGCGACGCTGTTCAAGCTCATTGAAACCATCAGTGTGATAATCGGTAAATGTTCCGTCATAAGGTGGGTCGCAATAAATCACATCACCTACTTTGACCATCGCTAAAGTTTCCTCATAGCTGGCACAAATGAAGGTGACGCGTTTTGCTTTCTCTGCAAATGCTCTGATTTCGTCTTCCGGGAAATATGGTTTTTTATAATTCCCGTATGGAACGTTAAATTCACCTTTCCTGTTATAACGGCACAATCCACGATAACAGTGGCGATTAAGATAAAGGAAAAATACAGCTTTCCAGAAATCAGTAGTTTCAGATGAATGATTAAAATCCTGACGAATATTGTAATAAGAGGTTTCGCTATTTGTACTGGCAAAGAACCCTTTAGCGTTAGTAATAAATTTCTCGCAGTTAAATGCGATCTGCTTATAAAGATTAATCAGGTCAGAATTAATATCAGCGACAAGATAATGAGGATACTCTGTCGCCATCATCACAGCGCATGAACCCGCGAAAGGTTCAACCAGTCGCGGGCCTGCAGGCAGGTGCTTTTTCAGCTCATGCATGACGGCGGTTTTATTGCCCGCCCATTTCAGAATGGTGCTCATACAGCACCCCCATTGTAGTGTTTGCCTTTCAGCTCTGCGATTTCCTGGCAGGTGACGCAGCACTGCACGCCAGGAATAGCGCGGCGGCGAGCGGGCGGGATTGGCGCATCACATTCGATGCATAAAACGCGGGAAACGCCCGGCGCTTTACTGCGGGCGGTGTGGATGTGCCGCTGGCGTTCTTCTTCAACGCGCTGCTGTACGAGGTCCATAGAATCAGCCATCAGTGGATCTCCTGCGCTTCGTTCTGGATGTTTTCCGCAGCAACGCGCAGCAACTCCGCCGCCTCAACGTGATTAAGCTGGCGCGATGTAATGTGACACGCCAGGCTATCAAGACAGGCAGCCATTGCCGCAGCACGTGCGCGGCGTTCTTCCATGCTGGCCTCTGTCAGTATCTGGTTAAGACCTGCATCATCCGGGCCGATTTTGTTGGAACGGGTTTCGATATTTCGCATTGTTGTTTCTCCTGGATTTGGGCAAAAAAATGCCCGGCGGGTTTACGCCATTAATTTCACTTACTGGTTAATTTGGCATCGCTAGCCGTTTTGGAAATAAACTCACGACTGCGCGAAGATGGTTCATCACACCAATAAGTGCGGTTACCTCGTCACTCGTCAGCTCACTAAATTCAACGCAGTGACGCTCCTTGCCAATATTTGCAAGAAAAAATAATGCAGCAAGCACACGATTATTCAGCTCGTACTTTTCATCACGCTTATCACGCATTTCGTTAATAAAACGATTAAGTTCTTTTTCACAGTCGCCATATAGAGCGGTGCGTAATACAGAAATATGATTTAACGCACTGGCACGCTGCCCGGCGCTCATATTGATAGTGATATCTTCAGCTTTGAAAGCCATGACATTCTTTTCCTGTTACCGGTTAAACCTTCCAGCAGCGCATCCTGAGAGCGGCACGGATGCCAGCGCTTGCCATCCTTCCCCATGATCCAGCCATGCCCGAAATGAGGTGATGGGCTTTGCTTAACGAGCAGCGATGCGAGTGATGGTTGTTTAGTCAACATAGCCACCTCAGATCAAACCAAACGAGGCACCCAGGCCAGTGACTGTATCAATGGTGCTGGCCATCGCCGGGCTTGCCTGCAGGCGCGCCTGCAACGTCACTGCGGTTAATGCCATCAGTCGAGTAACTGAATTAATGCTATCAACAATCTGACGGCGCCCTGCCGTTGTATGCGCTTCGCCGGAAACAGCGCCGGCAGCCACGCGGCCGATTTCTGCCGTAGCTTTTAGAACATATTCCGGCATCTTTTCGCGCGCGACTTCGTTTAACGGCACGCACGGGAGGCAGTGGATCTGAGCCAGGAAACCATCAACCAACGCTGAATCCTCGGTCAGATCAGTAAGCAGCCAGATCTCCGGCGCGGTAAGTTGGTGCGGCTGGTCCGGGTTAAGCTTATTGCGCAGAGTCTGAACATTCATCCCGGCACGTCCTGCCAGTTTCGCCATGTTATGACGCAGTGCGAAAGCCCGGCAGGCTTCATCAAAATGCGGATGTTTGGAAATCTTATAATCAAACATGTGAGCCCCTTAAAAAGTTCTCATAATCGAACTTACTGACCAACAATGACGCGGAAGTTGGAATGACCAAGAGACTCACGGACCTGATCGGTTTTGTACATTAAGTAACGCAGGCTTACGCGACCTTTATTTTTCTCTTTTTTAACCATGTACTTAGCAAGATGACCATGATGAATTTTTTGGTATACAGAGCCACGGGAAATACCTTCCCACTCCGCGAACTCTGCAGGCGTAGCCATCTCTTTTGGTACTCGAATTGAAATATCTGTGCTCATAGTGCAGTATCTCTTAGTTTTAGTGCGTTTTATGATGTTCAACCCCAACTTCCAAACTCTCACTTTAGAAGTTGGACATAACTTACGATCCCGATATTGGGTTGTCAAATGGAGAGTTCAACTTGAAGATTAACAGCGGTACAAATACGGGAGGAAGGGAAGCTATCAAAAGGCTAATGACTGCCTACGGTTTCAATACTCAGATTGCTTTAGTTGAGCATCTTCAAGCTTCTAAAAGTACTATGGCAAACAGGATGTTACGTGACAGCTTTCCTGCTGACTGGGTTATCCAATGCGCTCTTGAAACAGGCATTTCTTTGCTCTGGTTAACAACAGGGCAAGGCGAAATGTACCCTCAGGCAGACGAAAAAAATAAGTCCAAAAACGAGAGTCAGCCCACAGTACGCCCTCTTTCTAAGATTGTCGTCCCGCCAGTGAAACAGGTAACGATAGAGGGCGGTACTTTTAATGAACTGGAGGATATTTATCTTGATCAGGGGCTGATTTCAGGTAAAGCAGAAGACTGTTTGTACGTAAAAACGACTGAAGGGGATTACGTTATTGATACCTCTACAAAACAGCTCAGTAACGGAATCTGGCTTATCGATATTGATGGAATGAAAAGTATCGTGAAGATTGCCCGCATCCCAGGGAATAAAATTATTGTCCATCAAGATGACACCTCTTTTGAATGCTCTGTCGACGACGTTGAGGTAATTGGCCGTGCAGTAAAAGTCATTAAGAGCATTTAATTATGACGATCAGAAAGCAGCCGAACGGAAAGTGGTTATGCGAGTGTTATCCGAACGGACGTGACGGGAAGCGCGTGCGCAAGCAATTTGCGACAAAGGGCGAGGCTGTAGCATTCGAAAATTTCACCATGGATGAAGTGAACAAAAAACCGTGGCTGGGTGAAAAGGAAGATCGGCGGCGTTTGTCAGAATTGATTGAGCAGTGGCACTCCCTTTACGGCCAGACGCTGGCAGACCCTAAGCGCCTAATGGCGAAATTGAATATTATCTGCAATGGCCTGGGCGATCCCGTCGCCTCTGAATTAACCGCCAGTGACTTTACAAAATATCGTGAAGCACGATTAAAAGGTGAGGTTCGTAACGAAGACGGTGCGCTAATGTCGCCAGTAAAGCCCCGCACGGTAAACCTGGAACAGCGTAACTTATCATCCGTTTTTGGCACCTTGAAAAAGTTGGGCCACTGGTCAGCCCCTAACCCACTAGCAGGGCTGCCAACATTCAAAATCGCAGAGGGAGAACTAGCGTTCCTGGCCCCGGACGAAATTAAACGCCTGCTTGATGCCTGTGCTGACTCTCAAAGCCCCAGCTTGCTGATGATTGCAAAAATATGCCTGGCCACCGGCGCACGCTGGAGTGAGGCCGAAAACCTTCAGGGCCATCAGTTGTCAAAATACCGGATCACCTATACCAAAACCAAAGGCAAGAAAAACCGAACCGTACCGATATCTCAGGATCTGTATGACGAACTCCCCAAAATCAGAGGGAATCTATTCACGCCATGCAGAAAAGCCTTTGAGCGCGCAGTGAAACGCGCAGGAATCGACTTGCCAGAGGGTCAATGCACCCATGTGTTGCGTCATACTTTCGCCAGTCACTTTATGATGAATGGCGGAAACATACTGGTACTGCGAGATATTCTGGGGCATTCAGACATTAAAATGACAATGGTTTATGCTCATTTTTCACCAGATCACCTAGAAGATGCTGTGACGAAAAACCCTCTTAATAACTTGGTGTATTGGAAATGAAAAAAATAACGGTCTTAGATTCAGATATCCTATCTAAAATGAAGATGAGAGCTGTCAAATCGGCAATCCGAAAATTACAGCCAGAAACATTTATTCGTCAATGTATGGATTATAATCTCCAGAGATTTAAAGATAGTCTAGACATGTTGAAACATCACCCTTGGATTGTAAATCTATGCATCAAGTGGGCAGCATCAAGCATAGGTGATAAAAGGGCCACAAAAGTTGGTGATACTCGCACACTCAATAAAATTCTACAGCAAACATACGATGTAATGCCTTACATCCCAGTTGGTTTGAAAAGTGCTGATGGTATTGATTTCTTCTTTAGAAATAATCTATATCAGCAGCTAATGTACCAAACTTCATCTACTGGTCACTACATTAGCAGAGAAGCCTTCATATTTGGAAGGCTCGATCCTCATCATAAATTATCAAGAAGGTTCTTTGAATTAACTAATTTATCAGTTGAACGCTTTGTCATGTTATCAATTACATTCACCTTCTTAATCAGCAGCAAAAAAAATGTAATAAAAGAAGTAACAGCTGACATGTTTAGTATATTGACACCATATATAAGCCGAGAAGAGATTTTCTATTTTTTGGATTCATTATCAATTAGTTATGAAGAGCTTCCTGAGTTTTGTAAAAGAAAAACCACGGAAAATCCGTTAAAAGAATACTTCTTACCTTCACCATTTATTGAGAACCCATTAATAAAACACAACGACAAATTTTTATTACTACATACTCAACTGACTTTAGCTAGCCTTCAAACATTTATCTATGACTTATTAAGAAGAGATGATCCTGAAAAGTTTATGGACAGCTTTGGCTCAATATTTGAAAATCTTGTCAAGGATATATTTGATGAAAGCAAAATAAGATACATTGATGAGCAATCACTTAAAAAACATTTGCCTCAAGAAAACAAAGTGGTTGATTTTTTAATACCCCATGAGGCAGCGAACATATTCATTGATGCTAAAGGGGTTGAGATACATGAGCGAGGCATGGTTACTCTCAGTCATAGTGAAATATCAGGGAGGATAAAAAACTCAGTATTAAAAACAATCGAACAAGCGCACGCCGTTAATAGGGAAATCCTTAACTCACCTAAATTAATAACAGATTTCAAAAGTGAATCTTATATTTTATGCATAACGTATAAAAACCTCATGCTTGGAAATGGCACCTTTTTAGAAAAGTCATACGCCACTGATGGAGTTTCAAAAATACGGAAAAATCACGATGATGCATATCAAATTCCAGATAGTCATATTTTTTGCATTAGCATTGAAGAATTTGAGTATCTGATGTCATCTTGTAAAGAGCATGGTCGCCAACCATATGAAGTTTTAAGGTATGCCGTTGAAATGAATAGAACACCATCACAAACTGTATTTTTATTCATTCAGCACCTCGAAAAATTCTTTGGTCAAGTTACAAAGTCGGAAATGATTAGGAAAACAGGTTTAGATTTACTTGAACGAATGACAGAGAACATTCCCGGACTTAAACAAAATGTAAATTTGGTTAATGAGTAATGGCGGCAAAGTGGCGACAGCACATTAAAAATGCATAAAACCGCCAAACACCAAATAATACTAATTAGCTGTATTTAAAGATAAATATCTGTTTTCATTACACAACAAATGGTATGTAGGAATTTCGGACGCGGGTTCAACTCCCGCCAGCTCCACCAAA
>ENA-OVHL01000092-OVHL01000092.1-human-gut-metagenome-genome-assembly--contig:-NODE-92-length-30801-cov-7.83565_pt1 | contig 30801 bp, 29 predicted proteins | sample MGYA00248649_ERZ507516 | MGnify/ENA primary metagenome ERZ507516 (study PRJEB26165, sample SAMN02676151) | human gut metagenome | isolation source: stool | host: Homo sapiens | place: USA | study: EMG... | reverse complement strand
GCTGTTTAAAGGGGAAATGTTACGACGTACATTAGTCGCGATTACTGTTTTAATTGCAATGAACATTTCGCTTTATACCATCACCGTATGGATACCGACCATATTTGTTAACTCCGGCATTGATGTTGATAAATCAATATTAATGACCGCTGTTATTATGATTGGCGCTCCGGTAGGGATATTTATTGCGGCATTAATTATTGATCATTTTCCTCGTCGATTATTTGGCTCTGCCTTACTTATTATTATTGCTGTGTTAGGCTATATCTATTCAATTCAAACTACAGAGTGGGCGATTTTAATCTATGGCCTGGTGATGATCTTCTTTTTATACATGTATGTGTGCTTCGCGTCGGCGGTTTATATCCCGGAACTTTGGCCAACGCATTTACGCCTGCGTGGTTCGGGTTTCGTTAATGCCGTCGGACGGATCGTCGCAGTCTTCACGCCCTATGGCGTTGCGGCATTATTAACACATTATGGGTCGATTACGGTGTTTATGGTGCTTGGTGTCATGTTAGTGCTCTGTGCGCTGGTTCTCTCCATTTTTGGCATCGAAACGCGGAAGGTGTCGCTGGAAGAGATTTCTGAGGTGAATTAAATCTTTCGTTGATGGCGTCAATTACCAGATGTATCACTGATGTGTTTTATCTGGCCTACAATGCCAGTACAGAATTGTAGGCCAGCGTAAAATTACTCCTGCGTTTCTTCCCAGTCTGCCAGCGTATATAGCGTTGCCCCAGCTGCTGACATCTCCATAAACGCGTGCGCACTGTCCTGTGGCTGGATATTCACGCCACGACAACCATCGGTAATCACGTTCACCTTATAACCTAACTGTAACGCGTCCAGCACGGTAAACTTAACGCAATAGTCAGTAGCCAGACCCATAACGATCAATTCATTGATTACATGAGCGCGCAACCAGTCATCGAGCGCAGTTTTCTGCCGACGGCCGTTATCAAAAAAGGCACTGTAACTGTCAACTAAAGGATTTTCGCCTTTATGGAACACCGCTGCGATCGCTTTTTGCTTCAGTAACGGATGTAATTGTGCGCCTTCACTGTTCTGCACACAGTGATCGGGCCAGAAGGTTTGTGGCAAACCGTCGAGTTGGCCCGGCGTATAAGGCTCTACACCGTGCTGACTGGCAAAACTGCCGTGATTCGCCGGGTGCCAGTCCTGACTGGCGATAACCGCTTCACCGCGCGACTGGCACCAGTCAATCAGGCGGTTAGCGACATCCACCGTACTGTCACCTTCCGGCACGGCGAGCGCGCCACCAGCACAGAAATCATTTTGTAAATCGACCAGTAACAGGGCGCGAGGGGGCATTGCAGTCTCCTTAATCATCCGGCGTCAGTTCGCCACGCAGGTTTTGGCTCATGGCCTTGCGAATGGTTTCAGTATCAAGTTCCTGGCTAAGCAGGTAATGCAGTTTGGTTAGCGTGGCTTCTACAGTCATATCTGCACCGCCAATAACGCCGGCATGGGCGAGGGCGTTACCGGTGGCATAACCACCCATGTTCACTTTACCGGACATACATTGTGTCAGGTTGACCACCACAATACCGCGATCGCTGGCTTCTTGTAATTCCTGCAGGAAGGCTTTGTTTTGTGGCGCATTACCCACGCCATATGAGCGCAGAATCAATGCTTTCACAGGTTGGCGCAGAAAATTGCGCACGACGTCAGCAGAAATCCCCGGATAAATCGTCACTACGCCAATTGGTTGCGGCGTGATTGGATGAACGATCAATGCCCCTTCACCGTGCGGGACGGGTGGCGTATTCAAACGACGAATATGGATACCTGCTTCCAGTAACGGAGGAAGGTTTGGAGAGGCAAACGCATCAAAACCATCGGCATGTGCTTTGGTGGTTCGGTTGCCACGATACAGTCGATTATTAAAAAAGAGAGTTACTTCGTTGATAGGATAATTCGCCGCAACGTACAACGCATTCAGCAGATTAATTTGTCCGTCAGAGCGTAACTCAGCCAGCGGGATTTGTGACCCTGTCACAATGACCGGTTTACCGAGATTCTCGAGCATGAACGACAGTGCAGAGGCGGTATACGCCATCGTGTCTGTACCGTGCAGAATGACAAAACCATCATAGTCGTCATAGTGCGCTTTAATATCTTCAGCAATATGCTGCCAGTCTTCTGGCGTCATATCTGAAGAGTCCATCAGCGGCGTATATTCATGAATGGTGAAATCTGGCATCTCCGGGCGATGGAATTCCGGCATCAGCGCCAGTTGGCGTTGTAGATGACCTGACACCGGAATATAACCCTGCTCGGAACGCTGCATCCCGATGGTCCCGCCCGTGTAGGCGACGTAAATTGATTTCTTTTGCATGATATTGATATGAATGATATCGAAAGAGCAAAAGTATATACGTGAGGCAGGGGGAGCGCACCTGATACTATGCGGATAAGGAAATATGGGGCGAGACAGCGGGAAGAGGATTCGTCGACGTAAAAAGTAATGTGGCCGACGATCTGTCGGCCACTTAGTACATGACTTAACGCACGTTGGCGCAGGTCAGGCAAAACGCATAACGGTTTTGTGGGTCGTTAAACGCGGCCAGCTTGTCGCTTTCACTTTTAACGGTAGAGGCTACCGAGGCCAGCGGTGCAGGTAACATGGCCTGGAACGCATCTGGCAACATTGCCCGGACAGAACCAGACATGTTGTCCATCACTTTGTCGAAGAAGGTCGGTTCATCAACGTAGTATTCCAGATGCCACTGTTTCACTTTTGCCAGCTCTGCTGCTTTGGCGACCGCATCATCGAAATCCCCGAGACTATCGACCAGCCCGTTAGCTTTTGCATCCTGACCGGTCCAGACGTGACCCTGGGCGATTTTATCAATCTGCTCCGGCGTTGAATGACGCGCATCAGCAACCAGCGTGATAAAGCGTTTATAGCCATTCTCAATGCTTAACTGCATCATCTGCTGCGCTTCCGGCGGCAGTGCCCTGGTGATAGAAACATCTGCCAGCGGTGAAGTTGAGACACCATCAGTATGAACACCAATCGAATCCAGACTATTTTCTACGGTGGTGATCACGCCGAAGATACCGATAGAACCGGTCAGGGTGCTGGGGTTAGCCACAATGTAATTAGCTGGTGTGGAAATCCAGTAACCACCAGATGCCGCCATGCCGCCCATCGATACAACCACAGGCTTACCCGCTGCCCGGGCTGCTGCCAGTTCAGCGCGAATCACTTCAGACGCGGTAACGCTGCCGCCGGGACTATTAACACGCAGAACAATCGCTTTCACTTTCGGGTCAAGGCGAGCGTCGCGGATTTGTGCCGCAGTGGTATCACCGCCAACATTCCCCTGAGTTTCCTCGCCATCCATAATTGCGCCATTAGCGAAGACGACACCGATACTGTCACCGGTATCTGCCGGCGTTTTCAATGCGTAATCGTAATAACTGATGGCGCGATAATTTTTATCAGTTTTACTCCAGCCGAACTCTTTGGTCAGAGTTTTTTCGATTTCGGCACTCGATGCCAGTGCATCGACCAGCTTGTTTTCCAGCGCATATTTCGCGGTATCGCCACCGGTTTTGGTTAAACCCTCAAGCAACCCTTGCGCGCCAGGGAATACCTGCTGAGCAGGGATCTGGCGGTTAGCGGCAACAGTATTCAGATAGTTTTGCCACAGCTCACCAATCCAGCGGCTGTCAGCTTCGCGGGCTGCCGGCGACATATCATCACGAATAAACGGTTCAACGGCAGATTTATACGTACCCACGCGGAACACATGGGTGGAAACTTTCAGCTTATCCAGTAACGATTTGTAGTACAGACCGTTGGTGGCAAAGCCGTGCAGATCAACCACGCCTTGCGGAGACAGCCAAATTTTATTGGCGAAACTGGCGAGATAATATTGCCCCTGGCTGTAGTTCTCGCCAACGGCATAAACCGGTTTCCCGCTATCACGAAACTCTTTCAGAGCTTTGCCGATGTACTGCATAGACGGCTGGTCGCCGCCTGCGAAGTTTTTCAGATCCATCACAATACCGGTGATATTGCGGTCGTCCTTCGCCTGGCGAATGGTGTTGACGATATCAAACAGTGAGTTTTCCTGCAGACGATCGGAACTGGCACCAAGCAGCTGGCGGCTTAATTTACTAAACCGCTGAGAACTGTCGGGTTTATCGACGATCACACCAGAAATGTCCAGCAGCAGTGCGCCACGACTGGCCGTTTCTTTCGAATCACCACCACTGACCTGCATCCAGATCCCCACACCAACCAGCACGAGAAAAATAAAGAACAGGTTAAGTACCATTTCACGGACGAAATTCAGCAGACGCCACGTCCATTTAAAAAATCCGGCAATAAATCGCCAAAGGGTTCGCATGTATTCTCCCAACTTAAGGTCACACCTGTTTCAGGCGCAATAGATGTGGTTATCGTAATGACCCAACCGGCACTTGTCAGCAGGAATTGCGGACTGGGCTGTAACAAAATCCACTCTCGTGTTAATTTTGTGAATAAATATCATGACAGGAGTTAATCAAATGGATGCACTCGAACTATTGATCAATCGCCGTAGCGCCTCCCGCCTGGCTGAACCCGCGCCAACGGGTGAACAACTGCAAAACATCCTGCGTGCGGGTATGCGTGCGCCGGACCATAAGTCCATGCAACCGTGGCATTTCTTTGTGATTGAAGGGGAAGGGCGCGAGCGTTTCAGCGCTGTACTGGAGCAGGGGGCGATTGCTGCCGGTAGTGATAACAAAGCAATCGACAAAGCGCGTAATGCGCCGTTCCGCGCACCGCTCATCATAACGGTGGTGGCGAAATGCGAAGAAAATCATAAAGTCCCGCGCTGGGAACAGGAAATGTCTGCGGGATGCGCGGTCATGGCGATGCAAATGGCAGCAGTTGCCCAGGGGTTTGGCGGCATCTGGCGCAGTGGTGCATTAACTGAAAGTCCGGTAGTGCGTGAAGCATTCGGTTGCCGTGAGCAGGATAAAATTGTCGGTTTTCTCTACCTCGGTACGCCGCAGTTGAAAGCATCTACGTCGATAAACGTCCCGGACCCGACGCCGTTTGTGACTTATTTCTGATAATTGTCGCGAAACTGTCTGGATTGTGAGCAAAGGCGCAGGAATTCAGACACTCTCACTTATCACTTCATGGAATGAGGGTTACCATACCCGGATTGCATTGACAGGAGATGTCCATGAGCGAGAACTCGATTCGTTTGACCCAATACAGCCACGGCGCTGGTTGCGGCTGTAAAATTTCCCCAAAAGTGTTGGAAACCATCCTGCACAGTGAGCAGGCGAAGTTTGTTGATCCGAATTTGCTTGTGGGTAATGAAACCCGCGATGATGCGGCGGTGTACGATCTGGGCAATGGCACCAGTGTCATCAGCACCACCGACTTCTTTATGCCGATCGTTGATAATCCTTTCGATTTTGGCCGCATTGCGGCGACTAACGCCATCAGCGATATCTTTGCGATGGGTGGCAAACCGATTATGGCGATTGCGATCCTCGGCTGGCCGATCAACAAACTTTCCCCGGAAATTGCCCGCGAAGTGACCGAGGGTGGACGCTATGCATGCCGTCAGGCGGGTATAGCGCTGGCTGGCGGTCACTCCATCGATGCACCGGAACCGATTTTTGGTCTGGCGGTGACGGGGATCGTACCGACCGAGAGGGTGAAGAAAAACAGTACTGCACAAGCCGGATGCAAACTGTTCCTGACGAAACCGCTGGGGATAGGCGTTCTCACCACAGCCGAGAAAAAATCGCTGCTGAAACCGGAACATCAGGGACTGGCGACGGAAGTGATGTGCCGGATGAATATTGCAGGCGCGTCCTTTGCCAATATCGAAGGCGTAAAAGCGATGACCGACGTTACTGGTTTTGGTCTGCTGGGCCATTTGAGCGAAATGTGTCAGGGTGCTGGTGTGCAGGCGCGCGTCGATTATGAGGCGATCCCGAAACTGCCGGGTGTTGAAGAGTATATTAAGCTGGGCGCAGTACCTGGCGGCACCGAACGCAACTTTGCCAGCTATGGTCATCTGATGGGTGAAATGCCGCGTGAAGTGCGCGATCTACTGTGCGATCCGCAAACTTCTGGCGGTCTGCTGCTGGCTGTTACTCCTGAAGCTGAAGACGAAGTGAAAGCCACTGCCGCTGAGTTTGGTATTGAACTGTCGGCTATTGGTGAACTTGTTTCCGCCCGTGGTGGTCGTGCCATGGTTGAGATTCGTTAAGTCGATGCGGTTGTTTATTGCCGAAAAACCGAGTCTGGCGCGCGCCATTGCTGATGTCCTGCCTAAACCGCACCGGAAAGGCGATGGCTTTATCGAGTGCGGTAATGGTCAGGTGGTGACCTGGTGTATCGGTCACCTGCTTGAGCAGGCGCAGCCAGACGCCTACGACAGCCGCTATGCGCGCTGGAATCTTGCGGATTTGCCGATTGTCCCGGAAAAGTGGCAATTACAGCCCCGACCCTCCGTGACTAAACAACTTAATGTCATCAAACGCTTCCTGCATGAAGCCAGCGAAATCGTTCACGCCGGAGACCCGGATCGCGAAGGGCAACTGCTGGTGGATGAAGTGCTGGACTACCTGCAACTGGCACCGGAAAAGCGCCAGCAGGTACAGCGTTGTTTGATAAACGACCTGAACCCGCAGGCGGTTGAGCGGGCGATCGATCGTCTTCGCTCCAATAGCGAGTTTGTACCGCTGTGCGTTTCTGCACTGGCGCGGGCGCGGGCTGACTGGCTGTACGGCATTAATATGACCCGTGCGTATACCATTCTCGGTCGCAATGCCGGTTATCAGGGCGTGCTTTCCGTGGGACGCGTGCAGACGCCCGTACTCGGACTGGTGGTGCGCCGCGACGAAGAGATTGAAAACTTCGTGGCGAAAGACTTCTTTGAAGTCAAAGCACATATCGTGACACCTGCCGATGAGCGGTTTACCGCTATCTGGCAACCGAGCGAAGCGTGTGAACCGTACCAGGATGAAGAAGGGCGCTTGTTACATCGTCCACTGGCGGAGCATGTGGTTAACCGCATTAGTGGTCAACCAGCTATTGTCACCAGCTATAACGATAAACGGGAATCAGAATCCGCGCCGCTGCCTTTTTCGCTTTCGGCGTTGCAGATTGAAGCGGCTAAACGTTTTGGTCTGAGCGCGCAGAACGTGCTTGATATCTGCCAGAAGCTGTACGAAACGCACAAGCTAATCACTTATCCGCGTTCCGATTGCCGCTATTTGCCAGAAGAACATTTTGCCGGACGCCACGCGGTGATGAATGCTATCAGCGTTCATGCACCGGATCTGTTGCCGCAGCCAGTGGTAGATCCAGATATACGCAACCGCTGTTGGGATGACAAAAAGGTCGATGCGCACCACGCCATCATTCCGACCGCACGGAGTTCTGCGATCAACCTGACGGAGAACGAAGCGAAGGTCTATAACCTGATTGCCCGTCAGTACTTGATGCAGTTCTGCCCGGATGCGGTGTTCCGCAAGTGTGTTATCGAACTGGACATTGCCAAAGGCAAATTTGTCACTAAAGCCCGTTTTCTTGCTGAAGCAGGCTGGCGCACGCTGTTAGGCAGCAAAGAGCGCGATGAAGAAAACGACGGCACGCCGCTGCCTGTGGTGGCGAAAGGCGATGAATTGTTGTGCGAAAAAGGCGAAGTGGTAGAGCGGCAAACCCAGCCGCCACGCCATTTTACCGATGCAACACTGCTTTCGGCGATGACCGGGATCGCACGCTTTGTGCAGGACAAAGATCTGAAAAAGATCCTTCGTGCGACCGATGGTTTGGGGACAGAAGCAACCCGTGCCGGGATTATTGAATTGTTGTTCAAGCGGGGTTTCCTGACCAAAAAAGGGCGCTATATCCACTCTACCGACGCCGGAAAAGCGCTATTCCATTCGCTGCCAGAAATGGCGACGCGACCGGACATGACCGCGCACTGGGAATCGGTGCTGACGCAAATCAGCGAAAAGCAGTGTCGCTATCAGGACTTTATGCAGCCGCTGGTGGGGACATTGTACCAGTTGATTGATCAGGCAAAGCGCACGTCGGTAAGGCAGTTTCGGGGAATAATGGCTCCCGGCGGTAGAGAAGGGAAGAAACAGGATTCGCCACGCAAGAGAGCGCCGAAAAAAAGCCCGCCATCAGAAGAGGCGGGCAATGGAGTGATAACATAAAGGTTCTTTCAACCATCTGATACTGAAGATTTTTATGGCCGGATAAGGCGTTTGCGCTGTATCCGGCACAATTGTCTTAAATCACGCCCTGGCTTAACATCGCATCCGCAACCTTCACAAAACCGGCAATGTTCGCGCCCTGCACGTAGTTGGTTTGCTCACCTTCACCACCATGCTCAACACAGGCATGGTGGATATCCAGCATGATGTGATGCAAACGTGCGTCAACTTTCTCGGCTTTCCAGCCCAGGCGCGCAGCGTTTTGCGCCATTTCCAGGCCCGATGTTGCTACACCGCCAGCATTAGCCGCTTTACCCGGTGCAAACAGTACGCCTGCCTGCTGGAACAGTTCAGTCGCTTCGATGGTGGTCGGCATATTTGCCCCTTCGGCGACGGCTTTAACGCCATTGGCGATAAGCTGATGCGCGGCGTCAACATCCAGTTCGTTCTGGGTGGCGCAAGGCAGGGCGATATCAACCGGTACAGACCACGGCTGTTGGCCTTCGAGATAGACCAGACCAAATTCTTTGGCGTAATCTGCCACTCGACCATCGCGGCTGGCTTTGATTTCGATAAGACGCGCCAGTTTTTCTTTCGTGAATCCGCTTTCATCAACTACAGTGCCGCTGGAGTCTGACGCAGTGATCACTCGAGCACCAAATTCCATCGCTTTTTCGATAGCGTACTGGGCGACGTTGCCGGAGCCAGAAACGGAAACGCGCATTCCTTCAAAACCCATACCGTGGCGTTTTAGCATTGCTTCTGTGAAATAAACCAGACCGTAGCCGGTAGCTTCCGGGCGAATAAGACTGCCGCCAAATGAAAGGCCCTTACCGGTGAAGACGCAGGCGGTATTGTTGGAGAGCTTTTTCATCATCCCCGCCATAAAGCCGACTTCACGACCACCAACGCCGATATCACCTGCCGGAACGTCAGTATCCGCGCCCAGGTGGCGATACAGTTCAGTCATCAGCGCCTGGCAGAAACGCATAACTTCGCCTTCGCTTTTTCCTTTCGGGTCGAAATCGCTGCCGCCTTTACCACCGCCCATCGGTAGAGTAGTCAGGGCATTTTTGAAGGTTTGTTCGAAGCCGAGGAATTTGAGAATGGAGAGGTTAACTGACGGATGGAAGCGCATACCGCCTTTGTACGGGCCGATGGCAGAGCTGAACTGCACACGCCATGCACGGTTGACCTGCACCTGGTTGCGATCATCAACCCATACTACGCGAAATTGGATCACGCGCTCCGGTTCAACCAGACGCTCCAGTAATGACATCTGACGATATTTGGGATTTTGTTCAAGAAAAGGCCAGAGTGTGGTCATTACTTCACGAACGGCTTGCGCGAACTCGGTTTGATTCGGGTCGCGCTTTTGGACATGGTTGAGGAATGACTCCAGAGAATATGTCTGATCCATAGATATAAAACCCTTATATATTAATACGATTATGCTTATGTTGTTTATGTCATGTGCTTTTGCAGTTTTCGACTATACCATCAAGAATGTGACGGTAAGCAAGAAAAAAATGACCCAGGAAAGCAAATTAATAACGAGAGTAATCTCATAACCAAATGCGATAACTCAGACGCTAAAGTTTTGCCGCCCGGCTACCGTTATCTGTAGAAGAGACAATAACGTTAAGGAGTTCCCTGTGAGTCGAGCATTGATCGCCGTAGTATTAGCATTTCCATTAATTACACTGGCTAACCCGCATTATCATCCGGACGTGGAGGTAAACGTACCGCCAGAAGTGTTCAGTTCAGGCGGGCAGTCAGCGCAGCCCTGTACTCAGTGCTGCGTTTATCAGGATCAAAATTATTCTGAAGGGGCAGTAATTAAAGCCGAAGGAATACTGCTGCAATGCCAACGGGATGACAAAACCCTAAGCACTAATCCGCTGGTCTGGCGGCGCGTGAAGCCATAAACGCCTCTAATAATGGAATGTCAGCAGGGGCCAGCGGATATCGCAGCGCCTCTTCAGGTGAGCACCAGACCAGCGCCTGATGTTCATGTGCCTGTAACGTCCCGTGGAAGTCGGGTACGTGCCAGGCATGAAGATGGATAATCCGCCCCGAAACTTCTCGCTGATGGCTGGCAACATAGTCACCAACAGTTGCTTCGATGCCCAGTTCTTCGTTTAACTCACGCACCAGCGCCTGCCGCTGGCTTTCATCCGGCTCGACTTTACCACCGGCAAACTCCCATAATCCCGCCTGATCGCTCTGGGCAGGGCGTTGCGCGAGTAAAATTTAGCCATCACGTTCGATGATGGCGGCAACAACTTCAATCATTTTCATAAATTACACACGGGCAGATAAGCGAAAAATGCCATAATATCCGCACTGTTGCTCAATCAGAAAGGCTTTATATTTAAGGAGTGCCTGTGCTAGACCGCCATCTTCATCCCCGGATTAAACCGTTGTTGCATCAGTGCGTGCGGGTTCTTGATAAACCGGGCATTACGCCAGATGGTTTAACATTAGTGGGATTTGCTATCGGCGTGCTGGCACTGCCGTTTCTGGCGCTGGGCTGGTATCTGGCGGCGCTAATCGTCATTTTGTTAAACAGGCTGCTTGATGGTCTGGACGGTGCGCTGGCGCGGCGCAGAGGGCTTACCGACGCGGGCGGCTTTCTCGATATTTCTCTCGATTTTCTTTTTTACGCGCTGGTGCCTTTTGGGTTTATCCTCGCCGCACCGGAGCAAAACGCCCTGGCAGGCGGCTGGCTGCTGTTTGCGTTTATCGGCACGGGCAGCAGTTTTCTCGCTTTTGCTGCGCTGGCGGCGAAACATCAGATTGATAATCCCGGTTATGCGCATAAATCGTTTTATTATCTGGGCGGGTTAACCGAAGGCAGCGAGACGATTTTGCTGTTTGTTCTGAGTTGCCTCTTTCCGGGCTGTTTTCCGTGGTTTGCGTGGGTATTTGGTGCGTTGTGCTGGATGACGACCTTTACGCGGGTGTGGAGTGGGTATCTGACGCTGAAGTCGCTCCAGCGTCAGTAATTGCAATGTTATTTGCTGCTGTCCGGGCCGCGTTCACCGGTTGCTACCGGATTTTTTGGATCGCTGCTCCATTCGTACCAGCCGCCGTCGTAAACGGAGACGTTATTCCAGCCCATTGCGCGTGCGTACATAAAGGTTTCGGACGCGCGCCAGCCAGTACCGCAGTAGAATGAAACTTGCTGATCTGGTTTGATATTCCATGCTTTCCACATGGCGGTAATATCATCGGCGCTGCGCATGGTGCCATCCGGGTTAAGGAAATCTTCCATATGCGTCGAGTCGCTACCTGCGTGTCCCCAACGTGCTCCGGCTATTTCACCTTTTGGTTTAATATAGCTGTAACCGCTGGTCGTACCGATAAATTCTGGCCACGAACGAATGCTCACCAGCGATGCATCCTGGCGATGCAGCAGTCCACGCGCTTGTTCCATATCAAGCATCAGTTGCGGTTGTGCCGGGATCTTCACGCCGAAATCCGGTTCCGCTTTCACTTTCGGTGGCGTTCCGCGCTCAACGGGCAGACCCGCGTCGGACCAGGTTTGCCAGCCTCCGTCCAGCAGGCGCACATCTTTCACGCCGGCATAAAGCATAATTTGCGCCACACGCGCTGCAGCGTATACGTCACGCCCGTACAGAATGACCGTGGTGTCATGGCGAATGCCGTGTTTTGCCAGCATCGCTTTCAGTTGTTCATCAGAAACTTTGTTCCACAGCGGTTCGCTTTCCACTTCGTTGGTGTCGATGTAGTCAGCGCCGGGAATATGGCTGATAAGGTAAAATTTTGGAGCGCCCCAGGCCGCTTCAATGACTTTCCAGTCACCGGCAGGTTTCGCCGTAACCTCTTTACCTTGTTGCAGGTCATGCAGCCACTGCGGATATACCAGCTGTTCAAAGTGCGGCAGTTTTTGCAGACGGGAAGGTTCGCTTAGCGCGTCACTCAGGATGGAGATATGCGTAAAACCTGCTTTTTGCAGTCGCGTTTTGACGGCGTCGACATCTTTGTCATTACCGTACAGCGCCACCGGGGCATCGGCTTTCAGGTTATGTTGCTTGATCCACTCGTTGAGCTGTTCGGTGCTCATTTTGTCGAGCCAGCTAGCAGAGAGGTTTAAGGCGGCAGGTTCATGACCGGAAGGGCCATTTAAGGTTTGTGGCCAGCCGTTATAAAACGCGCTGGGGCGAGTATCAATCGCTTTGCCATTTTGTTGTTGAAGCTGGTCAAGTGTAAGAGGCTTCGCCAGTTCAGCGGCCCACGAAGAAGCGCAAGCCAGCCCTAAAGCCATTGCCAGCGCGGTCATTTGAGAAACACGTTTCATCGAAAATCCCGACATTGTAGTTTTGAGAGCGCCATTCTGAACTGACGCATCGGGAAAAACTTTGCGTTATCGCAGTTTGTTGTAATTTTCTGACCACTGCGCCATATCCAGAACGGGGCTATCAGGAGGAATATCCTGAAGATCGTGCGTCACCTGCACAACAGGGATCGCCATGGCGCGAATTTCGCTGAACACCCAATGGCGAAAATTATCGCGCAGGGCCACATCAAGACGGCTGAATGGCTCATCCAGTAGCAACGCTTTTGGCTGAGCGAGAAGGGCGCGCAGCAGAGCAACGCGCGCTCGCTGACCGCCAGACAAAGTGGCAGGATCCTGATGGAACGCTCCGTCAAGGCCTGAACGCTCAAGTGCATCATTCACGGCATTACGTCGGGCATTCCCCTTAAGTGTCGCCGGTAGCGCCAGCAGTAAATTTTGCCCGACGCTGAACTGGTCAAATAACAGTGCATCCTGGAAAAGAATGCCAATCTGACGCTGTGCGGTGGGTAGCATGTCAATCCGTTGCTCATTAAGCCATAGCTCCCCTGTACAAGAAAACTGTCCGGCCAGCGCACCAATCATCCACGAAAACAGAGTGGATTTCCCGCAGCCGGATGGTCCCATTAACGTGACAATGTCACCTTTATCTACTGTAAAGTTAACGTTTGTCAGCAAGCGGCTTTCTGGTAAACGTAGCGAAACATTTTTCACGCAGAGCATTAGCGGAGTCCTTGTCTGACATAACCTACCCATTTTGCGACTAACGCGGTCAGGGCAAAAATAATAAGCGGTAACAGCAGTTGCCATAAAGCCTGGGCGGCGAGAATACCGTTGCTGCCGCCGCTGCTTAATGCCACCGCTTCAGTGGTGAGCGTCGGAAAACGCCCCGCGCCCAGCCACAGCGTCGGCATATACTGCGCAATACTGACTGAAAATCCCACCGCGAAGGCAATCAGCGCAGGGCGCAACATAAGTGGACATTTTACGTAAAAGAAGATTTTGGCCCGCGACCAGCCCAGTGTTTGCGCAATCAAAATTAACCGTGAATCAATGCGCTGCCAGGCGGGTTGCAGGATAAACAGCATCCACGGCATTACCCACAGCAGATGCCCCCAGACCACCGCCGTCCAGCTTCCATCCAGGTTCAGCCATAGCGCCAGCGTGTACTGGCCCGCCACCAGCGGCAGAGCGGGTAATAAAATGGGCAACCATAGCCACAACTGGCGACGCTGTGGCCCCCATTCCAGCCACAGCAGTAACAGGAGCAAAGCGATGAATGCCGCCACCAGCCCCATTGTCAGGCTGTTGATGAGCGCTTCACTATTGATCGTCGACTGATCCGCGAGGATCGCCAGCAGAACCACACACAGCACACCGGTTAAGGGTAAAAAACTCGCCAGCGTATTGCCTGGCAATAAAGGCGTGGCAGGCTTACGAACGCCATCTACGCGGGGAATAGTACGTCGCCAGCCACGCCATAGCAGATAGCCCAGCAAAACGTAGGCGGCGAGTAACAGCATCAGCAGCAGGCTGGCGAGTGCACCTTTCGTTTGTTGATCGGCGTCGCCCTGAGTTAACCACTGCCAGCTAATTACCGCCAGCGTCGGGGGATTACCTGGCCCAAGAATAATCGCCACATCCACGACCGACAGCGACCAGGCGACAATCGCCAGCATCGCCATTGCTAACGCAGACGCGACGGAGGGCAACAGCAGCCAGTTCAGGCATTGCCAGCGGCTGTAGCCCAGCGAATCCAGCACAATGAGTTGCTGCAACAGCCGTTTTTCGCTCAATACTGCCGCTAAGATCCACAGCAGAAATGCGCTTTCTTTCACCGCCAGGGTGAGGCCCAGCCCAATACCCAATTTGTCCATTGGCGGAGTGAAATACGGGAAATAGTCATAAAGCAGCCCTCCGTCAGCAAACAGCAACAGGGCGCTGGTGGCAAAAGCCACATGGGGAATGGCGAGCAGCCACGGCAGACGGGCGCACATATGCTGCCATTTCGGTCCAGGCCACAGCGCCACAATTACCAGCAGGGCAATCGTCAATGCGCCGAGCGTCGCGATGGTTGTCGACACCAGCGTTGCCAGTAATGCCTGCGGTAACTGTGGATCGGCAAATAACGCCTGCCAGTGTGTCAACGACAAAGCAGGCGATATCAGCGTGAGAGCTGCCGGGATCAGCGGTGCATAAATCACCGCCACCATCGCCCACAGCAAAAAGATTAATGCGTACCGTAACGGTGTAGCCATTCTTGTTCCAGCGCATTTACCCAAACTGCGTGCGGTTCAGCCAGTACCGGCGGCAGATCTTGCGGCATTCTTGATTGCAATATTTCGCGCTGCCCATCAGGCAGTTTTTGCGGATCGAGAACAGAAGGATCGCCCCAGACAGCGGGATCTGCTTTACGCAGTTGCGCATCGGGTGAGAGCAGGAAATTGGCAACTACCTTCGCCGCAGCACTGGCATTCGCGCTGGCTGGAATGGTGACGAAATGCACGTTGCCAATCATCCCCTCGCGAAAGCCAAAACTGTAACTGCTGGCGGGTAAATCGCCGCTGGCGATTTTTTGCTGCGCATGCGCGGGGTTAAAGGTCAGCGACAGGCGCAATGTGCCGGCTTTCAGCAGAGCATCCATCCGCGCGGGCGAAGGCGGGAAATCCTTTCCTTCGCGCCACAAATACGGATGCAGTGCATCAAGATATTGCCACAAGGGCGCAGTGACGCGGGCGAAAGTCGCATCATCCGGCGCTTCTTTTAATGCTGTGGGATCTGGCGTCAGCATAATCAGCAACTGTTCAAGAAACGCCGTGCCGGTAAAGTCCGGTGGGCGGGGATAGGTAACCGTGCCGGGATTGGCTTTAGCAAACTCCAGTAAGGTTTGCGGCGTTTGTGGTGGCTGTGGCGTAACATCGCGGCGGGCGATAAATGTCAGTTGTGCGCCGCCCCAGGGCGATTCAGCCCCTTCTGTAGGCACTGAAAAATCTTCCCGCACCGGAAGCTGTGTGTCGACATAGCGCCAGTTGGGCAGAGTCTCCGCCCAGCCCGTTTGTAATAAATTGGCCTCTTTTAAGGTGCGGAAGTTTTCGCCGTTCACCCAGAGCAGATCCACCGAACCGCCCGTTTTGCGTCCGGCAGCAGCTTCGGTCTGAATACGCTTCACCGCGTCTGCGGCATCCGCGAGACGAACAATCTTCAGGTTTATAGCGTAATGGGTTTTCATCTCGCCGCTAACCCAGTCGAGATAGCGGTTAATTGCGGTATCGCCGCCCCAGGCGTTAAACCAGACGGTTTGTCCTTTGGCCTCATTTTTTATTTCCTGCCAGTCACTGGCATGTGTTGCCAAAGAAAACAGCGATAACAATCCCAGCAACCACCCACAATGGCGCATCTTCTCTCCTTAAGAACGTTTTTCAGGAATACGGCACAGCCCCTGAGCGGGAATGTCCATGGCAGAATTAAAACGGGCTGACAGATTTTGCAGGCCTATCAATGCCGTCAGTTCGGTGAGCGCCTGAGCGTCAAAATGCGTAGCCAGTCGGGCGCGCAGGGCATCATCGACCGTTGGCGGCGTTACGCTTGCGGCTTCGGCATACTCCAGCACCAGCCGTTCTTCATCGCTAAAGAGCGGGCTTTGCCGCCAGTCAGCCACTGCCAGCAGTTTATCGGTGCTGCCGGTACGCTCGGCGACTTTCATACTGGTGATATCCACGCAAAACTCACACAGGCACATTTGCGCAATGCGCGCGCTGACAAGCGATCGTACTACCGGATCGAGCGGTGAGCGTTTGCGCTCCAGCCAGCCGACAAACATCGACACCAGATAAAAGATAAACGGGATCCGCCCCCACCAGCGAATCGGGCTTAGCACCTCGCCGTAATGGCGACGATGCAGCCACGCCTGCGGACGTAAAATGAAAGGAATTTTGCTAAGCGGCGGTAAACCCATCAGGCATTCCTCTTCTGGCGCTCAAGCCATATTTTCTTCGCCATAAAAATCACCACGGTCAGGGCAAACAGAATAAACAGTCCGGTGACAAACCAGAAAGTACCGCCTGTTAACATGCTGCCCGCCCAGGAATAAACAATAGTCGCCGGTAATTGACCAAGCCCGGTGGCGATAAAAAACGAGCGAAAACGTATTGAAGTCAAACCGGCAGCATAGCTGATTGGATCGAAAGGGACAAAAGGCAATAACCGACATACCAGGATGGTGTGTTTGCCGTAACGAGTGAAAAAGCCGTCCATACTGTCAAGTACGGTTTTGCCGGTTAATTTTTCCACCACTTCGCGGCCCATCACTCTGGCGATAAAAAAGCACAGTGCCGCGCCGGCCATCGAACTGGTCCACGACAGTAAGCCGCCCCAGAACGCACCAAACAGCGACGCATTGGCAAAGGTGATCAAAAACGCAGGTAGCGGTGCAGCAATGGCCTGTAAAATCATCAACAAGAACGAGACAACTGCCGCTAGTGCGCCGTAAGACTGAATAAAGCGTTCTATACCCTGTTGGTCCACGGCGGCAAACGCCGCAACGCTGCGATTGATAAACTCATGGACGCCGGGAAGCAGCGCCCATGCCAGCAGCACAGCGAACAACAGGATGATGAGGGTTATACGGTAGTACCAGATTTTACGCGATTGCATCTTCATCATCCGTTCTCCTGCTTTATTCGGTGATTTTAAAGGTAACCGTTGCCAGCGTGTTATCCGCCGGGAGAACTGAGGCATTGCCTTTGAATTTCACTTCGCCGCGTTTTTCCACCGCACCATAAGTGTATGTTGCATTGCTGACGATGCCGACCGGGCAGCTATCCAGACACACCAGGCAACCCGTTTTCTTCTCTTCTGCTGCCGTTAAATTACCGCCAAAGCGCATGTCCAGTTTCTTGCCATTACTGTCAACAATCACTTCATCGAAGGAATACGCTTTTGCCGCCCCTTGCCAGTTGACCGAAATATCCAGTTTGCTGCCTGTGACATGAGTCGTTTCTTTATTATCCATCGTCATGTTTTCGCCCGGCGTACCACCTGCCTCTTTCAGGGCTTCATAAAATGCTTTCGGGGTCGCATAACCCATAAACAGCGATTTATGTCCGTTGGAGCCATCTTTAAACACAATACCGTGACGAGTGTCGTCGGTGAGGAAACGACCATTAATTTGCACCAGCATGGTTACCGTATGGTTATTGGCATCGACACGCAGCGGTTGGCTGTTCGAAAGTCCGTCGTATTCCACTTTTGCAGCCGCATTCTCTTTTTGATCGCAGCCGCTAAGCCCAGCAACAGCCAGTAAGCAGAGTGCAGCCAGTCCTTTTTTCCATGGCACTGAATAATGTTGCAACATCGTTCTATCCTTCATTTTTTGGGTGAGAAAGTGGGCTGCGGCGAGAAGCAGACAGATCCACATGTTTGTGTCGGGCGTAGAGTTTTGCGAGCTGGACGAGAATAAACAGCGCCAGGCCCGCCAGACAGAGTTGTAAAATAAAGCGCAGCGTAATGCCTTCATTGGCGAGATCGCTTGCCATCACGGTATAAATAACAATACCGGGTAGGGTCGTGAGTGCCGAAATAAGGGTATAAGGCCAGAAGGCGATTGTGGTTAATCCGTAAGCGTAATTTTGAATATTGTAAGGAAACAACGGGATTAAGCGGGTCAGAATAAGAAAATCAATACCGTTACGCGCAATGCCTTTTTCAATGGCCTGGAAGGTATGGCTATGGCCAACGTATTTCAGCAGTAAATCACGTCCCAGCCAGCGCGCCAGCAGGAATGAGCACGAGGAGGCCAGCGTGGCGGCAATTAATGATAGTAGTGTCCCTAAGAGCGGGCCAAAAACTATTCCTCCCGCGATCACCAGTATGCTTCCTGGTAACAGAAAGAGGGTGGCAATGATGAATAACAGAATATAGAGGCTATAGCCGAACAATCCGCTCTGGCGAATGAGTGTCTGTAAGTGGGGTAAATCGGTGAGCAGATCGAATAAACCGAAAGCGTGGATAGCGTAAATGACCAGCGCAAAAATAAGACAGGCTAAAAGAAATTTACGCTCAGCGTTCATCGTGGAGTTTCCTATATCAAACTTGATAATAGAGAAGTGGTCAGACAACTAAAAACGCAGTGACGGTATAACAAAGGACGGCAGGCAACAAATCATTACTGACAGTTTGTTGATTTTTCTCAAGGTTAATTCTCCTGACCCAGTTTGAGCCAGGAGATCAGCTAAATTAGCGGCGGAAGGTCGCCCAGACGGGGGCGTGATCGGACGGTTTTTCCATGCTGCGAATTTCATAGTCGATGCCGGTTTCTACGCAACATTCTGCCAGCGGTTGGCTGGCGAGCAGCAGGTCGATGCGCAGACCGCGATTATCGTCAAAACCTTTTGAGCGGTAATCAAACCATGAGAAACGATCTGCTGTTTGCGGATTCGCATGGCGGAAGGTATCGACCAACCCCCAGCTCATCAGCCTCTCCATCCATTCGCGTTCCTCCGGAAGGAAAGAACATTTTCCGGTACGCAGCCAGCGCTTACGGTTCTCTTCGCCAATGCCAATATCCAGGTCGCCAGGACTGATATTCATATCGCCCATAATCAGCACCGGATTTTCACGCTTGAGTTCGGTTTCCAGGTAGTTTTGCAGATTCTGATAAAACTGCGCCTTTGCCGGGAATTTTATCGGATGGTCGCGGCTTTCACCCTGCGGGAAGTAACCGTTGATCACGGTGACATTGCCCAGCGGCGAGGGGATTTCCGCCATAATAATCCGCCGTTGCGCTTCTTCGTCGTCACCAGGAAAGCCGCGACGCACGGCAATCGGCGTCTCTTTGGTCAGCAGCGCCACGCCATAATGGCCTTTCTGCCCGTGATAAAACACGTTGTAGCCGAGCTTCGCCACCTCTTCGAGCGGAAACATATCGTCATGAACTTTTGTCTCCTGCAGGCCAATCACATCCGGTTGGTGCTTTTCGACGATGGCTTCAAGCTGGTGAGGTCTGGCGCGCAGGCCGTTGATATTAAAAGAGACAAATTTCATAGTCGCTGCCATTTATTCAGATAAAGAGTGCGTGGATGGTAGCAGAATTTCGCTTTGCTTACCGCCTGTTGTTAAGTGATTTGATCGATGGTTGTTAATGATGTCAACGATGGCGCAAAAAATGCCCGCTTTTGGTGCGCGTTGCGTCAGAATGGCGCAGTAATTTCCAGTAAATTTCGTCAATGATCACAATTCCAGAATTATATTTTACTTCTGCATAACATTGCGTTTTTTATTCTTTTTATTCACCCACATCGCAAACGTATTCACTTTATATGCACTTTAAATGCATATGATGTGGTTATAACTGCTTGATTTCCAGTTAGCCTCCGCCGTTTATGCACTTTTATCACTGGCTGGCACGAACCCTGCAATCTACATTTACAGCGCAAACATTACTCATTATTAACATATAAATAACGAATTATTTACTGTAGAGGTCGCTATGTCTCAGCCAATTACGCGTGAAAACTTTGATGAATGGATGATACCTGTTTACGCTCCGGCACCGTTTATACCGGTACGTGGCGAAGGTTCACGCTTGTGGGATCAGCAGGGGAAAGAGTATATCGACTTCGCGGGTGGCATTGCGGTGAACGCGCTGGGCCATGCGCATCCGGAACTGCGTGAGGCGCTGAACGAACAGGCGAGTAAGTTCTGGCATACCGGCAACGGTTACACCAACGAGCCGGTACTGCGACTGGCGAAAAAATTGATCGACGCCACGTTTGCCGATCGCGTCTTCTTTTGTAACTCCGGTGCGGAAGCCAACGAAGCGGCACTAAAACTGGCGCGTAAATTCGCTCACGACCGCTACGGCAGCCATAAGAGCGGCATCGTGGCGTTCAAAAATGCGTTTCATGGTCGCACGCTGTTTACTGTCAGTGCGGGTGGGCAGCCAGCCTATTCACAGGATTTTGCGCCACTGCCGCCGGATATTCGTCATGCTGCATATAACGATATTAACTCTGCCAGTGCGCTGATTGACGACGCCACCTGTGCGGTGATTGTCGAACCCATCCAGGGGGAAGGCGGTGTGGTGCCAGCCAGCAACGCATTTTTACAAGGTCTGCGTGAATTGTGTGACCGCCACAATGCGTTGCTGATCTTTGATGAAGTACAAACCGGTGTCGGGCGCACCGGGGAACTGTATGCCTGTATGCACTACGGCGTGACGCCTGATCTGTTAACTACCGCCAAAGCGCTGGGCGGCGGTTTCCCGGTTGGTGCGTTGTTGGCAACCGAAGAGTGCGCCAGCGTGATGACCGTTGGCACTCACGGCACCACCTATGGCGGCAATCCGCTGGCCTCGGCGGTGGCAGGCAAAGTGCTGGATCTCATCAACACGCCAGAGATGCTTAACGGGGTTAAACAGCGTCACGACTGGTTTGTTGAGCGTCTAAATTCCATTAATCACCACTACAGTTTGTTCAGTGAAGTTCGCGGCTTAGGTCTTTTGATTGGCTGTGTACTGAATGCCGATTACGCCGGGCAAGCGAAACAGATCTCTCAGGAAGCGGTGAAAGCAGGCGTGATGGTGCTGATTGCGGGTGGCAACGTGGTGCGCTTTGCGCCTGCGCTCAATGTCAGCGAAGAAGAGGTGACGACCGGACTGGATCGCTTTGCAGCTGCTTGCGAACACTTTGTTAGCCGAGGTTCATCATGATGGTCATTCGTCCCGTTGAGCGCTCAGATGTCTCGGCGCTGATGCAGCTTGCCAGCAAAACGGGCGGCGGCCTGACGTCGCTTCCCGCCAATGAAGCCACGCTTTCGGTGCGTATTGAAAGGGCAATCAAAACCTGGCAAGGCGAACTGCCCAAAAGTGAGCAGGGTTATGTGTTTGTACTGGAAGATAGTGAGACAGGCACTGTGGCGGGGATTTGCGCCATTGAGGTGGCGGTTGGGCTGAACGATCCCTGGTACAACTATCGCGTCGGCACGCTGGTTCACGCTTCGAAAGAGCTGAATGTCTATAACGCATTGCCGACGCTGTTTCTCAGTAACGATCACACCGGCAGCAGCGAGCTGTGCACGCTGTTTCTCGACCCGAAGTGGCGCAAAGAGGGCAACGGCTATTTGCTGTCGAAATCGCGCTTTATGTTTATGGCGGCTTTTCGCGACAAGTTTAATGACAAAGTGGTCGCCGAAATGCGCGGGGTGATTGACGAACACGGCTATTCACCGTTCTGGCAAAGCCTCGGTAAACGCTTCTTTTCGATGGATTTTAGCCGCGCTGATTTTCTCTGCGGCACCGGGCAAAAGGCATTTATTGCAGAACTGATGCCGAAACATCCGATCTATACCTACTTTTTATCCCAGGAAGCCCAGGACGTCATCGGTCAGGTACATCCGCAAACCGCGCCTGCCCGTGCGGTGCTGGAGAAAGAAGGTTTTCGCTACCGTAACTATATCGACATCTTTGACGGCGGGCCGACACTTGAATGTGATATCGACCGCGTGCGCGCCATCCGTAAAAGTCGGCTGGTGGAAGTGGCCGAAGGGCAGCCTGCGCAGGGCGATTTTCCGGCCTGCCTGGTCGCCAATGAAAATTATCACCATTTCCGCGTGGTGCTGGTGCGTACCGATCCAGCGACCGAGCGTTTGATTTTAACCGCCGCACAACTGGATGTCCTCAAATGCCACGCAGGGGATCGCGTTCGTCTGGTGCGCCTGTGCGCAGAGGAGAAAACAGCATGACTTTATGGATCAACGGTGACTGGGTAACGGGCCAGGGCGCATTGCGTGTGAAGCGTAATCCGGTATCGGGCGAGGTGTTATGGCAGGGCAATGATGCCGATGCCGCTCAGGTCGGGCAGGCTTGTCGGGCTGCCCGTGCGGCGTTTCCGCGCTGGGCTCGGCTCTCATTTGGCGATCGTCAGGTAAGAGTTGAACGCTTTGCTGGATTGCTGGAAAGCAATAAAGCCGAATTAACCGCGATTATTGCCAGAGAAACCGGCAAGCCGCGCTGGGAAGCGGCAACCGAAGTGACGGCGATGATCAATAAAATCGCGATATCAATTAAGGCGTATCACGTTCGTACCGGTGAGCAGCGTAGCGAAATGCCGGACGGCGCGGCGAGCCTGCGACATCGCCCGCACGGCGTGCTGGCGGTGTTTGGGCCGTATAATTTCCCTGGTCATTTGCCGAACGGACATATCGTTCCGGCATTGCTGGCAGGTAACACCATTATCTTTAAACCCAGCGAACTGACACCGTGGAGTGGCGACGCGGTAATGCGTTTATGGCAGCAGGCTGGCTTGCCGCCGGGCGTGCTGAACCTGGTGCAGGGCGGGCGTGAAACGGGTCAGGCGCTGAGTGCGCTGGAGGATCTCGACGGCTTGCTGTTTACCGGCAGCGCCAATACCGGCTACCAGCTGCATCGCCAGCTTTCTGGTCAGCCGGAGAAAATTCTCGCCCTTGAGATGGGCGGTAATAACCCGCTAATTATCGATGAGGTGGCGGATATCGATGCCGCTGTCCATCTGACCATTCAGTCGGCGTTTGTCACTGCCGGGCAACGCTGCACCTGCGCCCGCCGTTTATTTCTGAAAAGTGGAACGCAGGGCGATGCATTTCTTGCTCGCCTGGTTGCCGTCAGCCAGCGGTTAACGCCGGGCACTTGGGATGACGAACCGCAGCCATTTATTGGTGGGCTGATTTCTGAGCAGGCCGCACAGCAGGTGGTTACTGCCTGGCAGGAACTGGAGGCGATGGGCGGACGGACCCTGCTTGCGCCGCGCTTATTACAAGCAGGGACATCGTTGCTGACGCCGGGGATCATTGAAATGACAGGCGTTACTGGCTTGCCGGATGAAGAAGTGTTTGGGCCGTTATTGCGCGTCTGGCGTTATGACAATTTCGATGAAGCGATTCGAATGGCGAATAACACTCGCTTTGGCCTCTCTTGCGGTCTGGTTTCCCCCGAGCGGGAAAAATTCGATCAACTGTTGCTGGAGGCACGGGCGGGGATTGTTAACTGGAACAAACCGCTTACCGGTGCTGCCAGTACCGCGCCATTCGGCGGCATTGGCGCTTCCGGCAATCATCGCCCCAGCGCCTGGTATGCCGCAGATTATTGTGCCTGGCCGATGGCGAGCCTGGAGTCGGACTCGTTAACGTTGCCCGCAACGCTTAACCCCGGGCTGGATTTTTCCGATGAGGTGGTGCGATGAACGCCTGGGAAGTCAATTTCGACGGGCTGGTAGGGCTGACGCACCATTACGCGGGCCTGTCGTTTGGTAATGAAGCCTCTACCCGTCACCGTTTTCAGGTGTCTAACCCGCGACTGGCGGCAAAACAGGGCTTACTGAAAATGAAAAAACTTGCCGATGCGGGATTCCCCCAGGCCGTGATCCCGCCGCACGAGCGTCCGTTTATTCCGGTGCTGCGTCAGTTGGGATTCAGTGGTAGCGATGAGCAGGTACTGGAAAAAGTTGCACGCCAGGCACCGCACTGGCTTTCCAGCGTCAGTTCCGCTTCGCCAATGTGGGTAGCCAATGCGGCAACGATCGCGCCATCCGCCGATACGCTGGATGGCAAAGTGCATCTCACTGTTGCTAACCTGAACAATAAATTTCACCGTTCGCTGGAAGCCCCCGTTACCGAATCGCTGTTAAAAGCGATTTTTAACGACGAAGAGAAATTTAGCGTCCATTCGGCGTTGCCGCAGGTAGCCTTGCTCGGTGATGAGGGGGCGGCAAACCACAATCGTCTCGGCGGTCATTACGGTGAACCGGGTATGCAACTTTTTGTCTACGGGCGAGAAGAGGGCAATGATACCCGGCCTTCCCGTTATCCGGCGCGGCAGACCCGTGAAGCCAGCGAGGCGGTGGCAAGGTTGAATCAGGTGAATCCCCAACAGGTGATTTTCGCCCAGCAAAACCCGGACGTTATCGACCAGGGCGTTTTTCATAATGACGTGATTGCCGTGAGTAACCGCCAGGTGCTGTTTTGCCATCAACAGGCGTTCGCTCGCCAGTCACAGTTACTGGCAAATCTGCGTGCACGGGTCAGTGGTTTTATGGCAATAGAGGTGCCCACGGCGCAGGTTTCCGTGTCAGATGCGGTGTCTACTTATCTGTTTAACAGCCAACTGCTGAGCCGCGATGATGGTTCCATGATGTTGGTGCTGCCTCAGGAATGTCGGGAACATGCTGGAGTATGGCGTTATCTCAATGAATTGCTTGCTGCCGATAACCCAATAAGCTCACTAAAAGTTTTTGATTTACGTGAAAGCATGGCGAATGGCGGTGGCCCGGCGTGCCTGCGGTTGCGCGTGGTGTTGACAGAAGAAGAACGCCGGGCGGTGAATCCGGCGGTGATGATGAACGATACGCTGTTTAATGCGCTCAATGACTGGGTGGATCGTTACTACCGCGATCGTCTTACTGCGGCGGATCTTGCCGATCCACAATTGCTGCGAGAAGGAAGGGAAGCGCTGGATACACTGACTCAATTATTGGATCTTGGTTCGGTTTATCCATTCCAGCGCGAGGGAGGGGGCAATGGATAATTTTCTTGCTCTAACCTTAACGGGTAAAAAACCGGTTATCACCGAGCGAGAAATCAACGGCGTTCGCTGGCGCTGGCTGGGCGATGGTGTGCTAGAACTGACGCCATTAACGCCACCGCAAGGCGCGCTGGTGATTTCAGCGGGGATCCACGGTAATGAGACGGCTCCTGTGGAAATGCTGGACGCGTTGCTTGGCGCGATATCTCACGGTGAGATCCCGTTACGTTGGCGGTTACTGGTGATCCTCGGGAATCCTCCTGCGCTGAAGCAAGGGAAACGTTATTGCCATAGCGATATGAATCGAATGTTTGGCGGTCGTTGGCAGCTATTTGCTGAAAGCGGGGAAACCTGTCGGGCGCGCGAACTGGAGCAGTGCCTGGAAGATTTTTATGACCAGGGCAAAGAATCTGTGCGCTGGCACCTTGATCTACATACCGCAATTCGTGGCTCCTTGCATCCGCAGTTCGGTGTATTACCGCAACGCGACATTCCCTGGGACGAGAAATTTCTGACGTGGCTGGGTGCGGCGGGGCTGGAGGCGCTGGTGTTCCATCAGGAGCCTGGTGGTACGTTTACCCATTTCAGCGCCAGACATTTTGGCGCGCTGGCCTGTACGCTGGAACTTGGCAAAGCGTTGCCCTTTGGGCAAAACGATCTTCGCCAGTTTGCAGTAACTGCCAGCGCAATTGCTGCGCTGCTATCTGGTGAGAGTGTCGGTATCGTGAGAACACCGCCGCTCCGTTATCGGGTGGTTTCGCAAATTACTCGCCACTCGCCGTCCTTCGAAATGCATATGGCAAATGACACGCTGAATTTTATGCCGTTTGAGAAAGGAACATTGCTGGCGCAGGACGGGGAGGAACGTTTTACCGTAACCCATGATGTAGAGTATGTGTTATTCCCTAATCCGTTGGTAGCGTTGGGATTACGTGCGGGATTAATGCTCGAAAAAATAAGCTAATACTTACCCGCAGAAATCATTCTGCGGGTATTAAGTTGCTTTCTTATAAATTAATACAGATTAATCCTGGTTATTTGCTTTATTTATCACCAGTCATCCGGTATAGTTCTTCATAATCTCTGCAAAATCATCGTGTTGTAATATTCTTTCATCACTCTCCATCAAATTTTCTTTTTTTCTCCATAATTGGCGCAAAAGTGTTTTTTACACTTTCATTGTTTTACCGTTGCTCTGATTAATTGACGCTAAAGTCAGTAAAGTTAATCTCGTCAACACGGCACGCTACTTAAGAAAGCCGTAATAAATAACTGAAAGGAAGGATATAGAATATGCGTAAATTAACTGCACTGTTTGTTGCCTCTACCCTGGCTCTTGGCGCGGCTAACCTGGCCCATGCCGCAGACACCACTACCGCAGCACCGGCTGACGCGAAGCCGATGATGCACCATAAAGGCAAGTTCGGTCCGCATGAGGACATGATGTTCAAAGACCTGAACCTGACCGACGCGCAGAAACAGCAGATCCGCGAAATCATGAAAGGCCAGCGTGACCAGATGAAACGTCCGCCGCTGGAAGAACGCCGCGCAATGCATGACATCATTGCCAGCGATACCTTCGATAAAGCAAAAGCTGAAGCGCAGATCGCAAAAATGGAAGAACAGCGCAAATCTAACATGCTGGCGCACATGGAAACCCAGAACAAGATTTACAACATCCTGACGCCGGAACAGAAAAAGCAATTTAATGCTAATTTTGAGAAGCGTCTGACAGAACGTCCAGCGGCAAAAGGTAAAATGCCTGCAACTGCTGAATAATCTTTCAGCCAAAAAACGTAAGACCGCCGGTCTTGTCCACTACCTTGCAGTAATGCGGTGGACAGGATCGGCGGTTTTCTTTTCTCTTCTCAAACAGATGCAAAAAAAGCCTGATCGCCACTAACGTAAATCACCCGAGTTGCCGATAACCATCCACGGTTACCTGAACGATAACAATGAAAAGAACGGGCCGGGAGCGAGTATGGAATACTTTGATATGCGTAAAATGTCGGTGAATCTGTGGCGAAACGCTGCCGGTGAAACGCGCGAAATTTGCACTTTCCCACCGGCAAAACGTGATTTTTACTGGCGTGCCAGCATTACATCCATCGCGGCGAATGGGGAGTTTTCTTTGTTTCCCGGTATGGAAAGGATAGTGACGTTGCTGGAAGGCGGCGAGATGTTCCTTGAAAGCGCAGACCGCTTTAACCATACCTTAAAACCGTTACAACCTTTTTCCTTTGCAGCGGACCTGGTGGTAAAAGCGAAACTGACGGCAGGGCAGATGTCGATGGATTTCAACATCATGACACGCCTGGATGTCTGTAAGGCGAAAGTCAGAATTGCCGAACGTACGTTTACTACCTTTGGTTCACGCGGCGGGGTGGTGTTTGTAATAAACGGGGCGTGGCAATTGGGCGACAAACTGCTCACTACCGACCAGGGCGCGTGCTGGTTCGATGGCAGGCACACCCTGCGGCTTTTGCAACCGCAAGGTAAACTGTTGTTCAGTGAAATCAACTGGCTTGCTGGTCATTCACCGGATCAAGTTCAGTAATTTCATAGTTACCGGAAAGCAGCGGCTTACAAAGAATTTTATAACCGTCGTGATCAAACCCGGCGGGTGCCCGAATTAACGTTGTCGCTTCTTTCAGCGAATTAACCGCCCCCAGCCACAGCCAGTTTTGAATAATATGATATTGAGTCATTTCCGGGTGCTGTTCTTTCAGCGCTACCGCACCTTTCCACGGCCAACAAACGACTCGTAAACGTTCCAGAGACTGGCGCAAACGTAGCGCATGATCGTCATGGCTCTCTTTACCGCAGCATGCTCCGGCGCAACGTTTTAGTGCTGAACGAAAACATGCACGACCGCGACTTAACGGCTCCAGTCCCAACAGGCCATAACAAAGTTTTTGTTCATCAGCGATGGTCTGCAATGCTTGCAAAGCTGCGCGCCTATTGGCAAACAGGCCAAACAGGTTGGGGGCTCGTGAAAAATCCACCTCTTTGGCATACACCACATCGACGCGCTTTTCACTTAATTGCAGGGCGCAGAGCTGGCGATTGCGGCGCAAGCGTTTATTAAACAGCGGCTGCTGCTCTTTGATTAATCGCGCTTCAAGGAGCAGAGCGCCGATTTCACCGGCGGTACATATCCAGCTGATGCGTCGGGATTGCCGTAGCATGGCGGCTTCATCAGGGGTGCGTAAATGAGAAAGCACCCGACTGCGGATGTTAATGCTTTTGCCGATATAGAGCGGCATGGTGTCACTTTCGCCATGAAACAGATACACCCCTGGTCGGGTGGGTAAGTCATTAAGGAATGAACGTAAATGTTCGGGATATTCATAAATTGCCGCAGCTTCAAATTCGAGCCGCGGAGAAGTTAAACGCCTTACCACTGTTGACTCCGAATGCTGGTTATCTATCCAGTGTAACAGGCGGGGAGCGATTAAAAAAGAGGCGGGTTGATGACAAAGGTTACACCGTCTGACGTGCTACGCCTGTCAGGCCTATTCGACTCATGCAATATATTGAATTTGCATAGTTTTGTGGGGCGAATAAGGCGTTCACGCCGCATCCGGCGTGAACAAAGTACTCTTTTTCGCACAAACCAATATGTGCAAATTATTACTTCTTCCAGAAATCATCGAAAACGGTAATTGGCGGACGGCGTTTATGTTCGGTTTTCAGATACCAGTTCTCTATTGTTCTGGCGACCTGTTCAGGTACGTTTTTCCCTTCCAGATAGTCGTCGATATTGTCATAGGTCACGCCGAGTGCCACTTCATCTGGCAGTGAAGGGCGATCATCTTCAAGATCGGCCGTTGGCGCTTTCTTATAAAGGTGTTCCGGGCAACCTAATGCCGCCAGTAACTGTTTACCCTGACGTTTGTTGAGACGATACAGCGGATTAATGTCCGTACCGCCGTCACCATATTTAGTGAAGAATCCGGTAATAGCTTCTGCTGCATGATCGGTGCCCACCACGACACCGCTGGTCATACCCGCAATGCTATATTGTGCTTTCATCCGCTCACGCGCTTTTTCATTGCCACGGACAAAATCGCTCAGTTCAATGCCTGCTTCCCGCAATGCCTGCTCGCTGGCGAGTACCGCGCCCTTGATATTAACGGTTAATACGCGATCCGGTTGAATAAAGGCGATGGCATCCTGGCAGTCTTGTTCGTCGGCCTGAACACCATAGGGCAGGCGTACGGCAATAAATTGCAGTGATTCGTTGCCGGTTTCCTGGCGCAGCTCATTAATCGCCATCTGGCACAGCTTACCGGCAAGCGTGGAGTCCTGACCGCCGCTGATCCCGAGCACCAGTGATTTAATGAACGGATAAGTTTGCAGGTAGCTTTTCAGAAAATCGATACTACGACGAATTTCCTCTTCAGCATTAATCTGCGGTTTTGCGCCCAGCACCTTTATTATTTGTTGTTGCAATGTCATTGAACCCCTCCAGACAGAAAAGACAAAACGTCCTTAAAGCTAACCCGTTGCTACTGAAACGACAAGCGACAGCGGGCTGAATGGTGGTTAAAACGTCATACAGGAATCCTCTGAAAGCGGAGCCGTTTCGTTCACGGGCTTGAAAAAGCGCCCAATGTATTCCAGGCTTATCTAACACGCTGATAAACAAGAGGACGGAATATGAACAAGAATATGGCAGGAATTCTGAGTGCAGCGGCGGTATTAACCATGCTGGCGGGTTGTACGGCTTATGATCGTACCAAAGACCAGTTTGTACAGCCTGTGGTGAAAGACGTCAAAAAAGGCATGAGCCGGGCGCAGGTTGCACAAATTGCGGGTAAACCTTCGTCTGAAGTGAGCATGATCCATGCTCGTGGTACTTGCCAGACCTACATCCTGGGTCAACGTGATGGTAAAGCAGAAACCTACTTTGTCGCGTTAGATGATACCGGACATGTCATCAACTCCGGTTATCAGACCTGTGCTGAATACGACACTGATCCACAGGCTACGAAGTAATCACTTCGCCTGAAAGCTTGAGTAACAACGGAAACCGGCCATTGCGCCGGTTTTTTTTGGCCTGTGTTCTTAATTATCTTCGCGAATTATTTGCCCGAAATGTGAAGAGGGTCATAACCACAGGTCAAGGAGAGACAATTTATAAGGTCAAAGAAATACTATTGCTCAGGCCTATACCGTATACTCCTTTCAGCCACAAAAAAAGTCATGTTGGTTTCGCAAGTTACCCAGAGCATGGAAGCAGGTTAAGGCTTGCGGAGTGTCTGGCTGACAGATAATCGTCGATGAGGGCAGTTTTATGGAAAAGAAACACATTTATCTGTTTTGTTCTGCGGGCATGTCTACCTCTTTACTGGTATCAAAAATGCGCGCACAGGCAGAAAAATATGAAGTTCCGGTCATTATTGAAGCATTTCCGGAAACACTGGCTGGTGAAAAAGGTCAGAATGCCGATGTCGTGTTATTAGGGCCGCAGATTGCTTATATGTTGCCCGAAATCCAGCGTTTGTTACCCAACAAACCGGTTGAAGTAATTGACTCGCTGCTTTATGGCAAAGTCGATGGTTTAGGCGTGCTTAAGGCTGCGGTTGCAGCGATTAAAAAAGCCGCAGCAAATTAATTTATTTTAAATTTTCCCGTCAAAGAGTTATTTCATAAATCAATACCGCAATATTTAACGGACTTCGCCGAGGACCATGCGGCAGTGGCGCAC
>ENA-OVHL01000004-OVHL01000004.1-human-gut-metagenome-genome-assembly--contig:-NODE-4-length-254185-cov-15.0143_pt1 | contig 254185 bp, 203 predicted proteins | sample MGYA00248649_ERZ507516 | MGnify/ENA primary metagenome ERZ507516 (study PRJEB26165, sample SAMN02676151) | human gut metagenome | isolation source: stool | host: Homo sapiens | place: USA | study: EMG... | reverse complement strand
TGGGGCGAAGGTCCGAACGCCAGCTGTGAGGCCAGCTACAGCCTGCCGCCGGAAAATCAGAACCAGACGCTGAGCCAGCTCTCCACGGAGTGCCGCTAAGGAAACCATGATGATGAGAAAAACCCTGTATCTGTTGAGCGCCCTCGTCTCGCTGGCGGCCAGCAACGCCGGCGCGGCGGACAGTACCATTACTATCAGCGGCTACGTTCGCGATAACGCCTGCGCCGTGGCGGGTGAATCAAAAGATTTTACCGTCGATCTGATGGATAACGCCGCAAAGCAATTCCATGCGGTTGGGGCAACCACGCCGCTGGTCCCCTTTCGTATTGTGCTGTCGCCCTGCGGTAGCTCGGTTACCGCGGTGAAGGTCGGCTTTGTTGGCGTTGCCGACAGCATCAATAGCGATCTATTAAAGCTCGACGGCGGGGCTTCGGCGGCGGCGGGGATGGGCGTGCAGATCCTTGACGCGCAGCAGACGATGCTGCCGCTCAACGCAGCCTCATCGGCCATTGCCTGGACCACGCTGACGCCCAGCCAGCCCAACACCCTGAACTTTTATGCCCGGCTAATGGCCACCCAGCTACCGGTCACCGCCGGGCACGTTAATGCAACCGCGACCTTCACGCTTGAATTTCAGTAACCGGAGGCTGAAATGAAATGGACTCATGCACCCTGGCTGCTGGCGTTAATGATGGCCTTCGCCAGCGCCCCCCGCGCCGCCGACGTGACCATTACCGTTAACGGCAAAGTGGTGGCTAAACCCTGCACGGTCTCCACCGCTAACGCCACCGTCGATCTCGGCGATCTTTATACCTTTAGCCTGGTCTCCGCCGGTTCTTCCTCACCCTGGCACAGCGTGGCGCTTAACCTGAGCAACTGTCCGATCGGCACCTCGCGGGTCACCGCCAGCTTTAGCGGCACGGCGGACGCCACCGGCTACTACAAAAACCAGGGTACCGCCGGCAACATCCAGCTTGAGCTGCAGGACAATGGCGGCACCACGCTGAACACCGGCGCGAGAAAAGAGGTCCAGGTGGATGACGCCACCCAGTCCGCCAGCTTCCCGCTACAGGTCAGAGCGCTAACGGTCAACGGCGGCGCTACCCAGGGAACGATTCAGGCGGTGATTAACGTCACCTATACCTACGCCTGAGCCAGGAGAACAGAGTAATGAAAAAGATAATCCCCCTTCTGATGACGCTGCTGCTGGCGAGCTGGTCGTTTAACGCCTGGTCTTTCGCCTGTAAAACCGCGGCGGGCGTGACCATTCCCATCGGCGGCGGCTCGGCGAACGTGTACGTAAACCTTGCGCCGGCGGTCAACGTCGGGCAGAACCTGGTCGTGGATCTTTCGACACAGATTTTTTGTCATAACGATTTTCCGGAAACCATGACCGATTACGTGACCCTCCAGCGCGGATCGGCCTATGGCGGCGTGCTGTCGAGCTTTTCCGGTACCGTCAGGTATAACGGCACCAGCTACCCGTTCCCCACCACCAGCGAAACGGCGCGGATGACCTACAACTCGATAGTCGATAGACCCTGGCCTACCGTTCTCTATCTGACGCCCGTCAGCAGCGCAGGTGGGGTCGCCATTTCCGCCGGTTCGCTAATCGCTGTCCTGATCCTGCGCCAGACCAATAACAAGGATAACGACGACTTCCAGTTCGTGTGGAACATATACGCCAACAACGATGTCGTGGTGCCAACCGGCGGCTGCGACGTTTCTGCTCGCGATGTGACGGTGACGCTGCCGGAATATCCCGCTTCGGCCGCCATTCCGCTAACGGTTTACTGCGCGCAAAACCAGAACCTGGGCTACTACCTCTCCGGTACTACGGAGAACGCGGCCAATTCGATATTTACCAATACCGCATCGGCCTCTCCGGCCCTGGGGGTTGGCGTTCAGCTGACGCGCAACGGCAGCGTCGTTCCCGCGAATACCACTGTGTCGTTAGGCAACGTGGGAACCTCGGCGGTCAGCCTTGGCTTAACCGCCAACTATGCGCGCACCAGCGGACAGGTGACCGCGGGTAATGTGCAGTCAATTATCGGGGTGACTTTTGTTTACGAATAACCTCCCGGAGAGTGACGGCATCCTGTCGCCCTGTTCGCTGGTCACAGAGGGCCTGGTGCGGTTGATGGAGGACGGGGGCACCCGGCCCGTGGTGTTAACCTCAGCGTCACCGACGCTGCCCCCTGACGTACGCCGTCTGGTGGTGTTTCTCCCTGAATCCCCTGTTCGGCTACTCTCAACCCTGAAGCGTGCCGCTATGCTGCTGGAACAGTCCGCAACGCCGCTACCGATGCTGTTTCTCAGCCGCAGCCCGGCCAGTTGGCTATGGTCCACCCTGCTACACCAGGTCGCAGAGCAGCGTCAGCTTTCCGCGGTGCGGGCGGCCGCCTCCGACCTCCCGGTCCCCTGTCTGGCGGCGCTACTGCGCGACGTCATACCCGAGGGATATCCTTCCCTTGAACAGCTGGCAGATGAAGAAGCGCGGGCATTGGGTAAGCGCCCTGCCGGGCTAACCCGACCGGAGCTGAACGCCATCCTCGGTTTGCTCTGCGGATACCGCGCCAGCGATCAGGCCAAACGCCGCGGCATCAGCCACAAGACGCTCTACAATCAAAGAACCGCAGGATTGAAAAAAATGGTGGAACACCACCCGCAGATGGCCGCCCGCTTTCCCGGCAGTCAGATAAGAGAACAGAAAAGCGAGCCCATCGCCGCCCTTTGCGCTTTCGAGCGTGAATTTGTCCATGCAATCCATAGTCGACAAATTTTCCCGGTTTTCCAGCCCATAACCGATGAACATCGTCAGCTAAGGGGGATGGAGATCCTTGTCCGCTGGCGCCGGAACGGCAGCGTTTTGTTTCCCGCTGATTTTTTACCGCAGCTACGCTCGGAATATGCGTGGCTGGTGCTCACCGCGTTTGTGCTGCAGGAAGCCGTGCAGAATATCAATCTGTACAGTGGTGAATTTTATTTCGCGGTGAATATTCCCGCGGCTGTCGCCAGCAATGAAAACCTGATTCGCATGATGGAAACCGCGCGCCAGCAGCTGCGTCAGCCGCAAATATCGCCGCGGCTGGTGCTGGAGCTTGCCGAAAATGCCGACCTCAGCCGCCACGGGAAAATAGCCGGAAATATGGCCCGGCTACAGCAGCGTGGCTTCCGAATTATGCTTGATGACTGCTTCTCGCAAAGCAGCGTGCTGTTCCCAGTGCGGGCGTTGACGTTCAACGCCTACAAGCTGGATATGGGCATCATCAATGATATGCAGCGCGATGCGCACGCCCTGGCGCTGATTAAAAGCCTCATCTACTACTGCCGGCTGATCGGCAGCCGCTGTATTGCCGAAGGCGTAGATAGCCTGGAGAAATTCAACAAACTGAAAACGCTGGGAGTCGACCATTTTCAGGGAAACGCCATCTCGGCGCCGGTTGGCAGAGAAAACGTGGCGGAGATCATACAGCAACTCTCCGGCGAAGCGGAGTATCCGTCCGGCATCGCAGTGTAGGTAACGCCCGATGAAATACATCGGGCGTTAGCGGCACTTTAGCTCAACTCCGGCCAGTAACCACGATTGGCCTCGATCAGTTCATCGAGAATAGCTTTCGCAACCGACGCGCTCGGAACCGTTTTGGACAAGGTCAACGCCTGCCAGAGCTTTTGGTAGCTTCCTTCAACCCAGGCGTCGACAACCAGTTTTTCCACCGCGACCTGCTGCTCCATCAGCCCCTTTTGAAACAGCGGTATTTTCCCCATCGCCAGCGGTTCGGGACCGTTAACGCCGACCAGGCAAGGCACTTCAACCATCGCGGTCTCGTCAAAATTCGCGATAGCGCCGTTGTTCTCTACAATCAACAGCATTCTTTCCTGGGTATTAAAGGCGATGGCGCAGGCGAGATCGACAATAAAGGTGGCATGCGCCCCGGCATGGAAATGCGCCGCTTTGGCGCTCCGCCGGGCGACAATGTCTTTCGCCATATCGAATACCTCTTTCTCTCTCCCGGCCATCACCTCATTCGCGCGCGTAAAGTTCGGGTCCGAGTGGGCTACCTCGTAGTCGGCATAAAAATAGTATTTTAGGTAGGTATTGGGCAACGTGTCGGTATCCAGCGCAAAGACGTCCTTCACCTTTTTGAAGGTCTCAATCCAGCTTGGCGCTTTGTGCTGAAAATCCTCTTTCGGACTGCAATACCCCAGCTCAGACACATGCTTTTTTAACGTCGGCATTAAATCATTACCGGCCTTATCGGTAATGCTGGTCCACCAGCCGAAATGGTTGAGGCCAAAATAACGCACGTTCATCTCTTTACGTGATTTCAGACCAAGGATATCGGCGAATAATCCTTCAATTGCCACCGGCATATCGCAGATATTAATAATTTTAGCCGCTGGCCGTAATCGACGAGTGGCCTCGGCAACGATCGCCGCCGGATTGGAATAGTTAAGCATCCACGCGCCGGGGGAGTACGTTTCCATATAGTCAACCAGTTCAAGTACCCCGGCAATGGAACGCATACCATAAGCGATACCGCCAGGGCCACAGGTTTCCTGGCCAATCACGCCATGCTTAAGCGGTATTTTCTCGTCCTTTTCGCGCATCTCATAGAGGCCGACGCGAATATGGGCCATCACAAAATCAACGCCGGTAAAAGCTTCCTGCGGATCGGTGGTGTAGCTAAAAGCCACTTGCGGATAACGTTCAGCCACCAGAATCGCGCAGGCTTCACCGATCACGCGCTGGCGATCGTGATGATTATCATAGAGACGAATTTCGCTCAGCGGAAATCTGTCCATATTTTCCAGCAGCATCATAATAATCCCTGGTGTATAGGTACTGCCGCCGCCAGCTATCGTAACAACAAATTTATTTTGCATCTTCCACCTCATTATTCATGTACATCTAAATAGCGATCCACAGCATTACGGATTTTATTCACCCCTAAACCATAAATAACCTGAACGTGATTACCTTTGATAATGACGCTGGTACCGCCGCTGGTTTTCAGAATATGTTCCTGAATTAATGCCGGGTCCCGCACGTCAACCCGAAGTCGGGTAAAACAATTGCCGACAGAACACACATTGTCTTTCCCGCCAAGCCCCAGAATGACCTGTTCACCGGAAGCCTTAGCTGGGACGCTTGCGTTCGCCGCTCGGCTTAGCGCCTCATCCTGTTGTTCCTGGCCTGGCGTTCGCATCCTGAAACGCAGAATCAGGAATTTACCGATAAAATACATCGCCGCTGTTTCCGCTAACCCCAGCGCGACAAAAACAGGCCAGCGCGTCAGATGGGCTCCCGCCGGTATGTTATAAACAATAAAATCGATAATGCCGTTGGTTGCGCAGACCCGAACATCGAGCAGCCACGCCAGCATCTGGAAAAAGCCATCCACTAACGAATAAACCAGCCATAACACCGGTGCGGTGAAGATAAATAAAAACTCAAAAGGTTCGGTTATCCCGACGAAGAAGGAGGTCACAATCAGCGGGATAAGCGTGACTTTCAACTTTTGTTTATTTTCAGGTTTCGCCGTCTTATAAAAGGCCAGGGCCATTCCGGCCGTGCCAAACATTTTGACCATTCCATAAGTCAGGAATCGCGCCGAGTCGCTTAACGCTCCCCCGGTGTTATCGGCAATTTCAGCGAGGAAAATGGGCTTTGCCCCGACTATCGTCTGCCCATCAATTAACAGCTGTCCGCCAATAGAGGTAAAAACGAAGGGTGACCAAATGAGATGATGTAAACCGGTCGGGATAAGAAAACGATTGAGAAAACCATACAGAAAAACGCCGGCGGCGCCGAAAGTTTTCATGACGCCGGTCAGCGCCGATATACCGTGTTCAACAATTGGCCAGAAATAGACCGTGGCGATGGCAAACACGCCGACCAGCGGGATCATTACGATCAGAACCAGCTTGCTGTTGCCATAAATTGAGAATGCGCCGCGAAACTCGATATCGACAAAGCGGTTATGAATGAAAGCCACCGCGCAGCCCAGAATGATGCCAAGAAACACGCCCATATCGATGACCTGGAAACCGAAAATAAAGGTTTGCCCGCTGCCGTAAAGCTGCGCGTTGCTGCTCCCCTCAACAAGCCGCCCGGTCAGAGTAAGCCAGCTATTGTTGGCCGCCAGGTACATAAACCAGGTCATTGCGGCGACAAACGCGGCTTCCGCTTTGCGAGTTTTTGCCAGCCCGCTCGCCAGACCGAGGCAAAAGAAGAAGCCAAGATTGTTCATGATTGCCCAGAGCATACTGGAAGCATATTTCCCCAGCAGGAAAAGCGAGCTGTCTTCTGCCACCCATAATTTATTGGTGGTCATACTGAGCAACGCAATCAACAGACCCACAACCGGCAGATATAAAACCGGCCCAATCATCGCCCTGGAAAAATCTTGTAATTTTTTTACCCCGATCATCCTCTTCCCCTCTCCTGCTTATCGACTGCCAGCGCTCAGAACTTGCGAATCAGCCTATGCGCCAGAGGGGATTAATCAGAGGAGATAAAGTGTCATTTGTGATGAAAGTCATATATCTTCGGAAGTAATAGATATATAAATAAAAACAAATAACTAGATGACCAGTTTATGAACACCTTGCGAATGAAAATATTTAATCTAAAAATCATATAGTTACATTTATTCGCCAACAATTCACTTCGCCATGAGACATCTATAAGTGATATACAAATCCATTGCCGAACGGCTGAAAAATCGCATCAACAGCGATGAGTTTGAAGTCGGAGATGCGTTACCGAGCGAGAAAGCGTTAGCCAGCGAGCTACAGGTATCAGTGATGACCATCCGCAAAGCGCTAACGCTGCTGGAAAGGGAAAAATTGATCGTCAAACGCCACGGCAGCGGTTCATACGTTGCGCGAAAGAGCAATTATCACGGCGGGGAGCTTGATGGGTTCAACTATCAGATGCATATCGTTGGCGAGACTAACTATCGCAACAAGGTCATCGAGTTCACTATGCTCGATGCGCCTCTGGCCATCGCACAACAGTTAAAAATTGAGCCCGGAGAAAAAGTCTATTATGTCAGGCGCATTCGGATGATTGATGACGTGCCCATTCTGATAGAAAACAGCTATATACCGGTAGCAATTTTCCCATGGCTTAGCATCGGAAATCTGGAAAGGTCAAAATTTAACTACTTTAAGAAGGAGTGCAACATCACCATTCTGGAAAGCCACCGTAGCTATTCCCCGGTTCTGGCCACCCGCGAACAAGCGGAACTCCTGCAGGTTGCGCAAAACAGCCTGCTGCTACGCGTGCAATCGATCAGCTATGCGCAGAATAATCTCATCGTCGATTTATCCGATATTTACCAAAATACCAATAAATACAATGTAAAACATATCACTCGCCGTTGAAGGATAGTTAAGCCCGGGGTTTCGGCTTCTCCAGCGGCGCGTCTCTCAGCCGTGATGCCCGCCAGCAGGTCTGCGGCAAGGTTGCGAAGCGGCAGCTGGCGGTTCGGCTCCGTTACGCTTACCAGCCGCAGACGTTAGTCTCTTCGTCGGACTCGTAGCCGCGCACGATATTAATCAGATCTTTTACCGCATAGGCAGCCGTCTGCGGATCCTGCAATTCAGCCAAAGTTGCAAATTCACTGTCGACCGACACGCCATTATTATTGTTGGTTACCGTTACGATAAATCCCTTATCCCCGGCGTTATCGACTGAGAGATCAGAAATAAGCTCAGCGATGGCCTGCGCTGCGATATCAGGCACGTACAGGGCCATGGGCTTAAGATACACTTTTTCTTTTTTATCTTTATTATTGCCGTTGATTACCGCTAACGCATAACCTTTATTTTCACTGTTCATATTATCCCTCGATAAGAATTTTAGGATCAACGTAAAAGTCGACGTTAAATACGGTGTCTTCCGTTAACGCCTCAATGCAGTGCCATTTTTCGGGTGGGAAAACGCCAAACTCCCCTTCAGCAATGGTCAGGGTTTCGACCGGATCCGGGCTGGTCTCATCAGCGTAGCCCAGATAGCGTATCGCGCCGCGCATCACCGACAGTCGTGGGTAGACGCCCTGCCGGGTGCCCGCGTCCAGATGCCGCTTCCAGATCGACGCTGGCGCCGTCTCTTTTGTCCACAGCGGGGTGCTACGGGTATGCACATAGTGGGTCGGGATGATGATTCGCTGCATGATTCTGCCTCTCTTTACGCCCGCGGCACGGGGCCGAAAACAGGAAAATATGTTGCATATCATATACCCCTTTTAATCACTGAGGGTATTATTTTTTATCAAAATCGTTTCCCCCCTCTATTTCTACCCATTAGGGATTAGACCACTTACTAAAATAAATACGGGCGAATTCAGCTACGCTAAAGTCGCCCGCAAATAAACACAAATGACTTATTTCCCTGCTGAAGTAAGCGGCCCCGGTTTACCGATCAAATAGCCCTGAACCAGATCACAACCTAATTTTCGTAACGACTTCAGCTGTTCTTCCGTTTCGACGCCTTCTGCCACAATTCGCATATGCAGGCTTTTACCCATGCTGATGATCAGGCGCACGATATCCAGATCGTCTTGCTGATGGGGTATATTAATAACAAATGATCGATCGATTTTTATCTTATCAAACGGGAAATAGCTTAAACGCGAGAGCGACGAATAGCCAGTACCAAAGTCGTCAATAGAGATCTGCACGCCAAGCTCACGCAGCTGACTCAGGATCTCTAACGAGCGGGTATTTTCATTAAATACGTCAGACTCGGTAATTTCCAAATCCAGCCGATACGGATCCAGCCCGGTTGTTCTTAAGATAGTTACCACGGTATCGGTCAGTGAACTGTTCATTAACTGAACCGGCGACACGTTAACCGACACCTTGAGCGGCGACGACCAGCTGGCGGCCGCTTCACAGGCGGTTTTCAATACCCACTCGCCTAACGCATTAATCAGGCCGATTTTCTCCGCCACCGGGATAAATTCCGTCGGCGGAACGCTGCCGCGTAGCGGATGAAACCATCGAACCAGCGCTTCATAGCCGTAGATTTCACCATTCATGGCATCGGCAATCGGCTGATAGTAAACCCTGAACTCCCCTCTCTCGAGCGCCTGCATCAGGTCATCTTCGAAAGATTTATTCTCCTGCTGGCGCTGAAGCATACCGGGGCGGAATATCTGGACGTAACCGGAGCCCTCTTTTTTCGCTTCATACAGCGCCAGGTCGGCGCATTTGTATAAATAGTCGGTGCGACTTTCTCCGTCAGAGATGACAATCCCGATACAGGCGCCGATCTGAATCTGCGAGTCGTAAATCTGATACGGCTGGCTAATCTTTTCCCGGATCACCGTTGCCCGCTCCAGCGCCATCTCTTCGCTAAGATCGTGGGTCACCAGAGCAAATTCGTCTCCCCCCAGTCGGTACAGCGTTTCTGACGTTTTACGAAAAAATGAGAGACGGCTGGCCAAATCCTGCAATAGCTTATCTCCGGCGTCATGACCCTGCGTGTCGTTGACGTCCTTGAAATTATCCAGATCGAACAACATAACCACCGCCGAGCCGTGATAGGGCCGCACCTGGTTAACCACCTCCTGCAGGCGTTGCCAGAAAGAGAGCCGGTTGGGCATCCCGGTCAGCGAATCATGATAGGCATCGTACTGCAGCCGACGGTTTTGCACCTGTAGCTTTTCTTTGGAAGCCTGCAGATCGGTAGCCAGTAATTTCATCCGCACGTGAGCGCGACGCAGGGTGTTATTCTGCTTCAGCATCAACATCCCGAGCGTGATACAGAGAATAATCAGCAGAATAGAAATGGCCGAATAGATGTAATAGAGGTTCTGTATTTTATCGTGGGTGAGATTAACCAGATTAAAATCCTGGGCGAGAGAGGTGGACGCGAGCGAGGTCAACGGCCCGTCCAGGGTGCTCATCTCTTGTAACATCAGCTTCAGCTGTGCTGTCGTCATGGTATCCAGCTGCTTATCCAGCCGGTCCAGAAGAGTAATCAGGCTGTCAACTATCGCCTTACGATGAGGATCTTTGCCGATAAACTTTCCCAAATCACCCTGCTGCAGCAGCGCAATCTGGCTCATCATGATTTCCAGACGCAGGCGCACCTCATCGTGGTCGCTTCCCTTTACCTCCAGCCCCATCGCACTCAGTCGCGCCTCAAGACGCATGTACTCGGAGACTATCTGGGAAACGGACCACGAATCAGTATAACGGGTTAATTTTTGCAGCTCACTTTGCCGCTCATGGACCAGATAAGTAATGTAACCGGTCACAATGAAGAGCGACAAAATAATGGCAGTGAGTATTCGATTCAAGATCAAACCCTTACTCAATTATAATCTTCGAAACCTGCCATGCCGAACGGGAATAATAAATCTGATTCTGCAATTCCGGGCTACTGTCGTAGGGATAAACAATAAATAAAGGCCCTTTATCACGAATGCGCATATATTCGCCGTTCATTTTTAAAGCCAAAATTACTGGAAATTTATGAAAGTCATCGATGGGAACAATGGTGGTGTAATCATTCAGCGCCAGCACCCGCGCCGACTTGCCTTTGGCACCGACTAAATCCATGAGTTTACTGAGGGAAACGCCGTCAAAGCGAACCTTTCCCGAATACCACGGGGTGGTTGTTACGATCGTTTCCATGCCCAGTTTTTCCAGTGCCGCCACATCAAAAACGGCGGTATCGCCCTCATTCGTATTAGTAATCAGGCCGGAAATAGTTAAAACGGGTTTACCCACGGGCGCCGGCAGTTTTTCTGCAAAAGCGGAAGGCAAAACCATGACACAAAATAAAGCTGCAAAAATTAAACGCATTTAACTCACCCTTCCGAAATTGGAGACTTGTTAATTGTAAACCATTTAAGTCATTTCTTAAAAGGTGTCCTCAGCGGGTACAAAAATTTAAATTAAACACAATAAGCCAAGTCCTAAGCTCGCATTCCGAACGGCCCAGCCGGGCTGCACCCGGCCGGTCAGGCAAACGCTTAATGCCTTTAAACACGCAGAGCAGGTAAAAATCTTTTCACTTGCCCTTCTGCGCGGTAGTCTCAGGACAGGCGCGAATTCGGAAAGCGTCTCATTCCAATAATTAGAAACTTAGCAACAGACAGGACAGGTATGGAATCAACGTTAATTTCTCAGGGCTCCGGCAAGGAGGCATGTTCTCTCAACCGCGCCCGCAGAGCGGCCTGGGGCAGCTTCGCCGGGGCCGTGGTCGACTGGTACGACTTTCTTCTCTATGGCATCACCGCCGCGCTGGTATTTAACCGGGAGTTTTTCCCGCAAATCAGCCCGGCAATGGGTACCCTCGCCGCGTTTGCCACCTTCGGCGTCGGTTTCCTCTTTCGCCCGCTGGGCGGCATTATCTTCGGTCATTTCGGCGATCGCCTCGGGCGCAAACGCATGCTGATGATGACGGTGTGGATGATGGGGATCGCTACCGCCTGCATCGGTCTCCTGCCCTCGTTCAACCAGATAGGCTGGTGGGCGCCAGTTCTGCTGGTTCTGCTGCGCGCCGTACAGGGTTTTGCGGTGGGCGGAGAGTGGGGCGGCGCGGCGCTGCTGGCGGTTGAGAGCGCGCCGAAAAATAAGAAAGCGTTCTACAGCAGTGGCGTGCAGGTGGGTTATGGCGTCGGATTGCTGCTCTCAACGGGGCTGGTGTCGCTGATAAGCGCCTGTACCACCGATGCGCAGTTCCTTAGCTGGGGCTGGCGTCTGCCGTTCTTGTTTAGCGTCGTGCTGGTGCTGGCGGCGCTCTGGATCCGCAACGGCATGGCGGAATCTGCCGAATTTGAACAGCAGCAGCGCGAACAGCAGCAACAGCCGCAGAAAAAGCGTCTGCCGGTAGTAGAAGCGCTGTTCCGCCATCCGGGCGCGTTCTTAATGATTATCGGTCTGCGCCTGTGCGAACTGCTGACAATGTATATCGTCACCGCCTTCGCGCTTAACTACTCCACGCAGAATCTCGGCCTGCCGCGCGAGTTGTTTCTTAACATTGGCCTGCTTGTCGGGGCTATCAGCTGTCTGACGATCCCCTGCTTCGCCTGGCTGGCGGACCGCTTTGGCCGACGCCGCGTCTATATCACCGGGGCGCTGATCGGCACCCTCAGCGGCTTCCCGTTCTTTATGGCGCTCGAAAGCCAGTCATACTTCTGGATCCTGTTTTTCGCGCTCATGCTGGCGAATATTGCGCACGATATGGTGGTTTGCGTCCAGCAGCCGATGTTTACCGAAATGTTCGGTGCCAGCTATCGCTACAGCGGGGCCGGAGTGGGATATCAGGTCGCCAGCGTCGTCGGCGGCGGTTTTACGCCGTTTATTGCCGCCGCTCTGGTCACCCTATCCGGAGGCTCCTGGCATAGCGTTGCGATCTATTTGACCGTAGGTTGCCTGCTATCTGCCCTTACGGCGATGCTGATCAAACCTTGTCGCCACGGCGATGAACCGCTTTAAGGAGTTACCATGATTCAGGAGCCCTGCTGGCCGCAGCGCTTTCATCACCAGCAGCTGCCGCTTCACTACTGCGCCGATCCGACGCTTGCCGAGCAGCCGCTGTTTGACCGGGCACGCGACGGGGAAGCGGTGGCCCAGCTCTGGCAGGCCCCGCAGGGATTTGTGGTGCCGGGAAGCTATCGCAAATTTGCCGAACTCCCGGCGGTAAGCGAGCAGTTTGCCAGCCGGGGATGGCCGGTCTGGCAGCGCCGCTCCGGCGGCGGCCTGGTCCCGCAGGGGCCGGGAATTGTCAATCTCAGCCTGGCCTGGCCGGTTTATCACTCGCTGGGCGAAGCCGCAGAGCCGATTTATCTTTTCCTCTGCGGCCTGTTGCAGCGTACGCTTTCAACCTTTGGCGTAGCCAGCCACTTTCAGGCGGTCAGCGGTTCATTTTGCGATGGACGCTATAATCTGGCCTGCGGCGAAGGCGGGCAGGTGCGAAAAATAGCCGGCACGGCCCAGTACTGGCGCCCCATGCCGGCAGGACGGGGCCATGTGGTCCTCGCGCACGCGGTGATCCTGCTGGACGTCGAGCTGCAGGCTGCCCATCGGGCGGCCAATGATTTCGAAGCCCGGCTCGGCAGCGGACGGGTATACCGAGCCGAGAAAACCGTGACGCTTGCCGAACTTGTGACACAACCAGCCGATTTGCTCCCCCGCTTTCGCGAGGCGCTGGTGCAGGAGTTACAGAATATTAGCTGAAGGTCGTCTTCAGATAGCGGCTAAAGGTCTCTACTGCCCGCGATACGCGCGGCGCATAGGGGCGAATAACGTAGAGACTTTCCGCAAACACATCCACCGGCCGCCATTCCGGCAAGAGCTCCTGTACCAGCCCGCGGCCAATCGCCTCCCTGGCGCTAAAATCCGGCAGTAAGGCAATTCCCAGCCCCGCCAGCACCGCATCGCGCAGGGATTCGCTGTTATTGGTGGCGAAGGGTCCCTGCACCTTAACGCTCACCCGCTCATCGTTGCGCTCGAAGGTCCAGTGCGGGCTTTGCGGCCCGCGCGGGTAGGTCAGGCATTGATGCTGACGCAACGCGTCAGGCGAATCGGGGCGACCAAAGCGGCGAATATAGTCCGCCGAGGCGACCACCAGGGTTGCCGTACGGCACAGCGGCCAGGCTACGTGGGTCTCTGGCAGCAGCTCGCGACGACAGTGGCGAATGGCAATATCAAACCCTTCGCTGGCGAGCGACACCAGCCGATCGGTCACCTCCAGCTGCAGATGAAGCTGCGGGTGCTGATGCAGAAAAGGCGTGATGGCCGGAACCAGCTGCTGTCGAGAGAACGCCACCGGCGCGGTAAGGCGCAGCGTTCCGCGCAGCGGGCCGCCCTCATCGTCGCAGGTGCCGGTAAAAATCTCGCGGATCTGCCCAAACGGTTCGTTTAGTTCCGCCACCAGCCGCTGGCCATCTTCGCTTAGGGTCACGCTGCGGGTGGTGCGGTGCACCAGCGTCTTGCCGGTGACCCGCTCCAGTTCGCTTATTTTCTGGCTAATGGCGGACTTGCTGACCGCCAGCTTTTCCGCGGCGCGAGTATAGCTTTTTTGCTCCTCCAGTACCGTCAGCCAGTACAGGTGGGTCCAGTAAATGTCCGGGCGGATTTCGCTCATCATGATTGTTCACAGAGAAAAACAATGAGTTCAAATATAGCGGTTTTTACCGACTTCAGCACGAGGTAGCATCTCTTTCACCGAGGTAAATCCGACAATAAGGACCATCTGCTATGCCATTACTGACGTTTGATATCATTGAAGGACGCAGCGAAAACGAGATCAAAACCCTGCTGGATGCGGCACATCGCGCCGTTGTGCAGGCGTTCAAGGTGCCAGAGCGTGACCGCTACCAGATTGTTCACGAAAACAAAGCTCACCATATGATTATTGAGGATACCGGGCTGGGGCTGACGCGAAGCCGGGACGTAGTGGTGGTGCGGGTTTATACCAGCCCGCGCAGCGAAGCGCAGAAGCAGCTTTTTTATGCCACTCTGCAGGCTGAGCTTGAGGAGCACTGCGGTCTGAGCGGCGAGGATCTCATGATCTCGGTAATCAGCAACCACAAAGGGGACTGGAGTTTTGCTCACGGCGTAGCGCAGTATATTACCGGCGACCTTTAGCCCTGCCGACGATGCGACTGGCGCACGATGGGTTCCCCGGTGCGCCACGTCGCCGTCGGCCCTTCAGCAGCATCAATGAGCCGATTCAACGCCTCTTCCACCAGCAGCTCCCGTCGCTGATCGTAGGTCGTTAGCTGCCATTCCGGCGCCGCCGCCTCATCGATATTATCGAAACCGACAATACCCATCGTTAAATCGCGCTCGCGCAGCGCCTGAAGCGCGCCTATCGCCAGAATATCGTTTTCACAAAACAGGGCATCTACTCTTTCGCCTGCGGGCGTCGCGTCCAGATAGTCACTCATCGCCGCATATCCCCGGGTACGTAAATACTGGCCGGCAACCAGCAGAGTATCAAGCCGGCAGCCTGCCTGCTCCAGCGCCGCTTCGTATCCTTCCATCCTCATTAAATGGTGGGAAGCGGTATCCGGACCCTTCATATAGCCAAAAGTGCGATGCCCCTGCGCCAGTAGCAGTTCAGCAAGCTGCTTTCCGGCAAGCCGACCATCGATATTGACCACCTGGATTTCCGGATGATCGGTATTACGGCCAATCTGCACCAGCGGAACGCGATGAATTTCAGTGGCAATCGCGATAAGTTCCGGTGTCAGCACCGTTGCCATAAATAAGATACCGTCAACCTGGAGCTGGTAAGCCAGCGCCATCGCTGTGCGGGTATTTTCTTCATCGGTGACGTTAATCACCAGCGCCATGTAGCCGCGATTCTGCAGCTGGCGAGTCACTTCGTTAAGCAGCAGCACCATGTTGGGATTGCGTAACTCGTCGACCGCCACGCCAATAATATGCGTTTGCTTTTGCGTCAGGCTACGCGCCAGTAAATTTGGTCGATATCCCAGAATATTAGCGGCTTTCATCACCTCTTCCCGGGTTTTGGGCTGGATGGAGGCCCCGGGGGTAAATGCCCGGGAAACCGTCCATTTGGAGACGCCAGCCAGTAACGCAACGTCGCTGGCGGTCGCTTTTTGTCGTTTTGGGGCGCTCATACTCGGTTTTAACGTTCCTGATAAAAAACATCCAATAGAACGTAAAATACAGCAAGATAGAATCCGCTCAACAAAAAACGCGCCGCGTTCTCCCGCCCCCCGGAGGGAAAACGCGGCCCGTTGTCACTGACTTAATGTGGCGTTGAGGGCATCAATCGACGTCCGTAGCCCTGCTTCAACGCTCATCGTCAGGTCCTCCATCTCCAGCGACACATAACCGTTATATCCGGTCATGCGCAGCACCGAGAAGAACTCTTTCCACCACTTCAAATCCTGTCCACAGCCAACCGCCACGTAGTTCCAGGTGCGGGTTTTAGTCTGCGTGACCGGCTGGTATTCCAGTAAGCCGTCGACATCCGCCAGCCCGCGTTCAATACGCGCGTCTTTACCGTGGACGTGATAAATCACCCCTTCAAGCTTACGGGCTGCGGCAATCGGGTCTGCACCCATGGCGATCAGATGCGACGGATCGAGATTCATGCCGATTATGTCGCCAACCGCCTCACGCAGGCGCAGCAGCGTGCTCGGGTTGTAAACCAGCTGGCTGGGGAATTCCTCGAGAGCAATCTGTTCGATGCCGTGTTCAGCCGCATGGCGGGTAAAAGCCTGCCACCAGGGAATAGCAACCTCGTTCCACTGGTAATCGATCACGCCTGGCATATAGTCCGGCCAGGAAACCGTCGAGGTGATCCAGTTAGGGATTTTATCGTCCGGCCCGCCGCCCGGCAGGCCGCTCATCATGACAATCTTTTTCACCCCCAGCTTTGCCGCCAGCTCGACGGTACGATAGCTGCTGGCGGTATGCTTCTCGCCCAGCGCGCCGGGGGCCAGCGGGTTACCCGAACAGTTCAGCGCAACGATCTCCATTCCGCGCTTTTCCAGTTCTTCGCGAAACGCCGCCAGCGCTGCCGAAGAAGCCAGCAGTTCTTTAGTTTTAACATGTGGACAGGGCGACCAACCGCCTGCGGTCATCTCCACGCCCGTAATGCCGTACTGCTTGACGCGATCGAGCATTTCCGGGAACGCCAGGCCGGCGAGAACATCGGTACAGAGTGCCAGTTTCATATTCTATCCTTCTTAAATGAGTGTCCTTCGAGGATCTGCATAAACGCGTCTTTGCTGTCGGCGCTGGCCAGCAGCGTGGTTTTCACTTCGTCATCAAGCAGGTCTGCCAGATCCGCTATAACATCAATGTGTTCATTATTTTTTGCCGCCACGGCGACCACAAGGAAAGCCACTTTCCCCTCCCCCCAGCCCACGCCATCCGGGAACTGAAACAGCTGGAAACCGGTTTGCCGCACCAGGTCGATCCCCTCTTTGCTACAGTGGGGCATCGCCACTCCCGCCCCGAGCCAGGTAGAGAGCGCCTTTTCGCGATCCACCATCGATTCAAAAAAACCCTCGCTGACGTAGCCGCTGGCCTGCAGGGAATCCGCGGCAATACGCAGCGCCTTTTTCTTTGAATTCGCCCGACAGCCAATAAAAATATCTTCTGGTTTCAGCGTTAACATGCGCCTCTCCCTTCGTTAATGGGTCAGCGGTAGAGCGCCGGACACTCCGGCAGAGAGACCGCGTGCTTTTCGCCATCCTTCAGCGATGCCAGGCCAGCATCGCATACCATCGCCACGACAAATCCGTCCCACGATGATGGCCCGCTCATCTCCGCCCCCAGGTTTACCCGGTCAACGAAATTCTGCACCTCGCGATCGTAGGCGGTGGCGAAACGTTCCATACAGGTTTTGGGGATAGCGCGGCTATAACCCTGTGCCGAACGGACGGTGGTGAGAGCCTGTTCGGTCAATGCGCTAATGGCATTTTCGCCAATCACTTCACAGCGAATGTCGTAACCATAATCGCAGTTAACAAACAGCTCATCATCAATACGTACGCCGGATTCGGTTTCAAAAATCACAATCAACGGATCCTGCAGATGCGCGCAGGCTCTGCGCGTTTTCTTCTGTGGTTTATCGACGCGTACCGAAACGATATTTTCGTTAAGCAGATAGCGGATAATATCGATCTCGTGGGTCGCCGAATCGTTAATCGCCATCTCCAGGGTGTAGCTTTCTGGCACGGAGGCGTTGCGATGTGCGCAATGGATGAGCAATATTTCCCCCAGTTCACCGCTATCCAGAGTCGCTTTAAGCTGGTTGTACCCTGGGTCGAAACGGCGCATAAAACCCAGCTGCAGCATACGTTTGCCGTAGGCCACTTCAGCATCAATAATCGCTTTGGCTTCATCCGCGGTTGGGGTCAGCGGCTTTTCGCAAAACACCGGTTTACCTGCCTTGATGGCCGCCAGAATTTGTTCTTTATGGACCGGACCAATAGAGCAAATAAAGATCGCATCCACGTCGTCCGATTGAATCATTTCGACCGCATCGTAATAGGGTTGAGCGCCATATTCGCGGGCAATAGTGTCGGTAACATTACGATTGATATCGCAGACGGCGCTGACCCTGGCGTTCTGAATCACCGTCTGAAAACGCTGGAGATGATCGCGCCCAATCATACCTAAACCAATTAAACCGATATTAACTGTCATATATTCCTCCATGTCGCTAAATCAGAATCTGAATTTTTGTTCAATTTGTTCAAGGGTTAAGCCACGGGTTTCCGGCAGGAACTTCACCAGCAGAATCAGCATTATGACGTTGGTTACCGCGAAGAAACCGAAGGTCATTCCGCCGCCGTAGCTGTTGAGTAAAATCGGGAAAATAGACTGAATGATGAAGTCAAATATCCATAAACCGAATACCGCAAAACCCATACCCAGACCGCGCATCCGCAGCGGGTAAATTTCCGCGAGCATCAGCCAGAACACCGGTGCGATCCAACCCTGCATAAAGGTCAGAAACATCAGCATCAGGGCAAGGATGATGTAGCTGGCGCCGGTAAAGTTGGCGTGCAAGCCACTGACGCCATCAACGGTTTCCATATGGAAGAAGAGCTTGAACGAGAGACCAATCAACACCAGGCTAAGGGTGACGCCGATCTGTCCGGTAAAGAACATTTTCCGTCGGGAATGCCTGCCAATTAACAGCATCCCTAGTAGCGTGGCCAGAATAGACACGACGCCATTAGCCACGGCGCCGGTCACCGCCGCCGCATCGCCAAGTCCGGTGGCTTTCAGCACCGTCGGCGCGTAGTACATAATGGTATTCACGCCGGTTACGCGCGTTGCCAGCACAATCATCAGCCCGATCAAAATCAGCTGCAGCACCCATTTTTTCTTCAGCTCGTCAACAAATCGGCCATGGTTGATGCCAATCTGACTCACCTGCTGGATATCGCGGATCTCCTGCTCCACCTCTTCAGGCCGACGAATCGTTTTCAGCACCGCAACCGCTTTGTCTATTTGCCCCTTACGCACGAAGAAGCGCGGAGACTCCGGCATTACCAGCATTCCAATCCACAGCAGCGCGCCGGGCAGCGCCGGAATAGCCAGCATCAGCCGCCAGTTGTGCGACATGTCGGGATAGAAATTGACGATGGAAGCGTTGACGGAGTAAGCGAGAAACTGCCCGGTGACGATCATCAGTTCGTTGACCGTCACCAGCCGTTCACGCTGCGCGGGCCGCGCCAGCTCTGAAATATAAATCGGCACCGTCACTGACGCACAACCAACCGCCAGGCCGAGGATAAAGCGGGCGATTATCATCGACGACATATCCCACGCAACGGCGGTACCGAGGGCGCCAAAGATAAAAATCACCGCTACCCACAGAATATTTTTCCGCCGCCCCTGGCGGTCGGACAGCCAGCCGCCGCCAACGGAGCCGATTGCCGCGCCGAATAATAAAAACGATGTCACCAGCCCTTCCTGCAGAGGAGTGAGGCCAAGATCGTTCTTCATGAAAATCAGTGCGCCGGAAATAACCCCGGTGTCATAGCCAAAACACAGCCCACCAATGGTTGAGACGAGGGTTATTAATCTGATTTTCTTATCATTATCTGTTTTACGACTTTCAGTTATCACATGATCGGTCATTTTGTTGTCCTGTCAGGGATGAGCGTTCTATCGTTTTGTTTTTATGAATAAAAAGATCACATTGCCGATGCAGATACGGCAGGTTCTGGCATCAGGAATACATTTGCACCTTTTTTGCACCCGGGTGCATTATTTAACAACTTGTTATACTCTCACGGATTAAAAAATCCATAACAAGTTATTTTGAAATATTCATTTCGTTAAGGGCGTCAACTTTTTGCTCATTGAATGGCCAATTTTGTCGATCGCAGTCACGATCCGCAGAGCTTGTCGCTTTCGGGGGGAGCAAAATGCGTGGTTCAGGCTAATGGCTGGGGAGGAAGGCTATACGAAGGGGAACCCGTGGATTAATCCGCGTTCCCCAGAGAGCCAGGGTCGTCAGGATCGCTGGGCGCTGGCGATACGCTGTCTGGCTTTTTGTTCAATATTTTCCAGCAGCTCCTGCACGTCGTCTTCATCAATGTCGAGAAACTGACCGTCCAGCAGGGCCGCATGAATATCTTCGCGCGTCACGGATATGCCCAGCGGCACCGCCTCCGCTTTCGCCTTCACTTCCTCCGCCGCCAGCGGATGCGGGTAGCGCCGTCCGACCAGGTTATTAAAAACAATGGCCAGCATCGCCAGCATCAGTGAGTTGAGTAACACCGGGGTCAGGACAAAGTGATAGCCTTCGCTCTGTATCCCCGCCCCGCCGAGGATCGCCGTTAACGCCACCGCGCCGCCCGGCGGATGCAGGCAGCGCAGGAAATACATGCCGGCGATCGCCAACCCTGCCGCCACGCCGCAGGCCAGGGCCAGGTTCGGGATGGCGATTCCCACGGTCACGCCAATCAGCGCGGAAAGGACATTACCGCCGACTATCGACCACGGCTGGGCCAGTGGACTGCTCGGCACGCCAAACAGCAGCACCGCCGACGCGCCCATCGGGGCGATAAACCAGATATTGACCTCGCCTAATAGCCAGTGGCTAAACATACTGGTGACCGCCAGCCCCGTCCCGGCGCCTATTGACGCCAGAACGATATGTTTTCTGGCGACCGGTAACGCGTGCGGCTTAAGGCGGCCAAGGAAAATGCGGATCCGTGAAAAGAGCGATCCGGGTAAAACGCTTAACATTGTGCAGCTCGCTTACATCATAATAAGAACTTATGTTTCATTTTCTTTTTTTAACCTTGTTTTAACAACCACGCCTTTATCGTGGCTTTTCGTTATTCATTTTGTGAATGTAAAAAAGGTGCGCGCTACGTTAAAATCGCCCTTACGTCTGGGTATCAGTACTCTATGGATTGAAGGTCAAATACGTTGAATAACAAGATAAAATTAGAGAAAGAAATCGCATGGGCCAGCCAGAATATGCCGCGTACGCTGCGCCAGGTCGCCGCCCTGCCCGACCTCAGCCAGGTTCGTCTGGCCTGCTGTATGCACCTGGATATGAAAATGATCCCACTGGTGCAGGGAATTCTGGAAAAAGGGGCGAAGGTTTTCCTGACCACCTGTAACCCAACCACGGTGCAGGATGATGTGGTCGCCTGGCTGGTGGAGCGCGGCGCTGAGGCTTACGCATGGCGTGATATGAGCGATGCCGACTGGCAGCAATCGTGGGAAAAAGCGATTGCCTGGCAGCCGACGCATCTGTGCGAAATGGGCGCGGATATTACTACCCTACTGCATCAGCGTGGGGAGTTCGGCAATGTTGTCGCCGGGCTTGAAGCGACAGGCTCTGGCGTTAGCCGCCTCGGCGATATTCGGCCCGGCTATCCGATTTTTAACTGGGATGATTTGCCGGTTAAGGAAGGTCTGCATAACCGTCATATGGTCGGCCTGACCGCGTGGCATACCTTCTTCCAGACGACCCACCTGACCCTGCATGAGAAAAAAGTACTGGTCATCGGCTATGGTCTGGTCGGCCAGGGGGTTGCGGCGGCGGCGAAGGCCTTCGGCGGCCAGGTCATGGTGGCGGAAATCGACCCGGCACGGAGATTACAGGCTGCCTACGACGGCTGGCACGTTGTTGAATTACAGGAGGCGATAGCTTCGGCGGACGTGGTGGCCACGGCTACCGGCGGCAAAAAAGTCGTTAACAGCCAGGCGCTTGATAAATGCAAAGATGGAGTGTTTATCCTCAACGTGGGTCACGTGGCGGAAGAGATTGATTGCGAGTACCTGCGCCAGTTCAGCCATCAAGAGGTCATGCCCTATATTAACGCTTACCGGATGGGACAGAAAACGATCTATCTGATGGCGAACGGTTCAATGCTCAACCTGACCGCGGGTTTTGGCGATAGCCTGAACGCCTTTGACGTCACCCTGGCGGTGATGGCCAGCGGCATCCAGCATATTGTGACTGACGGCATGACGGCGCCGGCGGACGTTTATCTGCTGCCGCAAAGCGTATGGCAAAAAGCGCTGTAAGCACATGCGCTGAGTAATTTTCCCGGAGGCGGCGCGATGCGCCTGTCCGGGCTACCGGTCCGCAGACAGCGGTGGACTTGTAGCCCGGCTAAGCGCAGCGCCACCGGGAAGAAGCCACGCCGCTCCCTCACCTCAGCACATCCTCCGCAGGCGGCGCGATGCGCCTTGTCCGGGTTGCCGGCTCGCAGACTGCTGTTAACCCGTAGCCCGGTCATACAGCAGCGCCACCGGGAAGAAAGCAAATCTTACAGCAGGGCCAGCAAAAATATGACTTCACCGAGCTCAATCGCCGCGCCTAAGGTGTCGCCGGTTTGCCCGCCCAGAGTACGCTTCAGCGCCTGGCCTAGCGCCCAGACCAGCACCAGCGTGATAAGCGCTGCGCGCAGACCGTTAACGCCGAGCAGCAGCGTCGCCAGCGCCAGAGCGATCCCCATGGCGATCAGCGTCTGTTGCAGCGAGATTTTACCGATAAACAGATTGCCCAGCCCCTCTTCGCGCGCGTAGCGCTGACGGTACATCAGCAGCACCGCCATACCGCGGGCCACGGCGCAGGCGGCCGCCAGGGCGGCAACCGCAGACGTACCGCGCAGCGTGACCTCGCTGACCACCAGCACTTTTGCAATCAGCACAAAAATCAGCGCCAGCCCGCCGTGAGTGCCCAACCGACTGTCGCGCATAATCTCCAGCATCCGCTCGCGGCGGCGGGCAGAGAAAATGCCATCACAGGTATCCGCCAGCCCATCCAGATGGAAGCCGCCGGTCAACAGCGCCAGCGCCAGCACGCCGAGCAGCGCGGCAAGCGGGCCGCCGCACCAGGGCTGGAGCAGTATCACGACAACCCCCGCGATCGCCCCCAGCAGCAGGCCAACAAAGGGAAAAGTAACGATACTGCGTTGATATTGTTCAATTTCCAGCCCCTGAGACAAACGCGCCGGGACCGGCAGGCGGCTGATAAACGATAATGCGGCAAAAAATGACTTAATCATGGAAAGATGACTCCTGTCGTTAAACCTTGCGACCAGCGGTTATTCACCGCCGCCGCCGACCGTAACCTGACTTATCTGCGTAGCTGCTGCGTGGACGCTCTTCCAGCCGCCAGTGAGCCAGCCGGGTATCGCGGTGATGTTGAATGCGTGCAGCTATTTGGTTATCGGATATCCGGGAGGTAGCGATATAGATCGCCGAAACGAAAGAGTTGAGTAGAGATTGGGCATCACGGCGTAGGCCGCTAAGCGCGTCGCCGGTCATCAGTATCATCGCGGCGGCACCTGTTGCAGGGACAGCATGAGATAAAACCTTCCGATATCAATATGTTTACGGCGGAAGTATACCAAATTCCTGGGGAAAGGTTCAGCGTTACAGAGGCTGTTTTGCTAAGGAATGCGAGATGACGCAAGAGGAGGAATCACTCCGGCAGCGAGAGCCGCCGGAGCACGCAAACGGGATTACTCGGCAGATTTATCTTCTACTTTCGCTTCGCCCATTGCTTTCAGCTTTTTAGAGATATCGCGACGTTCTTTGGAGATCTCGGCGTTTTTAATGATGTAGTCGTCAACGCGATCTTCGTAATCGCTCTTCATGCTGGCAATGATGCCCTGGATAGCTTCAACGCTCATGCCCGGCTTGATGTAGTCGCTCAGGTTGTCCAGCAGCAGTACGCGCTTCTGGTTATCACGGATCTTTTTCTCAACGTCCTGAATTTCACGCTGCAGTTTATTCTTACGACGATACAGGCGAACAAACTCCAGTACGTCCTGGAAAGAAGGCTTAGTTGTTTCCATTTTTACACCCCTAATATTTGAGATTCGGATTCGCTAAAGCGACTGCTACATAGGGCTAACATAACTGTTAGCAGCCGCTGATGACAATGTTTTTTCCTTTGCCTTTATCATAACCCTAAACGCTGCTGAATCGAAGCAAGCGATGGGCAAACCGCGCGTATCTGGTCTTTATTTACGCAACGCCCGGCAGATTAAATGCGACAGCAGCTCAAGCTGCCGGGCCAGTTCGATGGTTAGCCAGACATAACCATGGATTGGCGTTTCAGAGAAATTGTCGTCCTGCTGCTCTTTGATGAGCTGGCGCAGCTCGGCCACAATTTCGTTGAGCTTTTCATTGTTAGCAAGAATCGGCTGTGGATTGCCCTCATACAATGCATGGGCGATAGTCAGCAACGTCTGCTGGGTCATTTGCTGCGTTTCGCGCAGCGTATGGGCATTCAGCATAACAAAATGGCCGGGACGCGATGCCCAGTAGGCGTTGATTTGCAGCTCCAGCATGCACACCAGATTACGGCTAACGGTCTGGATCGCTTCAAAGATGGCCTTCTGGATATGCGTCTCTTTGCTGGCGGGCGTAATTAATCCGCGCATTTTGACCACATCGTTAAGTACCTTCTGCATATGCTTTTCCAGACGCGGACGCTCGACGAGGTTCGGCGAGAAACCCGCCTGATACAGACGGTTGAAGGCGGTGACGTAGCTGGCCATCTGGATGCGCCAGTGCAGGAAAGCCCGCTGCGGCCAGATACCGGTAAACAGCATAGCCAGCAGGGAGCCAAAGATAACGTCGCCGCTTCGCCATAGCGCGGTCGTCATATCGCCCGGCGGCGCGCCGACCACCACCGCCAGCGTGATGCCGATCAACAGCGCCTGGTAGGGCTTTTTACCCAACGCCAGCCAGCCGCAGAGGAACATCGCCACCGCGCACCACAGCAGCATAATGGGCAGAGAGATAAGTTCCAGCTTGAGCGCCACCAGCCCGAGCGCCGAGCCGAGGATCGTGCCGCCGATACGCTCAAACGCGCGCGGGACGACGTTTCCCCAGAAGGAGATAGGCCCCATCACCACCACCAGGGTGATGAGAGGCCAGGTACCTTCCGGCACGTTAAGCAGGCGCACCAGCACAAAGGTGAGCACAAAGGCCAATGCTATTCGCACGCCATGGACGATGCGGTAATGGCGATACAGCCGAATTTCAAATGGCTTAAGTGATTTATCCGCGCGCACAACCGACTCCGACACAACGAAAAGGGCAATTGTAACTGCTTTTTCGCCGCAAGCATCACGCGAATGTAAGAAACCTTGTCAATTAAAGGGATAAGTTCACTTCACTACGGGTTCAACCGCGATATACATATCAATGTCCCAGTAGCCGTCCTGGTTACCATCGTTAAGGTAGACTTCAAAACAGGGCTTCATCGCCATCTGATGCTCTGTGCTTTGCATCAGACTTTCGAAGAACTGATACCACGGAGTCGCAAAATCAAAATTCTCGACTCTGGCGCGGGCAACGGCATACTCGCCGCCGGCGATTTCGGTCATCATCACGCCTTCACTTCCTTCAGGGATCTGATAGTCTTCCGCCACCGTGACGGCGGTGTCGCAGCGCAGCTTTTCCGCCGGGACTTCGTCTGGATTGTCGTAGTAAACGGCCACCCACTCCTGCGCAGGAACCCGGCTGTTGTCGACCCACATCATCAGCTGTTCAAACCCCTGTTTAACCGTCTGTTCCCAGGGGCCGACCAGATGAAAACCGGCAATTTTCTTCTTGCCTACGGATTTAACGTTATAGTCCATGTTGCCTCCACTGTTGATAAAATACTGTATGTATATACATATAATCTAACAGTACAATCACCCATAGTATGTGCGGTAATTCACAAATCCGCGCGGCAAGAAGATTAAAAAAACGCCACCAGCGGGTTATAAACTGAACGGCAGTTCAATGCCGATGCTGGCCCCAACATCGTCGCTGGCGCTGTGGTTTGCATCGGTGTACCACATGGAGGTATTCAGGCGAACCGTCGGCATGACATCGCCGCTCCAGCCCAGCTGTACGCCCTTCAGCGTGTCGGCGTGCGGGAAGGCTTTATTGATTCGTTGGTTCTTCGGATTGACTTCCGCGTAGACCAGGCGCGCGCTCCAGCGCTGATTTTCTTCGGTGACCAGCTCCACCTTACCGGCATACAGGCGTCCATCGCCGCCCATCGCATCGCCCAGCGGGTAGCCCTGCTGATAGTAGCCATCTTTATAGATAAAGTGGTTATAGATATAGTTGGTGCGTCCCATATTCGAGCGGGTATCGTGGGCTTCCAGATACCAGTTAACCGCATTGCTGTTCCACTGATGGTGCCCTTCCACGCCGCCAAGGTAGAGGTGCGCCGAGGGCAAGTATCCGGCTTCATCCTCGCCGATCATCTGGCCGTAAATGCTCACCGGCCAGCCCAAGGTTGGCGCCAGCTTCAGCTTGAAATCAAAACCGGCCAGCTGATTGCCGGGATCGTCGGCCGATTCACCGGTGTTATCATTGCCGGTCAGGCCGTCCCAGAAGCTGCTGAATGATGAAGGTCGCCCTTCGCCGCCCCACTGCATAACGCGCGAAGCGCCCAGTTCCAACGAGGAGATGGGCGAAAACGTCAGGCGACCGCCGAAGATTTTGGTATGCGGTACGGCGGCGTACTGGTTCATCTGGCTGGCGGAAAGTTGATACTGCCAGGGGCCAATCCAGCTTAGCCATGAGGTTTCCGGCGCCCGCTGTTCTGCACGCTGCAGCAGAAAACCGGTCATGGGACGCGCGGCATCGGAGCGAATCAAACTCCCTTCATAACCCGGTCCCCACCACTGCGGGATTTGCCCGAACGCCAGCCACTGGTTCCACAGTTTTACCGCGCCGTATGCGCCGTTGGCGTTTACGCTGGAGCCGTTGTCGATGCGTTTGTCGCCTTCAACATTGCCCTGTAGATGCAGATCCCACCATTCACCGCTGTTGTTCAGGGCGAGAGAAAGCGACTGGTCAGCAGGATAAGACTGGGCAAACCCCTGCGGAGTTCCCGGCTTATCAGTGGAACTGTAACCGGTAACGCGCACGTCGGCTTTGAGCGCCCTTAAACGCTGATTTACCCGACTCAGAACCACCCGCTCGGCGGATGTTGTCGGATGGGCATTGGCCAGCGCACGATTAATCTCTTCTTCGCTCAACGGCCAGGTGGACAAACTTAAAGAGAGGGTTCCGCGGTCGGATAACCAGGTTAAATCATTGCGGAATTCGTTATCGGCCAGAACGAGGCCAGAGGCAAAACCAGAGGTGCTAAAAACGGCGAAAAGTCCCAGAGAAAGCGCACTACGCGCAAAGTATTTCATCTTCCCAGCTCCATTTTGGGCGCACAAGCGCCAGGGGATTTCCTGAATGGTGACCGGGTAAGGTAAGGGATGGACACTAAACAAAGCGCCAACCGAAGCAGCATAATAATCAAACAGCTACGAGATGCCGCTCCGGGCGGAGCGGCGGAGAAGTTACAGTTTTTGATGCAGATAATCGCTAAAGCGCGACAGCATGCCGCCCTTGCCGACGCTTTCCAGCGTCACCAGCGGCCAGTGGGCGACGACTTTATCGCCATCATAAAGCGAGATTTCACCGACCCGCTGGTGGGCGGCAATCGGCGCTTCCAGCACTTTTTTATCCAGCACATATTTCGCCTTAATGCGTGAGACTTCCGATTTCGGCAGCGCTAACCAGAAGTCCTGATCGGTCCCCAGCCTAATCTGCTCTTTATCGCCATACCAGATACGCTCAACGCCGACCTGCTTGCCGTCCTGCAGGACCTGGACGGTATCGAAGTTTTGCTGGCCCCAGTGCAGCAGCTTCGCCGCCTGCTGTTCACGCCCTTTCGGACTGTCGGCCCCCATGACTACCGCAATCAGCCGGCGCTGGCCGTCCACCGCGGAGGCAATCAGATTGAAGCCAGCGCCGGAGGTATGGCCGGTTTTCAGACCATCAACGTTCATAGTTTTATCCCACAGCAGACCATTGCGGTTCTGCTGGGTAATGCCGTTCCACGTCAGACTCTTCTGGCTGTACATATGATAAACGTCCGGCTCGCCGTGAATAATCGCCCGCGAGAGTACCGCCAGATCGTAGGCTGAGCTATGCTGCCCCGGCGCGTCGAGGCCGTGAACGGTTTCAAAATGGGTATCCTGTAAATGCAGTTTGTCCACATAGCTGTTCATCAGCGCGACAAACTGCGGCTGGCCGCCGGCAACATAATCCGCCAGCGCCACGCAGGCATCGTTGCCGGAGTCAACGATGAGCCCGCGGCTCAAGTCGCGTACGCTAACCCGATCGCCGGGCTTAAGAAACATCAGGGAAGATCCCTTAAAGACCGGATTGCCCTGCGCCCAGGCGTCTTTACCGACGGTGACGATGTCGTCAAAGGTGATGCGGTGGCTGTCGATGGCGCGATCGACCACATAGCCGGTCATCAGTTTGGTCAGGCTGGCGGGATTGCGCTGCTGATGCTCGTTACCGGCGGTAAGGACCTGGCCGGTGGTGTAATCCATCAGCACCCAGGAACCGGCCTGAATGGAAGGCGGCGTCACGTTGACGGGAAAATCATTGGCGGCAAATGCGCAAGAAACGCTCGCAGCGAGCAAAGATACAGCAATAAACAAACGGCCTTTCAACGGCATATCCTCTAAATTGACAGATTCGCCGTCCTTTTTACGGAACTTCTCGTTTCATATCAGGGTTTAATTGCAAGAAAATATGACACTGGCGGTGTCAGGTAAGGCCGATACCCTTCTGATGGCCCGGCAAATCGTTTACCATGATGGCTGCTCGCCACCAGGGATAATGAACAGATTATGCAAGATAGCGCCAACCAGCCCGGATTTTTGTTTCACGATTACGAGACCTTCGGCACCAGCCCTTCGCTCGACCGGCCGTCGCAGTTTGCCGCCATCCGTACCGATGAAGACCTGAATGTCGTCGGCGAACCTGAAGTGTTCTACTGCAGGCTCGCCGACGACTATCTGCCGCAGCCGCAGGCGGTAATGGTCACCGGGATAACGCCGCAGGAGGCCAATGCCAAAGGCGACAACGAAGCCGCGTTTGCCCGCCGCGTTCACGATCTGTTCACGGTGCCGAAAACCTGCATCGTCGGCTACAACAACGTGCGCTTCGATGATGAAGTCACGCGCAATATCTTCTATCGCAATTTTTACGATCCTTACGCCTGGAGCTGGCAGCATGACAACTCCCGCTGGGATCTGCTGGACGTGATGCGCGCCTGCTATGCGCTGCGCCCCGAGGGGATCAACTGGCCGGAAAATGATGAGGGCTTACCGAGCTTCCGGCTGGAGCATCTGACCGTCGCTAACGGCATCGAACACAGCAACGCCCACGACGCGATGGCCGACGTTTACGCCACTATCGCGATGGCAAAGCTGGTGAAGACTCAGCAGCCGCGCCTGTTCGACTATCTTTACGCCCACCGCAACAAGCGCAAGCTGGCGACGCTGATTGACGTGCCGCAAATCAAGCCGCTGGTGCATGTTTCCGGTATGTTCGGCGCGGCACGCGGCAACACCAGCCTGGTCGCCCCGCTGGCGTGGCACCCGGATAACCGTAACGCGGTGATTATGGTCGACCTGGCCGGTGATATCGCCCCTCTGCTGGATCTGGATGCCGATGCCCTGCGCGAACGGCTGTATACGCCGAAAAGCGAGTTGGGCGATCTGGCTGCGGTGCCGATCAAGCTGGTCCACCTCAATAAGTGCCCGGTGCTGGCGCAGCAAAATACCCTGCGCCCGCAGGATGCTGACCGGCTGGGCATCAATATCCAGCGCTGTCTGGAGAACGCCCAGCGGCTGCGGGCTAATCCACAGGTGCGCGAGAAAGCGGTGGCGATTTTTGCCGAAGCGGAGCCGTTTGTGCCGTCCGATAACGTCGATACGCAGCTGTATAACGGCTTTTTCAGCGATGCCGATCGCGCGGCGATGAAAATCATACTCGAGACGGAGCCGCGCAATCTGCCGGCGCTGGACATTACCTTTGCCGACAAGCGTATTGAGCGTCTACTGTTCAACTATCGCGCGCGCAATTACCCGGGCACGCTGGATGAAGCCGAGCAGCAGCGCTGGTTGGAGCACCGTCGCCAGGTGTTTACGCCAGAGTTTTTGCAGGCCTACGCCGATGAGCTACAGATGCTGTATCAGCAATATGCGGATGATAAAGAGAAGCTGGCGCAGCTGAAGGCGCTGTGGCAGTACGCGCAGAATATTGTTTGACTGGAAGAAATTCCCGGGTTGCGGCTAACGCCTTACCCGGGCTACAAACGTTGGCAGGACTCGTATCCCGGGTAAGACGCCTCGCGTCGCACCCGGGAACGTAGTTTAGCCTTTGGCGCGGCTGGCGATAATCGCCTCTGCCACGTTGCGCGGGGCTTCCGCGTAGTGGTGGAATTCCATGCTGTAGGTCGCCCGGCCCTGGGACATTGAACGCAGCGTGGTGGAATAGCCAAACATCTCGGCCAGCGGCACGTCGGCGCGAATAATCTGGCTGCCGAACCGCTCCTCCATTCCCTGCACCATCCCGCGCCGGGAAGAGAGATCGCCCATAATATTGCCGGCGTACTCTTCCGGGGTCTCCACTTCCACGTGCATCACCGGTTCAAGAATAACCGGGTCGGCCCTGCGCGCCCCTTCCTTGAAGCCGAATATTGCCGCCATCCGGAAAGCCATCTCCGAGGAGTCGACGTCGTGATACGAACCAAACGTCAAGGTCGCCTTAATATCCACCACCGGATATCCCGCCAGCACGCCGGTGCCCATCGCTTCGCGCAGCCCTTTTTCGACTGAAGGGATGTACTCGCGCGGCACCACGCCGCCTTTGGTCGCGTCCTCAAACACGAAACCGCTTCCCGGCGCCAGCGGTTCAAGGGTCAGCACCACGTGACCATACTGCCCTTTACCGCCGGACTGGCGAACAAACTTGCCTTCCACCTCTTTGACCGTTTTGCGGATCGTCTCGCGATAGGTCACCTGCGGACGCCCGATGTTCGCCTCGACGCCAAACTCGCGCTTCATGCGGTCAACGATAATCTCCAGATGCAGTTCGCCCATCCCGGAAATGATCGTCTGGCCGGACTCCTCGTCAGTATGCAGACGAAACGACGGATCTTCCGCCGCCAGCCGCTGCAGGGCGATGCCCATTTTTTCCTGATCGGCTTTGGTTTTCGGTTCTATCGCCAGCGAAATCACCGGCTCCGGGAACTCCATCCGTTCAAGGGTAATCACCGCATCCGGGTCGCACAGCGTGTCGCCGGTGGTGACATCCTTCAGGCCGACGCAGGCGGCAATATCTCCGGCGTGCAGTTCGTCCACTTCATGGCGATCGTTGGCCTGCATCAGCACGATGCGGCCGATGCGCTCTTTCTTGCCTTTCACCGGATTCCACACCGCATCGCCTTTTTTCAGCGTCCCGGAATAGACGCGGATAAAGGTCAATTGGCCGACGTAGGGGTCGGTCATCAGTTTAAATGCCAACGCCGAGAACGGTTCGTCGTCGCTCGGGTGACGTTCAGCGGGCCGCCCTTTCTCATCCACGCCCTGAATCGCCGGAATATCCAGCGGCGACGGCATCAGCTCAACCACCGCATCAAGCATCCGCTGCACGCCTTTGTTTTTAAACGCGCTGCCGCACAGCACTGCCTGGATTTCCCCCTTCACCGTGCGCTGACGCAGTCCGGCGACGATTTCCGCCTCGCTCAACTCGCCGGTTTCAAGATAGTTATCCATCAGTTCGTCGCTGGCTTCCGCCGCCGCCGAAACCATTTTTTCCCGCCACAACCGGGCGGTTTCCAGCAGTTCGTCGGGCACCGGCGCATAGCTGAAGGTCATTCCCTGGGTAGCGTCATCCCACAAAATAGCGCGCATTTTGATGAGGTCCACCACGCCGGTGAAGTGCTCTTCGGCGCCCACCGGGATCACAATCGGTACCGGGTTCGCCTTCAGGCGATCGGTCATCATCTGCACCACGCGGAAAAAATCCGCGCCGGGGCGGTCCATCTTGTTGACGAAGGCCAGCCGCGGGACGTGGTATTTGTTCGCCTGGCGCCAGACGGTTTCCGACTGCGGCTGCACGCCGCCCACGGAGTCGTAAACCATGACCGCACCGTCCAGTACGCGCATAGAGCGCTCGACTTCAATGGTGAAATCCACGTGCCCGGGGGTATCGATGATATTAATCCGGTGTGGCTCAAAGCTGCGGTCCATACCGGGCCAGAAGCAGCTCACCGCCGCGGACGTAATGGTGATCCCACGCTCCTGCTCCTGCGCCATCCAGTCGGTAGTTGCCGCGCCATCGTGTACTTCCCCCAGCTTGTGGCTCATCCCGGTGTAAAACAGGATGCGCTCGGTGGTGGTGGTTTTGCCGGCATCGATATGCGCGGAGATACCGATGTTGCGATAACGTTCGAGGGGGATGGGTCGGGGCATGATGCGTCCTTAGTCATTTTGACTGTCAGTCAGCGGCCGGAATGAGCCGCCGTTCATTTAACGGCTTTCATCATAGTACAACTGTACGAGTATATTCGAACTATTTTTGCTATCGTTACGATTGGTATGGCTGCGACGACGCGCGTGGCTTTAGAAAAAGAGTTTGGGTATATTACCGGCCAGCCGCCGATAACGGCTGCTCGCGGATCTGCGCCGCCGCCGACACAGGAATATTATGATCGCCAATCACCCCGAACGTGAACAAATTCGCCTCGAAAATGTGCTTTTCGCCCTCGGTAACCCGCTGCGGCTTGAGATTATCCGGATCCTTGCCGACGGCAGCGAGCAGAGCTGTAACGCCCTGCGTCATGAAGATGTGGCGAAGTCGACCATGACTCACCACTGGCGCGTCTTGCGCGACAGCGGGGTGATCTGGCAGAGGCCTCAGGGGCGGGAGAATTTGATTTCGCTGCGCCGGGAAGATTTAGACGCGCGCTTTCCCGGCCTGCTGGATACGCTGCTTAAGGTGATGCAGCAGGAGAAGTAAATCGCCCACATTTCTGCCGAATCTACCGGAGGCGATGCTGCGCCTCTATCCGGACAACCACCCCGCAAAACCGCACGAACTCGTGCCCGGGAATCCCGGGTTGCGGCGTACACGCCTTACCCGGGCTACCAGACCGTGGGCAGCGGTGAAACTGTAGTCCGGCTAAGCGTAGCGCGAGCCGGAAAGATCGACATCCGCCAGAAACAAAAAAGCCGGAGGTTTCCCTCCGGCTTTCTCATCACCAAACGCGATCAGGCAACGTCTTCGTACTGCGGTACCGGGTTGCGGAAGCTTTTGGTCACGCAGGCCAGGTAGACCAGACCAATACCGCCCCAGATCAGGCCGAGAACCATGGAGCTCTCTTCCAGGTTGATCCACAGCGCGCCGACGGTCAGCGCGCCGCACACCGGCAGAACCAGATAGTTGAAGTGGTCTTTCAGCGTCTTGTTGCGTTTTTCACGGATCCAGAACTGTGAGATCACCGACAGGTTAACGAAGGTGAACGCCACCAGCGCACCGAAGTTAATCAGTGCCGTTGCCGTCACGAGGTCGAATTTAATCGCCAGCAGCGCAATCGCGCCAACCAGCAGTACGTTCCACGCCGGAGTCCGCCATTTCGGATGCACGTAACCAAAGAAACGCGTTGGGAACACGCCGTCGCGGCCCATCACGTACATCAAACGGGAAACGCCCGCGTGCGCGGCCATGCCGGACGCCAGTACGGTAACGCTGGAGAAAATCAGCACGCCCCACTGGAAGGTTTTACCCGCAACATACAGCATGATTTCAGGCTGCGATGCGTCCGGATCCTTAAAGCGCGAGATATCCGGGAAGTACAGCTGCAGGAAGTAGGAAGCCCCGATAAAGATCAGGCCGCCAATCAGCGCCGTCAGGAAGATAGCCTTCGGGATCACGCGCTCTGCGTCTTTGGTTTCTTCAGACAGCGAAGAGATACCGTCGAAGCCGAGAAACGAGAAGCAGAGAATGGTCGCACCGGTAATCATCGGCACCACGTGCGCGCCTTCAGACCAGAACGGACGGGTGCTGGTCAGCGTGCCCGCGCCTTCGCCGTGCATAACGCCGTAGATAATCAGGCCAACAATCACCGCTACGATACCCATCTGCAGGATAACGATCAGGGTGTTGAAGTTCGCCACGGTCTTAATGCTGCGCAGGTTGGAGATGGTCATAAAGGCCACCAGCGCAACAACGAAGATCCACGACGGAATGGAAGGCACCAGCGCTTCAAAGTAAATTTTTGCCAGCAGAATGTTGATCATCGGCATGAACAGATAGTCCAGCAGCGATGACCAGCCAACCATAAAGCCAACGGCCGGGCTAATGGATTTCTGTGCGTAGGTATAAGCGGAACCCGCCGACGGAAAACGGCGAACCAGTTTACCGTAGCTCAGCGCCGTGAAGAGAATGGCGATCAGCGCGAAGGCGTAAGCCGTCGCAACGTGACCATCAGTCAATCCAGAGACGATACCAAACGTATCGAACAGCGTCATTGGCTGCATATAGGCAAGGCCCATCATTACAACCGGAATCAACGTAAGCGTTTTACGTAATTCCACGCGAGAGGTTTTTGGAGTAGCGTTATGCGACATAGTTATCCCCTTTTACGGTGAACGCCAGCGCGTAAGCAAAAAATTGCCCCATTTCTTTGTATTCCTCAGCGACAACCACTGTCGGTTTTTAGTAAATATCTATCCGGTACGAAGCCCGGCCTCTTGGTATTGAATGATGTGTCTTTCAACCAAAAAAATAACCGACACTTTAAAAAAGCGTCGGCCAGTTTCTGATTTTCAGGACGCGTATTTTGCAACAACTACTGGCACGATGACAAGATGTTGCAAGGCTTAATAATTACGGCTAATCTCTAACAGATTAATATTCATACGATTTTAGTATTATAGACCTGATGGATAGCACTATTTGCTAATATCTCTGCTCGCCACCACTCGCCCGCCAGACCACCGCCCTCTTCATGCCAGCCAATCCACGCGCGATTTACCGGCGCAACCATCCTGGTTTGAATTATTCGCAGCTCGCCGCGCGCTAATAAAGGCTGCACCTGAAATAGCGGCAAATAGCCCCATCCCAGCCCGGCGCAAAGCAGCGTCAGCTGGCCGGAAAGATCGAATACCGTCAGGCTGTCCTGATTTTCTGCCTGCGGCAACGAGCCGCAGTTGGCAATCGCGCGATAACGGCGCAACGTGCGCCAACTCAGCGGTTCGGTAATTTGCGCCAGCGGATGCTGGGGCGAAACGACAAATACCTGCGTCAGTTCACCGAGAAGCAGACAACCGTAGCCGCTTAGCGCCGGCGGGTCGCTCTGAACCCCGAGCAGCAGATCCGCCCGCCCTTCCACCAGGGTCTGCCAGTCTGCTGCGAGGGTATCGCGGCGAAATTCCAGACGGGTGGCGTGATGCTGGCGATAAAACGCCGTTATCAGCGGCGCCAACAGGTGAAACGGGAAACCGCTATCAACGTTCAGCACCAGCCTGTCTTCCCAGCCCTGATGCAGCCTGACAGCCTGCTTTTCCAGCTCGCGGGCGGTATGCAGCACGTCGCGCCCTTTTTCCAGCAGCATCTGACCGGTACGGGTAAAGCGCGCCCGGTGGCCGCTGCGATCGAGTAGTTGAATATTGAGGTCGCTTTCCAGCTTATGAATGGTATAGCTCAGCGCGGAGGGTGTTTTATAGAGCTTTACCGAGGCGGCGGCAAAACTGCCCTCTTTGTCGAGGGCATCAAGAATGACGAGCACATCCAGCAGTGGTTTCATCGCTACCCCCTTACGGTACGCGATTCACCGCTGGCGGATCACTCCATCGGCATCACCAGCGGGTCGGGGTATTGGTATTCAAACCCCAGTTCGTTGCAAATACGGCTGCCATCCACGATCTTGCCGCTACCGTTTTCCGGGTTATCAGAGAAGACGGGAACGGGAAGCCCAAGCTCCCGGGCCATCAGCGGATAAAAGACGCCGCGCGCGGGATGCTTAGGCGCACATATATTATAGATGCGTCCGCCTTTCGGGGACTGCAATAACAGCTCGATCGCGGCGATCGCATCCTGGAGATGCACCAGGTTCACGCCGTGCTGGCCGTCCGGTGCGGATTTTCCGGCAAAGAAGCGCCCCGGGTGACGAGACGGCCCCACCAGCCCGGAAAGGCGCAGAATGTCCACCGAGGTGCCAGGAAGATTGTGCAGCCAGTCCTCCAGCTCTTTCAGCACTTGTCCGCTGGCGGTTTGCGGATTACGGGGCGAGCTCTCTTTCAGCGTGCCGCTGGCGTTGCCGTAGACGGAAGTCGAGCTGGTAAACAGGATGCGCGGCACGTGATGCGCGAGCGCGGTATCAACGATTTCCTGTACCGCCTGACGATAGAAGTCGTCTCCCGGCCCGGTCCGGCGCGCCGGCAGGGTAATCACCAGCGCGTCGACGTTCATTAATGCATCCAGGTCCTCAGCGTCGCAGACCAGCTGCGGCTCCAGACGCAGCGGGTAGCTGTCGATACCGCACATCCGCGCCGCCTCTACGCCATCCTGGGTGGTCTTACTGCCGGTGACCTGCCATCCCCGCGACATCAACGACAGCGCAAGCGGCATACCCAGCCATCCTAATCCTACAATTGCGACCTTCTTCATCCCCTTGCTCCTGAATTTTCGCTGTGCTGACTTAAGGCTACGCCAGCCGGCGGCAACTGACAATTTCTTCGGTCAATATGAAATGAATTAATGATAGAAAAAAGCCCTTGCTTTATGCGAGTGAAGTGGTTTAGGTTAAAAGGCATCAAATGCATAGTCATTCACAGAGAATTTTATGAACAGCGTTCAATTTAAAAACCACCATCATCACCATCATCCTGACTAGTCTTTCAGGCGATGTGTGCTGGAAGACATTTGGATCTTCCAGTGGTGCATGAACGCAAAGAGAGCCCCCGGAAGATTCACTTCTGGGGGCTTTTTTTTGGACCGCATTCGGACAGATTCAGACAGGGTTACAGAGGAAAATAACAATGTTAGACAATAGTCGTTTACGCATAGCTATTCAGAAATCAGGGCGTTTAAGCGAAGATTCACGCGAATTACTCAGCCGCTGCGGCATCAAAGTGAATCTGCACACCCAGCGCCTGATCGCGATGGCGGAAAATATGCCGATCGATATTCTGCGCGTGCGTGATGACGATATTCCTGGCCTTATCATGGACGGCGTGGTCGATTTGGGGATTATCGGTGAAAACGTGCTGGAAGAAGAGCTGCTGAGCCGCCGCGCCCAGGGCGAAGATCCGCGCTACTTTACCCTGCGCCGCCTCGACTTCGGCGGCTGCCGCCTGTCGCTGGCGACCCCGGCGGATGAACCCTGGGACGGCCCTGCGGCACTGGACGGCAAACGCATCGCGACCTCTTACCCGCACCTGCTGAAGCGCTACCTTGACCAGAAAGGCATCTCCTTTAAATCCTGCCTGCTGAACGGCTCGGTTGAAGTGGCCCCGCGCGCTGGCCTGGCCGACGCGATTTGCGACCTGGTCTCTACCGGCGCGACTCTCGAAGCGAACGGCCTGCGCGAAGTGGAAGTCATGTTCCGCTCCAAAGCCTGCCTGATCCAGCGCGACGGTGAGATGGTGGATAGCAAACAGCAGCTTATCGACCGCCTGCTGACCCGTATTCAGGGCGTGATTCAGGCTCGCGAATCGAAATACATCATGATGCACGCGCCCACCGAGCGCCTGGAAGAGGTTGTCGCCCTGCTGCCCGGCGCCGAGCGTCCGACCATCCTGCCGCTGGCGGGGGACAAGCAGCGCGTCGCCATGCACATGGTCAGCAGCGAAACCCTGTTCTGGGAAACCATGGAAAAACTGAAAGCGCTGGGCGCCAGCTCCATTCTGGTTCTGCCGATTGAGAAGATGATGGAGTAATCCGGCGGGTCGGTCACGGGACAAACAGGGGAAACAATCATGAGCTTCAACACAATTATCGACTGGAACGGCTGTGGCGCAGAACAACAGCAACAACTTTTAATGCGTCCGGCCATTTCCGCCTCCGAGAGCATCAGCAAAACGGTGGCGGAGATCCTGAATAATGTTAAAGACAACGGCGATGCGGCCCTGCGTGAATACGGCGCAAAGTTCGACAAAACCGAGGTCACAGCGCTGAAAGTTAGCGAAGAAGAGATTGCCGCCGCCGGTGCGCGCCTGAGCGACGAGCTCAAGCAGGCGATGGCCGTAGCGGTTAGAAATATCGAAACCTTTCACAACGCGCAGCGGCTGCAGGCCGTAGATGTGGAAACCCTGCCGGGCGTGCGCTGCCAGCAGGTGACCCGCCCTATCGCCTCCGTCGGCTTATATATTCCCGGCGGCTCGGCGCCGCTGTTCTCAACGGTTCTGATGCTCGCCACGCCGGCGCGCATCGCGGGCTGCCAGCAGGTCGTGCTGTGCTCGCCGCCGCCGATTGCCGATGAAATTCTCTATGCCGCCCAGCTATGCGGCGTGCGCAATATCTTTAACGTCGGCGGCGCGCAGGCAATTGCCGCCCTCGCCTTCGGCACGGAGTCGGTGACGAAAGTCGATAAAATCTTTGGCCCGGGCAACGCCTTCGTCACCGAGGCCAAGCGTCAGGTGAGCCAGCGTCTTGACGGCGCGGCTATCGATATGCCCGCCGGGCCATCGGAAGTGCTGGTGATCGCCGACAGCGGCGCAACCCCTGATTTCGTCGCCTCTGACCTGCTTTCCCAGGCGGAGCACGGCCCGGATTCGCAGGTGATCCTGCTGACGCCGGATAGCGCGATGGCCACCCGCGTCGCCGAAGCCGTTGAGCGCCAGCTGTCCGCACTGCCGCGTGCGGAAACCGCCCGTGAGGCGCTCTCCGCCAGCCGGATCATCGTGGCCCGCGATATCGCCCAGTGCGTGGAAATATCCAACCAGTACGGCCCTGAACACCTGATTATTCAGACCCGCAACGCCCGCGAACTGGTCGATGGCATCACCAGCGCCGGCTCGGTGTTCCTCGGCGACTGGTCGCCGGAATCCGCCGGGGATTATGCCTCCGGAACCAACCACGTGCTGCCGACCTACGGCTACACCGCGACCTGCTCCAGCCTCGGCCTGGCGGACTTTCAGAAACGCATGACCGTGCAGGAGCTGTCCCGCGACGGGTTCGCCGCTCTCGCTTCCACCATTGAGATACTGGCCGCCGCCGAGCGCCTGGACGCCCACAAAAACGCCGTTACGCTGCGCGTTGCAGCCCTTAAGGAGCAAGCATGAGCATCGAAGATTTAGCCCGCGCCAACGTCCGCGCGCTGACGCCGTATCAGTCTGCTCGCCGTCTGGGCGGTAAGGGCGACGTCTGGCTGAACGCCAATGAATTCCCCACCGCGGTTGCGTTCCAGCTGACCGAACAGACGCTGAACCGCTATCCGGAACCGCAGCCGAAAGCCGTCATTGAACGCTATGCGCAGTATGCTGGCGTTAAGCCGGAGCAGGTGCTGGTCAGCCGCGGCGCCGACGAAGGCATTGAACTACTGATCCGCGCCTTCTGCGAGCCGGGCCAGGACGCGGTGCTCTACTGCCCGCCGACCTACGGCATGTACAGCGTCAGCGCCGAAACCATCGGCGTGACCTGTCGTACGGTGCCGACGCTCGCCGACTGGCAGCTGGATCTGCCGGGCATCGCAGCCAATCTTGACGGCGTGAAAGTGATTTTCGTCTGCAGCCCGAATAACCCGACCGGACAGATTATCAACCCGAAAGATTTCCGCACCCTGCTGGAGATGGCGCGCGGTAAAGCCATCGTGGTCGCGGATGAAGCCTATATTGAGTTCTGTCCGCAGGCGACGCTGGCAACCTGGCTGAACGAGTATCCGCATCTGGTGGTTCTGCGCACGCTGTCCAAGGCGTTTGCCCTGGCTGGACTGCGCTGCGGCTTTACCCTCGCCAACGTCGAGGTCATTAACGTACTGCTGAAAGTTATCGCGCCCTATCCGCTCTCGACGCCGGTCGCCGATATTGCCGCTCAGGCCCTGAGTGCGGAAGGGATTGCCGCCATGCGCGAGCGCGTGGCGCAGATCCTCAACGAACGCGATTATCTGGTCAGCCAGCTGCGCAGCATTGCCTGCGTGGAAGAGGTGTTCGCTTCCGAGACCAACTACGTACTGGCGCGGATCACCGCGTCCAGCGCGGTGTTTAAATCTTTGTGGGATCAGGGCATTATCTTACGTGACCAGAATAAACAACCTTCATTAAGCGGCTGTTTGCGTATCACTATCGGTACCCGTGCAGAGAGCCAGCGCGTCATTGACGCTTTGACTGCGGAGAATGTATGACCCAGAAGTTTCTCTTTATTGACCGTGACGGTACGCTGATTTCCGAACCACCGGTTGATTTTCAGGTAGACCGCTTCGATAAGCTGGCGTTTGAGCCGCAGGTGATCCCGGCCCTGCTCAAGCTGCAGCAGGAAGGGTATAAGCTGGTGATGATCACCAATCAGGACGGACTGGGAACCGCCAGCCTGCCGCAGGACGAGTTCGACGGCCCGCACAACCTGATGATGCAGATCTTCTCCTCACAGGGCGTCAACTTTGACGAGGTGCTGATTTGCCCGCATCTCCCGGCGGATAATTGCGACTGCCGCAAGCCGAAAACCAGACTGGTGCTGCCGTGGCTGGAGCAAGGGGTGATGGACACCGCCAATAGCTACGTGATTGGCGACCGGGCCACCGACATTCAGCTGGCGGATAACATGGGCATTACCGGACTGCGCTACGATCGCGAAACGCTTGACTGGCCGACCATTTGCGAACAGCTGACCCGTCGCGATCGCTACGCCCACGTTGAGCGCATCACTAAAGAGACCCAGGTGGATGTCAAAGTGTGGCTCGATCGCGAAGGCGGCAGCAAAATCTCCACCGGCGTCGGCTTCTTCGATCATATGCTTGACCAAATTGCCACCCACGGCGGCTTCCGTCTGGAGGTCAAGGTCGGCGGCGACCTCTATATTGACGATCACCACACCGTGGAAGACACCGGCCTTGCGCTGGGCGAAGCGCTGAAGCTGGCGCTCGGCGACAAGCGCGGCATCGCCCGTTTCGGCTTTGTGCTGCCGATGGACGAATGCCTGGCCCGCTGCGCGCTGGATATTTCTGGCCGCCCGCACCTTGAATACAAAGCTGATTTTACCTATCAGCGCGTTGGCGATCTGAGCACCGAGATGGTCGAACACTTCTTCCGCTCGCTCTCCTATACCATGGCGGTCACTCTGCACCTGAAAACCAAGGGCAAAAACGACCACCACCGCGTTGAGAGCCTGTTTAAGGCCTTCGGTCGCACGCTACGCCAGGCCATCCGCGTCCAGGGCGACACGCTGCCATCTTCGAAAGGGGTACTCTGATGAACGTGGTGATCCTCGATACCGGCTGCGCCAACCTCAATTCGGTGAAATCTGCGGTGAGCCGCCACGGCTACGAGCCGCAGGTCAGCCGTGACCCGGACGTGGTGCTGCGCGCCGATAAACTGTTTCTGCCGGGCGTAGGGACGGCTCAGGCGGCAATGGACCAGCTGCGCGAACGGGATTTAATCGATCTGATTAAAGCCTGCACCCAACCGGTGCTGGGCATTTGTCTCGGTATGCAGTTGCTGGGAAAACGCAGCGAAGAGAATAACGGTGTCGACCTGCTGGGTATTATCGACCAGGACGTGCCAAAAATGACCGACCACGGCCTGCCGCTGCCGCATATGGGCTGGAACCGGGTATATGCTAAAGCGGGCGATCGTCTGTTTCGCGGCATTGAAGACGGGGCGTATTTTTACTTCGTCCACAGCTACGCGATGCCGGTCAACGTTAACACCATCGCTCAATGCAGCTACGGCGAGGCCTTCACCGCGGCGGTGCAGAAAGATAACTTTTTTGGCGTCCAGTTCCACCCTGAACGCTCCGGCAGCGCCGGGGCGCAGCTGCTGAAAAACTTCCTGGAGATGTGATGATCATTCCTGCTTTAGATTTAATTGACGGTACGGTCGTCCGTCTCCATCAGGGCGATTATGGCCAGCAGCGCGACTACGGCAACGATCCGCTGCCGCGCCTGCAATCCTATGCCGCGCAAGGGGCCGAAGTACTGCATCTCGTCGATCTGACCGGGGCGAAAGATCCGGCGAAGCGCCAGATCCCGCTGCTGAAAACGCTGGTAGCTGGCGTGAACGAGCCGGTGCAGGTCGGCGGCGGCGTGCGCACGGAAGAAGACGTGGCCGCCCTGCTTGACGCGGGCGTGGCGCGCGTGGTGGTGGGCTCGACGGCGGTGAAGTCGCCGGAGGTGGTGAAAGGCTGGTTTAAGCGTTTTGGCCCGCAGCATCTGGTGCTGGCGCTGGACGTACGGATCGATGCGCAAGGCAGCAAGCAGGTGGCCGTTAGCGGCTGGCAGGAGAATTCCGGCGTAACCCTGGAGGAGCTGGTGGAGAGCTATCAGTCCGTCGGCCTGCAGCACGTGCTATGTACCGATATTTCCCGCGACGGGACGCTGGCCGGGTCTAACGTCTCGCTGTATGAAGAAGTCTGCGCCCGCTATCCGCAGGTGGCGTTTCAGTCCTCCGGCGGCATTGGCGATCTGCATGATATCGCCGCGCTGCGCGGAACAGGGGTGCGCGGGGTGATTGTCGGCCGGGCGCTGCTGGAAGGTAAATTTAACGTAACGGAGGCCATTCAATGCTGGCAAAACGGATAATCCCCTGTCTTGACGTTCGCGACGGCCAGGTAGTGAAAGGCGTGCAGTTCCGTAATCACGAAATCATCGGCGATATTGTCCCGCTGGCAAAACGCTATGCCGACGAAGGCGCGGATGAGCTGGTGTTCTACGATATCACCGCCTCGAGCGACGGTCGCGTGGTGGATAAAAGCTGGGTATCGCGCGTTGCGGAAGTGATCGACATTCCCTTCTGCGTCGCCGGCGGCATTAAGTCGCTGGAAGAGGCGGCGCAAATCCTCTCCTTTGGCGCGGATAAAATCTCCATCAACTCCCCTGCCCTGGCGGACCCGACGCTGATTACTCGCCTGGCCGATCGGTTCGGGGTGCAGTGTATTGTCGTGGGTATCGATACCTGGTTTGACGCCGAAAGCGGGAAGTATCACGTCAATCAATATACCGGCGATGAGAGCCGTACGCGGGTGACGCAGTGGGAAACGCTGGACTGGGTGCAGGAAGTACAAAAGCGCGGGGCCGGCGAGATCGTCCTCAATATGATGAATCAGGACGGCGTGCGTAATGGCTACGATCTGCAGCAGTTAAGCAAGGTACGCGCCGTGTGCCACGTGCCGCTGATTGCATCCGGCGGTGCCGGGACTATGGAGCACTTCCTGGAAGCCTTCCGCGACGCCAACGTCGACGGCGCGCTGGCCGCCTCGGTGTTCCACAAGCAAATTATCAATATTGGTGAACTAAAAACGTACCTGGCAGCACAGGGCGTGGAGATTAGGGTATGTTAAGTGAACAGCTGGATTGGCAAAAAACCGACGGTCTGATGCCGGTCATCGTGCAGCACGCCGTTTCCGGGGAAGTGCTGATGCTGGGCTATATGAATCAGGATGCGCTGGCGAAAACCGAAGAGACCGGTAAAGTGACCTTTTATTCACGGACCAAACAGCGTCTGTGGACCAAGGGGGAAACGTCGGGCAATTTCCTCAACGTGGTGAGCATCACCCCGGATTGCGATAACGACACCCTGCTGGCGCTGGTAAATCCGATTGGCCCAACCTGCCATAAAGGCACATCGAGCTGCTTCGGCGAAACCGGCCACCAGTGGCTGTTTCTCTACCAGCTGGAGCAACTGTTGGCCGAACGCAAGCACGCTGACCCGGAGAGCTCTTACACCGCGAAGCTGTACGCTAGCGGCACCAAGCGCATTGCCCAGAAGGTGGGAGAAGAAGGCGTTGAGACCGCGCTGGCCGCCACGGTGCATGACCAGTTCGAGCTGAAGAATGAAGCGTCGGATTTGATGTATCACCTGCTGGTGCTGCTGCAGGATCAGGGGCTGAATTTAACGGACGTGATTAACAATCTTAAGAGCCGTCACTGATGCCTTGCGCCCCCGCGCTGGCGGGGGCGATTTGCGGCCTATCAGGGTTTCTGCTCCAGCAGTGTGCTGTAGAGATTCACGTAGGCATCAATCATATGTTCGGCGGTAAACATCTCCTCAAAGCGGCGACGTGAATTTGCGCCATAGCGCGCTGCCGTTTCATCACTGTGCCACAGTTCGTTCATCGCTTCGACCAACGCTGCGCTGTTATCCGGCGGGATCACGCAACCATTGACCTTATCCTGGTTGATAAACGAGGTTCCGGTGCCAATTTCACACGAGATCAGCGGCCGGGCGAACCGCGCCCCTTCCAGTAAGGTAATGCCAAACGCCTCTGAGCGCAGGTGCGAGGGAAAGACCACCCCGCGGCACAGATGAAAGAGAATATATTTATCCTCATCATTCAGCATGCCGGTGAATATCACGTTATTCAGGCCGCGCTGTTCAGCCTCACGGCGAACTTCCGCTTCCAGCGGGCCGCCGCCGACAATAACGATCGGCAGTCGACTGCGCTCTGCGGCATCCAGCAGAATATGCAATCCCTTATAGTAACGAAATGCGCCGACAAAAAGGAAAAAGCGCTCGCCGACTTTCTCTCGCCAGTAAGCCAGGCGCTGCGGATTATGCTGCACATCCTTTTGCTCGAGGCCGAAGGGAATGACCACCGTTTTATCGAGGTATTTTTGCAGCGTCTGGCTGGAGGCTACGTAGTTTGGCGATGAGGCCACAATGCAGTCAACGCTGGAGAGAAATTGCTCCTGCAGCGGTTGATATAATTTCATTAGCCGCTTTTGTTTCACAATATCGGAATGATAGGTGACAACGGTTTTCGCTTTAGGATGCGCCATCAGATGTAGCATATCCATAAAGGGAAACGGGAAATGATAGTTAATAATATCGTAGTTATCTTTAATTTTATTAAATCGCTTTAACGCGCCGAGTGAGAATGGCGTCGAGGCGATTTCAATTAATTGCTTATTATAGATAACCTGATGCTGTTCGTAAGCCACTGGCCCGGTATTTTTATCCGGGGAAAAGGTGAAGACGTCGGCCGCGATCCCCCGACGAGCGCAGCCCTGGCACAACTGATAAATGACCTGTTCAATACCACCGTAGGTATTCGGATAATAGGTCTTATAGACGTGTAAAACTCTCAACTTGCACCCTTAGAGTAATTTATAGGCATCGATCGTCTGGGCCGTACAGGTTTCCCACGAAAACTGTTGTGCCTGAATAAAACCGCGCGCTACTGCTATCTCCCGCCAGTATTCATCCTGCAGACTTTGCAATATATGAGCGCTTATCGCGTCTACATCGTTAGGGTCGGATAACAACCCCGCATCCCCTGCCACTTCAGGTAATGATGTGACATTGGAGCATACTACTGGAATACCGCAAGACATTGCTTCAAGAATAGGTAATCCGAATCCTTCATAAAACGAAGGATAAATAAAGGTTCTGGCTGCCGCATATAAATACGGGAGATCGCCATCCGGTACATAGCCCAGATAACGGATCCATCCTTCACGAGTCCCGCGTTCAACGATCTGCCACAGCGCATCATCTTCCCACCCACGGTAACCGCTGAGGATCAGCGGGTAGCGCATGCGCGTCTCCATCGGCAGAAGCTGGTACGCCTGCAACAGGCCACGAATATTTTTCCGCGGCTCCATCGTGCCGATGTAAAGCGCATAGCGCTGCCACTCCAGCTGATATTTCTGCAGAACCGGCAGACATTCATCCGGGCTGCGCGGAATATAGTCGCCGCTGCAGGCAAGATGGGTCGTTACGATCCGATCGGCAGGATAGTTAAACAGCCGGATAATTTCGCTGCGGGAAAAGTCAGATACCGTCAAAATAAGCTTTGCCGTGTCCAGACTTTCGCGCAGTGACTTTTCCATATAACGCACCCGGTCCTTTGGATGAAATTCCGGACAGGTGAATATGGAGATATCATGAAATGTGGTTACGGCACGTTCCAGACGATGCGGCAGATAAAAGTTAGGCCCATGATAGATATAATCTTTATAATCGCGCAGCGCCCACGCCTGGCGACGCGGATGCAACACGCGATAGGCTTCAATCAATAACGGCTGACGGCGTAAAAAAGCCGCCAGCTTACCGTGATTGCTGGCTCGGGTATCCGCTTTATTTTCAATCTGGGGAATGCTGTCAATAAATGAAGAGCCGTGAAATAATTTTAGCTCTTCAATTTCGCTGGCCACCGCCAATCGTTTTACCAGTTCGAGGGAATAACGACCGATACCCGTTAATGGATATTTGATTGGCTCAGTTGCAAATATAATTTTCATAAAAGCTCTTGACCGTGACACAGGAGACTGCCACGGCTAATATTGTTTATTTATTCGCGTCAGATTTAATAACCGGAAGATTCTCCAGCAGGAATTCTGCACTTTGCTTCCATGTCAACCAGTTGATTTTTTCAGAGCGAGGATGAGCATTTTTCCGATATAATTCCAACCACTCGTCAATCGCTGTTGAAATATCTCCCGGCTGTTCACCAGAGAAATAGAATGCATGTTCTTGAGCAATCTCTTTAAACACCGGAATATCACGGATGATTACCGGTAATTTTTTCTGCGCAGCTTCAATTAATGGTAGCCCAAATCCTTCGCCGAGAGATGCGAAGATTAACGCACTAGATTGAGCATACAACTTCGCAAGGAACTCATCGCTAATATTTTGTAGCCAAAATAATCTCTTATTTAGCTGTGGGTGGTGACGTAAACGTTCACATAAATCATCAACATGCCACCCCTGTTTACCAATGATAAACAGATTGTAGTTCTTGCCCTGCCGCCACAATTCCTCAAATGCCGCTAGCGTCTGCGCATGGCCTTTGCGAGGTTCCATCGTTCCCACCATAATAAAGGAGGGTTCAGCAGCCATCTTAGTCAGCAAGTCATTCGCGTTATCCGGCATGCCCACAGAAGGAACGCTGGCATCCAGGTCGGCGCCAAGATGGAAATTACTCACCTGCAGCAATGGATTAGGTTTAACCCAGTTGGCATTTTCAGCAATCCACGATTTCACATCCTCTGCTACGCTTGCAGAAACACAAATCAGACGGTCAGCGTGCTGCGCAATGCAGGATAACCAAATAGGGAAAACGCGCTGCATTCCCTCATCGCTCCACTCCGGCCTTCTCAGAGGCAAGATATCATGCACAACAAAACAAACCCTGGCGCCGGATAAACGAATAAAATCCAGCTGGGCAGTAAGTTCAGGAAACAGATGTGCAGTCAGATCGGTAGCAACCAGAATATCATCTTTGGTAAACAGTACCGGTTCATCAGGCCCGAACTGGCCGTTAAAATGGGTATTCAGATATTCGTTGGCATAACGATAGCATTCACCCGGTCGATAATAAACCGCACTGACGGTGTAACCAGCAACGCCTGATTTCAGTAACTCACTAAGTATACTACGGGAAACTCGTTGAATCCCCGTTTTCGCATCATGTTCGACAAGGACAGAAATATCAACCAGCAGCTTGCGCTGATGCGTGGCAAAGCTGTTACGAGTAATAGCCCAGGCTGTTTGTAAGCGTTCGGCTTCACCTAATTCCGCAATATTTTTAATTTGATTAATGGTGTTTGCGGTGAAACTAGTGATATCCAGAGGCTCTGAAGCAGAAGCCGTATCAACAAGCCTTTCAAATCCCTTTAATGCGAGTTGCGCGGTGTGATCCCATGTGAATTTTGCCGCCTGCTTCGGAGCATGAGCTTTCAACGCTGAGTAGAACGCATTATCGGTCAAAGCCCTTTGCATAACACGGCAAATATCGTGAACATCCTGCGGATTAAATAAAGCCTCTTCCATACCGATGACCTCCGGTAAGCTGGTCACATTTGAACCCAGCGTAGCCGCGCCGCAGCGCATAGCTTCTAGTGGAGGCAGGCCAAACCCTTCATGTATAGAGGGGAAAACGAAAATTTTGCACAAATTGTAAAGTGCAATAAGGTCACCGTCGTTTAAGAAACCGGTAAAAACTAGCTGATTGCGGGATAAACCATAGTTCTCTGCAACGCGGTACAGCCTTTCCTTTTCATCAGTGCTAATTTTATAAGCTAAAACTAAGGGATAACTCTGTTGCAGGGCATCCGGTAATAAACTATACGCATGAATCAGCGCCTCAATATTTTTACGCGGCTCTATCATTGCCAAGGAGAGAATAAACTCTTGAGGCAGATGATATTTGTTACGTAAAGCCTTGATATCGTCTTGAGTATAATCTGTAATATTAAATGAATCGCTGACTCCAGATGAAATATTAATGATCTTATCTGCAGGAATTGATGTATAATCAATAACTTCCTGCATGGATGATCTGGAAATAGCAAAAATAGCGTCCGACCTTTCATATTCAGCAAGTTTATCAAGATAATACTGACGGAAGTTCGGTTCGCCCAGATAGCGTTCTTTATTAAGTAACGGAATGAGATCGTGGCAAACACAAACTGTCTTCCACGGCACTGTAGTTTGAGGAATTGAGACGGTGTAACTGTCGTCAAAACCTTCGTAGAAATTAATGACGAAAACAATATCGGGGTTGATGTTAGCAATAGCAAGATCGCGAGCTAGTTTAGCGGCAACACTCCGCGGTTGATTTTCACGGTCGCGAAGAGCTGTCGGGCCCGCAGCTGAAAAAATAAACATTTCTTCCTGCGGTAGAATATCACCCCAGCTATTTTTAATTTCATTAATACTGTCAATCGGATACATGCCGTTCATTAAGATGCTGACTCGATGCTGGCCAGCATTTTTTATGATCGCACGACTCATTTCATAAGTGCTGCGACCAACTCCACGGAATTTACTTTCCGACTGATATCCTTGTACATCAATCAAAATATGCAAGTGACTCACCTTATCTCTTGTTTTTAAGCTCGCTAAAAATTGAATTAACTTCCGGAGGCAATAACTCTGGATGTAATATCTGTTTTTCAGTCTGCGACTGATTTTGTGGGTCGTTATGATAAGGGTTATGTGAACCAGGATTCATACGACGATGCAAACGATAAGCAAAGTCATAAATTCCAACTTTATGCAGTAGATTGATAGCTCTCTGCTTTAGCCGTGGATGTGCACGCAGAAAAATAAATATTTTGCCAAGTACTCGTTTCAGTAAATGCTTACAACGCTGCCTGAAGCCATACTGGCGAAGTAAATAGTACTGCATGCCAGCATAACGATACCACTTCGTCATTTTCCATGAGCGGCTATTATGGATTTTAGCGATTTCATGGCGGAGATTCTCTGCTTCTTGTCGCGCATCATTGAGCTGAGTATGGAGTTGCATAACCTCTTCAGAATCCACAGTTTGACTCGGCTCAACCTCGACACACTGCTGTGCATCGGTGATAACGTCTTGTGGCGGATACTCACGCTTTTCAAGCGTCTGAATACTCTCACCCATCATATTTATCAGGGATGTGAGTTCATTGATTTGCGACTCGAGACGGACAACCCGCGCATCCGTATTGCGTATTTGCGTTTGACCTTCCAACAATACGGGCTCCTGAGCCCGGACCCATAGATCAGAAGCATCCATAGCGGAGCTCGCAGCCGGTAGAGCATCTTTGGTATTAAAGAGTCGTTGGAGTAAAGCAAAATTCCACTCACCAACAGGATGTTTCCAGAATGCTGTCAACCAATTTGAATACGGTTCAGGCAACTGGAAAGGGCTTAATGGCGCGGAACGCCAGAACCCCCCCCAGGATTTATTTTCACCAAACAGTTCATTTACAAAAATAATGAACGACTGGAAAATATTAACTGGCCAGCTGCAGTCTTGTTGCACACTTCCAACCGAACCAAAATCTATTAAACGAGCGCTGTCATTATCGTCAATTAAAACATTCCAGGTTCTGAAATCATCATGATACAGACCATGTTCTTCCAAAATTACCAGCTGATCGAGAAGATCGGAAATAACTTTTTCCCGATCAATATGCCGTCCGCTGGCCAGAACGTCGTTTAACAGCTCTCCGGGTATTTTTTCCATTACCAGCCATCCCGCAACTTCATTCCCCCCGGAAGTAAACAACGCGGGCACTTTTAAGCCAGATGGCGGAGATTTGAGAAAAGCTTCTTCATGGGCGAGTTCTGTACGATTACGCTCGCTTTCCTTATCAGTTAGTAAACCACTTACCGTACTATAACGATAGAACTTACATATGAAATCAGAAGAGAAATAATAGCGACGGCTCTGCTTATGCGCAAAACCTGCCCCGGTATAAGGACTGTCGCGCCATGAAGTAAAAGGCTGATTAAATTCCGGAAGAATAACCCTGTGGTTACTGATAATATACATCGGACGTGAAATATTAGACAAATGAGTGTCAAATCTTCCAATCAATCGATAGAAAGCACACTGTTCAATAAGCTCACGCGGATCTTCTGGCTGGGATTCCCCCCAATACAGCGGTTCCTCTTTAACAGCGAGTTCGAGAATCATCGCCTGCGTCAGGTTTGCCAATCGCTCTAGCAGCGTTCTGACTTCAGCAATCCCATGCAGATGAACTATGTGGTGAAAAACACTTAGCCCAATGGCAAGATCGAACTGGTTTTCTTCCAGCTTGCTGATAATGTCTTCGATGCGCCCGACTTGAAATCTAACATCACAATGTGGATTTTCTTCAGCAAGCGCCTGGCAAACATCAATGTTCTGCTGTAGAAAGTCGATACCTAATACGCTGGCGCCCTTGTTTGCCAGACTTAAACTGAAGAATCCCTGTGCACAGCCCAGATCGAGAACCCGCAGTGGCCTGCCTAACTCTCTGGACAAGGTGTCATATTCTTCACTAATTAGCGCGAGCCGTTCATTACAGTCGCGTGCAGCATCACCATCCCACTCGGGATGCCCAAAAATAGTCTGATAAATCTCAGGTAATTCGCTAACCAATTTATGTGTATTAGTAGTCATGGAATATTTTTTCTCATCTTCATTGGTAACTATTGAACGTCGACTTCAGGTCAATCACACCCCAGAAATCCATGCTCTTAGTTACATGCAAAATGATGGAGTCATAGCGACGATCGAGCGGTGTCATATCGGTTTGCGGGCTTCCCTCTGAAATGCCAAACGACAGAAGATAGTCACCACTATTTAAATCAACCGGAAAACTGAATTTAAATACCCGAACGTCCCCACGTGATACCGAAATATTTTCCCGACCTTCCGAGGCCAGGAAGGAATTGGTACCATAGAGAAATAAACCATCCAAAGTCTTGATTAACAAACCAGGCACTACGCAGTCAAAATCATATTCAAAGACAACTTTCATCATGAAGTCAGTCTGCTGGTTTCCAGTCAGTGACGGTGGATAATCTATCCCGGAGCTTTGGATATGATAATCAATGATCTTTGCGCCCCCCTGTCCCCAACGATATTCTTCAGGTCGATAGCCCGGACGGGTATGGAAAACGTCAGCAACCTCATCAAGTGACATATGGACGCCGCTGTCACTATTTTTTGGTTTTTTAGCCACTTGCGCAGCATTTTTGTCCGCTTTACCGAATAACTCATCAAGATAGCGGTTGGTCACTTCACGCGCGGTGCCATCGAGGCAAATATTACCATCTTTCAAGAAGATAGCACGATCGCAATGCTTAACTATATCACCGGCGCTATGAGATACGAGCAGTAAGGTTGTCCCCTGCTTTTTGAAATCAGCAATCCGTGCATAACATTTAGCCTGGAAACGAGAATCACCAACGGACAAGGCTTCATCAACGATCAAAATATCCGGACGGGAAGCAGTGGCGACCGCAAAAGCCAGACGCATCTGCATACCGCTCGAATAGATGCGTACCGGCTGGTTTATATAGTCGCCTATATCAGCAAAGGCCTCGATTTCCGGCATTAAACGCTCGATATCTTCGCGATTTAAACCCATCATTAAGCCGGACATATAAACGTTCTGAATACCGGTGAAATCAGGATGAAAACCCATCCCTAACTCCAAAAGAGCAGCCACCCGGCCATGAATTTCAATTGACCCCTCAGTAGGCTGAGTCGTACCGGTTAACAATTTTAGTAAGGTACTCTTCCCGGCGCCATTAACCCCGACGATGCCGATAGACTCGCCAGGTTCAACGTTAAAGTTAATATCCTTGAGTACCCACTTTTTGCTGTGTCGCGACTTATTGCCCGGTAATAGCTTCTCAATAACCCGGTTCCATTTCGATGAGTAATATTTATACGCCTTGCCGACGTTCTGAACTTTAATGGTCATGATCAAATCTCGTCCACAATATCAGCTGAGTGTTTCTTAAACAGGCGCCAGGCAAATAAGAACAGAATAAGGGATAGTATGGTTACCGGTAGCAAAGCCATCCAGTTAGGGCTTTGATGGTACAACATCACATTCTGGTAAGACGTTATAATTGTTGCCATTGGGTTATACGCCAGCAGTCCCGAAACCCACTCTGGTAAAGTTTTAGAGACATAAACAATGGGAGTGAACCAGAACCAAAACTGGAGCAGAATGTTAACAAATTGCCCAACGTCACGGACAAAAACATTCAATACCCCGAGGATAATGCCCAGGCCCAAAGTAAACAGCATCTGTATCATCAACACCGGAATAATTTCGAAAAAGATCCAGCCCGGAAAATTACCGGTAATAAGCAGAAACAGTACAAACAGGCCAAATATGATCAAAAAGTTAATAAATGCAGAAGCAGTGATAATAATTGGCAAACAGATGCGCGGAAAGCTGAGTTTTTTGAGAATATTGGCATTCGACAAAAAAACGTTGACGAGATTGTTAAGCGTTTCGGTAAACAATCCCCACGTCAATACTCCCGAACAGAGATAGATGCTGTAAGCAAAGGGGCCATCCATACCGGCCAAACGTGCCCTCATCAGCTCCGAAAAGATCAGCGTATAGACGGAAATCATGGCAACAGGCTGTAAAATCAGCCATGCGGCCCCCAAAAAACTCGTTTGATAACGAGACTGGAAGTCTCGTTTAACGCTGTCAATGATAAAACCACGATAGCGATAGATCGCTGAAAACATCGGACTCAAAGCGATTCCTCTTTTAACATATTGAGCAACTCGGCAGTTTTCTCCTTCATCAACGCGGTATCAGCTTTTGACTCCACGTTGAGACGCACTACCGGCTCGGTGTTCGAGCTGCGCAGGTTAAAACGCCACTCCGGATATTCAATACTGATGCCGTCTGTGGTGTCCACGTTGACGGCATCCGGTTCATAGCGCTCACGGATGCGCGCTATTGCCGCCGCCGCGTTCTCCAGCTTGCGGTTTATTTCCCCCGACGCCGGGAACGCCGCCTGCCGGTCCGCCACCAGCGCCTTCAGCGGGCTGTTCTTCAGACACAGCAGCTCCGCCACCAGCAGCCACGGGATCATCCCGCTGTCGCAGTAGGCGAAATCGCGGAAATAGTGGTGTGCGCTCATCTCCCCGCCGTAAATCGCATCTTCCTGACGCATCCGCTCTTTAATGAACGCATGCCCGGTCTTCGACATCACCGGCGTGCCGCCGCTGCGGGTCACCATATCCACCGTATTCCACGTCAGACGCGGGTCGTGAATAATCCGGGCGCCCGGCTGCTTCTGCAGGAACGCTTCCGCCAGCAGGCCAACAATATAATAGCCTTCGATAAATTCTGCATCGTTATCAAACATAAAGCAGCGGTCGAAGTCACCGTCAAAGGCGATACCCATGTCCGCGCCGTGCTCGCGCACCGCATCCGCGGTGTCCTGCCGGCACTCCGGCAGCAGCGGGTTCGGGATACCGTTCGGGAAGTGGCCGTCCGGCTGGTGATGCACCTTGATAAAGGTCACCGGCACGCCTGCCGCCACAAAACGTTTCTCCACCTCATCAATCACGTGACCGGCTGCGCCGTTGCCGGAGTTCACCACCAGCTTCAGCGGACGGGTGAAGCTGGCCAGGTTCACGTAGCCCATCAGGTGGTCCACGTACTCCTGCAGCACCGATATCTGACGCAGGGTGCCGCGACGGGACGCGTCCACCGGCGCAAACTGATTCTCTTCCGCCAGGCGCTGGATATCGCGCAGCCCGGTGTCGCCGCTGATGGGCTTCGCGTTTTCACGCACCAGCTTCATGCCGTTGTAGTTCATCGGGTTATGGCTGGCCGTCACCTCTATCCCGCCGTCCACGCCCAGGTGGAAGGTGGCGAAGTAAATCTCTTCGGTCCCGCTCAGACCAATATCCAGCACGTCCGTTCCCGCATCCATCAGGCCTCTGGCCAGCGCCAGCTTCAGCGACTCGCTGGTCAGACGCACATCGCCGCCCACCACGATCGTTTTCGGCTTCAGAAATTCGCCGTAGGCGCGTCCGATACGGTAGGCGATATCTTCGTTTAATTCTTCGCCCAGTTCGCCGCGGATATCGTAGGCTTTAAAACAAGTTAGCTGTGTCATTCGGAATCAATGTCCTGCAAAAGTTAGCAACGACCATACTGGTCTTTAATACGGATAATGTCGTCTTCGCCCAGATAGGAGCCGGACTGGATCTCCAGCACTTCCAGCGGGATACGTCCCGGGTTCTCGAGGCAGTGCTCGGCACCAATGGGAATAAAGGTCGACTGATTTTCAGTCAGCAGGAACTGCTTGCCGTTGACCGTTATCTGCCCCGTCCCGGCGAGGATCACCCAGTGCTCGGCGCGGTGGTGGTGCATCTGCATGGAGAACGCCCCGCCCGGCTTGACGGTGATACGGTTAACGTTGAAGCGCGGCGTCTGGACCACCACATCGCTGCGGCCCCACGGACGGTAGATTTCGCGGTGTCGTTTGTATTCGCTGCGCTGGTTGGCCTTCAGGTACTCCACGACCTTTTTCACGTCCTGGGCGCGGTTTTTATTCATCACCAGTACCGCATCCTTGGTGCTGACGATCACCAGGTCCTCAACGCCGATAGCCGCCACCAGCTTTTCGTCGCTGTTGATGTAGCAGTTCTGGCTGTTGTGCACCCAGGCATCGCCGGTCAGCACGTTGCCCAGCTCATCTTTCGGGCTGACGTCCCACAGGGCTGACCAGGAGCCGACGTCGCTCCAGTCGGCATCCAGCCCCACCACCACCGCATCGGCGGTCTTTTCCATCACCGCATAGTCAACGGATTCGTCGGGACAGGTGCTGAACACCTCATGGGGAATGCTGATAAAGTCGCTGCCGCTGTCGGCGGCGCGGACCGCAGCCGTGCAGACTTCGAGAATATCCGGGCGGAATTTTGCCAGTTCGGAGAGATACTTTTTCGCCCGGAACATGAACATGCCGCTGTTCCAGTAATATTCTCCGGAGGCCAGATAGGCCTGCGCACGCTCCAGGTCCGGCTTCTCGACAAAGCGGGCGACCTGATAAGGCGTGTGTTCCCCTTCCCCCAGCGCATCACCGCGCTGGATATAGCCGTAGCCGGTTTCGGGGGTGTTCGGAACGATACCGAAGGTGACCAGATGGTCAGCCTGCGCATACTGCTCCGCGACGCGAATGGCGTCGTGGAAGACCTGCTGATTATTGATGATGTGGTCCGCTGCCAGGACAAGCATCAGCGGGTCATCGCCATTCTGCGTGGCCTGCAGCGCCGCGAGGGCGATGGCCGGTGCCGTGTTGCGGCCCACCGGCTCAAGGATGATATTTTTTGACAGTTTACCGAGCTGTCTCAGCTGTTCAGCCACCAGGAAGCGGTGCTCTTCATTGCAGATAACCATAGGCTCATGGGTATCCAGACCGGAGAGGCGCGAGATGGTTTCCTGCAACATGGAGTTCTGCCCGTACAGTCGGAGAAACTGTTTTGGATAGAGTTCACGGGACATCGGCCACAGGCGGCTACCGGTGCCACCCGCCATAATCACAGGAAGTAACATGATAAAATCCTTAAATAAATAATCATTTTGTTTACTATCAATCAACGGCACACGTTTGGCTTCAGGCTGGATTTTGCGCACGCTACCGCCCTTGGCTTTCGCTACCAAATTGCGTCGGGCCTTATTGTTGTACCCACTCTCTTACGGCGTTAATGCAGTAGCTGCGTTAGCGCCAGGTGAGTCGTTCCCCAGATCGTCTAAGCACTTCGGCGCTTAACGATCTGCCTGAGAGCTTAATCATTCTAAAAACAGAGATATGTTGGCGAACATATCTCTGTTTTCATCCGTAATCGCACCATCACACGCGCAAAAAACGCAGAGTACTTTCGCCGTTTCCGTAAGGGCTATCCATCAGGACTTTCTCATTTAGTAAGGATAGAACACTGCCGCTGTCGGCAGACGCATTGGCGGAAAGAGATGCTTTGCAGGCGTAGAGAGAAGCGAGAGAAATACGCTGAATGGCGATGTTAACGGCAGCGCTGCGGGAGAAAGCCAGAACACTCTGGATACCAGTGGAGGCTGAGCAGAACGGATTGACTCTCTTTTTTAGCATTACGCTCACGATATGTTCCAGAAGATGGGGTGGGTGGTTCATATCTCGACAACACATACACCATACAAACGAATTATCTGCGAAGTATACGCGTTGGCCTAAAAGAATAAAAATGAAAAAGCTCAATGAAAAATAAATTCAACAGATGAACTTCAGGCCTGGCTTTTTTCCACCCTCACTCAGATGCTTAAGAAATAAAAATAAAATCAACAACTTAAAAACCAACTCGGATTTTAGCTTGGTTTTTCCGAATGATCATGCATGAAACGTAAGCAAATTCATAAATCACGACAATATGAATTCAACTTATTTCATCTCGAAAAAAAGATCACATTGTGAACAGAGAAATCATTACCAGACATAAAGACCACAGGGTTATTATTTGCCAGCTAAGCTAACTACATGATAATCATTATTATTTACGCCATTCTCTGGCGGTGAAGGCTCTTATGAAATGCTTCTCTCAAGCTTTTGCTGGCGACAACTTAACCGCTAACGGTAAAGCAGGTGATCCCTACAGCAAGCCAGTGTAAAATCGGCAATTATATATAGCGGGGCAAAGTGAACCCGGAGGATAAATATGAAGTTTTTAGTGACTGGAGCCGCAGGATTCATCGGTTTTCATGCGTGCAAACGCCTTCTGCAGGCGGGTCATGAGGTTGTCGGACTCGACAACATGAACGATTACTATGATGTCAATCTGAAGCAGGCCCGGCTGGATTTGCTGCAATCCCCCCTGTTCAGTTTCCATAAAATCGATCTGGCGGATCGTGAAGGTATTGCCCAACTTTTTGCTCATGAGAAATTTAACCGGGTAATCCACCTTGCTGCCCAGGCCGGCGTTCGCTACTCGCTGGAAAATCCGTTCGCTTATGCTGATTCCAATCTGATTGGTTATCTGAACATTCTTGAAGGCTGCCGACATAATCACGTTGAGCATTTGCTGTATGCTTCATCAAGCTCGGTTTATGGTTTAAACCGCAAGATGCCATTCTCAACCGACGATTCGGTTGACCATCCGGTTTCTCTGTACGCCGCGACGAAGAAAGCAAATGAGCTGATGGCGCACACCTACTCTCACCTTTATGGTATTCCGACCACCGGATTGCGATTCTTTACCGTTTATGGCCCCTGGGGCCGTCCGGACATGGCGCTGTTCAAGTTCACAAAAGCCATGCTGGAAGGAAAGAGTATTGATGTCTACAACTACGGCAAGATGAAGCGCGACTTCACCTACATCGATGATATCGTCGAGGCGATTGTACGGATGCAGGATATTATCCCGCAGCCCAATCCTGAATGGACCGTTGAGACAGGTTCCCCGGCTGACAGCTCTGCGCCCTATCGTGTGTATAACATCGGGAACAGCTCACCGGTTGAGCTGATGGATTACATCACTGCGCTGGAAGAAGCGCTGGGTATGGTCGCGGAAAAGAATATGATGCCTATTCAGCCAGGCGATGTGCTTGAAACCAGCGCGGATACAAAGCCGCTGTATGATATGGTGGGATTCAGACCGCAAACAACGGTCAGTCAGGGGGTGAAGAACTTCGTTGACTGGTATAAGGCATATTATAAGGTGTAATGCCCCCGGGCAATGCGCATGCTAATAAGCCGCAGCGGCACCCCGCTGCGGCTTTTCTGTTTGGTAGGCCATGTTGAGCAATCTTACGATTCTGTCGGTAACAGAGCATGCTGGGTAAAGTGGCGCGGAACAGCCCATACCGTACATTAACGAAACCTGAATCTGGTAAAAACAAAATATCACCAGAAGCCGAATACAGCCCTTCCCTTACGCTATCTGAAGAGCATTAGCTTAGACAGATTATCATCCCCAGAGGGTAAGGCTGGCATTTAAGTCTGTTACAGATCGTTTATTCATAGCAGAAGCCATAAAAAAGATTTATTCACTTTCCTGTAAAAAAGCCACAACCTCCATATAGGAATTTTCTTAATTCCAGGATATGTTAAGCATGTCAGGGCGGACTTTGTCAGAAGTATTAGTTCGCAAGCAAATGGATTTATCACATTCCTTTCATTCTGGTACGAATTATGGCAAACATAATTTTCTTAGCAGTTGCTGCCATCCTGTTGATTGTTTCCGTTTATTTTCTGATTTCTTATATTAAGGACCAGAAAAAAACCAAGCTGACTTTTAACAAGCGAAAGTGGTGAAAAGAAAACTTAATATAATTATAATACTGGCATAGGAAATAATAATATAAAATACTGCCAGCCGTGGAGATGCGTTCCGTCTTTACAGCTGGCGCTGGAAGCTATTTTATATTTATAAAAGTTACTAGAATCGGAAACAACATCCCAGACATCAGGATGATTTTTTATGCCCACGGCTAACTCATGTATACTATACCCCCCCTGAACGATCCCGAAGCATCGGTTTAAACTGGAATCTGAATCTCATCGTATTCCAGGGCAGGATGCTGTACACCGGCAGGAACTTATAAACAACAAAAGCCTGCAAGCAGGCTCTGTTTTACCTTCCGGCGCTTATCTCCAGCGTCTACATCTCAGTGACGGTAGCTCTTCACAAGGTGAATTTAACATATCCGACCTCAATGATTGCGACAAGATGAACAATTGAAGAATTTAAGCGGGGTCACGTTTTTTAAGGGGATATGGTTTGGGTGAAGGAACGGTGAGACTGGCAAGAGAAATGCGTAATCATTTAGAGGGGGAGGAAAGCGGTGGCCGGCAGCTGCTGCTCCCGGCCAGAAGACAGATTAGTCACTGCCAAATAAATCGCGGGTATATACCTTATCAGCAACATCCGACAGCTCTTCAGCCATACGGTTAGAGACAATCACATCAGCTTCTTGTTTGAACGCTTCAAAATCGCGAACTACGCGGGAATTGAAGAATTCATCTTCCTGCATAACCGGTTCATAGATAATAACCGGAATACCTTTAGCCTTAATACGCTTCATGATGCCCTGAATTGAGGAAGCGCGGAAGTTATCAGAACCACTCTTCATGATCAGGCGATAAATCCCAACGACCTTAGGCTTACGCGCCAGGATGGAGTCAGCAACGAAATCTTTACGCGTGCGGTTAGCGTCAACGATGGCGCCAATAATATTATTCGGTACAGATTCGTAGTTCGCAAGCAGCTGCTTGGTATCTTTCGGCAGGCAGTAACCACCGTAGCCAAAGGACGGGTTGTTATAGTGGTTACCAATACGCGGGTCGAGGCACACGCCTTCGATAATCTGCTTACTGTTCAGGCCCTGGCTCTCAGCGTAGCTATCCAGTTCATTGAAGTAAGCCACGCGCAGCGCCAGATAGGTATTGGCAAATAATTTGATTGCTTCAGCTTCGGTAGAATCAGTAAACAGCGTCGGGATATCCTGCTTGATCGCCCCTTCTTTCAGGAGATTAGCAAAACGTTCCGCGCGTTCTGAACGCTCGCCAATAACGATACGCGACGGGTGCAGGTTGTCATAGAGCGCGCGGCCTTCACGGAGGAACTCTGGAGAGAAAATAACATTATCAATGCCCAGGCGCTCTTTAATATCACGAGTGAAACCAACGGGGATGGTTGATTTAATGATCATGACCGCATCAGGGTTAATCTCGGTAACATCGCGAATAACGGCTTCAACGGTCGACGTATTGAAGTAGTTTGTTTTCGGATCGTAGTCAGTCGGCGTGGCGATAATGACATAATCTGCATTGCGATAAGCATCATGCTTGTCAGTTGTTGCGCGAAAATTCAACGGTTTTTCCGCCAGGTATTCCTGAATCTCCTTATCGACAATCGGAGAAATCTTTTGGTTAATCATATCAACTTTGGATTGAATGATATCCAGCGCCACCACTTCGTGGTTTTGCGCAATCAGGATGCCATTCGATAAACCGACATAACCGGTACCGGAAATAGTAATTTTCATTCGATCACACTTTAATCAGTTAACTGGACGGCGGCAAATTAGCCACCCTGGTAATCAACACTTGTGGCGGTTTTACTCCGTGGCTGGAGGTATGTCAAGAAGAGACCTTACCTGTGACGGGGTAATAGGTTAAGATGTAAAGAGTAAGTGCTCAAACGTTATAGAAGTGTTCGCGTCTGCTGAAAGCTTATAAAAAACCCGGTTAATAACTAACCGGGATTTTAATCTTAATTGGCTATAAAATTAATCAAGCCATTCAGTATGGAATACACCTTCTTTATCGGTACGCTTATATGTGTGCGCGCCGAAATAGTCACGCTGCGCCTGAATCAGGTTAGCGGGCAGAACAGCGGAACGATAGCTATCGTAGTAGGCAATAGCCGCAGAGAAGGTTGGAACCGGAATACCATTCTGCACTGCATATGCAACCACATCGCGCAGCGCTTGTTGATAATCATCGGCGATCTGCTTGAAGTAAGGCGCCAACAGCAGGTTGGCAATACCCGCATTCTGCTCATAGGCATCAGTGATCTTTTGCAGGAACTGAGCACGGATGATGCAGCCTGCACGGAAGATTTTTGCAATCTCGCCGTAGTTCAGATCCCAGTGGTATTCATCAGACGCAGCACGGAGCTGGGAAAAACCTTGAGCGTAAGAGACGATTTTGCCCAGATAGAGAGCGCGACGAACTTTCTCAATGAACTCTGCTTTATCACCAGCAGTCTTCGCTTGCGGCCCGGTAAGAACCTTAGAAGCAGCAACACGCTGGTCTTTCAGGGAGGAGATATAGCGAGCAAAGACTGACTCAGTGATAAGCGATAGCGGTTCGCCCAGATCCAGAGAACTCTGGCTGGTCCATTTACCGGTACCTTTGTTTGCTGCTTCATCAAGGATCACGTCAACCAGGTATTTACCCTCTTCATCCTTTTTGGTGAAGATGTCTTTGGTGATGTCAATCAGATAGCTGCTCAGCTCACCTTCATTCCACTCAGTGAAAGTTTGCGCAAGCTCTTCATTAGAAAGCGCCAGGCCACCTTTCAGTAAAGCGTAGGCTTCAGCAATCAGCTGCATATCGCCGTATTCAATGCCGTTGTGAACCATTTTGACATAATGACCAGCACCATCCGCACCGATATAGGTTACGCACGGCTCACCGTCTTCTGCAACTGCGGCAATCTGCTTGAGAATTGGCGCAACCAGTTCATAAGCTTCTTTCTGACCACCAGGCATGATAGAAGGACCTTTAAGCGCGCCCTCTTCACCGCCGGACACACCGGTGCCAATGAAGTTAAAGCCTTCTGCAGAAAGTTCGCGATTACGACGAATAGTATCCTGGAAGAAGGTGTTACCACCATCAATGATGATGTCACCCTTATCCAGGTAAGGCTTCAGAGAGTCGATGGCACTGTCAGTGCCTGCACCCGCCTTCACCATTAACAGGATACGGCGCGGAGTCTCGAGTGATTCAACAAACTCTTGCACTGTATAATGTGGGACCAGCTTCTTGCCGGGATTCTCGGCAATCACTTCTTCGGTCTTTTCACGGGAGCGGTTGAAAACGGAGACGGTATAACCACGGCTCTCGATGTTGAGCGCAAGGTTACGCCCCATCACTGCCATACCGACAACCCCGATCTGTTGCTTGGACATCTATTAACTCCTGCTACAAAATTTGAAGTAACCTATCGTACCATATACAAAAAAAAACATAAGTTAAATATCAATAAATAGCAAGATTACTTAACCAATAAAATTTCTCTTTAGAAAGTGTAACTTAGAGATTACTTATATGATTCAAATTTAATCAAGCGATGCAAAGAAAACGCCAACCAAATAAATTTAGGCAAATTTAATCGAACAAACATGTATATAATACGGTCCTGAGGTGATAAACTGCCAGTTTTTATTTTATCTAAGTTATTTCTTACGAAAGAAAAATCCTCATAAAATAATATATTTTTTTCTTTGTAAGATAAGGTACTAAGAGCCAAATTCCTACATCTATCTTTTAGAGCAGTAATATATCGATTGTGAATATCTGGGTAATCTATCCCTTTCAAATGGCATAATTTATTTACTTTTGAAATACCATATTTAAAATATTCAAAAGAATCAGGCAAAAAACGTTTTGTTAAAGAGTTCGCACTATCAGAATTATACTGATAGATCGAAGAACTAAAAGCAGCAACACTTTTTGAAACTTCAAGAAAGGAAATATTAAAACGGAAGTCCTCGCCCATGCTAATACCTTCCTCAAAGCACAAATGATTTTCTTTAATCAAACTGGTTTTGTACACTTTATTCCAGCAAGGTTGAATCAAACCTGACGTGTATAACATAACGAAGTTTTCAGAAAGAGAAAATACACCATTCAGTTTGTGATCAATGCGCTCACTAACCCCCCCCAGATTTCTCACATAATTAAATAAAACCAGATCTGGATTGGGTAATGACTGTATATCCATCAAAAATGAATTTAACACTTCAGAATAAAACCAATCATCACAATCAAAAAAAGTCAAATATAGAGATTTTGGGTTTATATTCTGTAACCCAATATTTCTTGCAGAAGATACACCACCATTACGTTTATTTATAAATTTTAAATTTACGCTATCAAAAGAATTTATAAAATCAGTAATCAATGCTTCTGTAGAATCGCATGAACCGTCATTTACTAGTATTACTTCTATGTTACTGAAATCGAGCCCTTTTATATTTTTTATAAGATTTGCAACATGCAACTCCGCATTATATAGAGGAATTATAATTGAAAGCATTTTTAGAACCTATGATTCCGAAAGAAAAGATTCCTAACAACATTTCTGAAAAAAATATTCAAATCATGAAATGTCCTGATTAAATGAATATTTCTCAAAAGATATAAAACCCCAACAAAGCTATTTTCCCTATCAGTAAGAATCTTTGAATTTAAAGTGGCATGTTTTAACTTGGCACTTGCCAATTCTTTTTCTGACAACAAATGAAATAAAGCCATTTCCATTTTCATTCGTAACACATAGCCATTGAAAGTCTTATCTGAATTAGTTATACGGGCTCCTGTATGTTCAAAATGGACCGCCAACGGTTCGTTCATAACACCAACTTTGGCTTTATTACCTAGTAACTTTAACATAAATATATGATCTTGAAATCTCGGTGTATCATCAAACATCCCAACATCTAATACACAAGTTTTACGCGCTAATATCATTGGAGTGAGGGCAACACCTCTTATAATAAAGTCCCCTACTCCAGAACACTGTGCCGAATGGATTTTATTGAGACGTTTACCATTTTCATCTTCAATAATCATATCAGATAATGTTACATCATACCCCCCATTTATCATGAATTCCAATTGTCTGTTAATTTTCTCCTTTAAGAAATAATCATCATCATCTAGAAATGCAATAAAGTCACCTGTAGATTTTAAGATACCAGCGTTCCTTGATAAAGCACCACCAATGTTACTTTCATTTTTAAAATATTTGACCGCTGGATTTGGTAAATAGCATTCTATTATTTTCCTTGTTTCAAGAGATTTTTTTTCATCAGAGTTATCATCTATAATTATTATCTCTATATTTTCGTACTCTTGTGAAAGAACGCTTTCAATGGCTCTTCCAATCAAAGATGCTCTACCATAAGTGGGTATAATAACACTAACTCTATAATTCATTGAGACCTCTATAATTTTGAATAATTTAAGATCATTTCTTTAATGCGTGGAGGCAATCATGCAAACGCCCTAAATTACTTTCAAAGATTTTATCATCACTTAAAAATCCATGTTGTTGAGAGGCATTAGCGAGTATCAAAGCACTTTTATCTAGAAATTTCTGGTGTTGTGTCTTTTCAACCATAGACGCTATATTTATAGCAATTCGATTTACTATGAAACTCGCAGGTTTTCTATAATAGGGCCATAGGGCACTCGATTTTATTTTTCTTTGAATTTTAAATTGCTTAATAGAAGACTCGACATCAAGCTTTTCATTATAATATTTTTCACCATGCAGAAATAAACCTTTACTCCTAACCATCTCTTTCAAAGAACTGCTTCCCAGAACTATGGGTGTATATCTTTGATTAATTGTCGAAGTCCAGTCAAGCCATTTGAATGTATTAATTTGAGGGGATGTTACCATTGGCACCCAAGGGACACGAAATGCATCAGCAATAATAGCAGCATGCATAGCATCTGCCAATACAAGCTTAGCATTTCTTATTTTTTCTAAAACATATTTAGAATCACTCTCAGGATTAACAAATTCAACTCCAGCAAGTTTACAGACTTTTTCCCATTCGCCAGCATGAACGGCATAATGATGTGGAATAAAAATTACTCCACGCCTTTGATTCTCGGGTATAGGTGAAAACTCAGGTATCTTGTTTAAAAATGCTGCGCCATCAGTGATGAATTTTTCTTTTGGCAAATTGAGGATATTGGCTGATAATGGACCGCGTACACATAGTATATTCCAATTATTCTTTCCAAAATGAGAGGGAGGAAAGCCATAACCCACTCCACTTGACAGTACATACCATTTTTGTGCATGCGGCATATAAGAATCAATAATTGTGCCTATACCAGAGAGCCTCGTGGTTTCATCGTCATCAAAAAAGTCAGGTAACAATCTATCCCACAGCCAACTATTAATATCATCACCAAAATTACCATTTTTCGATTTGTAATAAAATACTTTCAATTTTTCACCTATATAAATACACCAAGCCGAACAAATTTTTCTTTTTGGAAGAAAACCATCTTATATTTAAAGCATTCCTTATGTAACGATCAGGACGCCGAATCAAAACACTTAGCGAAAAAAAATGATTCCTAATAGCCATAGTACCACTTGTTGATCCAGGTAGACCAATGTTATATAAGGCTGCATAAAAAGGGAAGCTTTTGAATTTAAGTTTCTTTTCAGACATATATTGTTTTAAGAAACGATGACTTCCCAGTAATTCTTTTATCAATAGAATAGGTAACTCTTTCTCTCCATCATTAAATTCATATACTAATGACACTTTCAAAATATTAGAAGTACCACATTTCATATCAAATTTATTGGTTTTAACTAACAGATTACCACCAGAATAATAGTAACCTTTGTTGATAAACCAACCGTTCTCATCTTTATGTTTATTAACATATAGGGATATGTCTTTATGTACGTAGTCATCATAATCAACAACCATAAAAAAGTCATCATTATTACATCTTTTTAAAGCCGTGTATAAACGCAGCCCCTTATCTTCTCTTATAGCATCGTAATAAGCTTTTAATCCATCAGACTGTTGAATGTTCTTTTTATGTAGATCGACAAATAAAACTGTGAATTTATTCTTATCAGGTAATTCTGGTAAATCGCATCCAAAATTACATACTATATAACAATGCCAGTTATTGTCACTTTGATTATTTATAGATTTTAAAGTTGAGGAAATATTATTCTTTATGTTGTTCCAATCATTGATATGCGCATGATTTTTCACAGGTATTAAAAAGTTTAGCATATATACTCCACTATTATTTTTTCTTTAGCCCTGAAAGCATTATAGTAATTTCGTGTCTCGCTAGTAATAAGATAGACAAAATGTAGAAAACAGCACATGTGAAAATTTCAAGGACAACGAATAAATATGGATTAACGGTTCCTAATATAAATTTCATAATATAAAAAACACATACTAGAACTGCACCACTTATGAATGGTTTAAAGAGATTCTTAAAATAAGAGTAAACTGAGACTGAAAGCAACTTAGTTATATAAAAAATAGTGAAGGGCCAAATTAAAAATGTCTTGATAGTTATCAATGCCATTACAACAACAGGTCCCTGAGAGGAAAAAAACATAGCGATTAATATAGTGAGAATCTGTTGCGCACATTGATATTTTAAGATCCACATTGACTTACCAACCCCTTTAATCAAAGAGGTCTGTAAAGAACCTATGCATGTGATGAAACCTAACAAACAACTGATTTGAAGCACCGGTACTGCATCAATCCATTGTCGACCGAAAAATAAAGGAATTAATGAAGGCGATAAAAGAATTAATCCTGTGTAAGCGGGTATTCCCACTAGTGCTGAAAGAAAAGTTGCCTTAAGGAATGACTCTTTAAGCTTATTTTTATCATCTTGTAAAGATGCATACAAAGGATAGGTAACAGATGAGATGCCGCCTGATAATATATCAGTGAATATACCAAAAACTCTCTTAGAGAACGAGTACAACCCTAGTGTTGCCCCTGAACCAAAAAAACCAATGAATATATTATCAAAACTAACGCTTGATATTAACTTAGCAGCAGTAGTCGTTACTCCAATATGCCTTAAATCTATATAACTTGCTCTATCAAATTTTATTCTTAATGGATAAGGCGACGATACCCAAGCTATAACAAAGCCGCAAAAAGAAGAAATCAAATAATTAACTATTAAAGAAGCCACCGAACCAAAGTAGTAAAAAACTGGCAATGCAACTAATGCCGAAAGTATTGATGAGTATAAGGTACGTATGCCTATCGTCTTAAACTCCATTTGCCTAGCCAGTAAAGCAACAGGAAGAAGAGATAGGGTATCTAGTAAGCACTTAACTCCCAAAATGATATATATATAATTCAACCTTTGTGGGAAGACCCCAAAAAAGGTTAATATAAATATAATCACAACACTTATAGCAAAAAAGATAGTTGACGAAATTGTATTCAAAAAAAATACAGTATTAACATGTTTTTGTTTAAGCTCTTTTATTTGAATTATAGCATCACAAAAACCATTATAACTTAAATAAATAATAAACGTAATTATTGAAATTGATAATGTGATTAACCCAAGGTCTTCTGCTGTAATTGACCTCGATGTGACGAAAAATATCACTAATCCGCTGAGTGCAGGAAATAACTTGCTTATAATGAACCAGATGAATCCAGTGAAAATTTTTCTACTACTAACTTCTTCATTAGCCATTTTAAGTCTACTATAAATTTAATTAGAAGGATAACCATAACCACTTACGTCGCCATCAGCATCAATATTTTTTAAATACGTTTTAAGATCATCATTAGAATAATATAACGAGTATAAAACTGGTGTATAGAGTCCGCGCCACATTTCACCAAAAATTAATGCTCGCCTTTGAGCATAAACATATTGTAGAGAAAAGTTCAACACTATAAAAAAGATTATTATTAATTTTGTTATTTTTCTATAAGATATATAAAAATTTGCCATAATGTAAATAAAAATAAAAAAAAGTAATACACCATTCATATAACGACTGAAAGCCGAGAAAGAGACTGTCATCAGAAAACATGTTATTAGCATCAAATTTACAAACTTCTCTAAGCGGACTTCTCCAATAGTACTATCTATATTTTTGGAAAAATAGTAAATACTATAAAGCACAAAGAAAAAAGTAAATCTAAATACACTCATTATCATTGCATTACCCGCAGTATCTGCATTGGCAAATTTGCCATCAATATAACCTGCTTGAGCGTAGTCATTTATATTACCTAATTGTATAGAATTAAACAATGAAAAGAACACAAAGGCACCAGCCAAATAAGCTAGCAAACAAAAGACAGGTGTGATTTTCTTATTTACACTACAAAATATACTACCAATTAAAACAGCAACCGGTATTAACATTGAGAAATGCATACAAACAGATAGTAGCAAGATTATACAGCTTATAAAAAACCGTTCTTTATAAATAATCTTAATCGCTGCATATGTAAAAAGGCTTACAGCGAAACCAAATCGTAACCCAAGCGCAATACCTACGAAATTAATCATTAAGAATGAAAGAAAAAAGATCAAAGCATTTTGTTTAGTTTTATATTGTTTCTCTTTTATTGCAGTATTGACTGCTGACAGTCCTAAATATACTGCAAAAGCAGCCTCCAACGCTGGAGCCCAGAAAAAAGGAATGTTATTTTTTTTGAAAAACAATAATATTACATACATCAAAATATCGACATGGCCAGTGATAGCTGTAATATATGTTGTATTCTCTGAATATGGCAAATAATTAAGAGTATAACGTCTGTAAAGATCTTGAAGTGGGGGAATGAAATACGTTATAGCAAAGGCGAGCATACTTAATGTAATAAATAGACTTCTTTCATGCCCACGTTTATATGTAAATAATGATAAAAGAGCCCCAATTAACGGTGAAAAAAAAGTGATAATAAATGATAGAAGACTTTCCCTTCTTAACAACATTAACCTTCCTCCATAATTCATGTAAAAGAGATAATTAATATTCCATTCAATTCAGAAGCATTCTCCATTGCTCTTTTACCTTTTCTGCCGAAAATTCTTGCGAAGTTGCTTCAACATCTAAGCACATTTTAAAATATAAATTATCATCTTCTACCAGCAGGCAAAGTTTTTCCACAAAACTCTTTATATCCCCATCCTCTATTAGAAATCCGTCTTTACCATGATTTATTATCTCTCTTGGCCCTGTTGGGCAATCAAATGAAATTACAGGCAGTGACCACGACTTAGCTTCCAATAAAACCATTGGTAACCCCTCATATCGCGATGTCATAGCATAGATTGCCGCATTTCTGTAAAGCTCGTCAACATCTTTGACTTTCCCAAGAAAAAATATCGAACTTTCTAATTTCTCTTTTTTTACTTGCTCCTTTAATTGATTCTCGCAGCTTCCTGTACCTGCTAAATTGAGAATCCAATCAGGATGCATTTTATTAAATATAGACCAAATACTTATTAATCTATCAAACCCTTTTTGGGATTCTAATCTTCCTACCGCAAGTACTACTTTAGATTTTTCAGTTCTATTGATTTTATTAATTTTAACTGGGTTTGGGATTTTTAAATTAGTTATCCTTAATGAAGCTAATTTTTCTGAGTCTCGTTTCGTAAGAACGATAACATTATTATAAAAACGTAAAAAAAATATTTTAAGATATTTCACATACCAAGGGAAAGAGGAAAATGACACATGTTCACATGCAAATGTATTTTTCAAACCCTTCAAACTTAAAAATGAAAGCATTGCATACATGATTGAAAGTTTACCCATACTTATGACAAATGTGTAATCAGGGTTAATATTCTTGATGTATTTCATGATTTTAAAAATTGAAGCACCTTCATTTTCTAAGCTAATAATCTCATTGACATGTTCAAATTTGTAGAATGTTTCACCATTACCTTTTAAAGATAGTATAGTGATATCATTATCAGGGCCATAACAATCAGTCATGAAATTACAGACATTTTCTGTTCCTGCAAATGAAAAGGCATTCTCTATTATTATTACTATTTTGCGTTTCATTTATGCATCCTTTTGAACATCAGCCCATTAGCCATATAATATGCAAAGTAGAAAAATATTTTAAAATAATTATCATTAAATATATATTTCAAACATTTTATATGCCACAGAATAGCTTTTTTTTTGTCTGATGAAAGTGAGTTCTCAATTGAGATATAGTCTACTAAGCTTTGATTTATAACTTTTGCATTCCCATACGCATTAAAAAGTTCGAATAAAAACACAAAATCTTCATGACCGATTCTTTTAAATTTATTATCGCACCTGATGTACAACAGAGAGGAAAAACATATTCTAAATTTTTTCTTCAAAAAATCTTCTTTGGTCAAATGGCATTTCCTCCATAATACAGGAAAAGATTTTTTAGTAGTATGATTAACAAAATTATACTCTGTAACTATGAATTTTTCGCCTTTGTCTACTTCTTTAATTTGCAAGGTAAGTTTATCATCACTCCAAATATCATCACTATCAATGAATGCAATTACTGGCTCAGTACTAATATCGATTCCCGCATTTCTACTATCTGCAGCACCGATGTTCTTTTCATTGTTGATAATCGTAATTCGATTATTATTTAAAAATTCTCTAAGAATGATAGAAGTGTTATCTGTAGAACAATCGTTGATGATGTACAAATGCCAATTTGAATATGTTTGATTAATCACCGATAGGATCGAACTTCTAACTGTACTCTCGCAATTATATGCCGGCATAATAACTGCAACTTTAATTTCATTATTCATGATGATATATTCTCTCAGCGTTTATCTAAATAAAATTAATAATGCCACTCATCATACCACCTAATTGTTGGTTGGTTATTTTCAAATGTTAATGGCAACCATACATACGTACTTTTATTTAAATTTTTTGGGTCCCATCGATCTGCCAAAAATATATACTGAGAATTATTCCGTAAGTTGATCTTAAAAATAAAAGTGCCTTGACTGTGAAATGTCGTGCGCATATTTATATGTGATGGATCTTTTATTGGAGAGCCGATCGATTTCCAACTACCTAAAATTTTTTCTGATACAGCTAAACGAGCCGAACTCGGCCCGAACCCATTGACACCAGAAGTGATTAGATAATATTTATTATTATGTTTAAGTAGGGTCGGTGCTTCATTCATTTCTCCGACAAGAATTCTTATATAGCGTCCAGTAAAATTAGTATAATTTTCATCAAGTTCTGCAATTTGAATCGATTTATTACCATCTGAAGCATAAATAATATACGCCTTTTGGTCATCATCGACAAAGGCTGTCATATCTCTCAACACATTACCTTTTAAAATCTGATTTTCAAATTTAGATTCAGCGTCAATAATATTATTTTCCAGATTATTTGCGGAAAGTGAATACTGCGTACTGATTGGTAACACCCCCGCATTTGGCCAAAACTGATCAATCATTGTAAAGGGACCCTTTATAGATTTTGAGGTTGCAACACCAGCTTTTGCTGTTCTGTATTTACCATCAAGCTCTAAATGAAACCACATTACAAAATTATTGTTCTTTTTATTAAATATTATTTTAGGCCTTTCGATAGAAATCTTCCTGGGTGATCTTGATAGATCGAGGATCACTCCTTCATATTTCCAATTATATAGATCGTTAGAAGAGTATTCATTTATTTTTCCTGTATTTTTACGCCCTGCAACTCTATTTTCTCCAATCCAGTAATACTGATTATTAACCTTAATAATTTGGCCACCATGTGCATTAATGGGCTCTCCGTCTTGGTCTAACCACGTTTTCCCAGGGTAAAATGCTGTACTTTTACCATAGCAGCTAATCATCCAAAAAAATGTTAGTAATAATATATAATTGATTCTCATGATGTTTTCCGTGCAAGAAAAATAGATTATTTTGCAAAGAAATATACCTTTTGTATTTCTTCAATAGGCGCCATCTCTTTTTAAAACCACTCCTATGGTTTTAAATAAAATTGCAATATCATTCCACATAGACCAATTTTTCACGTACCATGCATCTAGGTAAACACGCGTATCATAGTCAACATCACTTCTGCCACTCACTTGCCATAAACCAGTCATTCCAGGTTTACTTAAGAGGTAATAGGCAACTTCATCATTATAACGCGCTAACTCGTCAGTTATAATTGGTCTAGGTCCAACTAAGCTCATTTCTCCTTTAAGCACATTGAATAGTTGAGGTAGTTCATCTAAGCTTGTGCGTCTAAGAAAATCTCCAATTGAAGTTACCCGAGGATCATTTTTAAGCTTAAAAGTAGTATTCCATTCAGCTCTCGCAACTGGATCATTTTCCAATAGCTCAGCTAGTACTTCCTGTGAGTTTATTACCATAGAACGAAATTTGAGACATTTAAATTTATGTCCATTTTTACCTACCCGCTCATGACCGTATATAGCTGGGCCTCCGTCTTTCTTTACTTTTCTCGAAATGTAAATTAACAGCGGTGATAAAATTAGGATGATTAGTAAAGCCCCAGTAATATCAAAGCATCGCTTCATAATTCTGGAAGACCATTTCGCAAGATTTTGCTGCACACGGAAAATCATTACTTCGTGACTAAATATAAAGGAAACATCTGTACTATCCAGTGGCATTCCCCTAAGCGTCGGAATTACCGAGACATATCTATACCCCTTAATCATTAAATCTCGAAGCCAATCATTTCTAATATCGCTTTGGTTGGATTCTACTGCTACTATAAATTGTGTCCTTTTATCTTTTGAATACAACCATTTTTTATCTCCAAAAACTACTGGCAGATTTTCGATAGTTCTGTTTTCATCCGATTTTTTATCACTAATAAAGCCTACAATCACAAGACCTAAATTGTGCTCGCTTCTTATCGCTTTATAAGCTTCATATGCATTTTTCCCATTACCAACAATCCATGTATCTCTTTTCCAAAGACCAAAAGTGTCAAGAAACCTTTTTACCAACATTCGAGCAAGCGGTACAATAAAAAATGTAATTAACCAAGATAATATCCAAAGATATCTTGAAAATGCCCATGATGCGAAGGCTAAAACAGCTATTTCAATTACAGCAAAGATAATTAGGGTACGTAATATTTCTTTCAATTCATACCAAAATGTTTTCCGATAAAAATAATGTCTAAGTCTCATTGAAAACCAAGCTACACAGCAAAACGCTAATATACAATGGAGAACAACCCATCCTCGATATTGTTCAACAGGAGCTATTTTATCAAAATCATCCATTGCTACAGATAAAATAAAAATACCTATAAACGGTGCAATAGAAAACGTAATGATATCGGACAATGCCAGAACTGAACTAACTATAACATTCCTACCGAAAGGAGACATAATTTCCCTCTCAACCAACCTACTGTTATTTAACTTTTAATTAAATCATATTGATTATATTAGCTATAACACTGATTATCTTTTAATGCGTTTATTAATATATGATTTTCATTAAGCAAAACTTAAATATATTTCTATAAAAATTGGCCGAGCAGCTCGGCCAATTTTTATTTACTTTTCATCTTTGTAAGAATAACCGTAATGATTATAGCCATAGCCGTAGTAGCTACTTGCTTTTTTTACCACACCGTTCAAGATGCATCCTTTAATTGTAACACCGCTTTGTTCAAAGCGTTTTACACTAACTTCCAATTCCTTAGTGGTATTTTGTTCAAACCGAGCAACCAGTAAAGTTGTTCCTACGTAATTACCTATAATTGCAGCATCTGTGACAGCTAAAATAGGAGGAGTATCTATTATCACCATATCGTATGATTGGCTGACCCATTTAATTAGTTCACCAAAACGTCGATGCATCAAAAGTTCAGCGGGATTTGGTGGTACCATGCCTCTAGGAATAAAGTCAAAACCTTCAGCTTTAAGATGCTTAATTGTATCTTCCAGTTTTACTTTCCCTGAAAGATATTCAGACAATCCATTATCATTTGATACGTTAAATATTTTATGGGTATAGCCTTTCCTCAGATCAGCATCAATAAAGAGTATCTTCTTACCAGTCTGTGCTATAACTCCCCCTAAGTTTGAACTAACAAAAGTTTTCCCTGCATTAGGACTAGCACCAGAAATCATTAGAATATTATTTCGTGCCTCCATCATTGCAAAGTGCAGACTCGTTCTTAGTCCTCTTATTGCTTCAATTGCTAAATCTGTTGGATAGTTTGTAGCAAGATAAGTATATTCATTTGTATCATCCTTCTTAAATCTAATTTTACCTGATTGCTTGGCTCGATTTGCAAACACTTCTGCAACCGGTATACTTGCATATACACTGATTCCTAAATCTTCAAGTTGTTCAGGGGACTCTATTCCTCGACGCAAAAATGTCCGCAACAAAACTATGCCTAACGATATAACAAAACCCGAGATTAGGCCAATGGCAATTATAATTAACTTTTTGGGTTTTACTGGTTTCGGTTGTGTTACTGCATTGTCAATTATCCTCACATTGCCAATCGCACTTGACTTAGCTATGTTTAACTCCTGTTGACGATTTAACAACTGCATATACACAGCTCTACCCGATTCAACATCTCGGCTCAAGCGTAGAACTTCTTGCTGAGTTTCTGGCATTGTTGATACTCTTTTATTCAATTTTGCTCTTTCATCTTGCAAAATTTTTCTTTTCTCCATCAACGCCTTGTAGGTAGGATGTTCATGAGTATATAATTGTGATATCTCAGATTCCCTAAAAGTTAACTCATTGAGTTGATTGTCAACATTTACTATTTGATCTAAAACTGATTTCGCTTCTAGTGATAAATCTACCGAATCCTTTTGTCTCCTATAAGAATTTAATTTATCCTCCGAATCATTTAGTTCAGTTCTGACTTTTGGTAACTGTTGATTTAAAAACTCTAAACTTTTAGCATCTTGAGCAGCTTGACGTGCAATATTTTGCTCTAAATAGTTTTCACTTATGCTATCAATTGTTCTTTTTATTAAATCAGGATTACTACCAAGCAAAGATATCGTTAACATGCCGGTATCTTTACCTTGGTCAGCTATGAGTAATGTATCTCGTAGGTAGTTTATAGTATTCAGACGCGAAGCATAAGTTAACCTAAACTTTGTACCTGGTGCAGCTTTTATTTCATTGACAAGAATAGTAATACCATTCTTATCAATTACCTGACCAACACTACCCTCAAACTCAATATTCTCACCAGAGATACTAAATTGATGGTCATTTTTAACAGTCAGTGTTACATAGTTATCATCATAAATATTGGGTGAGATAAAGAGCTTGGAAACCTGAACTACATTTTTATTATTGTTAAATAAACGAGATAGCCCCTCTCCAATCACCGGAAAAAATAACTCTTCTACTTTAATTTGTAAATTCAAATCATCAACTGTTTTTCCTAATATCATTCGAGATTGCAGTAAAGTAATTTCAGGTGCTGACTGAGGTTGACTATCAGGGAAAACTTGACTTAAGCTGCTGAGTATTGCATTTCCTTGTTTTTGCTCCACCTGTATCAATGCATCAGCCTGATATATAGGGGTAGCAAGTAAAGCATATAGGAGCGAGATAAGCGTAAATAATGCGGTTACAGAAATAATTAATTTTTTATGGTCTAAAATTTCACCGACGATACGCCCCAGATCTATCTCATCTGAATCACTAATAGGTTTGTTACTTTTTAATGATGACATGCATTATTTTCCCTGTTCAAGGGTTACTAAGTTTAGAAGCCCAGCAATATCCAGCTTCTTCAATTAATTTGCAAACTGAGGCAAAAGCCTCGTCACTCTTGCGATAAGGGTCTGGTATTTCTCGTTGATTCAACCAATGCCCAAAAAGCATTGTTTTACCTCGTGCCTCAGGCGCCATTCGACCGATTTGTTCAATATGTGATTTTTCCATCACTAATATCAAATCATATTGTCGTCCCATAGAGGACGTAAATTGTCTTCCTCTATGTCCTTCTAAAGAAATACCATATTTGCCTGCTATTTTTATAGCACTTTCATCAGCAGGATGATCAATCAAAGCACCGGTCCCAGCTGAATCTATCTTTTTATTAGGCAACACCTTGCGCAGATAGCGTTCTCCAATTGGGGAGCGACATATGTTACCTGTACATACTACTAAAATTGAATCAAACATTAGTTAGGCCATCTCTTAATATATCGTACTGTTTCAGTCATATCATGAACACCAGATATGGTAGGTACGAGCTGGGATATAACTCGATTCCAGCGTACAAGAGGAGCAGTTGTTACATATACAATGTCGTAAGGTTGTAACTGAAATTCAGTGCCTAGAACCATCGCTGAAGCATCCTGCGCATTTAATTGGTAGATGTCTGCAATTTTTCCTTTCTTGTCACCTTTCAACTGACGGACAACGAATATACCTGTAGCATCACTCATCTCCTGAGAAATGCCTTCAGCATTACCCAGCGCTTCTGCAAGAGTCATACCACTGCGATCCATCTTAAGCGTACTCTGTTTACCTACCTCTCCCATGACAAATACTTTGAGATCATCATTGCGCGGAATAAATAGTATATCGCCGGGGAATAATAAATGATTCTGAGTAAGATCGCCTTTCTGCATCAGCGCATACAAGGAAATCTTTGTATCTTTACCATTATGAGTCAGAACAACATTTCGCCAGTCAGCATCAGCTGCTAGGCCCCCAGCCGCATTAATAGCATCCATCACAGTTAAAGGGATGTTTGTAATCGCTTGTTTTCCGGAGTTTGTAACTTCTCCTGTCACATAAACTTTTTGTGAACGGAAAGCAGCTATGCTGACATCAACTTGAGGACTTTCAATATATGTTGTTAAACGATTTGCAATATCTTGGCGAACCTGACTTAAAGTCTTTCCAGCTACCTGAACTTTACCTATGTAAGGATAAAAAATTGTTCCGTCAGAATTCACCCAGTTACCAGTGTCACTCGCGCTACGATATTGACCAGCGGGCGTTGTCAACTCCGGGTGATCCCATACCGTAACCATGAGCACATCGCCCACCCCGATGCGATATTCATAGCTTTTTAACAAGCTGTCTAGCTGAGGATTTGAACGTGCAATAACTGGCTCAGGGCGGAGTTGATCTATCAGCCCTGGAGTCATCGGATAAACATTCACCAGTTTATCCAAATCGTAGTCGCTATCCGGTAACTCAACTACGTTCTTACGCAGACTGTTTAACCCCTGTCCCGGCAAAATGGTACAGCCTGATAAAAAACCAATTGCTATTGCCAATGCCGAAAATCTAACAATTTTTTTCTTCATAATGTCACATCATCAGTAAACCAAAAGTTCTAATCCCAAACAACAGTCTATTTCCAGAAGCTGTGTTAAGGCTATAAATTAAAGGGAATTTCAATCCCGGCGCTTGCGCCTACATCATCGCTATCATTATGGTTCGCATCGGTATACCAGAGAGAAGTGTTCAATCGTACCGATTTGTACACGTCGCCACTCCAGCCCAGTTGCACACCTTTTAATGTATCCGAGCGAGGAAACGCTTTGTTGATTGACTGATTTTCTGGGTTAACCTTCGCATACGCTAAACGCGCGCTCCAGCGCTGATTATCCTCTGTCACCAATTCGACTTTACCCGCCAAGAGTTGACCATCGCCTCCCATAGCATCGCCGAGTGAGTAACCTTGCTGATAGTAGCCATCTTTATAGATATGGTGCGTATAGCTATAGTTGGTTCGGCTCATATTGGTTCTTGTATCGTGAGCTTCCAGATACCAGTTGATGGCATCTTTACCCCAACCGTGATGGCCTTCGACTCCACCAAGGAACATATTCGCTGAAGGTAAAAAGCCGGACTCATCTTCGCCAATCATTTGACCGTATAAGCTGATCGGCAGACCCAGAGTTGGTTCCAGTTTCAACTTAAAGTCAAAACCAGCAAGCTGGTTGCCTGGCTCATTAGGATCGTTTGCTTCGGTATTATCTTTACCCGTCAGGCCGTCCCAAAAATTACTAAACGACTCGGGTCTTCCCTCCCCTCCCCACTGCATAATGCGCGATGCGCCAAGCTCAAGTGACTGGAAGGGGGAAAAAGTCAGACGACCACCGATAATCTTGGTATGCGGTACGGCGGTATATTGATTCATCTGGCTGGCGGAGATCTGATACTGCCATGGGCCGATCCAGCGCAGCCACCAGGTTTCTGGCGCGGCCTGTTCAGCACGCTGCATCAAAAAGCCGGTCATCGGACGGGCTGCATCACCGCGAATCAGGCTGCCTTCGTAACCTGGCCCCCACCACTGCGGCATCTGTCCAAAGGAAAGCCACTGGTTCCAGAACTTAACCGCCCCGTAGGCGCCGTTAGCATTAAAACGTGAACCATTGCTGATGCGTTCGTCGCCCTCAACGTTTCCCTGCAGGTGAACATCCCACCACTCGCCGCTGTTATTGAAGGCTAACGATAAAGAGCTGTCAGCAGGCTGATTCTGACCAAATCCCTGCGGGGTGCCGGGCTTATCCGTTGAAGTATAGCCGCTGACCCGAAAATCAGCTTTCAAAGAATCGAGGCGCTGGTTGATTCGCGCCAGAACCACCTGTTCGGATGAATAAGAGGGCTTTGCTTTCTTTAGTGCCCGATTAATCTCTTCCTGACTTAACGGCCAGGTCGACAGGCTGAGGTGAATAACGCCGCGGTCGGAGAGCCACGCCAGATCGTTGCGCAGTTCGTTGTCATTCATTACCAACCCGGAGGCATAGGCAAGTGAGCTGGCAGAAGTAAGCAGCCCTAGTGCGAGTGCGATTCGCGCGATTTTTATCATTGTACAAGATCCATTTTAAGCCCCGTTTCCGCAAGCTGGCGCGACAAGGGGAACACTGATAGATGCAGCGCCCTCTGACGCCAACCTTTGGTATGTTCGATCTGCAGATTTTGACCGGAGAAAACGAAAGCATGTGTTATGAATCACATACCAACAGACGTTTTCATCATACGGCTCTACCTGCAGTACTCAATGTATGCGAAATTGTTATTGAAGGCCATTCCATCGCGCATCATACCCGCAGTTTCCTCTTGTCAGCCCTGCAGAACCTTCTCTGAGGTGGCGACAAACTCGCAATTATATACAGGTTATGAAGATAATCACCTGGATGAAGGCCACTTTAGGAATTTCGGTCGCATGAAATGAGATGTGATATGCAGAAAATGCCAGCCCGCAGGTACGCTACCGCCCTTGGCTTAACAGCTACCAATGCACTGTACTTCTTTCCATATAATTTCAACCGCCGGATTCAGGTGAATCGGCGATTAATCCATCAAAGCAATCAATTTCGCGGCCATAAGTTTACGAGATTCTGCCCTCAATTGGGAGTCTAATCTCGAATTATTAGCGACGTCGCGAACGGCATGAACCATAACGACGATAACGTTATTGTTTGACACTAAACGTCTAAAACGGCGATCGGCACCAGACAGCAACTTAATCTCAACATTTTGATTTTATTAACTTTTTACCACAAAAACAGTGTTGGTTTAGTTTCGAGTTAATTATGGTTAGTCAACTACAAAATTTAATAGTAAAAAGAATTATGCCAGTGTGTTGTTATCATTAATAAATTCGATATTTAGCCAGAGAACTTATTTAGGAAACATCCTGGCTGATTATCATTGTGCTAATTATTGCGCAGAATGCCGTATCACCAATTTATTTCATGAATATGAAATAGTCCTTATGAAGGCTTTTTCACCCCATCATTTCACACTGACTATATTGTGAACACATCACGCGCCTGTCTGAATTCATGACCTTTCCCGGTCGCCTCTGCGTCAGTAAAAGCGCTTGTGCAGATCGGCCCGGGTAAACGGTTTCTCCAGCGGGCCAAGCTTCACTGCGATCTCACCCAGAAGAGATTGCGTTGGCGCCTTAGCGCCGGTATTCAACAGCAGAGCCGGGATGATGACCACGCTTGCCAGCCCTCCCCATGATAACTGCGCTGTATGAGTGCCGCGGGTGCGCGACTGCAGCAGCAGGAACAATGCGCTGCCTGCGGTTCCCAGCAGTAAACCGGCAATCACTTCAGACGTTGAATGCGCGTGGATCACCAGGCGGGAATAGCCGACCAAACCGGCTAATGCATAACCAAATACGACAGAAGCAATACGAAGAGCTGGTGTAGCACGCGCGCACAGCAGCCATAAGAGAATTGGCCAGAAAGCTGAAGATAATGCGGTGTGCCCGCTAAAGCCGGTGAAGTCCAGCTCGCGAATCCCAATACCCCAACCCATAAATGCCAGTTTTGATGCGCAGACAATGGCGCCAGTGATGCCGAACAGCAGCGCCCAGTGCCAGGCGACCTGCTTTGAATCTTTGCGCAGAAAAAGAACGATAAACAACACGGCCGCACTGGGTAACAGTACGGTGCTATCGCCAAAAAAAGTGACAACCTGCCAGTTCATTTACCTTTCATCCTTTGACGATCTCTCCAGTCCGTAACGTCATTTCCGCGACATTTATGTGGGCATACACAATCAGTCACTTCACATTTATATGCATGCATGACCGTTGTTTAATGCGCAAACATGATCTCAGTCAAGTTTTATTTTTGTCTGACAACTTGACTCAGGGCTATTTACATAAGAAAAATCTTAGTAAGTAATTATCAGCAAAGATGAAATTTTGCTAGTCCGACCATTTCACCATGCGACATGTTATTCGACTACCAGAAGTCTCCGAACCTTTACCGCATTTTTCAACGATACAATATAACAAAGCAAAATCTAACCCTTTGTTTTTCTACACAACGCCTCAAAGCGTGACGTATTGTATTAAAAAGAGTAAACGGTCCCGAATCCCTGAGTTCATCATCAGATCATGCGAACCGCTTACCCTCGTACGCTTAGGTTGCTGATGGCAAAATTACGCTAACAGCTTCTTAATGCTCTCGCGGAATTTTGCGCCTTCTTTATGGTTACGCAGACCATAATTAACAAAGGCCTGCATATAGCCCATTTTTTTCCCGCAGTCGTAGCTCTCGCCAGTCATCAACATCGCATCAACCGACTGCTTTTTCGCCAGTTCAGCAATGGCGTCGGTTAACTGAATACGGCCCCATGCGCCGGGTTCAGTACGCTCCAGCTCCGGCCAAATATCAGCAGAAAGCACATAGCGCCCTACTGCCATCAGGTCTGAATCCAGCGTTTGCGGTTCATCAGGTTTTTCGATGAACTCGACGATGCGCGCCACCTGACCCGCCGTTTCCAGCGCGTCTTTGGTCTGAATGACCGAGTACTCGGAAAGATCGCCTTCCATACGTTTTGCCAGAACCTGACTACGACCCGTTTCATTGAAACGCGCGACCATAGCGGCAAGGTTATAACGCAGCGGATCGGCGCTGGCATCATCAAGGATGATATCCGGCAGCACCACCACAAACGGGTTATCGCCAATCAGCGGGCGCGCGCAAAGAATGGAGTGACCTAAACCCAGTTGCTGACCCTGGCGCACGTTCATAATTGTTACGCCTGGCGGGCAAATAGCCTGTACCTCGGCCAGAAGCTGACGTTTGACGCGCTGCTCCAGCAGCGCTTCCAGTTCATAGGAGGTGTCGAAATGGTTTTCTACCGCATTCTTGGATGAATGGGTAACCAGCACAATTTCCTTGATGCCAGCAGCTACAATTTCATCAACAATGTACTGCACCATAGGCTTGTCGACGATCGGCAGCATCTCTTTCGGAATGGCCTTGGTGGCGGGCAACATGTGCATCCCTAGTCCTGCTACCGGTATAACTGCTTTCAAACTCACCATTTTCATATCCACCCGTATGGTTATTAATCTTTAGTTCCTGTCAGATTGTATGTATCACTGGCATTTATCCATGATGATACACGCTTGATACCTGCCATACTGTCCGTCAAATTCTGAAATTACACGCTGAATTTAAGAATACACGTAAAATCTACAGACCAATAGGTCGATTTAAGAAAATTCTCAAACGCAACTTTACAGACATTATTACTCATACTTACAAAGACTTATGCCAGCTATCTATCAGCTATTAACCATAAGACGGCGTAATGACATTCATCGCTGGTCCATCATTTCCCATTTGATACCTTGTTATCTTTCAACAAGAGTTGACACAGAACAAGTGACTGCAAAAAATCATAAATTTAGCCAAAATAATCGCTTATATTGAATATAAAATTATTTCGCACACAAAAACGGCTAAATTTCAGCGAAACAGGCCATATCCTTGACTTCAACCCCAGTGGCGGCCATTCCCATATAGACCCGGCATATGCTGCAGGCGATTAATAGTCTTCACTATGGCTTTTTTTGTTCTGCATCACATATAACCCTCACAATATCGTCCAGCAAAAATTGATCTGCCGCAAGCCACGACATTAAGTAGTATAAAAATCTAAATTCCAGGAAAGCGCTGTTATATACATCAAATCTATTGATAGAGTTTTCCATTGCCCGTGTGCTCAATCCAGGTTTTCTGCGCCGATATTCTGCGCGGCCGCTTCGCTTACATCCATAAAACCTGGCTTTTCATCCGGCAGATGCTGGCGGTTGTTATTGATGAAAATTCGCACCAGAGCAAATAAGTAGAACCCTATAAGCTTATGGTTAAATAAGGTTATATTCTGAACAACTGATTATATTAATAGCGGGACTCATCGGCGCGCGGATTTTGACCGCGAGCAAATCGCCGCAGAAAATATTGCATTTTAACTATAGCTTATCCATGATCTGTACATGGCACTCTTAGGTTGTAAAGGTTTTAACTAAATATGGAATGGATTGCCGACCCCTCGATCTGGGCCGGGCTCATAACGCTTGTCGTTATTGAGCTGGTACTTGGTATTGATAATCTGGTCTTTATCGCCATTCTAGCGGAAAAACTTCCCCCCGCTCAGCGAGACCGCGCGCGCGTCACCGGCCTGCTGCTGGCAATGGTAATGCGTCTGCTGCTGCTGGCGTCAATCTCATGGCTGGTGACGCTCACCAAACCGCTGATTACCTGGCACGATCTGAGCTTTAGCGCTCGCGATCTGATCATGCTGTTTGGCGGTTTATTCCTGCTTTTCAAAGCCACCGTTGAGCTTAATGAACGGCTGGAGGGGAAGGACAGCAATAATCCCACTCAGCGCAAAGGCGCGAAATTCTGGGGAGTTGTCGCGCAAATCGTGGTGCTGGACGCCATCTTCTCCCTCGACTCGGTTATTACCGCGGTCGGCATGGTTGACCATCTGGCGGTGATGATGGCGGCGGTGATCATTGCCATCAGCCTGATGCTGATGGCCAGTAAAGCCCTGACCCGCTTCGTTAACAGTCATCCAACCATCGTCATTCTCTGTCTCAGCTTCCTGCTGATGATTGGTTTTAGCCTGATTGCCGAAGGCTTCGGCTTTCCTATTCCGAAAGGCTACCTGTACGCAGCGATTGGCTTCTCAGTCATGATCGAGTCCTTTAATCAGCTGGCGATTTTTAACCGCCATCGTTTTCTTTCGGCCAACCTGACGCTGCGTCAGAGAACCACTGAAGCGGTAATGAGCCTGTTGAGCGGCCGCAAGGACAATAGCGAGCTGGATAGCGATACCGCCTCGCTGGTTGCCGACCGTGACGATAATCCGCTGTTTAACCCTCAGGAACGGCGGATGATTGAGCGGGTTCTGAATCTCAATCAGCGCACCGTCAGCAGCATAATGACCTCGCGCCATGATATTGAACATATTGACCTCAGCGCTCCGGAAGAAGAGATTCGCGCCTTACTCGACAAAAATCAGCATACCCGCCTGGTGGTAACCGGCGGCAATGATGACGAAGATATGCTCGGCGTCGTGCACGTGATCGATCTTCTGCAACAATCGCTGCGTAATGAACCGCTCGATCTGCAGGCCCTGATCCGTCAGCCGCTGGTGTTCCCGGAAACGCTGCCGCTGCTTCCTGCGCTGGAGCAGTTCCGTAAAGCCCGAACCCATTTTGCCTTTGTGGTCGATGAGTTCGGTTCCGTAGAGGGGATAGTAACGCTCAGCGACGTGATGGAGACCATCGCCGGTAATCTGCCTAATGAAGTGGAAGAGATAGACGCTCGCCACGATATTCACAAAAACAGTGACGATAGCTGGACGGTTAATGGACATATGCCGCTGGAAGATTTGGTCCAGTACGTGCCCCTGCCGCTGGATGACAAGCGGGAATACCATACCGTCGCCGGTCTGCTGATGGAGTATCTGCAGCATGTTCCGCAGGAAGGTGAAGAGGTGAATATTGACGGTTACGTTCTGCGCACGCTGCAGGTAGAGAGCCATCGCGTGCAAAAAGTACTGATTGTGCCGCCGGCGCAGGAAGAAGATGAACTGGACTATGAAGTGTAGCGCCTTCATATGTGAAGTTTAAAAAGCCGGGCGAAAGGTAACGTAACAAAACGGTGGCTGATAGTGCCCTGAAATTAATGCCGGGTAGCGGCTGACGCTTAACCCGGCCGACAAAGGGCCATCAGCTTTCGCAGGCTGGCGCACCGGAGTGTAGCCCGGCAATTTCATAATGCAGATGATGCTTTAATAAGGCGCCCCAGTTTATGCCGGGCGGCGGCTGGCACCTTACCCGCCCGATAAAGAGTGATACCTTTCCCGAACTTGACGCGAATCCTCAATACCCCGTGACCGCTGCCAGACTCATAGTTTGTCGAGCAGCTTTTTCACATCCTTACCATCCTGGGTATCTTTATTGCGTTCGACCCATTCATTAAGCCGCTTTTTAGCTTCATCCTGCAGCTGCTTACGCAGTATCTGATCCACCTGCAGGCTGTAGCTCAGCGTCTGCCAGTTGCCATAAATACGCAGAGGGATCGCGGTCTGTTTGAGACGGTCAATGAGCTTGCTCTCACCCTTCCAGCCGCCCAGAACCCGAACGTTGAAGCGCATATCGCACTCTTCTTTCAGCAGGTTAAGCTCGCCCTGACCGGTCAATGCCATGAGTTCAGACTGCCCTTGCAGACCCTTTAAGGTAACCAGTCCGTTATTCAGCTGCAGCTCGGTACTGACGTCGTCGAGTCGGGTCGCGTTATCGTAATTTTCCTGGGCCTGAACGTTAGTACTGCGCTCGACGGCCTGCTGCACCAGCTGCTGGAAGTTAAGTCCTTCCGTGCGCGTATCCTTCATCTGAATTTGCGCCTGCCCCTGCCAGCTGCGGCGGAATTCATCAGCATCAATCTTGTCGCCGGAAAATTCGCCGGTCAGCGAAAGCTTGCCGGTGAGGTTAATCGAGTAATCAAACGCTTGCAGAATCGTGCCTATCTCAACGTTGTCGAGCTGAGGCTTAAACGAGGCATGCGGCGTCTCGCCGCGCGCGTCCAGCGAGCCGGGAAGCGAAAGCTGTCCGCCGTCCAGGTTCCCCTGCATTTGGTTAATGGTCAGCAGCCCCTGCTGGTTGCTGATATCGCTTTTAACCTGAGTAAAATTCATGCCCCGCCACTGCAGCTGGTCCGCCGCCAGGGTCATCCGCGCGTTAAAACCGCGCAGTGAGCTGTAATCCCGCTGAAAATCGTTATCGGCAATCACCGGGCGGAGCTGCCGGGTCTGGCTTTGGCCTTGCTGGTTGACGCCATTATTGCTGGCTGCAGCGCCACGCGAAAGCAGGTTATCAAGATTCAGCGTGCCCGCATGAAGGTTAAGCGTCCAGTCAGGCCGATCGCCCAGCACAACGCTGCCGCTGCCGGTAATCGTGCTGCCGTTTGCCGTTACGTTCAGGTTATCGAAGCTGAGCTTTTTGGCATCTTCCAGCCAGCTCGCCTGCAGGCTGGCCTGGCCGCTCATCCCTTCCGGCGGGAGTTCTGCCCCGCGAAGCTGCCAGTTGAGCTGTGAAAAATCAGCCTTCAAAGAGTGAGGATAGTCGCCGCCCTGCACCCGGGCGGAGAAGGAGAGCGCCAAATCCCGCTGGTCGCGGTTCACCCGACCAGAAAAATCGACCGTCGCGCGATGGCTGTCATCCTGCTCCATATGCAGACGGATATCGCGCACCGTAACCTGTTCGCCATCTTCATGCTGGAAGAAGAGCACGCTGTCGGCAATCTGCAGTTTTTCGACATCATACGACCAGCCGCGATCCTCCGGCACCTGAGGCAGCGTGTTGTCGTGCGGGACAACCGGCGCGCTCTGGCTACGTACGGCTTCGGTTTTTGAGGTCAGTTGGATCACCGCGCCTTTCAGCATCACCTGCTTGACCTGCAGCTGATGAGAAAGCAGCGGCAGCAGCCCGACGTCGAGGCGCATATTATCCGCGCGGATAACCGGCTCCTCCGCGCCCGGCGCGGTCAGCTTCATGCGGCCTGAAAGAATGCTGAGCTGCGGCCAGACGTGCCAGCGCAGCGGACCATCGAGTTCGAGCTGATAGCCGCTGCGATCCGCTACCTCTTTCACCATATAGGCGCGAAAATCGTTGGGGTTGACCAGCAATACCAGCGCGGTAAGACCGGCGACAACAACCGCCAGTAAGATCATCAGCGTGGTCAGAATTCGTCTCATGGCATCCTCAGCAAACCGCTAAAATTATCAATCCTTGTCGATTCGACTCGCTACCGCGCCCTGCTGATCGCGATATTTCGCGTCTTCGCGGCGGTTATAAGGACGTAGAGCCGGCCCGGATAAAGGCTCAAAGCTTAACGCCCCGATAAGCATCCCTGGACGCAGCGCCAGCGGCAGCTTACCTGAATTATAGAACTCAAGAACGATACAGCCGGACCAGCCCGGATCGATACGGTGTGCGGTCACGTGCACCATCAAGCCCAGACGCGCCAGCGAAGAGCGCCCGTCAAGCCAGCCGACCAGATCCGGCGGCAGAGTGACTGATTCATAGGTTACCGCCAGCGCCAGTTCGCCCGGATGCAAAAAGAACGCTTCGCCATCCGGCAGAACAATCTCTTCACTCATCACCCGGTCCAGGGCCGCGCTGACTTCCGCCTTAGGGCCGCTCAGGTCAATAAATCCCGCCGTGTGGCCGCGGAAAGTGCGAAACTTATTTCCCAGCCGAACATCGACCGTCGCGCCGTTAATGCGCTCAATGGGCGGGCGCGGATTAATGGCCAGCCGGCCCTCATCCAACCAGGCTTCTATATCTCGATCGCACAGACGCATGAACGTTCTCCTTTAAGGCATTGCGCCCCTACGCCTTCCGGGGATAAGGGCAAATTGGCTTCTCTTTGCACGTTACACAATTCGTTGGTGTTATTCAAAGAACTGACTGATTTTGGCCTTCAGTATATCGATGGCGATACGGTTCTTACCGCCGCGAGGCACAATAATATCGGCATACTGTTTGGAAGGATCGATAAATTGCAGGAACATCGGGCGCACCGTTTTCTGGTACTGCGCCATCACCGAATCCATTGACCGCCCGCGCTCGTTAACGTCGCGCTTGATGCGGCGCATCAGGCAGATATCCAGCGGGGTATCGACGAATATGGAGAAACTGAGTTCGTTGCGCAGGCGGGCATCGGTCAGCAGCAGAATCCCTTCCAGAATGATGACTTTCTTCGGTTCAATGTGAATGGTTTCCGGCATACGGGTATGCTCAACGTAGCTATACACCGGCAGCTCTATCGGCTGGCCGTTTCTTAACATCTGTAAATGCTGAAACAGCAGACTATGATCCATGGAGCTCGGATGGTCATAGTTGGTTTTTACCCGCTCTTCCATCGACAGATGACCTTGATCCTTGTAATAGCTGTCTTCCGGAATAACGCCGATATGTTCATCGCCGACCTGTTCACGTAATTCACGATAAAGCGTACTGGCGATAAGGCTTTTGCCCGAAGCCGATGCGCCGGCGATGCCTATAATGACGCACTGATGAGACGTATCAGTCATAAATTTTTGCGACCTGATTAACCTGGGAATGTAGGAAGGGTGGCGGTTGACCGCCAAACGCCGCAATTATAGGGATTTCAGCGCGTCGATACCAGTGCTAAGCGCCGCTCGGGTCTATTCCGGCTCCGGCGACCAGCCTTCCGTATACCATATATGGAGTAAAGCGTAAGAGCGCCAGGGGTGCCAGCGGCTGGCATAGCGCGCAATACGGGTCGGCGTCATACCAGGGAAACGCTGTTTAATCAGATAATCATCCGGCAGAAAGATATCCGGCGCCTGCCAGCCGCGCAGCGCGAAATAGTTGGCCGTCCAGCGGCCTATGCCGGGCAGCGTCTGCAGCTGCTTCATGCCGGCGTCGATATTATCCGGCGCCACCAGCGGGAGATCGCCGCTGATGGCCGCCCGCGCCAGGTGTACCAGCGCCTCCGCGCGCCGCAGGGGCATGCCCAGCGCCTTTAGCGCCAGCGGGTCGGCCTGCGCCAGCCGCTGCGCGCCGGGAAACAGGTAAAAACCCGGCGCGTCGGCCAGCGGTTCTCCGAAGGCGGCCACCACTTTCCCGGTGAGCTTTGCCGCCATCGCCACGCTGACCAGTTGACCCAGCACCGCGCGTACCGCTTGCTCAAACGGGTCGAGAGAGCCCGGCAAACGCAGCCCCGGCCTCGGCCGCGCGAGCTCCCCCAGCGTCAGGGCAACCTGCTGCGGGTCACAGGATAAGTCCAACAATCTCCCCACCCGCATCAGGCACTCGTCCGCCACCGGCTGCAGTCCGGCGGAAAGCGTCACCCGCATGCCCTGCGCGGCCTCATCCGGCATCACCGTAATCAGCCCGGCGCAGCCATTAAGGGCAAAGCTGCGGCGATAGCCATCGTCGCCGAAGGTTTCAATCCCCTGCACCGCACGAGCGCCAAGAAAGCTGAACATCCAATGCCAGTCGTAGGGGGGATTCCAGGGTAGCAGCGTCATCATATCTCCTTTTTAGCGTTTCAATCATAGCGGCTCCGCGCCGGACGCGCCTTGCTTTTAAATTCCAGTTGTCGCAGTGCCGTCGATCCGCTAAAGTCGCCCCCCTTCTTCACCGGCATGGGGATTTTGCAGGCTATGTATATTGGTTTTGACTACGGTACCGCTAACTGTTCGGTCGCGGTGATGCGCGAAAATACACCGCAGCTGCTGACGCTGGAAAACGGCAGTTCACTGCTGCCGTCCATGCTTTGCGCGCCGACCCGCGAAGCGGTCAGCGAGTGGCTCTACCGCCATCATGACGTCCCGCCCAACGGTGATGAAAACCAGGCGCTGCTGCGCCGCGCGATAAGCTTCAATCGTGAGGAAGATATCGATGTACTCAGCAACAGCGTGCAGTTTGGCCTCGCTTCGCTGCATCAGTACGTTGACGATCCGGAAGAAGTTTACTTCGTGAAGTCGCCGAAATCGTTCCTCGGCGCCAGCGGGCTCAAGCCGCAGCAGGTTGCGCTGTTTGAAGATTTAGTCTGCGCCATGATGCTGCACATCAAACTCCAGGCGCAAACGCAGCTGCCGGACGCCATCGACCAGGCGGTTATCGGACGGCCGATTAACTTCCAGGGGCTGGGCGGCGATGACGCCAACGCCCAGGCGCAGGGAATTCTTGAGCGAGCGGCAAAGCGCGCGGGCTTTCGCGACGTCGTATTTCAGTTTGAGCCGGTCGCCGCCGGTCTGGATTTCGAAGCGACGCTGAGCGAAGAAAAACGCGTGCTGGTCGTCGATATCGGCGGCGGGACCACCGACTGTTCACTGCTGTTGATGGGGCCGCAGTGGCGGGAAAAAGCCGATCGCCAGCAAAGCCTGCTCGGCCATAGCGGCTGCCGCGTCGGCGGTAACGACCTGGATATCGCCCTGGCCTTTAAATGCCTGATGCCGCTGCTGGGGATGGGCGGCGATACGGAAAAAGGTATCGCGCTGCCGATTCTGCCGTGGTGGAATGCGGTGGCGATTAACGACGTTCCGGCGCAGACCGATTTTTACAGCGCCGCCAATGGTCGTCTGCTTAACGATTTGCTGCGCAGCGCCCGCGATAGCGAGAAGGTCGCGCTGCTGCTGAAGGTGTGGCGTCAGCGTCTTAGCTACCGTCTGGTGCGTAGCGCGGAAGAGAGTAAAATCGCCATTTCCGCGCAGCCGACCGTGACAACCGATCTGCCGTTTATCAGCGACGAGCTGGCCACGGCTATCAGCCAGCAGGGGCTGGAAGCCGCGCTGGATCAGCCGTTAACCCGCATTATGGAACAGGTTCAGCTGGCGCTGGATACCAGCAATGAGCAGCCGGATGTGATTTACCTGACCGGCGGCAGCGCTCGCTCGCCGTTGATTAAAAAAGCGCTGGCAGCCCATCTGCCGGGTATTCCGGTTGCCGGCGGCGATGATTTTGGCTCGGTCACCGCCGGTCTGGCCCGCTGGGCGCAGGTGGTATTTCGTTAACCATCCGTTCCCGGACTACGGGACGCAGTGAGTTTGTCGCCCGGCTTAGCGCAGCGCGAGCCGGGTTCACTCCCCCCGATTGCCGCCCCCTCTCAGCGCCCTTCGCGCCGCGAAACGTAATCCCGCCTCTTTTCACCGGTATAAATCTGCCGCGGGCGATAAATATTCAGCGGCGCTTCGTGCATTTCGTTCCAGTGCGCCACCCAGCCGAGCGTTCTGCCAACGGCGGTGATCACCACAAACATGGATGAAGGCAGCCCCATCGCTTTGAGGATCACCGCTGTATAGAAATCAACGCTCGGCGACAGGCCATTTTCCACGAAGTACGGGTCGGTCAGCGCCACCTCTTCGAGGGCCATCGCTACCTGCAATGGCATATCGCACATCCCCAGTTCCTCCAGCACCCGGTGACAGGTTTCGCGCAAAATAGCGGCTCGCGGGTCGAGGTTACGGTAGCGAGAGTTACCGAATCCGAGACGACGTAACGCCTGCGGGTCGCGTTTCGCTTTGCTCAGGAACGCAGGGATTTGATCAACGGTTTTAATCTCCTCCAGCATCCGCATACTGGCTTCATTAGCCCCGCCGTGGGTCGGCCCCCACAGCGAAGCGAGCCCTGCGGCGATACAGGCAAACAGGTTCGCCCCGGAAGAGCCCGCCGCCCGAACGGTGGTGGTTGATGCGCACTGGCCGTGATCGGCGTGCAGCACCAGGATCTGGTTCATCGCCTGTTCAATCACCGGATTCAGCTGGTACGGTTCCGCCGGGATGGCAAACAGCATATGCAGGAAATTGCCCGCATAAGAGAGATCGTTGCGTGGATACTGCGCCGGTTGCTCAATAGAGAACTTGTAGCTCATCGCCGCCAGCGTCGGCATTTTCGACAGCAAGCGGGTGGCGGCCAGAGCCCGGTGCTCCGGGTTTTCAACGTCCAGCACATCGTGATAAAACGCCGCCAGCGTGCCGACCAGGGCGCACATTAAGGCCATCGGATGCGAGTCGCGGCGGAAGCTGCCGCACATCCGCGCAATCTGCTCGTGCACCAGGCTATGGCGGGTAATCGTATTTTTGAACACCTGATAGCTGGCTTCATCAGGCGCATCGCCCTGCAGCAGAATCCAGGCCACTTCTAGAAAGTCACACTGGCGAGCCAGCTGATCGACCGGATAGCCGCGGTGCAGCAGAACGCTGTTCTCGGTATCGATCCAGGAGATAGCCGACGTGCAGCCGGCGGTATTAGCAAAGCCGGGGTCGAAACTGCACAGGCCTGAAGACGCCAGCGGACGGATATCCATGCCGAGGTGGCCCAGCGTTCCCGCCACCGTACCCAAAGGAATAGACTGCTGTTCATCCAAAGAAAGCGTTAGCGATTTCGTCGTCATCCTGTAAGGTCCCCTTCCACAACGAGTCAATGATTAACCTGGTCATTTCTCCAGGCGGAATAACCAACATAACCACAGTCGACCGCTGATTCTTTGATATAAATAACCAAAACATTGATAAACGACGGCTATTATTCATACTTAAGGAACGTCAGGGCGATTTTTCAACCGCATAAAATACGCATCTCATGAAATTAGCTGCATCTAAATTCTGACATTCCGCCTGTGAATCATATTTTTACTTCATCAATGAGCAATATATAACCATATTTGTCTAATTTTTTGCGCCTGCAGGATTCGCGTCTCTAGACTTTGCGACCCTGATTGCCGGAATGCGTTATTTATCACGGGTGCCCCGGCGGGCGTTGACGCCCCCGTGCGATCGCTGCCCCCTCGGCCCTGGCGCCAGGTAGGGTTTATTACCATCATTTCTCCCGACATTCATTAAAGCTTAATATAAGCACCTGCTTTTATATGCGCTGATTAAATAATCTATTGCTAATGGTATATAACTCCATGCACCTTCACGGCAGCACATCATAAATCCCTATGCGCTGTTTGAATTTTCCACTTGCTTATTATGACCCGCCCTCATACGTTAACATTGATTGCGAATCTTCTTACGGCAGGTCTGGCCAGTTACCCGGCTTGCAGATAACGCTGGAATAATATCTGCGGCACCAGCAGAATGCTGCGTTGTCCAGCCCTGTAATTTTATTTCCCGGATTCCGGAGAGTTGTCTGTGCCAGCCGCAGAGCCCCGGCGCGTTTATACCGTACGGATTGATTAGTCCATGCCGCAAGGGGGCGTAATTGAATCGTTTGTGCGCTTTTTTTGATGTTCTTCGCAGGCACCGTGGACCGCATTTCTGGGCATGGTGCAGCATCCTTATGGCCCTGCAGATGTGTACGCCGGCGCGCGCGGAAGTCCGTCAGCTGGGTATCGATATTCCCGTTGACTGGTACGCCGACGCCAGCGGCCAGATGTCCCTCGACGCCTTTCTTGCGCTACCACAAGAGGCGCTAAAAACGGCGTCGCTGATCCCGTCGTTTGGGTATTCAAAAAAAACTTTCTGGCTGCGCACGTCACTCCCGGCGGCTTATTTTTCCGGCGAGCAGCGCTGGCTGCAGCTTGGCCCACCGTTTATCGATCGTTTAACCGTCTATTATCGCCCCTACGGCAGCGATAGCCCGTGGAAACAAAAAGAGTTTGGCGACCATGCCCCAGCCCGCGATAGCGACCTCGACTACCGCGAAAGCGTGCTGATTTTAGCGCCCCCGCCCACGGCGGCAGGCTACGAGATGGTCTTCCGTCTGCAGAGCAGCAGCACCCTGATCCTGCTGGCGACGCTCTCATCGCCGCAGGAATTCGTTCGTTCGGCCACCCTCGATACCGCTTTCTGGAGTTTCTATTTCGGTCTGGCGGTCATTGCCAGCGGCATCGCCCTGTGGCTTGCCGTTGCGCTGCGCCGACGTCTGCTGTGGGGGATCTGCCTGTTTTCGCTGAACTATCCGCTCGTCGCGGCCCTGCATGGCTACCCGGAATGGTTATTCGGCGACGCCCTTCTGCCGGTTCAGGATTACATGATTAGCTGCCTGTCGCTGGTAAGCTATGCCACCGCGCTGTGGCTGCATAGCGAGGTCTTCGATCTGAAGAAGAACATGCCGCGGCTGCATCAACTGCTGCTGGCGGCGATCGGCTTAAACATTGCGCTGCAAATCAGCATCCCGCTGGGATTTTACGGCCGGGCAATGCAAATTGAAGCGGGGATATTTTTTATCGCCTCCCCGGTGCTGTTGATCACCTCATGGATGCTGTGGCGGCGTAAAGCGGTTGATATGAATACGCTGCTGCTCGGGCTGCTGCCGCCGGTTTACGTGGTGTCAGCCGGGCTGGCCCTGCTCTCGGTACACGGCGTGATTCCGTTTCATACCAGGGTTTATTCCACCTGGCAGTATGCGCTGATCATCCATATCGTCACGGTCCTGATCATCGCCGTACTGCGGGTACGGGCGGAAAACCGTACCCTGATGCGCAAGCAGCAGCTGGCGAGAGAGTTACAAATTGAACGCGAGGCCAGTTTCCACCAGCGCCAGTTTATGGGGATGGTGGCGCATGAGTTCAGAACGCCGCTGGCCATCCTCGAGGCGGCGCTGGAAAATCTGCGCCTGTGCCCCACTGTGTCCACGCAGAGCGCGCGCCTCGATCGTATGCAGCGAGCGACCACCCGCCTGGTGCAGCTCACCGATAATTGCCTCGCCGATGCCCGGCTTTCCTCCAGAGACCTGCACGCCGACCGGCAGAATGCGGAGCTGCTGCCGGTTATCTATATCGCCGCCACGGTAGTGGATCTGTCGCTCAATCATTATTTACATGTCATCTGCGAAGGGCAAACTGTCGGGCCGCAATCGCCTTCGCCGGTGCTGTTTATTGATAGCGGGCTGCTGTGTATTGCGATCGCTAATCTGCTCGATAATTCAGTCAAATATTCGGCATCAGGTGAAATAAGAATCGAGATTTATCGCCTGCAAAAAGGGTTTGAAATACGCATTGGCGATCGCGGCCCCGGCATCGCGCCTGAACAGGTTGAGCATATTTTTGAGCGCTATCGACGCGGCGAAACCCATACGACCACGCCAGCCGGCACCGGCCTGGGTCTGTACGTCGCCCGACAAATTATACAGGCCCACGGGGGGGAGCTGTGCCTGGCGAAAAATACCGCTGACGGGTGCGAATTTGCGCTCACACTGCCGCTGGATGGACAGCAGAAGGACAAATCATGACATTACGCGTCGCTATCGTTGAAGATAGCGCTGATTTACTCGACGAACTGCTGGCCTTTTTACGCCATCGCGGCTTCGATGCATGGGGCGTGCGCAGCGCTGAAGCCTTCTGGCGGCAGCTGCATCGCGATCCGGTTGATATCGTGCTCATCGACATCGGTTTACCGGGAGAAGACGGATTTAGCGTGCTGGATTATCTGCATGAAATTGGCCATTTCGGACTGGTCGTCATCACCGCCAGAGGCCATGAGCAGGATCGCCTGCAGGCGTTGAACGCCGGCGCCGACCTGTATCTCATCAAGCCGGTCAACTTTTCCGACCTCGCGGAGAGCATTCACGCGCTTGGCGCCCGTCTCCGCCAGCAACCCGCGCCCCAGCCCACCGCGCCGACGATATCAGCGGAACGGTCAGCCTCTTCCACCTGGATATTACAAAGCGAACAGTTAATTGCGCCATCGGGGCTGATCCTGCCGCTAACGCAGCAGGAGTACCGTCTGCTGGAACTGTTAATGCGCAACCGCAATGAAGTGTGCAGCAAAGTTGACCTGCACGCCTCTCTGTTCACCGATGAAGGCGAACCGGAACTGCACCGGATCGATGTCGTCGTCAGCCGCTTGCGCCACAAGGCCCGCCTTCAGGGCATGGCCCTGCCGATTCGCGCTATTTTTGGCAAAGGTCTGGCGTTTCTTTCCTGATATTTGCCGACCCGGCCTCACCAGGCATTGCATCTTTGTGGCGGCGTCATGGCGGATAGTTTTTCATTCCTCCGCCTCTTGATCACTTTTTTTCAGTTTTTGAGAGGAATGAGAGAAATGAGACTGACAGCATATTAAGAATTTTCTTACATTGACATGGCATCGGGAGCGTACCGATTCAAAGCATCCTCAGGCTAACCGGCTGTGGTCAGATTCAGCACAGCCTGAACGCTGGCCGCCCGCTGTACGCTGTCCGTTCGCCTGTGCCGGCACGGTTTAAAGAAGAGAATAAAAATATTCTCGTGCCTGGGATGTACATTTTTAACACCTGAAAATTTAATTAAAGGATATCCATCATGGCCATGCAAACATGGTTAGCCTTATTACTGTGCATATTTTGCCTCTGCGTTTCGGTATATAGCCTTATTTCATATATCCGCGACAGGAGAAAACAGAAATTTCCGTTTTCAGCTAAGCACTCTTCGCGCAGAAAATAACTCAGGCGACACCAATAATAAATTATCTGCACAGTAACAATCACCGCATACGCCCGGAGGATTGATCGCAACATGGCGTTATGTTGATTTACAGGGAACTAGCGCCATGAAAAAAATAAACATCGCAATCAATACCAGCAACACTTTCTGCGGCAATCGCTGGCTTCCATGGTCAATGAGCTCACCCGCCGCGACGGTCATCTGCACGTCAGCTTTTCGTATAAGAAAAATGATTTTTTTGATAAGGATATTATTATCGCCGAGGTTCTCCCCGGTGAAATCTACCTGTGTAATACCAGTCTAAAAAATCGCAAATCAGATAGCTCAGTTATTATACTGCACAGCTACGACCAGCTCCCGGAGCAGGAACTGATTGTTAACTGCCTGAAAGGGGTTATTTTCGTGTCGATAAAATTAGTTAATATTGACAGGATGTTGGCCATCCTTGCTCAGGAGCTAAGAAAGTGCGAAGGTCTGGTTCTGGCCCGGCGGGCCGACTCGGCGATAGTCTGCAGCAACTGCCCGCACAAAATGCTGTCAAAATCGCAGGTTGCCGTCGCCTCCGGAATTATTCATGGCTTTGATATCAGTAAAATCTCCGCCCTGCACAAAGTCACGCCCAAAACCATCACCTGGCACAAAAGTAAAATCATGGAAAAATATCGCCTCAATAACCATTATGACTTTTTCCAGTTTATTAATTTGTTAAAAGAGCGCTGGTAAATCCGCGAATATGCCGGAACTGAGTAACACTATGCGCGATAAAATTAGGAATTTGACGGCTTGTAAGGGTCGGAAATCCGAAAAAATATCAGTGAGATGAAAAATATCTACTCTGGTGTTACGCGCAGCAGTAACATGATCCGGTTCCTTGATATGAAAATACCGTAGCGTGTTTTTAGCCATAAGAAAAACGTCTTTATCGAGGAATCTGTTACTTCGTCACATTGCCCCTTGCGTGCCTGTTAGGGGCCTCTTTTTTATGACGAAGCGCGCCCCCGTCAGAGAGGGCGCACGACGATCAGGCCTCGACCTGCTGAGCCGCGGCTTCATCTTCCGCGACCTCTTCCTGCAACAGACCTTCATTTTTTGACAGCATCGCCGTCGCGATCCCATTCCCCAGCACGTTAATCGCGGAACGCCCCATATCGAGAAAATGGTCAATACCCATCAGCAGCAAAATACCCGCCACCGGAATATTGAAGCTTGGGATCGTCGCGGCCAGCACCACCAGCGCCGAGCGCGGCACCCCGGCAATTCCCTTTGATGCCAGCATCAGGGTCAGCATCATCACGGTGATCTCGCTAAAGCTCAGATGAATATTGTAGGCCTGAGCGATAAACATCGCGGCAAACGAGCAGTACACCATCGAGCCGACGAGGTTAAAGGAGTAGCCGATGGGCAGCACGAACGACGCGATATTACGCGAGCAGCCGAACTCCACGAGGCGCTCAAGGGTCTTCGGATAGGCAGCTTCTGAGCTGCTGGTGGTAAACGCCACCAGTACCGGATCTTTCAGCATATTAAGCAGGCGAAAAACCTCTTTTTTCAGCACCATATATCCCACCGCCAGCAGCACCATGCTGGTCAGCAGCACTGCAACGTAGTAACCGCCGATGAACGAAGCATAGTTAAGCAGGATCCCCAGCCCCTGCGAGGCGATAACCGAAGAGATGGCGGCAAAAATCGCCAGCGGTGCCACGTACATCACGTACCCGGTGACCTTCAGCATAATATGGGAAACCACGTTCAGGGCCGCCACCAGCGGAGCGTTGAATTTTTCCCCCAGCGACGCTCCGGCAATGCCGAAGAACATTGAGAACACCACGATTTGCAGAATTTCGTTGTTGGCCATCGCTTCGGTAATACTGGTCGGAATAGTATGCGTCAGAAAGCCTTTCAGGCTCATCCCGCTCACCGCCAGGCCGGTATCGACCGACTCTTTCGGAATTGCCAGATTCAACCCGGCGCCGGGGTGCTCAAGGGTAACAATCACCAGCCCAACCAGAATGGAGAGAATCGAAGAGGTAACAAACCACACCATGGCTTTACCGCCGACCCGCCCAATGGTAGCCGTTTCGCCAAGCCGCATAATGCCGACGGTGAGCGTACTGAAGACTAATGGCGCAATCACCATTTTAATCAGGCGCAGGAACACGTCGGTCAGCAGCGTAATATTTTCAGACCATGCGGTTATGGTTGTTTGCGCGGCGTATGCGTGAATGGCCGCGCCGGAGAGGATCCCCAACAGCATAAAGATAACGATGAACAGCGTGAGTTTGTTTGCACTTGCCACAAAAATTAACCCCTGATTTATTTAACGTGTTGTTATCAATGTGCATATATTTTATTTATTGGAGCACACCAAACATTCATCACATAAATTGAATAAAAGCAGACGGGGTTACAACTCTTTTTTTAGTTTTTATAGTAAAAGTTGATATGCTCGTTGACGTGCATCAAGCAAGTTCATTCCGCCACGGCCGACGGCGGGCAAAAATACGCTCAGGGATGCTGTCCGCTTACATCGCCAGCCCGCCGCCGCCGCTGAACGGCTGCTCGCCGGCGATTTTCATTATTTCCGCCCCCAGCGTGACAAACGGTGCCCGCCGGCTGGCATAAATCAGCCCGCCCGATGTCGGCCGCACCGCTTTGACCATATCGGTCAGCGGGTCGATGATTTCCGCGACGACATCGTCGGCGCTGACCCATTCGCCCGGCTGTTTTAGCGGCACCAGGATGCCGGTCGCCGGCGCGGTGACAATCTCTCCGGCAGCAAACGGCAGCATCACCGTTTCCTGCTGCGGCACCGCAGGCTTGTCGCCCGCCAGCACGCCGCGGTACTGCAGATAACGGTAAATACGTTCGGCGTCGTCGCAGGCGGTAGCGTGATTCACCTCGTGCTGGCCGCGCAGCTCCACGGTCACCGCCATACAGCCGGGCTGCTGCGGGCCCCACGCCGGGTTTAGCGCGCTCAAACGCTGCCACGGCAGGCCGCAGGCCTCATCAAACGAGTTGCCCCCGCTCTCCTGGGACAGCAGCACGGCGCCAATACCGAGAAAAGCCGCCAGTACGTTCGCCTCGCGTTGCCAGGCCGGATCGGCGTAAAGGTGCAAAATCGCCTGGTCATCGCAATGGAGATCGAGCACCAGATCGGCATCGCAGGCGAGGCTCAGCAGATGTTGACGCAGGGCCTGAACCTCGCTTGCCACGGGAAGCGCCGCCAGCGCCTTCTGCATGGCATCGCGCACCTGCTGGAGATATTCGGCGCGCGTAGCGGGCGATTCCGCGGGTAGCCAGGGCTGCGCCAGCGCCGCCAGATCGGGAAAGTCGCGGTTGAAATTGCGCCCGCTCGCCAGATCGAAACGGCCAATGCCGCTGTTAAGCAGCAGCTGAGCCAGCCCCGGCGGATTGGCTACCGGCACCATAATAATTTCACCGCGCAGCTCGCCCCGTCGTTCCGCCTGGCTGAGTAATCTTTTAAGATAATGCAGAACCAGCATGCCCGGAATTTCATCCGCGTGCAGCCCCGCCTGCAGATAGACTTTCTCGCCGGCGCCGGGGGCGCCGAAATGAAAATGGCTTAATTGTCGCTGCCCACCGAGCGCATGTTGAGGTAATGTATCGTGTTTAATTTTCATTGGACGTCCCATCTGTGGAAAAGAAAACCCGGCTTGACCGTATCGATCATAAGATCCTTGAAATCCTGCGCCGGGATGGCCGCATTTCTTATCAGAAGCTCTCGGAGCAGGTAAATCTCACCGCGCGTCCATGTCTGGAACGCGTGCGCGGCCTCGAGCGTGACGGCATCATTCGCGGCTACAGCGCCATTATCGAACTGCCCGAGCCGGAGCATGCGTTTGTGGTGCAGGCGCAAATCGCCCTGGCCGACCACGGCCGCTCGCAGCCGGTGTTTGAACAGGAGATGCGCCAGACGCCCGAAGTGCTGGACTGCTGGCTGGTAAGCGGCAGCTTCGACTTTCTGGTACGCATCGGCTGTCGCAGCATGGCGCACTATTGCCAGCTGGCGGATAGCTGGCTGACCAGTAAAAAGTTTCACGTTGATAAAATCGTTACCCTGACCGAACTACAGGCGATTAAGCGCTCCTGATTAGCCGCGGCGGATAAACTCCAGCCAGCGCCGTTCGGCGCGGGAAAAGGCGAAAATCAGCAGAAAGGTGCACAGGAGATAGAGCGCCGCGGCCATCAGAAACGGAATAAACGGCGACCAGGTCATGGCGTAGAACGCGCGGGCCACGCCGGTAATATCCAGCAGGGTTACCGTGCTGGCCAGCGAGGTGGCGTGGAGCAAAAAGACCATTTCATTATTCAGCGCCGGGATCCCGCGTCTGAGCGTCGCGGGCAGCACCAGACGACGAATAATCTGCCATTTCCCCATCCCGTAGGCTTCTCCGGCAACCCACTCCTGACGGGGAAAGGTCACCATCATCCCCGCCAGCAGCTCCGCAACGTAAGCGGAGGTGTTCAGCACCAGCGCCAGCGTGGCGCAGAAAGTCGCATCGCGAAACAGCAGCCAGAACGGCTGCTCGTTCATCCAACCCGTCTGCACGATATCGAACTGCGACAGGCCGTAGTAAATCAGCATCAGTTGCAGATAGAGCGGCGTGCTGCGGAAAAAATACGTAAAACCACGGATGGGCAGCGCCAGCGCGCGCGGGCCGTACACCTGCCCCACCGCCATCGCAATCGCCAGCGCCATCCCGGGAACGATGGAGAGCAAAAACAGCTCCGCCGTTATCGCCAGCCCGCTGGCGGCGCCGTTGCCGTCGCTCCAGATAAAGCTCGGGATCGCATCGAGAAAGGTTTGCAGATTCATAGCGCGGCCCCCGCCGTGGAAGAACGCAGCGCATAACGCTTCGCCAGGCGGCTAAACAACCAGCTGGAGAGCGCGGTAATGACCATATAAATCAGGGAAACCAGGAAATAGAAGAGGAACGGTTTTTGCGTGGCGCGCCCGGCCTGCTCGGCCAGCCATACCATGTCCTCCAGGCCCAGGATCGACACCAGCGCCGACGCTTTCATCAGCCCCAGCCAGTTATTATTGATCCCGGGAATCGCGAAGCTCAGCATCTGCGGCAGCATCACCCGGCGAAATACCGTCCATGGGCGCATTCCGTAGGCCTGCGCGGCTTCGGTTTGCCCGCGATCGACGGTCAGAAATGCGCCGCGAAAGGTCTCGGTGTAATAGGCGCCGAACACAAAGCCAATCGCCAGCACGCCGGAAAAAAAGGTATTGAAGCGCACCGGCCCCAGCCCCACCGCTGCCAGCAGCAGGTTAACCAGCATCTCGCCGCCGAAAAACAGCAGTAGCATAATCACCAGCTCGGGAATACCGCGTACCAGGGTAGTGTAGGCGGTGGAAAACAGGCGCAGCCACGGCGGGCCAAAGAGTTTAACCAGCGAGTTGATCAGGCCCAGCAGCAGCGCGACCAGCAATGAGCAGAGCATCACGCACAGCGAAAGCGCCGCGCCGCGTAACAGTAAGGGTAAATAGTCTGCGACCATGTTCAGCCTTCCACGGGTGCCGTAAAGGGGCGCAAGCCAGCGCCTGCGCCCTCGCCTTCACGGCTTATTTGCCATAAATATCAAAGCTAAAGTATTTTTTCTGGATAGCGTCGTAGGTGCCATCGGCGCGAATAGCCTTGATAGCGCCGTTCAGGGCATCCCGCAGCGCCGGATTATCTTTATTCACCGCAATCCCCACATCGGAAGAGATGCCGCCGTCCTGAATGACCGGACCGGCAAAAGCGAATTTCTGCCCGCGCGGGGTATCAATAAAGCCGGTCGCCGCCTGGATATTATCCTGCAAAGCGGCGTCAATACGTCCGGAGAGCAGGTCAAGGTAGACGTTATCCTGATTCGCGTAGCTGACGATCTTCACGCCGTGGTTGGCCCAGTTAGCCTTCGCAAACGCTTCATGGGTGGAACCGGTCTGGACGCCGACGGTCTTGCCTTTCAGGCTGGCGACCTCAGGCAGCAGCGGGCTACCTTTGCGCGCCACCAGCTGCGCTGCGCTGCGGTAGTAGCGGTCGGTGAAGTCCACTTCCTTTTTACGCGCATCGGTCATATTGAGCGAAGCGATAATGGCATCGAACTTATGCGCATTGAGAGCGGCAATCATGCTTTCGAACGGCTGCTTAACGAAAACGCATTTGGCTTTTAGCTGGGTGCACAGCGCGTTGGCGATATCAATATCAAAACCGGTAATTTCACCGCTGGGGGCCAGTACGTCAAACGGCGGATAGCCGCCATCGACGCCAAAGCTAATTGTATCAAACTGCTGGGCGGCCAGCGGCGCGCTGAGCGCCATGCAGGCCAGTAGTGCGGCAAGGCGTAGTTTCATTTCGATCTCCCCGGTGTCGGCGCAAAAATTAAAAACGCAGTGAGAGGCAGGTCAGGCCGCCATCCATTTTCTTAAATTCGCTGGTGTCGAGCTGCACGACAGGCATTCCCAGCTTGCTGATTTCGCCCAGGGTACAGGGGTAGCCCTGCGGCGTAATTAAGGTATCGTTGATCCACAGCGTATTTCCGGCGTAGGCCTCTTCCTCCGGGATCACGATACGGTTGAAGCCGCTAAACGCCGGATGGTTAACGTAGCCTTCCGTCAGCAGCAGCGTATTGCGGCCCACATAGTTGACGATCGACTTCAGATGCAGACCGGCGCTCACGTCAATCGCCGTCACCGTGTAGCCGTGCGGCTCAACGGCGGCGGCAAATTCGCGGATCCCCTGCTCATCGGTACGCGCCGTCAGGCCGATAAAAAATCGTTTGCCCACCAGCAGCACGTCGCCGCCGTCCATATGTCCGCTTTCGCTCATCTGCACCAGTGGACGAAACCCCGCCAGCACCGGCGCAATAGTATCGACTTCGCCCTGACGGCTCGGCGCGCCTGGATGAGTAATCACCGCCAGTTCCGGCATGACCACCGCGGTATCTTCAACAAAGTGCGCATCGGGATATTCCGCCGCGGCAGGAAGCACGGTGACCTTCAGACCGAGCTGCAGAAGGGTCTCTACATAGGCGAGAAACTGGCGCGTGGTGGCGGCGATATCCGGCGCGCCCAGTTGGGCGGTAGTTTGTCCTGCGCCGCAGGTGGCGGCCGGTAGACGGGCGATAGCTTGGGTAAAATGCATAAAGAACCCTCTGATAGTGGTCGCATTGCTTAAAGCAAAATCTTGAGTGAATTTGATTATTAAACAGATGCGCCTGCCAATCAGGCTGAATCACGCCCCGGGGCCGCTTATTCACGCTGTATATCAACCTGGCTGCGACGCATTCCGCTGTGACCCTTAAGAAACAGCGAATGACCGGCGATAATTCACCGGGTTCCTCGCCCGGCTAAGCAAAATCGTTAAGCGAATTTTTCGCCTAACTATTCATCGTAACCGGCTCAAGGAAAAGCGTTTTTTCCAGACGTTTCTGGACAGTCTTTTCATAATTCCTCCATTTTTAAGCGGCGTTCGCTGACTAAACTAGTATCATTCCGTGAAACGTTTCAGGATGAGATAGCAAATTAATGAAAGGTAGCAATAAAAGCCGTTGGGCAGCCGTGCTGGTGGTAGCGATCGTCGCGGGCGCCGCGTACTGGTTCTGGCAGGGTCGCGAAGCGGCAAATAGCGGCGCGCCGACGGCGACAGGCGCGCGTCAGCAGGGCCCCGGAGGCGGACGGCCCGGTCGTTTTGGCGCCACCCTCGCGCCGGTACAGGCGGCAACCGCAACCAGCGAAGCGGTGCCGCGCTACCTTTCCGGCCTCGGCACCGTGACGGCGGCGAATACCGTCACCGTGCGCAGCCGCGTCGACGGCCAGCTTCTGGCGATCCACTTTACCGAAGGCCAGCAGGTCAAAGCGGGCGATCTGCTCGCGGAAATCGATCCCAGCCAGTTTAAAGTCGCCCTCGCCCAGGCCGAGGGGCAACTGGCCAAAGATCGGGCGACCCTCGCCAACGCCCGCCGCGATCTGGCGCGCTACCAGCAATTGGTGAAAACCAATCTGGTGTCGCGCCAGGAGCTGGATACCCAGCAGTCGCTGGTCAGCGAAACCCAGGGCACGATTAAGGCGGACGAAGCCGCTGTCGCCAGCGCCCAGCTCCAGCTGAACTGGAGCCGCATCACCGCGCCGATTGACGGCCGGGTCGGCTTAAAACAGGTGGATATCGGCAACCAGATCTCCAGCGGCGACACCACCGGCATTGTGGTGCTGACGCAAACCCACCCTATTGATGTGGTCTTTACGCTGCCGGAAAACCAAATCGCCACCGTCATACAGGCGCAAAAGGCGGGGAAAAAGCTGGCGGTCGAAGCCTGGGACCGCACCAATAAACAGAAAATCAGCGAAGGCTCGCTGCTGAGCCTCGATAACCAGATTGACGCCACCACCGGCACCATCAAGCTGAAAGCGCGCTTTACAAACCTTGATGACGCCCTGTTCCCCAATCAATTCGTCAACGCCCGTATGCTGGTCGATACCGAGCAAAACGCGGTAGTGATCCCAACCGCCGCGCTGCAAATGGGTAACGAAGGTCATTTCGTCTGGGTACTGAACGACGAGAACAAGGTCAGCAAGCACACCGTCACGCCGGGTATTCAGGACAGTCTGAAAGTGGTGATTAACGCCGGTCTTTCCGCCGGCGATCGCGTCGTAACCGACGGTATCGACCGTCTAACCGAAGGCGCGAAGGTTGAGGTGGTGGAAGCCCACGATGCGGCAACCGCCGCCGAGCCGGAAAAAGCCACCAGCCGCGAATACGGTAAAAAAGGAGCGCGCTCCTGATGCAAGTGTTACCGCCGAGCAGTACGGGCGGCCCTTCCCGTCTGTTTATCATGCGCCCGGTCGCCACGACGCTGTTAATGGTGGCCATCATGCTGGCCGGGATTATCGGCTATCGATTCTTACCGGTTTCGGCGCTGCCGGAAGTGGACTACCCGACGATTCAGGTGGTAACCCTCTATCCCGGCGCCAGCCCGGACGTGATGACCTCATCCGTGACGGCCCCGCTGGAGCGCCAGTTTGGCCAGATGTCCGGCCTCAAGCAGATGTCCTCCCAGAGCTCCGGCGGCGCGTCGGTGGTCACGCTCCAGTTCCAGCTCACGCTGCCGCTGGACGTCGCGGAACAGGAAGTACAGGCGGCCATCAACGCTGCCACCAACCTGCTGCCTTCTGACCTGCCTAACCCGCCGGTCTACAGCAAAGTTAACCCCGCCGATCCGCCGATTATGACCCTCGCGGTCACCTCTTCCGCCGTGCCGATGACCCAGGTCGAGGATATGGTCGAGACCCGCGTGGCGCAGAAGATCTCCCAGGTTTCCGGCGTCGGGCTGGTCACCCTCGCGGGCGGCCAGCGCCCGGCGGTACGCGTCAAGCTCAACGCCCAGGCCATCGCCGCGCTCGGGCTGACCAGCGAAACGGTGCGCACCGCGATAACCAGCGCCAACGTCAACTCGGCGAAAGGGAGCCTTGACGGCCCGGCGCGGGCGGTGACCCTCTCCGCCAACGATCAGATGCAGTCGGCAGAAGATTATCGCCGCCTGATTATCGCCTGGCAGAACGGCGCGCCGATTCGCCTCGGCGACGTCGCCACCGTGGAACAGGGCGCGGAAAACTGCTGGCTCGGGGCATGGGCGAACAATCAGCGGGCGATCGTCATGAACGTCCAGCGCCAGCCGGGGGCCAATATTATCTCTACCGCCGACAGCATCCGCCAGATGCTGCCGCAGCTGACCGAAAGCCTGCCGAAATCAGTCAAAGTACAGGTGCTTTCCGACCGCACTACCAACATCCGGGCGTCGGTTAGCGACACTCAGTTCGAGCTGATGCTGGCTATCGCCCTGGTGGTGATGATTATTTACGTCTTTCTGCGCAACGTCCCGGCGACGATTATTCCCGGCATCGCCGTGCCGCTATCGCTTGTCGGCACCTTTGCGGTAATGGTGTTTCTCGATTTCTCGATTAACAACCTGACGCTGATGGCCCTGACCATCGCCACCGGCTTTGTGGTCGATGACGCCATCGTGGTGATCGAAAACATCTCGCGCTATATCGAGAAAGGCGAAAAGCCGCTGGCCGCCGCCCTGAAAGGGGCCGGAGAGATTGGCTTTACCATTATCTCGTTGACCTTCTCGCTGATTGCGGTGCTGATCCCGCTGCTGTTTATGGGCGATATCGTGGGCCGCCTGTTCCGCGAGTTTGCCATTACCCTGGCGGTGGCGATCCTGATCTCCGCGGTGGTGTCGCTGACCCTGACACCGATGATGTGCGCTCGCATGCTGAGCCACGAGTCGCTGCGCAAGCAGAACCGCTTCTCGCGCGCCAGCGAGCGTTTCTTTGAGCGGGTGATCGCCGTCTATGGCCGCTGGCTGAGCCGGGTATTGAATCATCCCTGGCTGACACTGAGCGTGGCCCTCGGTACCCTGGTGCTGTCGATTATGCTGTGGGTGTTTATTCCGAAGGGCTTTTTCCCGATTCAGGACAACGGCATCATTCAGGGTACGCTGCAGGCGCCGCAGTCGGCGTCGTTCGCCAACATGGCCGAGCGCCAGCAGCAGGTGTCGGCGGCGATACTCAAAGATCCGGCGGTGGAAAGCCTGACCTCCTACGTCGGGGTTGACGGCACCAACCCAGCGCTCAACAGCGCCCGCCTGCAAATCAACCTTAAGCCGCTGGACGAGCGCGACGATCGCGTGCAGACGGTGATCGGCCGCCTGCAGAACGCGGTGAGCGGAATTCCCGGCATTGAGCTTTACCTTCAGCCCACGCAGGATCTGACCATTGACACCACCGTCAGCCGCACTCAGTACCAGTTTACCCTGCAGGCGAACTCGCTGGATGCGCTCAGCAACTGGGTGCCACAGCTGCTGACCCGGCTGCAGGCGCTGCCGCAGCTCTCCGACGTCAGCAGCGACTGGCAGGACAAGGGCCTGGCGGCGTATATCAACGTTGACCGCGATAGCGCCAGCCGCCTCGGCATCAGCATGGCGGACGTCGATAATGCGCTGTATAACGCCTTCGGCCAGCGTTTAATCTCCACCATCTATACCCAGGCGAATCAGTACCGCGTGGTGCTGGAGCATGATACCCAGGCCACGCCGGGGCTGGCGGCGCTGGATAATATTCGCCTGACCAGCAGCGACGGCGGGATTGTGCCGCTGAAATCCATCGCCAGCGTCGAGGAGCGTTTTGCCCCGCTATCCATAAACCATCTCGATCAGTTCCCGGTCACCACCATCTCGTTTAACGTGCCGGATAACTATTCGCTGGGCGATGCGGTCGATGCCATCCTTGGCGCCGAACAGGCGCTGGAATTCCCGAGCGATATCCGCACTCAGTTCCAGGGCAGCTCTCTGGCTTTCCAGTCGGCGCTGGGCAGCACCGTCTGGCTGGTGGTCGCTGCGGTAGTGGCGATGTATATCGTCCTCGGGGTACTGTATGAAAGCTTTATTCACCCGATAACGATTCTCTCCACCCTGCCGACGGCGGGCGTGGGCGCGCTGCTGGCGCTGTGGCTGGCGGGGAGCGAACTGGACGTTATCGCGATTATCGGCATCATACTGCTGATCGGCATCGTCAAGAAAAACGCCATCATGATGATCGACTTCGCGCTGGCCGCCGAACGCGAACAGGGCATGCCGCCGCGCGAGGCTATCTACCAGGCCTGTCTGCTGCGCTTTCGTCCCATCCTGATGACCACCCTCGCCGCCCTGCTCGGCGCGCTGCCGCTGATGCTCAGCACCGGCGTCGGCGCGGAGCTGCGCCGTCCGCTGGGGATTGGCATGGTCGGCGGTCTGATGCTCAGCCAGGTGCTGACCCTGTTCACTACCCCGGTGATCTATCTGCTGTTCGACCGACTGTCGCTGTATATGAAGAGCCGATTCCCGCGGCGTGAAGAGGAGGCGTAGGTGAAGTTTTTCGCGCTCTTCATTTACCGTCCGGTGGCGACGATTCTGATTTCGCTCGCCATTACTCTCTGCGGCATCCTCGGTTTTCGCCTGCTGCCGGTAGCGCCGCTGCCGCAGGTGGACTTCCCGGTTATCATGGTCAGCGCCTCGCTGCCCGGCGCGTCGCCGGAGACTATGGCCTCTTCGGTGGCGACGCCGCTGGAGCGCTCTTTGGGGCGGATTGCCGGGGTCAATGAGATGACCTCCTCCAGCTCGCTCGGCAGTACGCGCATCATTCTTGAGTTCAACTTTGACCGCGATATCAACGGCGCTGCCCGCGACGTGCAGGCGGCGATTAACGCTGCGCAAAGCCTGCTGCCGAGCGGTATGCCGAGCCGTCCGACCTATCGCAAAGCCAACCCGTCAGACGCGCCGATCATGATCCTCACCCTCACCTCGGATACCTGGTCCCAGGGTGAGCTGTACGACTTCGCCTCAACCCAACTGGCGCAGACCATTGCCCAGATTGACGGCGTCGGCGACGTCGACGTCGGCGGCAGTTCGCTGCCTGCGGTGCGCGTCGACCTCAACCCACAGGCGCTGTTTAACCAGGGCGTGTCGCTCGACGCGGTGCGCACCGCCATCAGCAACGCCAACGTGCGTAAACCGCAGGGGGCGCTGGAAGATGCCACCCACCGCTGGCAGGTGGCGACCAACGACGAGCTGAAAACCGCGGCCGAATACCAGCCGCTGATCGTGCACTACAACAACGGCGCGGCGGTGCGCCTCGGCGACGTCGCCAACGTCACCGATTCGGTGCAGGACGTGCGCAACGCCGGGATGACTAACGCCAAACCGGCGATTTTGCTGATGATCCGTAAGCTGCCGGAGGCCAATATCATTGAGACGGTGGACAGCATTCGCGCCCGTCTGCCGGAGCTACAGCGCACCATCCCGGCCTCTGTCGATCTGCAAATCGCCCAGGACCGTTCGCCGACCATCCGCGCCTCGCTGGAGGAAGTTGAGCAAACGCTGGTGATCTCGGTGGCGCTGGTGATCCTCGTGGTCTTCCTCTTCCTCCGCTCGGGGCGCGCGACGCTGATCCCGGCGGTGGCGGTTCCGGTTTCGCTGATCGGCACCTTCGCCGCCATGTACCTGTGCGGCTTCAGCCTTAACAACCTGTCGCTGATGGCGCTGACCATCGCTACCGGCTTCGTGGTTGATGACGCCATCGTGGTGCTGGAAAACATTTCCCGCCATCTCGAAGCGGGCATGAAGCCGCTGCAGGCGGCGCTGCAGGGGAGCCGGGAAGTCGGATTTACCGTTCTGTCGATGAGCCTGTCGCTGGTGGCGGTATTCCTGCCGCTGCTGCTGATGGGCGGCCTGCCGGGAAGGCTGCTGCGCGAATTCGCCGTTACTCTGTCGGTGGCGATCGGCATCTCGCTGGCGGTCTCCCTGACCCTGACGCCGATGATGTGCGGCTGGCTGCTGAAAAGCGGCAAGCCGCACGAGCCGACGCGCAAGCGCGGTGTTGGCCGCCTGCTGGTGGCGATTCAGGGCGGATACGGTAAGTCGCTGAAGTGGGTACTGAAGCATAGCCGCTTAACCGGCCTGGTGCTGCTTGGCACCATCGCGCTGAGCGTCTGGCTCTATATTTCGATTCCTAAAACCTTCTTCCCGGAGCAGGACACCGGGGTGCTGATGGGCGGGATCCAGGCCGATCAGAGCATCTCGTTCCAGGCGATGCGCGGCAAGCTGGAGGACTTTATGAAGATCATTCGTGAAGATCCGGCGGTGGACAACGTCACCGGTTTTACCGGCGGCTCGCGGGTCAACAGCGGGATGATGTTTATCACCCTGAAGTCGCGCGATGAGCGCCATGAAACGGCGCAGCAGATTATCGATCGGCTGCGGAAGAAGCTGGCCAAAGAGCCGGGGGCCAACCTGTTCCTGATGGCGGTACAGGATATCCGCGTCGGCGGCCGTCAGGCCAACGCCAGCTACCAGTACACGCTGCTGTCGGACGACCTTGCGGCGCTGCGGGAGTGGGAACCCAAAATCCGCAAAACGCTGGCGGCGCTGCCGGAGCTGGCGGATGTCAACTCCGACAGCCAGAATAACGGCGCCGAGATGGACCTGATCTACGACCGCGATACCATGTCGCGACTCGGCATCAGCGTGCAGGACGCCAATAATCTGCTAAATAACGCCTTCGGTCAGCGGCAGATCTCAACCATCTACCAGCCGCTGAACCAGTATAAAGTGGTGATGCAGGTCGACCCGGTCTACACCCAGGACGTCAGCGCCCTCGATAAAATGTTTGTGATCAACAGCGAAGACAAGCCGATCCCGCTATCCTATTTCGCCAAATGGCAGCCGGCCAACGCCCCGCTGTCGGTGAACCATCAGGGGCTGTCGGCGGCATCGACCGTGTCGTTTAACCTGCCTACCGGCAAATCGCTGTCAGAAGCCAGCGACGCCATTAACCGGGCGATGACCCAGCTTGGCGTACCGTCCAGCGTCCGCGGGTCGTTCGCCGGGACCGCGCAGGTGTTCCAGGAGACCATGAACTCGCAGGTGATCCTGATTCTGGCGGCTATCGCCACGGTCTATATCGTGCTGGGGATCCTCTATGAGAGCTACGTTCATCCGCTAACCATTCTGTCGACTATCCCCTCTGCGGGCGTCGGCGCGCTGCTGGCGCTGGAGCTTTTCGATGCCCCGTTCAGCCTAATCGCGCTTATCGGGATTATGCTATTAATTGGCATTGTGAAGAAAAACGCCATCATGATGGTCGACTTTGCCCTGGAAGCGCAGCGCAACGGCAACCTGCCGCCGGAAGAGGCAATCTTCCAGGCCTGCCTGCTGCGCTTCCGGCCGATAATGATGACCACCCTGGCGGCGCTGTTCGGCGCGCTGCCGCTGGTTATCTCTGGCGGCGATGGCGCCGAGCTGCGCCAGCCCTTGGGGATCACCATTGTCGGCGGTCTGGTGATGAGTCAGCTGTTGACCCTGTATACCACGCCGGTGGTCTATCTGTTCTTCGACCGTCTGCGGCTGCGTTTTTCGCGAAAAGTCCATCAACCGGTAAGCGAATAACATGACAGATCTTCCTTCCAGCGTACGCTGGCAGCTGTGGATAGTGGCCTTTGGCTTTTTTATGCAGGCGCTGGATACCACCATCGTTAACACCGCCCTCCCCTCAATGGCGCAAAGTCTTGGGGAGAGCCCGCTGCATATGCATATGGTTATCGTCTCCTACGTGCTGACGGTGGCGGTGATGCTGCCCGCCAGCGGCTGGCTGGCGGATCGTGTCGGAGTAAGAAATATCTTTTTTAGCGCCATCGTGCTGTTCACCGCCGGCTCCCTGTTCTGCGCGCAGGCCGCCACGCTCGATCAGCTGATTCTGGCCCGGGTGCTGCAGGGCGTCGGCGGCGCAATGATGGTTCCCGTAGGCCGCCTGACGGTAATGAAAATTGTCCCGCGCAGCCAATATATGGCGGCGATGACCTTCGTCACCCTGCCCGGCCAGGTGGGGCCGCTGCTCGGCCCGGCGCTCGGCGGGATGCTGGTGGAGTACGCCTCCTGGCACTGGATCTTTCTGATCAATATTCCGGTTGGCATCATCGGTGCCATCGCCACGCTGTGGCTGATGCCCAACTACACTCTGCAAACCCGGCGCTTTGATATCCTCGGCTTTATTTTGCTGGCCGCCGGCATGGCGACGCTCACCCTGGCGCTCGACGGCAAAAAGGGGCTCGGAATCTCCCCCCTGTGGCTGACGGCGCTGGTGGCCATCGGCGCGGCGTCAATTCTGTGCTATCTGTGGCACGCGCGCGGCAACCGCAACGCGCTGTTCAGCCTGAAGCTGTTCAACAACCGCACCTTTTCTCTCGGCCTTGGCGGCAGCTTCGCCGGGCGCATCGGCAGCGGCATGCTGCCGTTCATGACCCCGGTGTTTTTACAGATTGGCCTCGGCTTTTCGCCGTTCCACGCCGGGCTGATGATGATCCCGATGGTGCTTGGCAGCATGGGAATGAAGCGCATTGTGGTTCAGGTGGTCAACCGCTTCGGCTATCGTCGGGTGCTGGTGACTTCAACGATCGGCCTCGCGCTGGTCAGCCTGCTATTTATGGCCGTCGCGCTCGCGGGCTGGTACTGGCTGCTGCCGGTGGTCCTGTTTCTGCAGGGAATGATTAACTCCAGCCGCTTCTCCTCAATGAATACCCTGACCCTGAAGGACCTGCCTGACGATCTGGCCAGCAGCGGCAACAGCATGCTATCGATGGTCATGCAGCTGTCGATGAGTATCGGCGTCACTATCGCCGGGATGCTACTCGGTCTCTACGGCCAGCAGCATATCGGCGTCGATGCGGCGACCGCTCATCAGGTGTTTCTTTATACCTACTTAAGCATGGCGGTGGTTATTGCGCTGCCGGCACTCATTTTTTCCCGCGTACCGGACGACACCACGATGAATACCGTGATTCGTCGCCGTAAAAGGAGTGAGTCTTGAAGTTCTGGCGTCCCGGCATTACCGGCAAGCTGTTTATCGCGATTCTTGCCACCTGCATCGTGCTGCTAATCAGCATGCACTGGGCGGTGCGTATCAGTTTTGAACGCGGCTTTATCGACTATATCAAGCGCGGCAACGAACAGCGCCTGACCATGCTCGGCGATGCCCTGAGCGAACAGTATGCCCAGCACGGCAGCTGGAAGTTCCTGCGCAACAACGACCGCTTTATTTTCCAGCTGCTGAAAACCTTTGAGCGCGACAATGACGATCGCTCGCCGCCGGGTCGCGGTATGGGTCCGATGGACGAACCGCGTCCGGGCCCCGGCCCCGGAGAGATGCCGCCGGATGCCGCGCCGGACCGCCCCCTTGAGGGCCCGCGCGGCGATCGTGGCGATCGCGGTCCCGGTCCTGATATGCCTCCGCACGGCTGGCGCACGATGTTCTGGGTGGTCGATCAGAAAGGGCGCGTACTGGTGGGCCCGCGCGAGCGCGTCCCGACAGACGGTACCCGGCGCAGCATTATGGTTAACGGCGTCGAGGTTGGCGCGGTCATTGCCTCGCCGGTTGAGCGCCTGACGCGCAACACCGATATCAACTTCGACCGTCAGCAGAAACGCACCAGCTGGCTGATTGTCGCCCTCGCTACGCTGCTGGCGGCGCTGGCCACCTTCCCGCTGGCGCGCGGTCTGCTCGCCCCGGTTAAACGGCTGGTTGAGGGGACTCATCGTCTGGCGGCCGGCGATTTCTCCACCCGGGTCACCGCCACCAGCAGCGATGAACTGGGGCGCCTGGCGAAAGATTTTAACCAGCTAGCCAGTACCCTTGAACGCAATCAGCAAATGCGCCGCGACCTGATGGCCGATATTTCTCATGAACTTCGCACGCCGCTGGCGGTGCTGCGCGGCGAGCTGGAGGCGATTCAGGATGGCATCAGGAAATTTACCCCGGATTCCATCGCCTCCCTACAGGCGGAGGTCGCCACCCTCACCAAACTGGTCGAGGATTTGCACCAGCTTTCCATGTCCGATGAAGGCGCCCTCACCTACCAGAAAAGCTCGGTGGATATTATTAATCTGCTGGAGGTCGCCGCCGGCGCGTTTCGCGAGCGCTTCGCCAGCCGTGGACTGTCGATTGGCGTTTCGCTGCCGGAAAGCGCGACGATTTTCGGCGACCGGGATCGCCTGATGCAGCTGTTCAACAACCTGCTGGAAAACAGCCTGCGCTATACCGATAGCGGCGGCGGCCTGCAGATTAGCGCCCGCCAGAGCGGCCAGATGCTGATTCTCGACTTTGCCGATAGCGCGCCCGGCGTCACCGACGAACAGCTGGAGCGGCTGGTTGAGCGCTTTTATCGTACCGAAGGGTCGCGTAATCGTGCCAGCGGCGGCTCTGGTCTGGGGCTGGCGATTTGCCTTAACATCGTGGCTGCCCACGGCGGCACTTTACGTGCCGGCCATTCGCCTTTGGGCGGGGTTAGCATTAAAGTAGAGTTACCTCTGGAACGTAATTTATCGAGAGACGTATGACTGAATTACCTGTTGATGAAAACACGCCGCGCATTCTTATCGTGGAAGATGAGCCCAAACTGGGCCAATTGCTGATCGATTATCTTCAGGCGGCGGGTTATGCGCCGACGCTGATCAATCACGGCGATCGGGTTCTACCGTACGTTCGCCAGACGCCGCCGCATCTGATCCTGCTGGATCTGATGCTGCCCGGTACCGACGGACTCACTCTGTGCCGGGAAATCCGCCGTTTCTCTGAGGTTCCGGTGGTGATGGTAACCGCCAAAATCGAGGAGATCGACCGCCTGCTGGGGTTAGAAATCGGCGCCGATGACTATATCTGTAAGCCCTATAGCCCGCGTGAAGTGGTGGCCCGCGTGAAGACCATTCTTCGCCGCTGCAAGCCGCAGCGCGATCTGCAGGCGCTGGATGCCGAAAGCCCGCTGATTGTCGACGAGGGCCGCTTCCAGGCTTCCTGGCGCAACAAGCTGCTGGACCTCACGCCCGCCGAGTTCCGGCTGCTGAAGACCCTCTCTCAGGAGCCGGGTAAAGTCTTCTCCCGTGAACAGCTGCTCAATCATCTGTACGACGATTACCGCGTGGTCACCGATCGCACTATTGACAGCCATATCAAAAACCTGCGCCGCAAGCTGGAATCGCTGGACGCCGAGCAGTCGTTTATCCGCGCCGTTTACGGCGTTGGATATCGCTGGGAAGCCGACGCCTGCCGCCTGGCGTAACCGCCCAGCCCCGGCTCAGCGCCGGGGCTGGCATTTTCTGTTATCCGCTCCCCCAAATAAGCCCCTCTGCGGCGCTTCTGGAAAAAAACTGCGCCCTTCGGGTCATAATCTGAGAATACCGGCAAAAATAAGAAATACGTCACCGGCATGATATATTGCAGGCGGATATTCTCTATATATTCAACTGCGCAAGGAATGCCATGAGTAATATTCATAGAAAATATAGTCCACGAAATATAATTAACGCCCCTGATGTAAAATCGGCCATTATTTCTCGCAGCGAACAGCGTGACGACGGTAGTAGTATTCAACGCTGGCTAAGCAACCATTTTTTTCGCTGGGCTATCGGTAATTTTCCCCACGTTTACCCCGTACGCTCCGCCGCCGATTATGCGGTTTACTTTGGCGCGGAGAAGGCGATCCCCGCGTGGTTGATATCCGGGCTGGGCGGCGGCGGCGCCTTTTACTATCTTAATCCACAGCATCCGCAGCTGCTGGCGACGGAAAGGGAGTTACTGGAGTTCCTGTTGCGGCTGGAAGGCACGCGGCTGGAAAGCAAACTTCAGCGCATTAACTGTTTCACCGTCCTGGACATGCGCGAGGCCGAGCACCAGAAAATGCAGCGCCTGCGCGAACGAGGCTGGTACCCCTCCAGCGACGACGCCATTAAGCCGCTGATGAAGGTCACTGCTGGGCAGTGGGTCGCCTTCGATGCCGCCAGCCCGGCCTTGCGTAGTGAAATGGCCTATGAATCCTGGCATATGCAGCACTGCGTCGGCCAGTTCGAGGATAAAGGGTCACTCTCCGGCGGCTACGGCGAGTACTACGCCCGGCAAATTGAACAAGGCGCATTTCGCCTTCTGAGCCTGCGCGACGAAAATAATATTCCCCACGTCACCCTGAGCCTGAGGATAAATAATGACAGCATGAGTATCGATCAAATTAAAGGTAAGCAGAACCAGCATCCTGTTAAAAAATATGCCGCCGACGTTTTGGCTTTATTACATTATCTGCAACCACGTCCCGAGCGCCACGCCGATTGTGAAGGTATGGGGATCGTCTATGAAGCGACGCCGCAATTTGCTGGCTGGAAATTTATCACCGATGTGGTTGATTTTGATTTTTTACTCAACGTTCTGCATAACAATTTTCATTTAATGACGCACTTCCCTCACCCACCGGTGGCGCTACAGTGGCTGCTTCTGCACAGCGCTCCGGAGGCATTGCGCTATCTTCGGACGATCGATCCCAACGTGGCGACCGCGGCGGAAATGCTATTCCCACAGCATGAATGGCACCCTACGCTTGCCGGGAAAAACACCTGCAGCCAGCCTTTTGAAATTGAGAGCCTGACGCTACAAACCACGCGCTACCGACCCCACACCGGAGAGAGTCCTTGATGCTGCTGATAGCCTTGTTTACCACCGCTTATTACCTGCGCTTACGCGCCAAAAAAAAGAATAAACAGCTGGTTGCCGCCCGCATCGCCGAGGAAAAAGAAAAGGACCGTCTTAACGATCTGCGCCGCGATAGCCGAAGACGCCAGTGGGCGCTGGCGTTAGCCGATCTCCTCTCGCACCGCAATGGCCTGCCGACAAAAGGCGTACAGCTGGCGTTGAAACTTGATGATGACCAGCGCCGCCACCTGACGCAGCAGGTAAAAAAAGAACTGGGCTTGCATCAGCACCTCGACGGCGCGGCGTTACGCCAGCAGATCGCCGAGATCCTGCGCTGCTGGCCGGCGGGCATGGGCAACTCGCCGCGCACGTTTTACCACCACCTGGCGGCCCAGGGCCGGGTTCGCGACGCGCTGGCGTTCGACTGCATGCGCACCGCCTTTCTGACGCGCTGTATCGCCGGGCTCGGCTGGTGCGACGAAAATCAGGCCTGGCTGGTTCTCCTGTTAAACGCCCAGCGGGCGCAGGATTGTTTTGCTTCGTGGGAAGATTACGCCACCGCCTACGTCCGCGCCCGCCGGGTACGGCTGGCGTTAATGGATACGCCAACGGCGGTTGCCGGACGCGATGTGCAGGAGGTAGCCTGTTATCTGAAAGCCTCCTTCAGCCGCTGGAAAACGCTGCCGTGGAATGACTTCAAAATTTTCGACCCGGTTTAAAAGGAGTGTTTATGGAAAAGGATGACCCACTGCTCACCGCCATGTTTGAGATGTGCAACCGTAAAAATCCCCTCAATGACGGACAGCGCGAGTGGTCTATCGCGGATCTTCCCGGCCTGTTGCGCGAAGGATGTTATGACGAGCTCGAGGCGCGCTATAGCCGGGCGCTGGCGGAAAGCCTGACCAGCCGCGAGGCGGAAAAACGTTACTTCCTCGCCTGGACGCAGATGTGCAACCATTTTTACGATATGGATGCGCTGGTCGAGGCCGGGCCTGCTGGGTTAGCGCTGATCAAAAACTGGCAGCGCGCCCGCCCGCGCTCCAGCTATGCCTGGCTTGCTGAGGCCCAGTACTGGAACCACCGCGCGTGGCTCTATCGCAGCTACGGCTGGGCGCAGGATACCACCCGCGCCATGTGGATCTGCGCCAGCGCCTGCAATGAGCGGATGGTCATTGCCGCTCTCTACGCCATCGACCTCGAACCACGCCAGTGGATGGCGGCGTCCCTGACCAGCACTAACTCTAAGGTCTTCGGCCAGCCCGACTGGCTGGCTGAGTTCCTTGCCGGCGCTGAGGTTGCGGGACGACCGCTGATGCAGGAACTGGCTGAGTATCACCGCCGCTCACCGCAGGAAGTGGAGGCGCTGATGGCCTATTCCGGCCTGTCGTTTGCCGACGCGGTATGCCCGAATCTTCCGCGTCCGCAGGTACTGCCTGCGTGCGATGGCGACGCCGGGCAACGCTACTGGCTCGCCGTTTGTCTGGCGATTTTCCCGACGGCATTTTACGCGCTGGATGAGTATATTCCGTTTCGTATGCCGCGCTGGGGAGGATCGCATCAGGAGATCCGCGAATTTCTGGCATCAACGGTATGCGATCATCTTACCGCCGCCGAGCGGGAGCATCTGGAACTTTTAATCTGGTGGGATGACCATCGCGATCTGCGTATCAATGAAGTGGATTCACCGACCGAGCGGGAGCATATTATCGCCAAAGCCGAAGAGATTGCCCGGCGGGCGCACATGGCGCAGTCTCGCCACTATGCGCTGGAGTGGCTGCTGCTCTGCTATAGCGATTTAGACGATAAAGACGCGCTCTGGCTCACCCTGCAGCGTTCGGTCATGGAAAAAGTGAAGCTCAACAATTACTACACCGCGTGGGCGTTAAAGTTTGCGCTGCGCGATTTCCCGGACAGCGAGTGGATTTACAATTTCATCTGCCAGAATGCGCAACAAACCGAATACGGCGTGCCGAAAATCTATCGCGGCTACTTCCAGTACGCGGGGTTATTTGGCTTTGAAAAAGATGAAGCGCAGGGTGCCGTCTGGCTCGATAGCGTCGCCGACATTGAATACGACCATAACTGGCGGGCGGCGATAAAAGATTTTCGCTGGCTCGGTTACCCCGAATATCTCCTGCCTCTGGCCCACCTTGGCGCCCGAAGAAACATCCCCAGCGCGCTTAATCAGCTCGGGGTGGAATCTCATGCCAGAGATAACGGAGGCTTGTTGCCGTACGATCCCGCCATCGCCTTCGGTTACTGCCAGCAAGCGGCCGAGATTTTACGCCAGCACGTCGCGCAGCGCGACGCAGATAATAAATATCGCTTGATCGCCAACGGCGGCGATGACGGCTATGAACAGGATCTGCAGGAGATCCATTTCCGCATGGCCAACTGCAGCGAACGTCTGATCAACCAGGCTCCGCCGGCGGAAAAGCGCGCCGCTTACGAAAAAAACCTTCTCGATAATCTCTATCTGGCCTCCCGCTATGGCGATAAGCGGGCCTGGGAACTCTTTCTGCTTAATATCGCCGGCGTAAAAGATTTAGCGCTGGCGCACTCACATTTGCAACAGGTGCGGGAAGCGGCAAATAAAGGTTCGCCGGAGGCCATGGTGGCGCTGTCGCAGCTGTACGGTAACAAACGGGATAAAGCGCTTTATAATATGAAACAGAGCGCGCGCTGGGCGCATTTTTTCATCACCTTGTACCCTGAACATGAATTATTCATGGATCTGGATGCTCTCCATTTCGATTCTTTCTGGAAACGCTGGCGCTTTGCCTGGTACACCTCACGCATCCCGGATTCCGAGCTGCCGGGGCAGGTCAACTCCATGGTGTAAGGTGGTTTACTCCCCTGCCCCACAGCGCTACAATGCCCGCCCTTAATGTGGGGGCACTCCCCAACTCGCCGCACCGGGTGCGGCGAATCTGACCTGTCATCAGAACGAGAAAATCATGTTTAAACCGGAACTCCTTTCCCCGGCGGGAACGCTGAAAAATATGCGTTACGCTTTCGCCTATGGCGCAGATGCCGTTTATGCGGGCCAACCCCGCTACTCCCTGCGCGTGCGTAACAACGAATTCAATCACGAAAATCTGCAGCTCGGCATTAACGAAGCCCACGCGTTGGGTAAAAAATTCTATGTGGTGGTTAACATTGCCCCGCATAACGCCAAGCTGAAAACGTTTATTCGCGATCTGAAGCCGGTGGTGGAAATGGGGCCGGATGCGCTGATCATGTCCGATCCGGGCTTAATTATGCTGGTGCGCGAACATTTTCCCGACATGGATATTCATCTGTCGGTGCAGGCCAACGCCGTGAACTGGGCGACGGTCAAGTTCTGGCAGCAAATGGGGCTGACCCGCGTCATTCTCTCCCGCGAGCTGTCGCTGGATGAAATCGCCGAAATTCGCAGCCAGGTGCCGGAGATGGAAATTGAAATCTTCGTTCACGGCGCGCTGTGCATGGCCTACTCTGGCCGCTGCCTGCTCTCGGGCTATATCAACAAACGCGATCCGAACCAGGGCACCTGCACCAACGCCTGCCGCTGGGAGTACAACGTGCAGGAAGGTAAAGAAGACGACGTCGGTAATATCGTGCATAAGCACGAACCGATCCCGGTGCAGAACGTCGAGCCGACGCTGGGCATCGGCGCGCCGACTGACCAGGTGTTTATGATTGAAGAGGCCAAACGTCCGGGCGAATACATGACCGCGTTTGAAGACGAACACGGCACCTATATCATGAACTCGAAAGATCTGCGCGCTATCGCTCACGTCGAGCGGCTGACCCAGATGGGCGTTCATTCGCTGAAAATCGAAGGCCGCACGAAATCACATTACTATTGTGCCCGTACCGCTCAGGTCTACCGCAAGGCCATTGACGACGCCGCCGCAGGCAAACCGTTCGATACTTCCCTGCTGGATACCCTGGAAAACCTCGCGCATCGCGGCTATACCGAAGGTTTTCTGCGTCGCCATACGCACGATGACTACCAGAACTATGAGCACGGCTACTCTGTTTCCGAACGCCAGCAGTTCGTCGGCGAATTTACCGGCGAGCGCAACGGCCAGCTGGCGGCGGTGGCGGTGAAAAATAAATTTTCCGTCGGCGATAGCCTTGAGCTGATGACCCCGCAGGGCAACGTCAACTTTACTCTCGAACATATGGAAAACGGCAAAGGCGAGCGAGTGTCGGTAGCGCCGGGCGACGGGCACACAGTATGGTTGCCTGTCCCGGAAGATATGGTGCTGCAATATGCTCTGCTGATGCGCAACTTTACTGGTCAGACAACCCGAAACCCGCACAGTAACTAGTTAATTTGGGTTATTTTTTCACGATGTAAAGATATTAGAAACGGATCACATACCGTTTCGTTCAAAGCAGATATCATCCATTTCGCTGAAAAACATAACCCATAAATGCTAGCTGTACCAGGAACCACCTCCTTAGCCTGCGTAATCTCCCTTACGCGGGCTTATTTTTTATCTCTCCCCCCGCCTTCGCTTTCTTCATGCGGTACACTTTATGCATTACTGAGCAATAAAGGTCCCCTGATAATGTCCACGTTTCCAGCCAGCTTACTGATTCTGAATGGCAAAGGCGCCAATGAACCGCAGCTACGCGAGGCGGTTAAACTGTTACGCGACGAAGGAATCGATATTCACGTCCGCGTCACCTGGGAAAAAGGCGATGCCGTTCGCTTTGTCGATGAAGCTCTGCAGCTGAATGTCGAAACGGTGATTGCCGGCGGCGGTGATGGCACCATCAATGAGGTGGCGACGGCGCTGGTCGAGCGCGACGGTAAAATGGCGCTGGGGATTTTGCCGCTGGGCACGGCGAACGACTTCGCCACCAGCGTCGGCATCCCGCAGGATCTGGCCAGCGCGCTGAAGCTGGCCATCGTTGGCCGCGAAGTAGCGATAGATATTGCGCGAGTTAACGATAAGACCGGTTTTATTAATATGGCCACCGGCGGTTTCGGCACCCGCATTACGACCGAAACCCCGGAGAAACTCAAGGCCGCGCTCGGCGGCGTCTCGTATTTGATCCACGGCCTGATGCGCATGGATACGCTCAAGCCGGACCGCTGCGAAATCCGCGGCGAGAACTTTCACTGGCATGGCGATGCGCTGGTCATCGGCATCGGCAACGGGCGTCAGGCCGGCGGCGGCCAGCAGCTGTGCCCGGAAGCATTAATCAACGACGGCCTGCTGCATCTGCGCATTTTCACCGGCGAAGAGCTGATCCCTGCGCTGTTCAGCACCCTGGCAAATCCGCAAACCTCGCCGAATATCATCGACGGCGTCTCATCGTGGTTTGAGATAACCGCCCCTCATGAGATGACGTTTAACCTCGACGGCGAACCGCTGACCGGTAAAACCTTCCGCATGGAGCTTTTACCGGCCGCGCTACGCTGCCGGCTTCCTCCCGACTGTCCGCTGCTACGTTGATCAGGTTTCGCAAAGCAAAGACGGCGCCCGGCTGGTATACAGCAGCCGGGTTCGTTGATTGAGCCGCTGAATATTAAGGTAAAACGGCACCTGCGGCTGCAGGAAAAACTTGGGCAGGATGTTGTTAATATGCTTCTCCTGCTCGGTTTCGCCGATGCTGGCAGAGACGGTTTCCGATCGCAGGAAGTAGTGCTGGCCGTCGCGGGTAAAGCTAAACCAGATGTTCTGGTTGATGGTAAACGATTCACCCTGCGGCGGCGTAATCTCTCCCCGGACAATCACCAGCCCACGGGTGCTATCAAATACGAAGCGTAATGAAATATCGCCCTGATAACCTGAGTTTAATAGCCGCATCTCACCGCTGCACTGGAAATGATTGCGCTGCCAGTATTGCCAGGATTTTATCGTCATACCGCTTAATACTCCGATAAATACGATAGCGATTAACCATTTAATTTCACGCTGGCGCATTGACTACCTCCTTAATGTAATATTTGGTGAGGCATTGATTATCACGCCATTGACTAAATGGCTGACGGCAGCGAATCACCGACACCCGCGCTTGCCCGGGATAAAGCGTCAAATAAATCCATGGATATTCTTCGCATTCAAATTTACTGCGCTTGATAAAATTGACATGACGAACATGGTCAACTACGTCATTATTGGCAAAGAAGTGACATTGTTGCGAAAATTTAGCAATTATGGGCGAATAACTTTGCAAATAAGATTCGAATTCTGTTTGCCACGCAACAAATCCACAAACCAGACAACTCAGCAGCGCCGCAAGCCCCCAAAAAAGAGAGCGTCGCGGCCTTAACCGCTTTTTTTCGGGCAACCTCGCAGCTGCGACCTCCTTATGAACAGGCTCGTCAACGGGCGCTTGTGGCTCCTCCGCCGTCGGTGCCTTCTCTACATCGCGCGGCTGAGATTCCGTAACCGTTAATGTTGCATCCAGCCTGACGCCTACCCTCGGCACCGTAATAATAATATCCTCGTCTACCCCCAGCTCCTTAAATGCCCGACGTAACAGGGAAATATTCTGGTAAAAACCGTTGCTGGTTACCTGGGCGCCATGCTTTATCCACACTTCCTCAAAAAAGGTTTCGCGGGCAACAGTATTGCCATCATGCTGAATAAGCAGTAATAAACAGCGGCTGGCCGGCATATTTAAGGAAACCGTTTTCGTCTCGTCAGCAATAAGTATTAGAGCGCTACGCTGAGGAAAAAAGGCAATTCTTCCATTAATCGTATATATTTTTTCCATCCTGTTCTCTGAGAATAGTAATCACGTGGATGAGCGGCAGGGGGTACCCTACTATAAATAGGGTAATCCGCCATGACGTTGATGACATCTTAAGATTATTCGCAGGCGAGTTTACTCTATTACTCAGCAGATCTGGAGGAGTAATACGCAGTTTTTCCTTGTTATTAGCAAGGTTTAAATGAATTTACAGAACGGAATATTTTGTACTTCGAATTGAAATTGGCTATTTATTTCAAAAAAAATAATAAATACAAGTTATAATTCGTAAAAGATGCATTCACACAACAGATACTTTCATTTTAGATCTAAATACCACATTTACATTAATAGACGATATTTATAACTATAACTACATATCGTTTCAAAGTTTTATCTATAAAATGGGCGCATTTCCCACGTGACAATGCGCCATAAACCTTAGTATGCCGCCACCTCGCGCGCCATTTCGCGCGTATATTGCCGACTGGCGTTGACCAGCATCTGCGTATAGGCCGTCCGCGCCTCGCCGCTGACCAGCGCATCGACCGTCAGGGTTTCAAGGATCTTCCCGTACTGCATCACCGCCACGGTCTGGCATAAATGGGCAATAACCCCGAGATCGTGGGTAACCATCAGGTAAGTGAGCTTAGCCTCCTGCTGCAATTCTGCCAGCAGATTGAGGATCTCCGCCTGCACCGACACATCCAGCGCCGACGTCGGCTCATCCAGCAGCAGTACCTGAGGCTCAAGAATCAGCGCTCTGGCTATCGCCACGCGCTGCCGCTGCCCGCCGGAGAGCTGATGCGGATAGCGCTCGCGAAAGGCACGGTTGAGGCCAACTTTGTCCAGCAGCGCATTGATCCGCCGGTCGCGGTCGTTGATACGATGGATCTGCAGCGGCTCTTCGAGGATATCGCCAATGGTGTGACGAGGATGCAGCGATCCGTAGGGGTCCTGAAATACCATTTGCACCTGACGGCAGCGCCTGCGGCTAATTTCATGCCCTAAGCGCTGACCATCGATGGCCAGCGCCCCCTGCCAGTGGGTAAACAGCCCCGCCAGGCACTTGAGCACCGTCGTTTTACCGGAGCCGGACTCGCCTACCAGACCGTAGATCTCGCCGGGCTTAACGTGGAAACTGACGTCATACAGCACCTGGTTACGCTTCTCCCCCTCGCCAAACGCGAGGTTGAGATGTTGAACTTCAATCATCATCCGCTCCTTATTCCGTTAACCAGCTGGCCTGACGCTGCAGCACCGGCAGTATCGGGCGACGATGCTGCATATCCGGCAGCGAGTTAATCAATCCCTGAGTATAGGGATGACGGGCGTTATCGAGATCTTTAGCAGCGATGGACTCCACTACCCGTCCGGCGTACATCACCAGTACGCGGTCGCAGAAGCTGCGCACCAGGTTGATATCGTGGCTGATAAAAATCAGCCCCAGCCCGCGCGACTGAACCAGGTCATCCAGCAGGCCCAGCACCTGCAGGCGCACCGACACATCCAGCGCGGAGGTGGGCTCATCAGCAATGATCAGTTCCGGGTCGGTAATCAGCATCATGGCGATCATGATGCGCTGCCCCTGTCCGCCGGATATTTCATGCGGATAAAGCTGATAAACGCGCTCCGGCTGGCGAATACGCACCACCTCCAGCATCTCCAGCGCCCTGGCTTTCGCCTCATCTTTGCGCCCGGGATGATGAGTAAGCCAGGCCTCGGCGATTTGCTTACCCACGCAGACCACCGGATTAAGCGAATATTTCGGGTCCTGCATAATCATAGAGATACGTTTGCCGCGTACGCCGCGCATTTGCGCTTCGCTAAGATGCTGCAGATCGAGGTCGGCAAACTGCATCCGGCTGGCGCTGACGCGGGCCTTTTTCGGATGCAGCTGTAGCAGCGCGCGCCCAACGGTGGACTTACCCGAACCGGACTCGCCGACAATCGCCAGCTTTTCGCGCCCCAGCTGGAAGGAGACGCCGCGCACGGCATGGGTCACCGCGCTGCCGTTAACAAAGTCGACGCACAGATCGCGCACGTCGAGCAGCGGAGCATTATTCACTGCGGGGATCGAGGATGTCACGTAGGCCATCTCCTAAGAAGTTGAACGCTAAGCTGTTGATCAGAATCGCCAGCCCCGGAATTGTTACGACCCACCAGCACTCCATCATATAAGTGCGCCCGCTGGAGATCATCGCTCCCCACTCCGGCTCCGGCGGCTGCGCGCCGAGCCCGAGAAAGCCGAGACCGGCCGCGGTCAGAATGATCCCGGCCATATTCATGGTGATACGGATAATGACCGAGGGCAGACACAGCGGCACGATATGGCGCCAGAGGACGCGGGACGATGAAGCGCCCTGCAGACGCACGGCGGAGATAAAATCGGCCTGGCGCAGAGAAAGCGTTTCGGCGCGCGCCAGACGGGCTATCGGCGGCCAGGCGGTAAGCGTGATGGCGATAACCACATGCTCCAGCCCCGGCCCTAAGGCGGCGACAAACGCCAGCGCCAGAACCAGACTCGGGAAGGAGATGAAAATATCGGTGACGCGCATCAGCACCATATCGACTTTACCGCCGAAATAGCCGGCGCTGACGCCCAGCAGCAGCCCGAGCGGACCGACGGTCACCGAGACCAGCAGCACGATATAGAGCGTGATGCGCGAGCCGTACACCAGGCGACTAAAGATATCCCGGCCAAACTCATCGGTGCCGAACCAGTGCTGCGCATTCGGCGCGACCAGCGCGCTGTTCAGGTCCTGCACCAGCGGGTTATAAGGCGCAATCAGCGGCGCGAAAATCGCCACCACCAGCAGCAGAAAGATAATTCCTCCGCCGATGGCCGTTAGCGGGTTGCGCGCCATTTTGCCGATAAACCCGACGGCCCGCGCCGCCGCGCGTTGCAGCCGCTGACGGCCTTCGCCCGCACCGCCCGAAAGCGGCGAATCCAGAGAAACGGTCATGATTTTGTCCTCGGGTCAAAGAATTGATACAGCATGTCGGAGAGCAGGTTGAGCATCACGAAGATCACTCCCACCAGCAGCACGCAGCCCATCACCGCATTCATATCGCCCAGCAGCAGGCTACCGGTAAGATAGGAGCCGAAACCCGGCCATGAGAAGACGGTTTCAATCAGCACCGCGCCTTCCAGCAGCGCGCCGTAGGCCAGCGCCACCACCGTCAGCAGCTGCACGAGGATGTTACGAAACGCATGGTTCCAGATAACCTGACGCTCGGTCAGCCCTTTCACCCTCGCGGTAATAATGAACTCCTGCGACAGCTGGGCCAGCATAAAGCTGCGGGTCATACGGCTGATATAAGCCAGCGAGTGAAAACCCAGCAGCGAGGCGGGAAGAATCAGATGATTAATGGCGTTCCAGAACACCTGTCCGTTTCCTGCCAGCAGCGCATCAACGGTCATCAGGCCGGTACGGCGCGGCACAATGCCGTCCAGACCGAGGTCTACCCGCCCGGCGCCGCCCACCCAGCCGAGCCAGGCATAGAACACCAGCAGCCCCATCATTCCGACCCAGAAAATCGGCGTCGAGTAGCCCGCCAGGCTGATAATGCGTACCACATAATCGGAGACGCTATTGCGCCGCGCCGCCGCCAGCACGCCCAGCGGAATTCCGAGACCCGCGCCGACGAGAATCGCCATCGTCGCCAGCTCCATGGTGGCCGGGAAGACGCGGATAATATCGTCCACCACCGGTTTCCCGGTCAGCAGCGCATTGCCCAGATCGCCGTGCAGCAGGTTGACGAAATAGATGCCAAACTGGGTGGTCAGCGATTTATCAAACCCCAGCTGCTGGTAAACCTGCTGATAGGTACTCTGGTCAGCATCCGGACCGACGATCGCCAACACCGGGTCGATAGGCATGACGCGGCCAATGGTAAAGGTCAGCAGCAGCAGGCCCAACAGCGTAATCACCACCTGCAGCAGCCGTTTGGATAAGCGCCGGCCGCGTGAGCCGGGCGCAAGGATTGCGGTACTCATCCTTTCTCTCCTTCGCGGACTTTATAGACGTCACGCAGAAAAGTGGTGGCGGAGGGGTGCGGCTGATACTCTCGTACCTCGTTGCGCACCACCACGGAATCGACCATCTGCGAAAGCGGAATTAAAGCCGGAACCAGCTGGTCGTAGCGCGCCTGGATGGCCTGGTAGTCAGCCACCTGTTTTTGCGGATCGCGTTCCAGCAGGGCCTGGTCAATCATCGTATTGAGCTGCGGGTCGTAAAAACCGGTACGCCAGCCCTGAAAGTTGGTCAGACGCGCCTCATCGCTGTTATCCGGGTTATAGACCAGCGCGCGCAGGCTGGAGTGCGGATGCGGCTCCATTCCGCTGCCGCCGCGTCCCACCAGCAGGTCAAATTTACGCTCGCGCATCGCGCCGTAGATCTGGTTACCGGTGCCGGTGATGATTTTGGCGTTAATCCCCGCCTGCATCAGCGTCGACTGCACGGCGATAGCGATGTTAAGAAATGGCTGATCGGAGAGGACCCGCAGCGTGGTATCAAAGCCGTTGGGATAACCCGCTTCCGCCAGCAGCTTTTTCGCCCGCGCCACGTCCAGCTTATAGCCAGGGTCAGGCAACGTAGACGGCATGCCCGCCTTAATCGGTCGCTGATGCAGCACGCCGTAGCCCGGCATCAGCGCTTTATTGATACCCTGGTAATCAATCAGATAGCGCACCGCTTCGCGCACTTTCGGTTGGGCGAAGTGCGCCTCTTTCATGCTCATCGCCACGTAGTACATGGTGCCGCGCTGCACCGCATCGACGGTCAGCTGCGGGTCGCTGCGCAGGGCGTTAATGTCGGAAACCGCCATATTGTTGGCAATATCGAGGTCGCCTTTTTCGATCATCAGACGCAGGGTTTGCGACTCCTGGAAATGGCGCAGCACCACGCGGCTCATTTTCGCCTCGCCGCGCCAGTAGTCAGGATTGCGCTTCATGCGCAGCACATCTTTTGCCTGCCAGGTTTCCAGCGTAAACGGCCCGGAACCGGCTTCATGGGTGGTCAGCCAGCGGTTACCCCAGTCGTTATCCTGCTGGTGGCTTTGCACCGTTTTACTGTCCAGCACCCCGAGGTTGCCCAGCGCCGCCAGCGAGTAAATCACCAGCTGCGGATCGTTATCTTTGGGTAACTCGATTTGCACTGTGAAGCGGTCCGGCGCGCTGACCTGGCTGTCGATATTTTTCTTACTGAAGCCATAGGATTTCCATACCGAGGCCTGAGCCAGGTTGAGGTGCAGGATGCGCCGCATTGACCACACCACGTCAGCGGCGGTCAGCGGGTTGCCGGAGTGAAACTTAACGTCGTCGCGCAGATGAAAGGTCAGGGTTTTGCCGTCGGGGCTGATATCCCAGGATTTCGCCAGCGCGGGCTTAACGTTGGTGAGCCGTTCAGGGTCAAGCTCCACCAGCGAGTCGTAGAGGTTGACCACGATTCCCACCACTTCGTTACCGGTCATCGCCGCCGGGTCAAGGGTGAGCAGGTTATTCATATTCATGCCGATGATAAGCTGATCGGGCGGCGTTTTCGCCACCGCCGCCCCGCTTCCCATCGACACGGCGAGCGTGAATAAGCACGCTGCCAGTAGGGAGGTTTTTTTCATATCTCTGTTTGCCTGTACTGTAGGGTACATGTTGCCGGATGGCGGCATTTTCGCCTTATCCGGCCTACCGGGCCGCAGACCCGATAAGCGCAGCGCCATCGGGCATTTATTCTTTTGAATCAGTCGTGGCTAACGGTATTGGCTTCGATATACGCAAAATTAATGTCTTCGCCGAGGCCCGGACGTTGTGACAAATGCACAAATCCCTGGTCATCCATCGGGTCAACAATGCTATTGAGATAAGCCGCCGGTTCATCGTAGTCGAGGAACGGATGCAGCAGGCCGCGCTCGTACCAGCGGCAATTGCGGATCGCGCCGACCACCGCCAGGCTTGCCGCGCCGTTGCCGTGGACTTCGCAATCCATGCCGAAAGATTCCGCCAGCGCCGCGACCTTCATGGTCGGGGTAATACCGCCCACGCCGTTAGCGCCGGCGCGCAGAATGTCGCAGGCTCCGGCTTTCACCCATTCGGCGCGCATGTGGTGCTTGCCGCCGAAGCTCTCCGGCCCGACGATGGGGATCGACAGGTTTCCCGCCAGCCACGCGTAGGAGGACATCGAATCCTCCTCCATCGGCTCCTCAAACCAGGCGAAATTGAGTTTTTCCAGCTCTTTGCCGATCCACAGCGCCTCGGCGCGGCTGTACCAGTGATAGCCGTCAATCATCAGGTCAATATCCGGCCCTACCGCTTCGCGCACCGCCGCGCAGGCTTTAATATCCATTTTGGGATTGGGCGCAAAAGAGATTGGCGGCATCCAGGTGTGCAGCTTGATGGCCTTGTAGCCGCGGGCGACCAGCTTTTCGGCAAAGGCGGCATACTCCTCCGGGGTCGACAGACCACCCGGCAGATCGTCGCCGCACATCGTGCTGCCGTAAGCCGGGACGGTGTCGCGATAGCCGCCGAGCAGCTTGTAAACCGGCATCTTAAGGCTGCGGCCTATCAGGTCCCACAGCGCCTGTTCAATAAACGACAGCGCGCGCTCCGTTAGCTGATGTGCACTACCGCGCTGCCAGTGGTTAAGATCCTGCCAGATACGCTCGCGGTTAAACGGGTCCTGCCCCACCAGCACTTTGCGGAAAAAAGTATTCACCACGAACGGGCGCACGACTTCCGGAGGCGCAAACGAAAAACCCTGCGCCCCATCATCAGCGGTGATGGTCAGCATCGCCATTTTGGCCATGCTTTCAGCCCCCGGATGGGAGTGACCGGCGCTGTCGGAAACCCGACGTGTGGGATACTGGAAAACGGTGACATTCACAGATTCAATTTTCATGCTCAATCCTTATCACGGCCAAATCCGATCGATAGAAGCAAATCGGCAAAGTGGTTTCACATTATTGAAAATACGTTTCAATATCTAATCTAAGCACAATTACGTAGCAGTGCCTCGGACAAACACCGCTAAGCAAGGCAATAAATTTGGGCATTGGCACAACAAGACGTGACTGTTTTCACAAAAGATGAGTGAAATGTGAGGCGGATCGGCATGGAGAAAAAAGGGCGTGAGCGCAGAAGAGAGAGTGACCGACCGTGTACATCCCGGGATTTTCTGCGCTCACGAAAGCGTGAGTTATGCGACCGCCTCTGGCTCGGCGGTAAGGGCTTCCAGCAGTTCAGGCAGCGCCCGGTAGCGGCCAGCGGCGGCCTGAAAACGCGCGTGCTGGCTATCTTCGGCAATCACTATTGTGGCAATCCCCGCCGCCCGGGCCGCGCTAAAGCCGTTGAAGCTGTCTTCGATCACCAGGCAACGGCTGGCGTCGAGATTAAGCTTATCCAACGTCGTCAGATAAACCGCCGGATGCGGCTTGCCCTGCGCTTCATCATCCGCGCTGCAAATCACATCAAAATAGTGCCAGAGCGAGAGCTTGTTCAGCACGGCGGCGATAACCTGCCGGGACGAGGAGGTCGCGAGCGCAATTTTATAACCGGCATGGCGAAAATAGCGTAACGCCTCATGCACCCCGTGCATCGGCTCGCCTTCGGCGGCGATCAGGCCGGTAATACGCTGCAATATCGCGGCTTCAAGCCGCTGCGGAACAAGCTCAAGCTGGCAATGGCGGCACCAGGTGCGGGCAATTTCGTCGAGGCGTTTGCCTTTGGTCAGCGTTTCGCACTCCTCGACGCTCGCCGTTGCCCCCCACTGCGCGAGGGCGTCGATTTGCGCCTGCCGCCACAGGCTTTCGGAATCAATAATCACGCCATCCATGTCAAAAATCACTGCCTGAATACTCATCATTCACCTCATTAAGGCTGGCATGCCAGCCGCATCACCTTAAGAGAACTCCACCTGCTCGCTGGCCGGCGCTTCCTTGTGGGAAAATCCCGGCTGCTCGACGCGGATAAACGCACAGAGGAAAAAGGCCGCCACGTACAGCGCGGTATAGGCGATCACCACTCCGATGGTGCTAAAGAACGGCAGCAAAATCACCGCAATAGCCGGTGCGAGAAAGTTCGACATCCCCGCCGACAGGTTGTAGACCGAAATGGCCGCGCCTTTGTGCTTCGGCTCCAGCGCCGGGAAAACCGCCGCCAGCGGAACAAACGCGGCGACAAAGATCCCCAGGGCGATAGCCGGAAGCAGCGCCATCGCGAAGTTATGTCCGAAGTGCTGCGGAATGTAATAAAACGCCAGGCTGGAGACCGCCATACCGATGCAGCCGAACCAGCGCACCACCTTCATCCAGCCCAGTTTTTCGCCCAGAATGCCCCACAGCACATTAGAGAAAATGGTGGTAAAGAAGAAGACCGCCCACACCTGCAGCCATTCTGAGGTGGTGAAGCCCAGCTCATCGACGAACATCATCGGCATAATCACCGCAAAGCCGAACAGCGAGAGCGTATTGATAATTCGCACCATGCTCGACAGCAGAATATTGCGGTTGGTATAGAGCAGCGTCGCCGCGCGGCCCAGTTCGGCAAACTTCTCGCGGGTGGTCAGGTTCTGCATATGGTGCGGCGTTTTAATATGGCGCAGGGAAGCCAGCGCAATGATGCCGCCGGTGACGCAGAAAGCGAGCGCCAGCCACAATGTCCCCAGCTCGCCGATATGCGGGATGGTAAAGCTCGGAATATAGCTGCCGAATACGCCGATGCCGATGGAATAGACCGCCCAGAACCAGCCGATCGCCGAGCTGGCGTTATCGCTTTTCACGTTGTGGATAATGGCGACGATAAACGAGTAAAGGAACAGCGGATACGCGAAGCCGCGGATGCCGTAGAAAATTAAGATCAGCGCATAGTTGGCATGACCGAGACCGAAGACCAGGAACAGCACGTGGAACACGCACCATAGCACAAAGCCAATCATCATGGTCTTCAGCGGCGTGATGATTTCCGCCACCACGCCGGAGATCCATGCCGACAGCGCGGCGGCCAGGCCGTAGAGGGTGAAGGCGAACGATGCCTGCGCCGGGGAGAACCCGAGCTCTTTAATGTAGTGCGACAGGAATGCCAGTTCAAAACCGTCGCCGGTCATAAACACGGCAATGGCGATGTATCCCCAGAGCAGGTTCAGGGGTAAACCGAGCCACTGTTTATTATTGATGGACATAATGACCTCGTTTTTAGGGTACAGGAGGCCGCTCCGGTCAGATCGCCGGAGCGGTTATGGTGATAAAAATTAGTGCTGCCGATAGTTCAGATCGTTTAAATACAGGGCCTTGAACTGCGCATAGCGCCGCATCAGGGTTTGATGGCGTACCGGGTCCGCACGCCAGGTCTGCCAGATCTCCGGTTTTTCACATACCGCGGTAATTGGTTTGCCCGCCGCCAGACAGGCCAGCCGCGCCGCGCCCAGCGCGCCGCCGGTCTCTCCGCCTTTGTGGGTCACCACCGGCATATCGAGGATATCGGCCAACAGCTGCGCCCAGAACGGGCTGCGGGCGCCGCCGCCAACCAGCGAACATTGTTCGATCTGCGTACCGCTCTCTTTCAACACCTGCAGACCGTCGTTGATCCCAAAGCTCACCCCTTCCAGCACCGCATAGCCGAGCTGGGCGCGCAGGCTGGAGTGGGTCATGCCCCAGAACATGCCGCGCGCGTCAGGATCGTTGTGCGGCGTACGTTCGCCAGAGAGATAGGGTAAGAAGAACGGCGCATGGGCCTTCTCCTCTTCGCTAAGCTCGGCAATCTCCTCCAGCAGCGCCACTTCCGTGGTGCCGGTCAGGCGGCAGAACCACTGCAAACAGCTGGCGGCGCTGAGCATCACGCTCATCTGATGCCACAGATTCGGCAGAACGTGACAAAACGCATGGACCGCCGACTGCGGAGCCGGACGATAGGCGTCGGTTACCACAAACAGCACGCCGGAGGTACCGAGCGAAATAAACGCATCCCCTGGTGAAACCGCCCCGACGCCGATGGCGCTGACCGCGTTATCGCCACCGCCGCCGGCAACCGCTACCGAGGCATTCAGCCCCCAGCGTTCAGCCACCTGCGGGTCAAGGGTCGCGGAAACCTCGCAGCCTTCGACCAGCGTCGGCATCTGGCTGCGCGACAGGCCGCATTTATCCAGCAGCGAGTCGGACCAGTCGCGCTTCGCCACGTCCAGCCACAGCGTCCCGGCGGCGTCGGACATATCGGAGACTTTCTTCCCGGTCATCCGGTAGCGCAGATAATCTTTCGGCAGCAGTACCGTGGCGGTGCGCTGAAAGTGTTCCGGCTCATGACGGCGTACCCACAGCAGCTTCGGTGCGGTAAAGCCGGGCATCGCCAGGTTTCCCGCCACCTGATGCAGCTCCGGCGCCATCTCCTCCAGCTCCGCACACTCCGCGGCGCAGCGGGTGTCGTTCCACAAGATTGCCGGGCGAATGACCTCCCCGCCGGCATCCAGCAGGACCGCGCCGTGCATCTGCCCGGAAAGGCCAATGGCCTTAATGGCTGGCCAGTGCTGGGCGCATTTTTCCCGCAGCGTGGTCATCAGATACTCTGTCGCCTCCCACCATGACTGCGGCGACTGTTCTGACCAGTGCGGGTGAGGCCGCTGAATGCTCAGCGGCGCGCTATGGCTGGCAATAACCTCATTGTTCTCATCAATGACCAGCGCTTTCACTTCCGATGTGCCGAGATCGATACCCAGATACATAGCCACCTCTTAGTTAATCAGCGTATAAACTGCCGCGACTTTTTCGCGCATCAGCGCGAGGAAATCGGCGTTTTCAGCGAGTTCGCCAAACAGCGCTTTATCGCGGGCATACAGCGCCAGCGGATCGCTGGCTTCGAACATCTGATGCACCGCCTGCGCGTCAAGAATGCCGTCCTGGTATTCATACGGCAGACTTCCCTTATGCCACTGTTCCATAAAGACGAAGAACAGCGCGGGCAGCATCGCGGTCGCTTCCGGGCGGGCGCCGCGCTGGTAGCACTCCTGCAGGGTTGGGGCGATCATCGCCGGAATTTTCGAGAAACCGTCGGCGGCAACGCGCTGGTTCGTGTCCTGGATATACGGGTTGGTAAAGCGCTTAAGCACCACGTCGCGATAGGTTGGTAAATCAATGCCGTTATCGCCAAGGCAGGGGATCACATCTTCCGTAACGTAGCGGTCGGCAATGGCGTAGATGAAATCCGTTAGCGTACTTTCATGAATATACTGCTGGCCGATTAACGTCCCCGCCCACGCAATGCAGCTATGCGACGAGTTCAGAATGCGAATTTTCGCCTCTTCATAAGGAATAACCGATGCAACCATCTCCACGCCAACCGCTTCCAGATTCGGGCGCTCATCGCGGAAATGGTTTTCCACCACCCACTGGATGAAGGTCTCACCCATCACCGGCGCGCTATCGTCAATGCCGGTTTGCGCTTTGACGCGCGCGGGCAGGTCTGCCGCCGGACGCGGAGTGATACGGTCGACCATGGTGTTCGGGCAGGTCGTGTTGGCGGCCATCCAGTCAATCACCGCCTGCTTGCCGGTTAGCTGCAGGAACTCAACCATGCCGTCGTGGAAGCGCTCGCCATTATGGCGCACATTATCGCAGTTCAGCAGAGTCAGCGGCCCGGCGTTGTCCGCCATACGCTTTTCCAGGATCCGCGCGATAGTGCCGTAAATCGTTTTGCACTCCCCTGCCAGATCGGCCTGCAAGTCGGGGTTGCTGGTTTCCAGCTTATGACGGGTATTCAGGTAGTAGCCGCCTTCCGTCACGGTGAAGGCGATGACTTTGGTCTGCGGGTTTGCCCCTTCGTTAATCAGCGGCTTGAGCCCGGCCTGCCACGGCAGCAGTTTCTGAATTGAGGTGATCTCTTCATATTCACGTTCCCCTTCAGGGCTGACGGTTTCCAGCACGTAGCGCCCACCCTGAGCTGCCAGCGCCTGGACCACCTGCTCGGCGTCGTTGCGGATATTCCCCGCCGCAATGTGCCAGCGCTTATCTCCGGAAGCAATCAAACGATGCAGATACCACGCCTGATGGGCGCGATGAAAAGAACCCAGACCAATGTGAAGCCATGTGAATTGATTGTTCATGTTCTGCTCTCCTTGAGTTGATGGCGTCACTGTAAATGATCATTTGACCAAAATAAGAGCCACGGATCACAAAAGAACAATTACCCATTAAAATTACAATTGACCAGAAAAGAGCAAAAGCTTGCCAGTTTTACCAACCACGGCGAGAATGCGGTTATTCGCCGGGCGAAATTATCGCCGCGGCCAGAAACTTAGGGCAGGAAACCATGAGCAAAGAAGATGATATTCGGCTGGATCAAAAGGTCCGCGCCGCGTGGATGTACTACATTGCCGGGCAGAACCAGAGCGAGATCGCCAGCCAGCTTGGCACGTCGAGGCCGGTGGTACAGCGGCTGATCGCCGCCGCGAAAGAAGAAGGGATTGTGTCGATCGGGCTGCATCATCCGGTGGCCAACTGCCTCGATTATGCGCTGTTACTGCAGGAAAAGTACCGGCTTATCGAGTGCAATATCGTGCCCGCCTTTAGTGAAGAAAGCACCCTGGATAGCGTCTCCTTTGGTTGCTATCAGCTGATGGCCCGCTACCTGCAGGACGATAAAGAGAAAATCATCGGTCTGGGTTCCGGCCTGACCCTGAAAAAAGCGCTGCAACGTATCGATTTCGACAGTCAGAATACCCGCTGCGTCGCGCTGATCAGCGCCATGGACGCCGACGGCCAGTGCAACTATTACGATGATGTCCCGCTGCTGCTGACCAGCAAAATTAAGGCGAAGTACTATCAGTGGCCCGCGCCGCGCTACGCGCAGACGCAGGAAGAGTACGACATGTGGTGTACCAGCCGGCTGTTCCGCAGCGTCTCCGCCGTCGCCCGCCAGGCGGACGTTATTTTTGTCGGCATTGGGCCATTAGGAACCCAAAGCCCTATTTTTAAAGACGGCTTTATCAATCAGGCCCAGATGGATGAAGTGACGGCGCAAGGCGGTATCGGCGAGATTATGGGGCGCTTTATCGATGCCGAAGGCGGAGTGGTGGATAGCGAAATCAACAGAATGATCACCAGCTACGATATCCGCCAGAATCAGTGTCCGCGCATCGCGGTGGCATGCGGCGAGTACAAACGCCCGGCGATTCTGGCGGCGCTTAAAGGCGGCTGGATCAACGGTCTGGTGACCGATGAGCACACCGCCCGCTGGCTGCTGACGCGCTAAGCTCAAACAGCCAGATAGCGACTCAGCTGCTGCTCATCAGTAGCGGCGGAATTTCAATCCGCTGCTGGCCGGCATCGCCGGAGTCGATAATCGTAAACACCGCTTCCAGCATCGCCGGCACGTCCTGCTGCACCATGTCGATATCGTGCCCCAGCAGATAGACAAACGGGTCCCAGTCGAAGCAGCCCATCGGCGGCTGCTCGCTGCCGGTGAGTCCTGCCTGCGACAGCCAACGTACGACCCCCTCCAACGATATCGTTGAGTTGACAAATATTCCCTGCAACGGAACCTTCGCGGTGCCAAACCGCTCCTGCAGGCAGGCTTCGACTTTGCCTTTCGAATAGCCGGGAGCCAGAATGTTCGCCTGCGGCACGCTCAGCCCCTGCTCGCGATGCGCGTCGTGGAAGCCGCGTAAACGTTCGCTGGTGTTATGGTCGCTGCTGCGCCCGCCAATGAACGTCAGCGGCGCCATCTCTCCCCGGCGGCGAGCGCTATTCGCCAGGATCTTATGGGTCAGCGCTTTCGCGCCGCCGTAGTTATCCGAAATCACCGACGGTGCGATAGTCCCCGGTAGATCGAGATTGACCGTTGGCACGCCCGCCTGCTGGCATAGAGCGGAAATTTTATCCGGATTGGTCGCCCCGGTCGCCACCACCCAGTCAACCTGCCAGGAGAGCATCGCTTTCACCGCTTCGAGCTCCAGCTCGGGGCTTCGGCGCGTACAGGTGATAATCGGCAGCAGACCCCGTTCGCGAGCCATCTCCTCAAAGCGTTCGGCGACCGAACCGAAATAGCGGTTATCGTATTTGGGGATAATCATGCCGATGACGCGCGATTTTTTGCTGCGCAGCATGCTGGCCTGGCGGTTAATCGCGTAGCCCTGCTCCTCGGCAATCCGCGTCACCTTTTCGGCAAGCTTTGCGCTGATGCGGCGCTTTTTCCAGTTGCCGTTGAGGATAGCGCTCACCGCGCTCGCCGAAACGCCGGAAAGTTCCGCCAGGTCGTAAATCGTGATTTTCTTCATTTTCCCAACTTGCGTCACAAAATCATTTCGCTGTTAATTTCCCCACTTGCTCAATCGATGAAGCTAGCGCAACATGAGCTTCATCGATTGAGCTTCCATTTTACTTTCCGAAGTATTAACGCATTCAGCATTAATATTCCAGAAAACCTGCAGAAATGACGCTCATATTCAATACCTTAACAAGTTTTCGTCTCTAACGTCGAACGCGATGCCCTCGCGCTCGACAGTGCCAACCAGACTCTGTAAAGGATTATAAAATGAACCACTCTGTCTCCTCTATGAATACTTCCCTTAGCGGTAAAGTCGCCGCCATTACCGGCGCGGCGTCCGGTATTGGCCTCGAATGCGCCAGAACCCTGCTGGGCGCCGGCGCAAAGGTGGTGCTTATCGACCGTGAAGGGGAAAAGCTCAATAAACTTGTTGCCGAACTCGGTGAAAACGCCTTCGCCCTGCAGGTTGACCTGATGCAGGCGGATCAGGTTGATAACCTTCTGCAGGGAATTTTGCAGCTCACCGGGCGTCTTGATATTTTCCACGCCAACGCCGGAGCTTATATCGGCGGGCCGGTGGCCGAGGGCGATCCGGACGTCTGGGATCGCGTGCTGCATCTCAATACCAACGCCGCCTTCCGCTGCGTGCGTAGCGTCCTGCCGCATCTTATCGCGCAAAAGTCCGGGGACATTATCTTCACCAGCTCTATCGCGGGCGTGGTGCCGGTGATCTGGGAGCCTATCTATACCGCGTCGAAATTTGCTGTCCAGGCGTTTGTTCATACCACCCGTCGCCAGGTTTCACAGTACGGCGTGCGCGTCGGCGCCGTGCTGCCGGGCCCGGTAGTCACCGCCCTGCTGGACGACTGGCCGAAAGCCAAAATGGACGAAGCGCTGGCCAACGGCAGCCTGATGCAACCGATTGAAGTGGCCGAGTCGGTGCTGTTTATGGTGACGCGGTCGAAAAACGTCACCGTACGCGACATTGTGATCCTGCCGAACAGCGTGGATCTCTGACCGTTCAACCAGACTGTGTGAGAGGATATTATGCAAAGCGATACGCAACATATTATTGGCGTCGATGTTGGCTCAGGCAGCGTTCGCGCCGGCGTGTTCGACCTGCGTGGCGAACTTCTCGCCCACGCAACCCGGGAAATTACCCTGTTTCGCAGCGCCGGAAGCGTGGTCGAACAGTCAAGCCGCGAGATCTGGCAGGCGGTGTGCTACTGCATTAAAACGGCGGTGGCCAGCGCCGGAGTCGCTCCATCGTCGATTGCCGGGATCGGCTTCGATGCCACCTGCTCGCTGGTAGTGATTGGCGATAACGACGTGCCGCTGGCGGTCGGGCCTTCGGAAGATGCGGACCGTAACATTATTGTCTGGATGGATCATCGCGCCACCGGCCAGGCGGAAAAGATTAACGCTACGGGCCACGCGGTGCTGCAGTACGTTGGCGGCAAAATCTCGCCGGAGATGGAAACGCCGAAAATTCTCTGGCTGAAGGAGAACCGCCCGCACATTTATCAGCAGGCGCGCCACTTCTTCGACCTCGCCGATTATCTCACCTGGCGCTCGACCGGCGATTTAGCCCGCTCAGTCTGTACTGTGACCTGTAAATGGACCTACCTGGCGCATGAACAACGCTGGGATGCCAGCTACTTCCGCCAGATTGGCCTCGAAGAGCTGGCGGATGAAGATTTTGTCCGCATCGGCCAGCGGATTGTCGATCCGGGAACCCCCTGCGGCGACGGCCTTTGCGCCACGGCGGCAGAGGAGATGGGGCTGCCGATCGGTACGCCGGTGGCGGTCGGTATGATTGACGCCCACGCGGGCGGCATCGGCACCGTCGGCGTGCTTAACGGCGCGGTTAACAATATGGCGTACGTCTTCGGTACCTCTTCCTGCACCATGACCACTACTCAGGAAGCGGTATTCGTGCCCGGCGTCTGGGGGCCGTATTACTCGGCGATGGTGCCAGGGTTCTGGCTGAGTGAAGGTGGTCAGAGCGCGGCCGGAGCGGCCATCGACCAGCTGCTGAGCTTCCACCCCGCCGCCGCAGAAGCTAAGTCGCTGGCCAAAGCGCGCGGCGTCCCGCTACCGGTTTATCTTGCCGATAGCGTGCTGGCGAAGGTAGATAATCCGTCAGCGGCGGTCAAACTTGCCGACGGCCTGCACGTGGTGCCTGAATTTTTAGGTAACCGGGCGCCGCTGGCCGATCCGCAGGCGAAAGCGATTATCGCTGGCCTGGGGATGGAGCGGGATCTGGACAATCTGATGGCGCTCTACGTCGCCGGATTGTGCGGCATCGGCTACGGTCTGCGGCAGATTATTGACGCCCAGAAGGCGTGCGGCATCAGCAGCGAGAATATCGTCATCAGCGGCGGGGCCGGTCAGCATCCGCTGGTGCGCCAGCTGCTGGCAGATGCCTGCGGAGTGAACGTGGTGAGTACCGAATCCAGTGAACCGGTGCTGCTAGGTTCGGCGATTCTTGGCGCGGTGGCCGGTCATATCGCACCTTCCCTGCCGGAAGCGATGAAGCAGTTTACCCGGGTGGATAAAACCTATCGCTGCGTAGAACAATTTAGCGCCGATCATCAGCGGCGCTATGAGGCGTATAAAATGCTACAGCACACGGCGCGGCTGATTCGCGAGTAAGCAGGAACCCGGAAGCGGCGCTTGACGCGCCTGTCCGGGCTAGCGGCCCGCAGATAGCTGTGAATCCGCACCCTGCTCTCGATGGGGCCTCCGGGCCGCAGACGGCGGTGAGCCGGTAGCCCGGCCAGGCGTAGCGCCGCCGGGGAAGGCAGACGACGCTGTTGCTTTACAGGGTTATATAGCCTGTTAAGCGATGGTGACTTTGCCGTCCAGATAAACATCCTGTACGGCATTGATCAGCTTCACGCCGTCAGCCATCGATTTTTTAAACGCTTTACGGCCCAGAATCAGCCCCATGCCGCCCGCGCGCTTATTGATAACCGCGGTGCGCACGGCGTCGGACAGATCGGTTTCCCCGCCCGCCGCGCCGCCGGAGTTAATCAGCCCGGCGCGGCCCATATAGCAGTTCGCCAGCTGGTAACGCACCAGGTCGATCGGATTATCGCTGGTGAGCTTGCTATAAACCCGGTCATCGGTATAGCCGAAGTTCACCGCTTTATAGCCGCCGTTGTTTTCCGCCATTTTCTGCTTCACGATATCCGCGCCGATGGTCGCCGCCAGGTGGTTGGCCTGACCGGTTAAGTCAGCGGAAACATGGTAGTCGACGCCATCTTTCTTAAACGCCGAATTACGCAAATAGGCCCACAGCACGGTCACCAGGCCAAGCTCGTGCGCGCGCTCAAAAGCGGCGGAAATCTCTTCGATTTGCCGACGGGATTGTTCGGAACCGAAATAGATCGTCGCCCCGACCGCCACGGCCCCCATATTGAACGCCTGCTCGACGCTGGCATACAGCGTCTGGTCATATTCGGTCGGGTAGCTCAGCGTTTCGTTATGGTTCAGCTTGACCAGGAAGGGAATGCGGTGCGCATAGCGGCGCGACACCGAGGCCAGCACGCCATAGGTGGAGGCCACGCAGTTACAACCGGCCTCAATGGCCAGTTCGACGATATTTTTCGGATCAAAGTACAGCGGGTTGGCGGCAAAAGAGGCGCCAGCAGAATGCTCTACGCCCTGGTCGACCGGCAGGATCGACAGATAGCCGGTTCCCGCCAGGCGGCCGGTATTATACAGGGTTTGCATATTACGCAGCACCGCCGGCGGACGGTTGTTATCAACCATCACCCGATCGACGTAATCCGCCCCCGGTAAATAGAGCTGGTCGGCTGGAATTGTCATACAGCGGTGCTGTAAAAGCGTGTCGGCATCTTTGCCAAGCAACTGCGTAATATCAGTCATAGCTATCTCCCGTAAGTGCCGGTCGAAACCGGCATGCGTTTTCCCAACCCAATTATTTTGGGCAGGTTAAGCCTGGTACCGACTCAGCAGATTTTCCAGCCGGGAGCCTATTTTTTCAGCATAGTCTGCTGACACGTTGTCTTGCCGTTTACCACCAGGCGTGAAAATGGTGTACCGGACCGATGCCGTGTCCCACTTCCAGCGAATCCGCCTGCGCCAGCGCCGCCGACAGCCAGCCTTTGGCTTCCGCCACGGTTCGCCCCCAATCCTCGTAACGCGGACGCAGGGCCGCCAGCGCCGCCGATAGCGTACAGCCGGTACCGTGGGTATTTTTAGTCTGGACTCTCGGCGCGGTAAAACGCCGCTCCTCTTCGCGGGTAAACAGCCAGTCCGGGCTTTCCGCATCATCGAGATGGCCGCCTTTCATTAATACCGCTCCACAGCCCATGCCCAGCAGCGCTCTGCCCTGCTCCAGCATCTCCTGTTCCGTTCTGGCATGCGGCGCATCCAGCAGCGCCGCCGCTTCCGGCAGGTTCGGAGTGATCAGCGAGACCTGCGGCAGCAGGCGCTGGCGCAGCGTTTCCACCGCCGACGCCGAGAGCAGCGGATCGCCGCTTTTCGCCAACATGACCGTATCCAGCACCACATTTTTAATCTGATAACGCGCCAGCCGTTCCGCCACCGCTTCAACGATATCAGTTTCCGCCAGCATCCCGATTTTGGTGGTATCGATGCGCACATCGCTGAAGACGGAATCGAGCTGCGCGGCGACAAAATCAGGCTCTATACGATAAACCGACTGGACGCCAAGGGTGTTTTGCGCCACCAGCGCGGTGATGACCGAGCAGCCGTATGCCCCCAGCGCCGAGAAGGTTTTGAGATCCGCCTGGATCCCCGCACCGCCGCTCGGGTCGGTGCCGGCGATGGTTAGCGCATTAATTCGTTTCACAGATCGCCTCCCGCATAGAGCGCATCGAGGAAGGCGGGAGTAAAGCTGCCGGGGCCGCCCTGCTGCGCCGCTTTCCCCCCCGCGAGCTTCATCAGACCGCAGGCCGCGGCCACGTTCTCCAGCCGATCGCCGGGCATCGCCGCAGCGGCGGCAACCACCGCCGACAGCGCGCAGCCGGTGCCGACCACCCGGGTCATCAGCGGATCGCCGCCGGTGACCATGCGAATGCGCTGGCCGTCGGTGACGTAATCAACCTCCCCGGTCACCGCGACCACGGTATTCAGCTGGCGGGCTAACGCCTGGGCTGCGGGCAGCGCTGCGGCGGCGGTATCGGTCGTATCGACGCCGCGCCCGCCGCCGCTCATTCCGGCCAGCGCCATGATTTCCGACGCATTACCGCGAACGGCGGCAGGCTGCAGCGCCAGCAGCTCCAGACAAAATTCTGTCCGTAAGGTCAGCGCGCCGACCGCTACCGGGTCCAGCGTCCAGGGTTTGCCCGCCTGCGTTGCGCTACGCGCCGCCGCGCGCATCGCCTCCGCACGCTCGACGGTCAGCGTGCCGACATTAATCAGCAGCGCATCGGCAATGGCGGCAAACTGGCTGGCTTCGTCCGGATCGATAACCATCGCCGGCGATGCGCCAATCGCTAACAGGACGTTGGCGGTAAAGGTCTGCACCACGTCGTTGGTCATGCAGTGAACAAGGGGAGAATGGCGGTGAAAAAGGTGCCGCAGATGGGCAATATGCGCGGGGTTCAGCAGGTCAGACATCGTTTGCTCCCGCCAGGCGATGAAGAAGCGACGACCCTGCGGTCTCTGACTTCCCTACGCTGGCATTATCCAGATCAGGTGGTACGGGTTTTTCTCAGCCTTCACAAGGAAGGGCACCCCGAGTCATTGAGAGATAAAAACGTTCTCAGCGGGCAGGTTACGGTAAGTCGCCGGACAACGCAAGCTGGCCCGGCTCGGCAAGATTTGTTCCAACATGCATGGGGAAGGACTATCCCCGCTCGCGCGGGGAACTCTCTGTCTGAGATTTTCCAGGGCCTGGCGCGCCCGGTTTATCCCCGCTCGCGCGGGGAACTCTCTAAATGTATCCTATTGTTTTATATCAACTTTATTCGCACGGAATAATCTACTGACATTTCTGCAACAAATTAATTTTTTAAAGAGGCATAACCCTTTGATTTTAAAGGGTACAAAAACTATTTCGTTACCTCTCTCGCATTTCACCACAAGCCGTAGAGAGAGCAACGCCCGCTATAGATTCACTTCCCGCAGCGAACTCAGTAATAGTGCAAAACATTCCTCGATCAGCGGCGGCAGAGGCTGCGGTCCGCGCATCAGTGCCACGGTTCGCGTCAGCGCGGGCTGCTGAAGCTGCGCCACCTTTAACGCCGGATCCTGAAGGTGGGTAGTATAAAGCTCAGGCAGAATCGCCACCGCCAGCCGCGAGCGCACCAGGCCGTAAAGCGTCTCGATATAGTCAACCTGATAACGCGTATTCAGCGTGAGGCGATGGCTCTCGGCCAGCGCGCCGACCAGACGCTGAATATTGCCCTTTGAAAACACCGCGATATCGCGCCCCGCGAGCAGCTTCCAGGGCAGATGCGGCTGCCCGGCCAGCGGATCGTCGCCGTGCAGCACCGCCACAAACGGATCTTCGCGCAGAGGATAAACCTGCAGCTCAGGCGGTAACGAACTGTCTATTGCGCCAACGGCAAAATCTATCTTTCCCGACTGCAGCTCGCAAAACAGGGCGTCGTTGGTCTGATCGTGAAACTCCACCCTCAGGCGCGGAAACGCCTGGGCCAGCGTTTGCGGCAGCAGCGGAAACAGCAGCGAACTCACCGAAGGCACTAAGCCAATACGCACCGTTCCGTCGCCGCCGGCTTCGACTATCTTCTGCATATCCTGAAAAGCCAGCTGCGCCACGCTCAACACTCGCCGGGCGTGGGGCAAAATCGCCGCCCCCAGCTCGGTTAAGGTCACCGCCGAGGCGGTACGGTTGACCAGCTTGCCGCCGAGCACCGTCTCGATTTGCCGCAGCGCGCTGCTTAGCGCCGGCTGGCTGATAGCCAGCCGGTTAGCGGTGTCGGTGAAGTGACGCAGCTGGGCCAGGGTCACAAAGTACTGAATCTGCTTGAGAGAGAGCGCGGGCAGCCGCTGCCAGGGTTCGGTCATCATGTTTTCGTCAACGGTGAGCATGCAGAATAACCCGAAGTTATCGGGCGATAAATTTATTCATCTGGGCAAACGTTTGCTCTGCCCCTAGAGTATCCCCATTATCCTTGTGCCGGAGTTGTTATGTCCAGCAGTGCTGAAACCCGCCGCCGCGCCGTCCAGGCCGCGCGCGGAGAATCCCCGTTCGATTTATTATTAACCGACGCGCAGATTGTCGACATGGCCACCGGAGAAATCCGCGAGGCCGACGTCGGGATCGTCGGTGAAACGATCGCCAGCGTGCATCCGCGCGGCAGCCGCTCCGATGCCCTCGAATGCCGCTCGCTGGCGGGATGTTTCCTGTCGCCGGGGCTGATGGATACGCACGTTCACCTTGAAAGCTCTCACCTGCCGCCTGAACGCTATGCCGAAATCGTGCTGGCTCAGGGCACCACGGCAGTATTCTGGGACCCGCACGAGCTGGCCAACGTACTGGGCGTCGAAGGCGTGCGTTACGCCGTCGCCGCCAGCCGCCATCTGCCGCTGCAGGTGATGGTTGCGGCGCCTTCCAGCGTGCCGTCGACGCCGGGACTGGAGATGTCCGGCGCCGATTTCGCCGGCGCGGAGATGGAAACCATGCTGGCCTGGCCGGAAGTCTGCGGCGTTGCTGAAGTGATGGATATGCACGGCGTGCTGCACGGCAGCGAGCGGATGCAGGAGATCGTTCAGGCCGGGTTGAACAGCGGCAAGCTGATCGAAGGCCACGCGCGCGGTTTGAGCGGCGCGGATCTGCAAGCCTATCTTGCCGCCGGGGTCACCTCCGATCATGAGCTCACCTCGGCGGACGATGCGCTGGAAAAACTGCGCGCCGGGCTGACTATCGAAATTCGCGGCTCGCACCCTTACCTGCTGCCGGATATCGTTAACGCGCTGAAAACGCTGCCGCATCTCTCCTCGCAAATCACCGTCTGCACCGACGATGTGCCGCCGGACATGCTGCTGGAAAAAGGCGGCATTATCGCCCTGCTCAACCTGCTGATTGAGCACGGACTGCCGGCTACCGACGTCCTGCGCTTCGCCACCTTAAACGCGGCGATCCGTCTGCAGCGTAACGATTTGGGGCTGATTGCTGCCGGACGCCGCGCCGATCTGGTAGTTTTCGATTCTTTATCCCGACTCAACGCGCAGGAAGTTTACGTCGCCGGTAAGCTGATTGCCCGCGATGGCGCCCTGCTTCAACCCATTCCGTCGGCGGCGGGCGTTACCCCGCCGCGCGATACCCTGCAGATGCCGCCGCTCAGCCCTGACGATTTTATCCTCCGCGTTGGCGCCATTCGCCACGGCGTCGCCCGTCTGCGGCATATTCGCGGCGCGCGCTTTACCCAGTGGGGAGAAGTTGAGGTGCAGGTCCGGGATGGCCGGGTGCAAATCCCGGAAGGATTTAGCCTGATTTGGGTTAAGCACCGCCACGGTCGTCACCAGGCGACGCCGCAAATTGCGCTGCTGGAAGGCTGGGGCGAACTGCGCGGCGCCATCGCCACCAGCTACTCCCACGATTCTCATAACCTGGTCGTGCTCGGACGCGATGCTGACGAGATGGCGCTGGCGGCGAACCGCCTGATCGAATCCGGCGGCGGCATGGCGCTGTCGCAGCAGGGAATAATCCTTGCCCACGTGGCGATGCCGATTGCCGGGATGCTTTCTGACTTACCCGCCCCGGAACTGGCCAGAGAGTTCCGCCAGCTTCGCGACCTGAGCGCGGAAGTCGCCGACTGGGAGCCGCCCTATCGCGTGTTTAAGGCTATCGAGGGTACCTGCCTTGCCTGTAACGCCGGGCCGCATTTAACAGATTTAGGTTTGACCGACGGCAGCACCCGCCAGATAGTCGAGCCGCTGATAGACTGCCGGGAAATCCCGGAACACACAGAACACAACAATAAACATCAGGGAGCCTGAGCATGGCCGACAATACCCTTAACTCATCCGCGCAGGGAAGCTGGCTGGAGCGCCGTTTTGCCTTGTATTCACGCGGCAGCACGCTGCGCACCGAATGCCTCGCGGGCATCACCGGTTTTCTCGCCGCCGCCTATCTACTGGTGGTTATCCCCGGCCTGCTGGCGGTAGGCGGGATGGATAAAGGCGCGGCAACCACCGGCACGATTCTGGTGTTCGTCGGCGGCACGCTGCTGATGGCGTTTTATGCCAACCTGCCGTTTATCGTCGGGCCGGGCATCGGCGGTTCGGTGCTGGTCGGCGTCACGCTGGCGGGCAGCGAAGGCATTGGCTGGCAGATCGGGCTTGGTATCGCCTGCTGGTCGGGGATTCTGTTTTTCCTGCTGACCAAATTCGGCCTGCGTGAAGTGGTAACCCGTTCGGTGCCGCAGTCGATCAAGCTCGGTCTGACGGCGTCCATTGGGCTGTTCGTCGCGGTATTGGGCTTCCGTAACGCCGGACTGGTGCTGGCTAACGCCAAAACCAACGCCCTGATGCTCGGGGATTTCCTTTCGCCGGGGGCGCTGGTTGCGCTCTGCGGGTTGTTTCTGGCCATTGCCCTGCAGGCAAGAAAAATCCCCGGCTCGATTCTGTGGGCGATTCTCTTTGCAACCCTGGTCGGTATTCCGATGGGCGTTACCAGACTCCCGGGCAGTTTTATCGATATGCCGCATTCGCTGACGCCGGTGCTGGGGCAAATCGATATGCTGGGCGCGCTGAATATCGCCTTTCTGCCGTTCCTGTTCGTCTTTTTCGCCTCAGAGTTCTTTTCCACGATGGGCACCACTCTGGCCGTGGGCGGCGAAGCGGGTCTGCTGGATGAAGAAGGCAATATGCCGCATATCAATCGCCCGTTTATGGTCGACTCGATCGCTGCGGCTATAGGTCCCTGGCTGGGTATTCCGGCGGCGACCGCGCTGATTGAATCCTCGGCGGCAGCGGAAGCCGGCGGTAAAACCGGGTTAACCGCGCTGTCGGCGGCGGTAATGTTTCTCCTGATGCTGCTGTTTACGCCGGTGGCGCTGATGATCCCGAAAGAGGCGACCGCACCTGCGCTGATCCTCATCGGCCTGAATATGTTCAGCGGCCTGCGCAAAGTGGATCTGGCAAACTTCACCGACGGCCTGCCGGTGCTGATGATGGTGATGATTACGCTGATTGCCAATAGCTTCGGTACCGGGATTGCCGGCGGGCTGCTGTTTTATGTCGTGATCAAAACCATCGCCGGCAAATGGCGGGAAATCCCCATCGGCCTGTGGATCCTTGCGATTCCGCTGGTCTACTACTTTGCCACGCTGGTGAAGCATTAAGCTTCGCGCCGATCGTTCTCCCGGAGGCGGCGCTGACGCGCCTTGTCCGGGCTACCGGCCCGCAGATTGCTGTGAACTTGTAGCCCGGTCAGCGCAGGGTATGAACCGGAAACATGGGTAACACTTTAGACCGGAAACATGGGTAACAGTTATAACTGATACCGTTCCCGGAGGCGGCGCTGGCGCGCCTTGTCCGGGCTACCGGCCCGCAGATTGCTGTGAACTCGTAGCCCGGCTAAGCGCAGCGCGAGCTGGGAAAAAACCACGCCCATTCATCACCCCGACACCGTTCCCGGAGGCGGCGCTGACGCGCCTTATCCGGGCTACCGGCCCGCAGAGAGCGCGCTGGAATTAACCGCTTCGCACGCCTCTTTCACCGCCTCATACAGCAGCCGTACCGCAGGCGAAAGCTGTTTGCGGTGCGGGCAAATCATATTCAGCGGCACCACGTCGCCCTGGTAGTGCGGCAGCAGCACCTGGAGTCGCCCTGCACGAATATCGTCGCCGACGTCGAGTTCAGACTTGTACGCAATCCCCTCACCGGCAATCGCCAGGCGGCGAATCACCTCCGCATCATCGCTGACGATAGTGCCGGAAACCTGCACGTGGTGTACTTTCCCTTCCCGGCTCAACGGCCAGCGGTCAAACGCCCTGCCGCGCAGCACGTAAGTGAGCGCATTATGTCGCGCCAGCTCTTCCAGCGTTTGCGGCTCGCCGTTTTCGGCTATCCAGCCGGGCGAAGCCACCAGCACTCGTCGGTTATCGGGCGCGACGGGCAGGGAGATAAACGAAGCATCGTCGTTATCGCCGTAGCGAAAGGCCACGTCCACCGGATCTTTAAACACGTCGGTCCGATGATCGGAAAACAGGATCCGCAGACGCAGCGCAGGATGACGCTGGCGAAAGCCGCGAAAAACGCGCAGAAGCAGGTTGCGCCCGAGATCGGACGGCACGGCAATTTGTAACGTACCGCGAACTTCGTCATCCGGCGTGCGGATTTTTTGCAGCCCGGCGTGCAGCGTATCGAGCATCTGCGTGGCGTAGGGCAGCCAGGCCTCGCCTTCCGGCGTCAGGCGCAGGCTCCGCGTTGAACGGGCAAAAAGACGAATATTCAACGTCGTTTCCAGACGCTTGATCGCCGCACTAACCTGCGCCGGCTGCAGCCCGGCCTCTCGCGCCGCATCGCTGAAGCTGCTTAGCGCCGCAGCGCGGACAAACAGAGCCAGATCTTCCAGCCTTAACATAGACACTCCCGAACCCGGATTATTCTCAAAACTGGCGCAACCAGGCGAAAAACATCGTTGCCTCACCGTTTGCTTACACTTTTAACGAAACCAAGGCTTGCCATTTCCTTGAGGTATCAGGAATCATACGAGGCTGCGATTGAGTGTCCAGGATAATAATGAGGAAACTATGCGTAAAACAAAAATGATGCTTCTGGGCGTACTGTTGGCATGCACCAGCGGAGCGTGGGCGGCGACCGGCGACGGCATTCAGAAATATGAGCTGGACGGAGTGACCGCAGACTTTAAACAATTCCACATCGGCGATACCGTTCCGCCGCTGTACCTGACGCCAGAATACAATATCAAACAGTGGCAGCAGCGCAATCTGCCGGCGCCGGATGCCGGCACGCGCTGGACCTACATGGGCGGGAGCTACGTCCTGATTACCGAAACCGAGGGGAAAATCCTCAAAATCTACGATGGCGAAATTTTCTATCATCGCTAAAAACGAAACGCCAGCGGACAAATTCTGCCGCTGGCATATCTTTTATCGTTGCTAAAGCGCTATTCGTTAAAGCGGTTTTGTTTGTGCATAAACTCCTCGACGGCAATATAGGCAGCCACCTGTTCGTAGAGCATTAAAATACTGAGTATCAGATCCCCGCCGCTGCGCAGTAAATCATCCGGCGCAGTGCGACTTTTATCATCCGATAAAAAAACTATCTGTTCATAAATTTCACAATATTCACCATAAGCGCCAATCGGAAGGTCAGCCAGCGGGATATTTTCCTGACAATAACGCAGCGCGTCAGCGGCTTTCTCCGGCAGCGTGCGCGTATGCATAAAGATGACCAGGAGTTCCCGCAACTTAACGATTAGAGCAATATTATTCATCATGCACTCCGGAAATGTAGTACGGCGATATTTTCCTTCCATCGTTTTTATTGACGTATGACTGATGACTACCACATTCCGCCAAATAATAAAGCCAAATAAAATTCCTTTCGGCGAATTAAAATAGGTCACTGCTATGCTAATTAAGCTCGCACAAGCGCGGAGGGAAAACAATGTTAAGAGTATGTTTTGTTGATTAATCTCAACATCAGCAAATGTGAATAAAAATAAGTAATATTTAACACCACTATCATTCGCGCAGTGATTATTTTAGCGAAAGAAAACGGCGTTCGGCGGAGGTAAAAAAACCGCACGGCGCTTTGCGCCGCACGGTTCAGGATAGTGAGTGGACTATACCGCGCGGAAGGCGATCTCACCGGGGATAACTTCCCCCTGCCAGTACAGCTGCGCCGCGACGCGGTCTGCCAGCTGACGATAGGTCTCGGTAAACTCGCTTTCCGGACGCGCCACTACCGTCGGGGTCCCTTTGTCGAGGTCTTCGCGCAGAGTGATGTGCAGCGGCAGCTGGCCCAGCAGCTGGGTGTGGTATTTCTCCGCCAGCTTTTGCGCGCCGCCGGTACCGAAGATAGGCTCGTGGTGCCCACAGTTGCTGCAAATATGCATGCTCATGTTTTCCACGATACCCAGCACCGGTACCTCGACTTTTTCAAACATCACGATGCCTTTTTTGGCGTCGATCAGGGCAATATCCTGCGGCGTGGTCACCACTACCGCGCCGGTAACCGGGATATTTTGCGCCAGCGTCAGCTGAATATCACCGGTACCCGGCGGCATATCCAGCACCAGATAATCGAGATCCGGCCACAGGGTTTCCTGCAGCATCTGCATCAGCGCCTTGCTGGCCATCGGCCCGCGCCACACCATAGCGTTATCGTCGGTCACCAGATAACCGATAGAGTTGGTGGCAAGACCGAACTTCATAATCGGCGCCATATGGGTCCCATCTGGCGAGGTCGGACGCTGATCTTCCGCGCCGAGCATGGTCGGAATCGACGGGCCGTAAATATCGGCATCCAGAATGCCGACTTTCGCCCCTTCCGCCGCCAGCGCCAGCGCCAGGTTGACCGCCGTCGATGATTTACCCACCCCGCCCTTACCGGAGCTGATAGCGATAATATTTTTCACGCCGTTGATACCGGGCTGATTTTTTACCCGCTGAAGCGTGGCGATGCTGTGCGTCAGCTTCCAGTCGATAGCTTTGGCACCGGTAATGCGCAGCAGCTCGGCGCTGCACTGCTCCTTCAGAGCTTCAAAGGCGCTGTTCCAGACGAACGGCATCTGAATTTCAATATGCACGGTTTCGTCCAGCCAGGCGACGTGATGCAGCGCCTTCAGGGTAGTGAGGTTATGTTTCAGGGTTGGGTGCTGGAAATTAGCCAGGGTCCCGGCGACCATCGCGCGTAGACGTTCGGGGGATTTGGCCTGGGATTGCGAACTCATCCCGACTCCTTTGTTATTGTGAGTTGAATCTTGTGCGTTAAGTTTACCTTAAAGGGAATAATTCCCCCACCATAAGCTTTGGGCTTACCAAATTATTGCCTTTGCGGTAACATCAAACCCCCTTTTTACAATAGAAGATGTAATGCCCACTATGACTCAAGTCGCGAAGAAAATACTGGTAACGTGCGCACTGCCGTACGCAAACGGCTCAATCCACCTCGGCCACATGCTGGAGCACATCCAGGCTGATGTCTGGGTCCGTTACCAGCGAATGCGCGGCCACGAAGTCAACTTCATCTGCGCCGACGACGCCCACGGAACCCCGATCATGCTGAAAGCGCAGCAGCTCGGTATCACCCCGGAACAGATGATTGGCGAAATGAGTCAGGAGCATCAGACCGATTTTGCTGGCTTCGACATCAGCTACGACAACTATCACTCCACGCACAGCGACGAAAACCGCGAGTTGTCGGAGCTTATCTATACGCGTCTGAAAGAGAACGGTTTTATCAAAAACCGCACCATCTCCCAGCTCTACGATCCGGAAAAAGGCATGTTCCTGCCGGACCGTTTTGTGAAAGGCACCTGTCCGAAGTGTAAATCACCGGATCAGTACGGCGATAACTGCGAAGTATGCGGCGCGACCTACAGCCCAACCGAGCTTATTGAACCGAAATCGGTCGTCTCCGGCGCGACGCCGGTGATGCGCGAGTCCGAACACTTCTTCTTCGACCTGCCGTCGTTCAGCGAAATGCTGCAGGCGTGGACCCGCAGCGGCGCGCTGCAGGAGCAGGTAGCGAATAAAATGCAGGAGTGGTTTGAGTCCGGCCTGCAGCAGTGGGATATTTCCCGCGATGCGCCGTACTTCGGCTTTGAAATCCCGAACGCGCCGGGTAAATATTTCTACGTCTGGCTGGACGCGCCGATCGGCTACATGGGTTCCTTTAAGAACCTGTGCGACAAGCGCGGCGACGCCGCCAGCTTCGATGAGTACTGGAAGAAAGACTCCACCGCCGAGCTGTATCATTTTATCGGTAAAGACATCGTTTACTTCCACAGCCTGTTCTGGCCGGCCATGCTGGAGGGCAGCAACTTCCGCAAACCAACCAATCTGTTCGTTCACGGCTACGTGACGGTCAACGGCGCGAAGATGTCCAAGTCGCGCGGAACCTTTATTAAGGCCAGCACCTGGCTGAACCACTTTGACGCCGACAGCCTGCGCTACTACTACACCGCCAAGCTCTCTTCGCGTATCGATGATATCGATCTGAACCTGGAAGATTTCGTGCAGCGCGTTAATGCCGATATCGTCAACAAAGTGGTAAACCTCGCCTCGCGCAACGCCGGTTTTATCAATAAGCGTTTCGACGGCATGCTGTCCGCCGAGCTGGCCGATCCGGCGCTGTACAAAACCTTCACCGATGCTGCAGCAAGCATTGGCGAAGCGTGGGATAGCCGCGAGTTCGGTAAAGCCATCCGTGAAATCATGGCGCTGGCCGACGTGGCGAACCGCTACGTTGACGAGCAGGCGCCGTGGGTGGTTGCCAAACAGGAAGGCCGCGATGCCGATCTGCAGGCCATCTGCACCATGGGCCTGAATATGTTCCGCGTGCTGATGACCTGGCTCAAGCCGGTTCTGCCGCAGCTGGCCGCCCGCGCCGAAGCGTTCCTCAACAGCGAACTGAGCTGGGAGGCCATTCAGCAGCCGCTGCTCGGTCACAAGGTTAACGCCTTTAAAGCGCTGTATAACCGCATCGAAATGAAGCAGGTGGAAGCGCTGGTCGAAGCGTCGAAAGAAGAAGTGAAAGCGCTGTCAGCGCCGGTCACCGGACCGCTGGCGGACGATCCGATTCAGGACACCATCACCTTTGACGATTTCGCCAAAGTCGATATGCGCATCGCGCTGATTGAAAACGCCGAGTTCGTGGACGGTTCCGACAAGCTGCTGCGCCTGACGCTGGATCTCGGCGGCGAGAAGCGCAACGTCTTCTCCGGCATCCGCTCCGCCTACCCGGATCCGCAGGCGCTGATTGGCCGCCTGACGGTTATGGTCGCCAACCTGGCGCCGCGTAAAATGCGCTTCGGCATCTCGGAAGGCATGGTGATGGCCGCAGGCCCTGGCGGGAAAGATATCTTCCTGTTAAGCCCGGACAGCGGCGCCCAGCCAGGCCAGCAGGTCAAGTAATACCGCATACAGCGCTGCTCCGGCAGCGCTTTTTATTATAAATTCTGAAAATCCTCTTGCTGCCTTTTCATCGCTGCCGACACGCCTCATACTGCCCCACTGTTCAACAGTATCCAACAGTCTAATGATTTGCGGAAAAGGAATTCCCATGCGCTCAACCGCGAGATTGAAGCCCTTATTTGTTGCCCTCTTTTTATGCGCCAGTCTGGCAAGCTGCGATAAAAATGAAGATAAAACGTTTGTGCAGAAGATTGCTGAAAGTGATGCCCCGGAACAACACCAGACCTTCACGAACAATCTTAACGGCGTTGATGTAAAAATCACCTATTACTATAAAGGCGATGTCGTCCTGCGCCAGACGGCAGAAAACACCCTGCCCTATGATGTTCTTGCCGCCAAAAATAAAGAACATGCCAGAATGATCATCGAGCAAATTGCCGGGGCTTATCGGGAAACTGAGGGTGTCAGCGATGTTATTGAGTATTTTGACGATCGCGCCAGCGAACATATGACGATTGATTTCAGCAAAGCAAAAATCAGCGAGCTGTGTAAACTGCCGGGAATAAACATCACTGATTGTTCGGGAAAATATCTCTCGATGGCGCGATCTGAACGCCTCATTCTCAAGGATGGATTCAAAGCGGTTGAGTAGCGGATGAGTCCGCGCACGTCTTATCCTGCAGTAGGCTATCAAAGGTTTTCTCTGGCATAACGCGCGGCTCCGGCAGCGCTTTTTCATTTTATAAATTCTGAAAATCGCATTCTTGTCGCCCCTCCCCTCTGCGTTCCAGGGCAATAGCTGTTAGCATCAGCACCGAACTGGATAAAAATACAGGGAATGTTATGACAACCGCTCAAAATCAGAACTATGGAATGCAAAACGCTGCCGTAGGGGATCACCGCCCGTGGCTTGCCGATGATGCGTCCATTGCGCTTACCGATCAGATTAACCACTTTAGCCGTTGCCGCCGCGATCGGCCTCGTCCCCCCGGCCATGCACGTTCTGAAGATCAGCTCTGGCAAGATATCGCCGCGAGTAAAAAGGCTTACAACACCTTAGCGGCATACGCATCCTGCCCACCAGACTGGCAGTTCGCTTTTGCTGAACTTGCGCTGCGTCTCAAGGCGAGTCGACGCGAAGGCAGCCTGCTTTCCGAAGCAGCGTTACTCTGGCATATAGGCCACTTTGAGCCAGATTTAATGGATAGCTTCGTTGCCCGCCACGGCCTGGAAACGACGGTGGAAATTGTTTGTTGCTCCCTGCAACTGTGGAAAAAATATAGCGATACCGCATGCAAATATATCCTCACGCGGGATATTCCTCTTGATGAGGAAAACGCTCTCCCCAACTGGCACCCACGCCTGTGCGGCTATCTTTCCACGGCTCCAGAAGAAGAGTGGCAACGCTGCGCAAACAAACTGATTGCCGCTATTCCAACACTCTCTCCCGTTATGCAGCCTTTAATTGCACTGCTACTGCCGGAGCGTACGGATATCGCCAACGACATGGCGCTGCGTTTCGTCGGGCAAAATATCCCGGCCATGGGGAGATTAAAGTCAGTGGTTACGGACGACAACGCAATAGCGGCATTGCGCCACTATCCGTTCCTCCCGGCAAATAACTTTGGCTATATCAGCTTCGCGGCAACGCAGATGGCCAACCGGGGCATAAAGGGAATGAGCCGCACCCTCGACGTCCTGAAGGAAGAATATGCGGCGGAACTCTGCGAGATATTTCCGCAGCTCCACGTTGCCGACTATCTCGGTAAATGGCTTTGGAAAGTTAACCATCCCGATGCGTTGAAGCTGTTGATCTTAAGCGCTGGCGACAAAAACAAGCGTCTGGAATTCCTCAGCAAAGCCAGCCAGAGGCATCCCCACGCCGCTATCGCGGCTTATGCAGAACTGCTGAAGGAACAAGAAAACCCCATCTGGCGTCAGACGCTAACGACGCTTATCGCCGCCGCGCCAGAACGAGCAGAACAGGTCTTACCCTGGATAAGCGAGCAGGCAGTCGAAGTACTCGCCAGCTGTCGTCAGCAAGAGACGCAGATGACATGCGCCAGTTCCGACTCGCTGCCCCAGGTGCTGGTCACGCCGCCGTGGCTGGCGAAAACAACTAAAGCCGCCGTCCCCGCATTTGATCTGCCCACGCTTGCCGTATCCGCGGTTGTCGCCCCTACCCGAAAAATGCTCGAGAGTAACGGTGAATATCGGCAGATAGCCCAACGACAGGCAACACGGCAAACGATGTTTATCGATTTACCGCCGCTGGAAAAAAGAAGCTGGGAGCCCATGCTCCTGCCACAAACGCCAGAGCAGCAAATCCTGTGGCGTTTAGGCTTTGAGAACTGGCGAAAAACGGGAGAAGAGCAATATGAAAAATTGCCCATCCCACAAAGCGCCGTCGATGCGCTACTGCGTGACGATTTTCCGACGCTTAAAGCCGAGCGAGCAAAATATTGCGGGGACAGGCGTACCTCCTGGAACCTGGCAGAACTTTGTTATCTCCCCGGTGAACAGGCTATTTCGCTGCTGAATCAGATCATTAACGAAACGGACTATTATGGTGAATCTGAGATTCTGACGATATTCGGCCCTGCCGCCGTCCCGGCTTTTTTGACCTGCCTGAACCGAGACCCCAGGCGACTATGGCACTTCACTGCCTCCTGCGGCACCAGCGAACTGGCGCTGCCGATGGCGCGGTTATTGCGTAAAAAAACGCAGCACGCCGAAAGCCGCGACTGGCTGTTAAAATACCCCGAACATGCCGCCGCCGGGCTGCTTCCTGTTGCGTTGGGCAAAACAAAAAAAGATCGCGAAGACGCCCGGCTGGGGCTCCGCCTGTTGGCAGAAAACGGCAGGCGGGCGCTGATTGAAGAAGTGGCGCAGCGCTATCATCAACCCGCAGTCTCGGCGGCATTAACCGCGCTGCTGAATGATATTACACAGATTAAATACCCCTCGACTACAGCTCCGCTACCGGGATTCTGGCAGCCCACGCTGTGGCGCAGACCGCAGCTCAAAACCAACGGCCTACCGCTGGGGGACGATGCCCTGTGCCATCTGGGCACCCTGCTCAGCTTCCCGCGTGAAGTCGCTATCCATGGCGGCCTGATGCAGGTAAAAGAGGCCTGTACCCCGGAAACGCTGGCCGCCTTCGCCTGGGATCTGTACGAGGCCTGGGAAGCCGCTGGCGCCCCGTCAAAAGAGAACTGGGGCTTTACCGCGCTGGGTATTCTCGGCGATGACAATACCGCTCGGGACTTAACGCGATTCATCCGCGCCTGGCCTGGAGAATCCCGACATAAACGCGCCATTACAGGGCTCGACATTCTGGCTGAAATCGGCAGCGATATCGCCCTGATGCAGCTGAACGGCATCGCGCAGAAAATAAAATTTAAGGCGCTTCAGGAAGCCGCGCGGGAAAAAATCAAACAGATTGCCGACAAGCGCGAACTGACCATTGCCGAGCTGGAAGACCGCCTCGCCCCGGATTTAGGTCTGGATGACAGGGGTACCCTCACCCTCGACTTCGGCCCCCGCCGCTTTACAGTCAGCTTCGATGAAGCTCTGAAACCCTTTGTGCGCGATGAAAGCGGTCGCCGCCTGAAAGATTTGCCGAAGCCCGGCAAAAGCGACGATGAACCGCGCGCTGCGGAGGCCGTCAGTCGTTACAGGCAGTTGAAAAAAGACGTCCGCACGGTAGCCAGCCAGCAGATCATGCGGCTTGAATCAGCGATGTGCCTGCGCCGCCGCTGGACCGCCGAACAGTTCCGCCTGTTCCTCGTCGACCATCCGCTGGTGCGCCATCTCACCCGCCGCCTGGTCTGGGGAGTCTATAGCCAGGAAAACGTCCTGCTGGCCTGCTTCCGCATCGCCGAAGATAACAGCTACAGTGACGCGCAAGATAACCCAATCAACCTGCCTGTGGGGCAAATCGGCCTTCCGCATGTGCTGGAAATCTCCGCGGAAGACGCCGCCGCCTTCGGCCAGCTGTATGCCGACTATGAACTGCTGCCGCCGTTCCGCCAGCTCGATCGCAACCACTATCGCCTGACTGAAAGCGAAAACCGGGCCACAGAATTAACGCGCTGGCGCGGACGCCAGTGCCAGGCCGGGCGCATCGTCGGACTGGAGCGCAAAGGCTGGCAGCGAATAGAAGATGGCGGCAGCATCTGCGGCATGTTCAAACCCGCCGCCAGCGGCGATATTGTGCTGGAAGTGGAACCTTTTTCGCTGCTGTATGGAGAAACCACCTACGACGAACTCATCCCGTTCGAGACAGTGAAAATCGTTACCAAAGGCGATATTGACTACGGCAAACCGACCTTTGCTTTCGCAACGCTCGACACTATCGCCGCCAGCGAACTGATTAACGATATCGAATCGCTATTCGATTAAAAGGATTTAACCATGAAAACGTTTATTTATCAGGATGAAAAATCACATAAGTTCTGGGCGGTTGAGCAGCAGGATAACGAACTGCATCTGAGCTGGGGGAAGGTGGGTACCAGCGGCCAGAAGCAGATTAAAACCTTTGCCGACGCGGCAGCGGCCAGTAAGGCCGGGCAGAAGCTGATCAATGAAAAAAACCGCAAAGGCTACGTTGAGCAAGGCGAAACCACGCCGTCTGCGGCAGCCAGCCTGCCGGAGGAACCGGCATCTACCCCAGCTGCGCCGCCGCCCGCATGCGCCACCGTACCTGCAGACATAGATCGTCCGTGGCTGGCGGACGATGCCGAACTGACTTTGTCAGATGAGCTGCTGCAAGATGTGCTCCCTTCACGCCGCTTTCCCGGTCCACCGATCGCCGCGCCTGCAGATAGCGAACTGATGAGTCTCGGCAAAGAGATCCACCAGCAGTCCGGGAAAGCCGTGACCTTTGACTATGCCGACTGTTCCGCCTACTGGCAGCAAACCATCAACGAAGCCCTTAGCGATGGCCCGCTCTCCCCTGCTGCGCTGGCGGTGCAGCTCGCCCTCGCCACGCGTCGCGGCTGGCGCAGCAGCGACAATGCCGACCTGATGGACGAAATTGTTTACGTCTACGGACTGGAATACGCCGTCGAGACGTTTATTGCCCTGCAGCACATTACTTTTGATTACAATTACCAGACCCTGCAGGTGACCTTCCTTTCAGAACCCACCAGCGCGCGCGGGCCCGGGATGCTCGACGTGCGCCTGCGCGCGCATCTGGCTAAGGCCGATGAACCGCTCTGGCAGCGCTGCGTGAATAAACTGATCGCCGCGCTGGCGGATATGCCCATCGGGCAGCAGCCGCTGGTGGCGCTATTGCTGCCCGATCGCCCGGATATCGTCCACGAAATCGCCCGCCGGGTGCTGGCGCATAAAACTATCAGAACGGCGGAATGGCTGAAGGTGGTGGTTCGCGACCCGCAGCTCGTCAAAGCGCTGGAGCCTTATCGGGCGGAGAACCTGTTTAACGACTACTACCACGGCAGCGTCTGGAACGCGACGGTGATGCGCGAGCAGGGCGTTGCCGGCATCGCCCGCTTCGCACCCTACGTTCATGACGATCTGTGCGGTAAGCTGGTCAGCCAAATTAACCATCCGCAGGCGCTGAGCCAGCTAATCCTCGCAAGCGAGCAGGGTAAGCGTTGTCACGAACGGATGACCCAGGCCAGCGCGCGCTTCCCGCACGCCGCGCTGGCGGCGCTGGCTGAACTGCTGACGCAGAAAGAAGAGAAACGCTGGCGCATTATGCTGATGACCCTGCTCAGCGGGCAGCCGGGGCTGGTCGGAGAAATTGTGCCGTGGCTCTCTGCACAGGCCGCGACGCTACTGGAAGCCTGCCAGCAGCAGTTAAGCCAGCAGGCCGAGTGCGCCCGCGACGATATGCTCCCGCCGGTGCTGGTGACCCCACCCTGGGCGGCGAAAAAGAAAAAATCCCCCATTGCACAGCTGAATCTGCCGCCGCTCCCATTAGAGCCGGTCTGTATGCTGACGGAAGAGGCAAGCAAACAGCTTCTCGAACAGCGTAGCTGGTATGCCCGCCTGGTCGATAATGGCAAAGAAAAAGATGAAAAGGAGCTCCTGTCCTGCTTAGGTTTCCACAGCTGGAACAGGAGCCAAAATCGCTATGAAGATGTCTCCGATGCCGCTATCGATGCCTGGCAACGACAAGATTATCCGGCGCTGATTGCGGAATTTAAGAATACCCATACCTATCGCCAGGAAGAGTGGAAGCTGTACATGCTCACCGCCCTGCCCGCCGGACGGGCGCTCCAGGCCTGGAACGCGCTCAGCCAGGAGCCCCACACCGGCGCAGACTTTGTGATGGCGCACCTGCGTCTCGCCGGCTTGCCGGGCTTTATCCACTCCTTCTCACGCTATCCGCAGGAAAACCTGTCGGTTGCGATCTGGTTTGCCGCCAGCGAACTGGCCCCCATCATCGCCCGCGCTTTTAACAAGCTTAAATCGCTGCGTGAAGGCGCGCGCGAATGGCTGCTGGCCTATCCTGAACATGCGATTACCGGCCTGCTGCCCGCCGCCCTCGGCAAAGCGGGCGAAGCGCAGGACAGTGCGCGCCTGGCGATACGTATGCTGGTGGATAACGGCCATCAGCCGCTGCTTGAAGAGGTCGCCCGGCGCTACAATCAGCCGGCGGTAACGGAGGCCGTTACCGCCCTGCTCGCCCTCGATCCGCTGGATAACCATCCGACCAAAATTCCGCCGCTGCCCGCATTTTACCAGCCTGCGCTGTGGACGCGTCCGCTGCTGCGGGAAAATGGCCTGGCTCTGCCGGATGGCCCCATAAAAGCGCTCGGCGAAATGCTGCGCTTCCCGTCAGAGGAGGGGATTTATCCCGGCCTGCAGCAGGTTAAAGATCTCTGTACTGCCGAATCACTTGCCGCCTTTGCCTGGGATCTGTTCAGCGCCTGGCAAACCGCCGGAGCGCCATCGAAAGAGAGCTGGGCGTTTACCGCGCTCGGGATTTTCGGCAACGATGATACCGCCCGGGCCCTGACGCCGCTGATCCGCGCCTGGCCCGGCGAATCTCAGCATAAGCGCGCCACCGTCGGATTAGATATTCTCGCCGCCATCGGCACGGATATCGCCCTGATGCAGCTTAACGGCATCGCCCAGAAGCTAAAATTCAAAGCCCTGCAGGAACGCGCCAGAGAGAAAATCGGCGATATCGCTGAAAGCCGCGGGCTGACCGTGGAAGAACTGGAAGACCGCCTGGCGCCCGATCTGGGTCTGAATGAGGATGGTAAGCTCACCCTCGATTTTGGCCCACGGCGCTTTATCGTGAGCTTTGATGAAGCGCTCAAGCCGTACGTCCGGGATGAAAACGGCAGCCGTCTGAAAGATCTGCCGAAGCCGAATAAAAGCGACGATAACGCGCTCGCCGCCGAGGCTGTCAATCGCTACAAGGCCCTGAAAAAAGATGCCCGCACGATTGCCGCCCAGCAAATCGCGCGGATGGAGTCGGCCATGTGCCAGCGCCGCCGCTGGACGCCGGAGAACTTCCGCCTGTTCCTGGTCAACCATCCGCTGGTACGCCATCTCACCCGTCGCCTGGTATGGGGCGTATACGGTGAGGACAACCGCCTGCAGGCCTGTTTCCGCGTGGCGGAAGACAACAGCTACAGCAATGCCGATGACGATCTCTTTCCTCTGCCGGACGGCGACATTCGTATCGGCCTTCCGCATCTGCTGGAAATGACGCCGCAGGATGCCGCCGCTTTTGGTCAGCTATTTGCCGATTACGAACTGCTGCCGCCGTTCCGTCAGCTCGACCGCAACTGCTACACACTAACACCTGCCGAGCTTGCAGCCACTGAGCTGACCCGCTGGGCCGGACGCAAGTGCCCGAGCGGCCGGGTCATCGGGCTGGCCAACAAAGGCTGGCTACGCGGCGAGCCGCAGGACGCTGGCTGGATCGGCTGGATGCTAAAACCGCTGGGACAGCGGGCGCTGGTAATGGAAATAGACGAAGGCTTCGCCGTGGGCATGCTGCCGGATGAGCTCAGCACCGAGCAGCTATTAAGCAAAGTCTGGCTGTACGCCGGAAATGCCCGGCAGTACGGCTGGGGCGGCAACGCTCCGCAGCAGGCTCGATTTTCGGAGCTGGATAAAGTCGCCCTCAGCGAACTGATCAACGATATTGAAGGGCTATTTGAATAGAACAAGGAACGTTTATGCACAACGCACTAACCCCACCCTGGCTGGCGGATGACGCGCAGCTGGAGCTGACCTTTAAAAAAGGTAAGACGCCGTTAAGCCATCGCCGCTGGCCGGGCGAGCCGGTGCCGCTGGTCAAAGTGGAACGACTTCAACGGCTGGCGAACGATATTGCCTCCCGCAGTCAGCCCCTCGCCTGGGAGGCTGAACAATGTACTGCTGAGTGGCAACAGGCGATTGCGCAGGCGATGCGCTGCGTGGGCGAGGCCAGAGCGGCAATGCCCGCCCGCGCGCTGGCGGTGCTGACTCGTCTGGCTGAAGAGGATAGCCCGGCGCTTTTGGATGAAATCGTCCAGCTGCACGGCGTCGAGTACGCGACCGAGGTGGTGATTGCCCGGCAGAATATCGCGGCGGGCCATAGTAAATACCCGCCGCGCAAATGGGTGTTCAGTCATCCGCAGAAAGAGAACGTTTACGGCCTCCACTCTGAAACCTATAGCGAGTTCGATCTACGTCTGCGCAAACATCTGTCGCTGGCGGAAGAGGTCGTCTGGCAACGCTGCGCCGAAAAGCTTATTGCCGGCCTGGTCGAAACGCCGTTTTATCGCCAGCCGTTTATCGCCCTGCTGCTGCCGGAAAGGCCGGATATCGCCAATCAAATAGCCGGACGTTGCATTGACAACTCCTGGCGGTCGTCAAAAGAGTGGCTTAAAGCCGTCGCCACCGACCCCGCCGTGCTGGCGAAGCTTGAGGAAACCTGGTCGAGTGATATTTTTACCGATCGCCAGGACAGCGATGGCTATTTTGCAAACCGCTACGGCTATGTCGCTTGCGCCGCGCTTTTGCGTGAACAGGGGCTGGCGGCAGTCGCCAGGCTGGCGATTTACGCGCATAAAGACGACTGCGGTAGCCTGCTGGCGCAAATCAACCATCCGCAGGTTATTCGCCTGCTGCTGCTGGTGGCGGATAAAAACAAGCCCAGCCAGCTGCGCGTGGCAAAATATGCCAGACAATTTCCCGCCTCGACGCTGGCGGCGCTGGCAGAGCTGCTGGCGCTACCGGAGCCGCCCGCGCGTCCGGGCTATCCGCATATTGAAGCGAAAAAGCTCCCGCAGCAGCAGAAAAAACGCGCAGAGGGCTGGCGAATGCTGCTCCGGACGCTGCTGAATACGCATCCGCCGCTGGCCGAACAGGTTAGTCCCTGGCTAAGCGCGCAGGCGCGGGAACTTCTGGCGACGTTCCAACAATCGCTGCCTGCAGGCGTCACGGTGGCCGTCGATAACCCCGGCCTGCCGGAAATTCTGCTCTCGCCGCCGTGGCGCAGTAAAAAGAAAAAAGCCGCCGCGCCGCGTTTTGCGCTATCGCCGCTGAAGCTTGCGCCGCAGGAGTACTGGCAGCCTGGAGAGCGGGAGGCGCTGGCCGCCGGCAAACCGGCCTGCTTTTTCAACGATCTTCCGCTGCGGGAACGCATTCGCCGCAAAGGAGGGATCGTATTACGGGAGCTGGGTTTTGAGGACATGTATTACCTGTTCCATCAATACACGCTGAACGGACAACAAATTCATTTTGAGCCGCAGTATCATCGCTACAGTGAGAAGCCGGTGTGGAACGAAGCTGCCATGCAGGCATTGCATCATGGTGATTGCAATATCTTACTGCAAGCCTGGCAAAGCCATTTGACGGCGGGCTACAAGCCGAATGACTGCTGGAACCTCTATTTGCTGGCCCAGCTGCCTCGCGAACGGGTCATCACCCTCTGGCAGCGCATTAATGAAGAAAATTTCAAATTTGTCGGCGCTGAATACCTGTTGAGCATCCTCGGGACTGACGCCCTGTCCGGCCTGCTGCTGGCGCTCCGGCATCGGCCAAAAGAGATCTTTCCGCTGCTGATGCATCTCGGCGCAACGGAGCTGGCGCTGCCGGTGGCCCGCGTCTGGCGGCGTTTTCAGGCGCAGAGCCATCTCGCCCGCCAGTGGCTACTGCAATGGCCGGAACACGCCGCCGCCGCGTTAATTCCGCTGGCGTTCGATAAAGCAGGCGATAGCCGCGAAGCGGCCATTAACGCCCTGCGTCTGCTGTATCAGGAAGGCCATCACGCGCTACTGCAAACGGTGGCGCAACGCTGGCACGAACCGAGGCTATGGCCAGCGCTGGAGCAGCTGCTGACGCAAGATCCGCTGGATAATTATCCGGCCCGCACGCCGAAAGCGCCGGATTTCTGGCAGCCCGCGCTCTGGCGCAGGCCGCGGCTTCTCAGCAACGACCAGCCGCTGACCGACGATGCGCTGGAAATTCTCGGCGATATGCTGCGCTTCGCCCAGGGCGGCCACTTTTACTGCGGGCTGGATTTAGTCAAAGCCGCCTGTCAGCCTCAATCGCTGGCCGCTTTCGCCTGGGATCTCTTCAAAGCCTGGCAGAATGCCGGTGCGCCCGGCAAAGAGAACTGGGCTTTTCAGACGCTGGGGATCTTTGGCGATGAGAGTACGGTGCGTGATTTAACCCAGCTTATTCTCGCCTGGCCGCAGGAAGGGAAATCTGCCCGCGCCGCCAGCGGCCTGCATCTTCTGACCCGCATCGGCAGCGATATGTCGCTGCTGCAGCTGGACCATATTTCGCAACGGGCAAAATCCCGCCCGCTGCGCGAGAGCGCGGAACGTTGTCTGCAAGAGATTGCCGAAGCGCGCGATTTGAGCGAAGAGCAGCTGCAGGATCGGCTTACGCCGACGCTGGGGCTGGATAACCCCGGTGCGCTGACCTTTGATTTCGGTACCCGCAGCTTTAGCGTGCGCTTTGATGAAAATCTGCAGCCGGTAATTTATGACCAGCAGGGAGCGCGGCAAAAGAGCCTCCCGCGCCTGCGCGCCGAAGATGACCAGACAAAAGCCGCGGAAGCGCTGCTCCGGCTGAAAGGATTGAAAAAAGATGCCGCTCGCGTGGCGAAACGCCTGCTACCGCATCTGGAAAACGCCCTGCGGCTGGCGCGGCGCTGGACGCGCGCGGAGTTTCAGTCGCTGTTCGTCGACCACCCGCTGACCCACAATGTGACCCGCCGCCTGGTATGGGGAGTATACGCCGCTAATGAGCCTCGTCGCCTGCTCGCCGCTTTTCGCATCGCGGCCGAGGGGGAGTTCTGTGACGGCCAGGATGAGCCCATCACGCTGCCGGAAGATGCACTATTCGGCATCGTTCATCCGCTGGAAATGGACGACCTGACGCGGGCGGCGTTTGAACAACTCTTTGCCGATTACCAGCTATTGCCGCCGTTCCGTCAGCTGACCCGCCATACTCTCCTGCTGCTGCCGGAAGAAACTTCAGTCAGCAAGCTAACGCGCTGGCAGGGCAAATCAACCACCTGCGGACAGCTGTTGGGGATCCGCCGCCGGGGCTGGTGGCAAGGTAGCGAAAGCTATTTCTGTTACGATGTTGCTCAGCATCGGCTGATACTGGAAATCACGCCGGGATTTGTTCACTACAGCATAGACGCTAAAGCTCCTCAGCAGTTTGGCGCGATAACGCTCTATTACGGCGAACAACCCGTTGCGTTTTCCCGGCTCGATCCTCAGGATCTCAGCGAAGCGCTAAGCACAATAGAGATTATTTCCCGCTAGTGCGACAAACGAGGTGAGTCAATTAGCAACAATATTCGACTCACCGCATGAGTCGAATATTGGCTTTTTAGCCCCACGAACCTAATGTGCCTTTTTAACTACAAGATACGCAGGAAGATGTTGCGTTAAACATAATCCGATATATCAAGCTCAGAAATAAAGCACCTCACGCAATCTGCTGCGCATAAATAAGGTCTAACGATTACCGCTGTCTCTTTAAGGAAGAAACGATGATACAACAGGAAAAACATCTTCAGCGCCCCCCAGCCGCCGTGCTCTACGCCGATGAACTCGCGCGGCTGCAACAGAATGACCCTTTCCCCTGCCCGCCCGGCTGGCAGTTAAGCCTGCCTGCGGCGCGCGCGTTTATCCTCGGCGATAGCGCTCGCGACATCAGCCGTAAAGTGGTTATCAGCCCCGCCGCCGTCGAGCGGATGCTGGTCACGCTGGCGACCGGACGCGGCCTGATGCTGGTCGGTGAGCCGGGCACGGCAAAATCGCTGCTCTCAGAGCTGCTGGCCACCGCCGTCTGTGGCGATGCCGGGCTCACCATTCAGGGCGGCGCGTCGATTACCGAAGATCAAATCAAGTACGCCTGGAACTATGCGCTGTTGATCAACCAGGGACCCTCGACCCAGGCGCTGGTGCCCGCCCCGCTGTATCAAGGCATGCGCGACGGGAAAATCGTCCGCTTCGAAGAGATAACCCGCACGCCGCTGGAGGTTCAGGACTGCCTGCTGGGGATGCTTTCCGACCGGGTAATGGCGATCCCGGAGCTGAGCGGTGAGGATAGCCTGCTCTATGCCCGCGCCGGGTTTAATATCATTGCGACCGCCAATACCCGCGATCGCGGGGTCAACGAAATGAGCGCGGCGCTTAAACGTCGCTTCGACTTCGAAACCGTCTTTCCAATCATGGATTTTCAGCAGGAGCTGGAGCTGGTGGCTAACGCGTCGGCACGCCTGCTGGCGCATAGCGGCATTCCGCATAAAGTGCCCGATGCCGTACTGGAACTGCTGGTCCAGACCTTCCGCGATCTGCGCGCCGAGGGCGGAAAGAAAACCTCAATGGATACTCTCAACGCAATTATGTCCACCGCCGAAGCGGTTAACGTCGCCCATGCCGTCGGCGTGCGTGCCTGGTTTCTGGCCGCTCGCGCCGGAGAGCCCGCCGACCTGGTAGACTGCATCGCCGGTACAATTGTCAAAGATAACGAGGACGACCGCGCCCGCCTGCGCCGCTATTTTGAGCAGCGCGTCGGTACGCATAAAGAAGCCCACTGGCAGGCCTATTATCAGGCCCGCCACCGCCTGCCGTGAGGGAACACGCATGCCAGAGCAGCCGTTAATTATCGGCGTTCGACACCACAGCCCGGCCTGCGCCAGGCTGGTAAAAGAACGCATCGAACAAACGCGTCCGCGCTACGTTCTGATTGAAGGTCCGGTGGACTTTAATCAGCGCCTGGATGAGCTGTTTTTACCCCATCAATTGCCCATCGCCATCTACAGCTACTGCCAGTCTCAGGAGGGCGGCGCGGCGGGACGCGGTGCCTGGACGCCGTTTGCCGAATTCTCCCCCGAGTGGCAGGCGCTGCTGAGCGCCCGGGCGACGGGCGCGCATATTCGCTTTATCGATTTACCGGTCTGGGCGCAAAGAGAGGATGACAGCGATGCCTCTGACGCTCGCCGCGTCGATGACCAGCAGCGTCTGTTTGTCGCCAGCGGAATGGAGAATACCGACGCGCTGTGGGACCATCTGTTCGAAGATGAAACCCAGCGCGCCGGTCTGGAGCAGGCGCTGAAAACGTACTTTATCCAGCTGCGCGGCGATAGCAGCGGCGGAGAAAACAGCCGGCAGCGGGAAGCCTGGATGGCCCGCTGGGTGGCATGGGCCATGCAGCAAAATGACGGCCCGGTCGTGGTGGTCTGCGGCGGCTGGCACGCCCCGGCGCTGGCAGCCCTGTGGCGGAATTGCCGGGCGCCAGCGCAGGAACCTGAATCCCCGCCGCCACCGACGCCCGACGCCGTCACCGGCTGCTACCTCACCCCCTACAGCGAAAAGCGGCTGGACGTTCTGGCGGGCTATCTTTCCGGGATGCCGGCGCCGGTCTGGCAAATTTGGTGCTGGCAGTTGGGCCTGCGTCAGGCCGGGGAACGGCTGCTGAAAACTATCCTCGCCCGCCTGCGCCAGCATCGCCTTCCCGCCTCAACGGCCGATTTCGCTGCCGCCCACCTGCGCGCAATGGCGCTGGCGCAGATACGCGGCCATACCCAGCCGCTGCGCTGCGACTGGCTTGACGCGCTGGCGGGCTCGTTAATCAAAGAAGCGCTCAATGCCCCGCTACCGTGGAGCTATCGCGGCGTGATTCATCCGCAAACCGATCCGATTCTGCTGACCATCGTGGATGCGCTGGCGGGAGCCGGTTTCGGCAAGCTCGCTCAGGGAACGCCGCTGCCGCCGCTGCCGCAGGACGTCGATCGCGAGCTGGCGCGCGTCGGGATCGCCGTACCGGCAAACCTGAACATCAATCGCTATACGCCCGAGGGATTAGCAAAAAGTCAGGTCTTACACCGGTTGGCCATCCTCGACATTCCCGGTTTCCAGCAGCAAACGGGCAGCGCGGTGACGCTTTCCGGCGATGGCGAAGAGCGCTGGCGACTGTTTCCAACCCTGGAGCAGCACGCGGTCCTGATCGAGGCCTCCCGCTACGGCGCTTCCCTGGCGGAGGCCGCGCGCCAGCGGCTGGAAGCGGCTATTCTGGCCTCCGGGGGGATCAAAAGCCTGGCCGCCAGCCTGAATCAGGCCGCGCTGGCGGGGCTCTCTACCTTCAGCCAGCAGATGCTGGAACAGCTGGCGCAGCTGATTGCCGAAGAGAGCCAGTTTGCCGAAATGGGGCCAGCGCTGGAGGTGCTTTACGCCCTCTGGCAGCAAGATGAGAGCAGCGGTATGCAAAACGCCGCGGTGCTGGAAATCACGCTTTGCGCGGCGCTTGACCGGACGCTGTGGCTTTGCGAATCCAGCGGCGTTGCCGAAGAGCAGCAGTTTCACGCCCATCTGCATAGCTGGCGCACCCTGTGCCACATCCTGCGCGATCTCCACAGCGGCAGCGTTTTACCGGGAGTTTCGCTCAGCGCCGCCCTGGCGCTGCTTGAACGGCGAATTCACGCCGCAGATGCCGCACCGCTCGACCGCGGCGCGGCGCTCGGCGCGCTGATTCGTCTTGAGCATCCCACGGCAACCGCTGAAGCAGCGCTGACCCTGCTGACGCAGCTCTCTCCGCAGCGTCTGGGAGAAGCGGTCCACGGTATGCTGGCGCTGGCGCGCCATCAGCTCGCCTGTCAGCCCGCTTTTATCGCGGGATTCAGCGCGCTGCTCGCCCGGCTGGCGGACGATGAGTTTATTCTCGCGCTGCCGGATCTGCGGGCGGCGATGGCGTGGCTGCCGCCTCGGGAACGCGGCGAGCTGGCCCGCCAGGTGCTCGATCACTATCACATGTCCATGCTACCGACCTCTGCGCTACAGGCGCCGGTTGCCTGCTCGCCGGAGCAGTTACTCTATCATCAGCAGCTGGAACAGCAGGCGCTGGCCGCGCTACGCCATTGGGGAGTACGCTAATGAACAGGTTATCCGATATTCTGACAACCCAGGAGCTCCAGCGCTGGCGGCTGATTCTGGGCGAGGCCGCCGAAAACAGCCTCGGCGGCCTCGATGAACATGCCCGTCAGGTAGACCATGCGCTGGAGTGGCTCTACGGCCGCGATCCGGAGCGACTACGGCGAGGCGAGCGCCAGGGTGGACTGGAGGATTCCAGCCTGACGACGCCGGAATGGATCAACGCTATCCACTCGCTTTTTCCGCAGCCGGTTATCGAGCGGCTGGAGAGCGATGCGGTACTGCGCTACGGCATCGATGAGGTGGTGACCAATCTGGAAGTGCTTGAACGTATCGAGCCTTCCGAAAGCCTGCTGCGAGCGGTACTGCATACTAAACATCTGATGAATCCAGACGTGCTGAACGCCGCCCGCAAGCTGGTGCGCCAGGTGGTAGAGCAAATTATGGTCCGGCTGGCGACAGAGGTGCGCCAGGCTTTTTCCGGCGCGCGCGATCGGCGCCGCCCCTCGCGTATCCCGCTGGCGCGCAACTTCGACTTCAAAAATACCCTGCGCGCCAACCTCAAGCACTGGGACCCGCAGCGCGGCAAGCTGTACATTGAATCGCCTAAGTTTATCAGCCGTATTAAACGCCACAGCGAAAAATGGCAGCTGATTTTGCTGGTCGATCAGAGCGGTTCGATGGTGGATTCCGTTATCCATTCGGCGGTTATGGCGGCCTGCTTATGGCAGCTGCCCGGCATTCGTACGCACCTCGTGGCGTTTGATACCAGCGTGGTGGATCTCACGGACGACGTTGCCGACCCGGTAGAGCTGCTGATGAAAGTTCAGCTCGGCGGCGGGACCAATATCGCCCAGGCCGTTGAATATGCGCGACAGCTGATTGAACAACCGCAAAAAAGCGTCATCGTGCTGGTGAGCGACTTTTTCGAAGGCGGGGCGAACTCGCTACTGATTAATCAGGTCAAGCTGAGCGTGCAAAGCGGCGCTAAAGTCCTCGGGCTGGCGGCGTTAGACAGTTCGGCATCCCCCTGTTATGACCACGATATGGCCCAGGCGCTGGTTAACGTCGGGGCGCAAATCGCCGCCATGACGCCCGGCGAGCTGGCCTCCTGGCTGGCGGAGAATTTACAATCATGATGCCTTTACGCCCCGAATTACTGGAACTCACCCCGCAGGCGCTCATGGCGCTAAGCAACGCCGGATTCGTAAAACGCAGCCAGAAAGAGCTGGATAACGGCAATATCCCCGAGCTTGCGCAGGATGAAGACGGCACCCTGACCGCCGTATTTCACGACGGCACCCGCACCCGGCTGGCAAAAGGCCAGGCGCTCAAAGAATCCAGCTGTACCTGCGGCGCCAGCGGCATTTGTCGTCATCGCGTGATGCTGATCCTCAGCTACCAGCGCGCCAATACCGGTGATGAGCGTCCCGAAGGGGAACCGGAGAGCGGCAAACGCTGGCATCCGGGACTGTGGCAAGCGGAGCTGGCCGCTCTCCCCGAGTCCGTTCTGAAGCGGGCGCAGCAGCTGGCGGATAAAGGCGTCGCGGTGGAGCTATTCTGCCGACCTAACGAAACGCCTTCGGCAAAGCTGCCGATGAGCGATGTGCGTTTTTATTCCCGCAGCAGCATCCGTTTTGCCCGCTGCGACTGCGTCGACGGCTCGCTGTGCGAACACGTGGCGCTGGCGGTTCAGGCTTTTACCGATGCCGAAGCCCAGCAGCCTGGCTTTACGCACCTGGTCTGGCAAACGCGCAGCCGCATGGCCGCCGCCCGCGGAGGGCCCTTTGATACCCCTGACGGCGAGGCCTGTCGACAAAGCCTCCGCCAGCTCAGCCAACTGCTGTGGCAAAGCGGCGTCAGCCAGCCGCCTATTGGCTTCGAGGCTGCGTTCACCCGGGCGCAGCGCGCGGCGCAGACGGTAAACTGGCGCTGGGTCGTCGGCGCGCTTGCTCAGCTTCGTGAAGGCGTCGAGGCCCTTCAGCAGCGCGCCAGTCATTACCATCCTGAACAGCTTCTCAGCCAGCTGGCAGGACTTAACGCCCGCCTTGAGAGCGCCGACAGAATGGCGCAGCTTGCCGATGCCGACCAGACGCCGCCCCTGCCGTGGCGCACCGTGGTGGGCCAGGGTATCGCCGGCGAAGCGCAGCTCGATCATTTGCGACTTATCTCCCTGGGAATGCGCAGCTGGCAGGATAATCACCGCTACGGTTTACGCATCTGGTTTAGCGACCCGGATACCGGCAGCATTATGCATCTGTCGCGCAGCTGGCCGCTGGCGGAACGGGCGCAAAGCCCGCTGTGGCAGCGCCGCCTGTTTAGCTTCCAGGCCGGCGCGCTGGCGGGCGGGCAGATAATTACTCAATCAGCGAGCCGCAACGCCAGCGGCGAACTGCTGCTGAGCGCGCGCCACCGCCTGAGCAGCAACATTCCGCTCAGTGAAGAGGCCTGGCTTTTGCTCAGCGCGCCGCTGCGCCAGCCGGGGGTTGCGGCGCTGCGTGAGTATCTGCGCCAGCGCCCTCCGGCGTGGGTGCGTCCGCTTAATCAGGTGGATAATCTGTTTATTTTGCCGGTGGATGCCTGTCTTGCCGTCGGATGGGACGCCGCCCGGCAAACGCTGGATGCGCAGGTTCTCAGCGGCGAAGGGCAAGACAACGTTTTGCAGCTGTCCCTTCCCGCCGCCGCCAGCGCGCCCTATGCCGTTGAGCGAATGGCGGCGCTGCTCAGCCAGGCGGACGATCCGGTAGTGATGGTGTCCGGGATGGTCACCTTTAGCCGCGGGCAGCTTAGCCTGGAGCCGCTGGTAATGATGACCCGCACCCGCGGCTGGGCGCTGAACGCGGAACCGCTTCCCGTTGGGCCACTGCCTGCCGGCGATATCCTGCCGCCGCGGTCGCTGGCCCTGACGCTGTTGCAGCGCACCCGGGCGCTGCTGATCCAGATTATGCACAACGGCCTGCGCTATCAGCAAAAGGGCCTTTTTCGCGAAGCGATGACGCTGAGCGACGATTTAACCAACGGCGGATTTAATCATCTCGCGCGCCTGCTCCACCAGTTGGCCGAGCGCGAAACGGCGACTTCCGAGGATACGCTCAGCGCTATCGCCCAACTCTGTATACAATTAGAGATGATGATTGATTAACAAGGAATGATAATGAAATTTAACCGCAGGATTACCGCCGCTCTGGGCGCAACGTTAATGATGGCCGCGCTCGTCGGCTGCGATAACAACAAAGATGAGGTCAAGACGTTTCACAACACGATGAACGGCGTAGACCTGACCTATACCTATCACTACAAAGACGATGTCGTTACCCGCCAGGACGCGGAGAATACTATTCCCTATACATCACTCGGGGTGAGTAACGAAGAGCAGGCGCGCAAAATCATCGATCCTATCGGCGTGGCCTACAGCAAAATCAAAGGCGTCACCCACAGCGTCGACTATAAAGAGAGCGCCGCGCAGGAACACCTCTCCATCGACTTTAATCAGGCTAAAATCAGCGAGCTGTGTCAATTACCCGGGGCCAGCTTTACCGACTGTTCGCAAAAGTTTATTTCGCTGAGCGAGTCGGAAAAAATGTTGAAATCACAGGGTTTTAAAGAAGTGAAATAACCCAGACTGGCGCGGAGAACTCCCGGCTTACGCTACGCTTAGCCGGGCTACCCCGGTCAGGCTACAGGGCCGTACATTCGGGGAGCCCGGCTCTGGCGTTAACGCCGCAAGCCGGGGAGGCATATCAGGATTTCGCGTGTTCGCGCTCGGTCAGCCCGCGCAGGAAGTAGCGCAGAAACTGGTCGCCGCATTCGCGGAAGTTTTTATGCTCTGGGGCGCGCATCATGGCGGTGATTTCCGGCATCGAGACGCGGAATTTCTGCTGAGTGAGGATAGCGAGAATGTCATCCGTCTTCAGGGAAAAGGCAATACGCAGTTTTTTCAGCACGATATTATTATTCACCCGGCGTTCGACCGCCAGCGGCGGCGCCGACGCATCTTTACCGCGTTTGTCGTAAATCAGGCCGTTGAGAAAATTCGACAGCACGACATCCGGGCAGCGCACAAACCCCTCTTCGTCTTCTTTTTTCAGCCAGGGTACCAGCTGTTCGGCGCTGACCGGCGCATCCGCCAGCGCAAAAATACGTACCAGGCCGCTGTTATTGGTTTTCAGGGTGTAGCGCAGGCTACGGAGAATATCGTTACTGATCATATTGCCTTCATGATGAAAAATTCTGCCGCACAGTTTATCACGATTCCGCCGTTTTACAGACCAATCGCCTCTTTCAGGCTTTTCAGATAGCGGCGGCTCACCGGCACCGTTTGCCCGGCACGCATCAGCAGCTCCGCCTGGCCGTTTTCCTCAAAGCGGATCTCCTTGAGATGGGACATGTTAACCAGGTACTGGCGATGGCAGCGCAGCAGCGGCGTTCGGCTCTCAAGGGTGCGTAAGGTGAGCTCGGTAAAACCCTCCTTTCCTTCGCGGTCGGTCACGTAAATCCCGCTCATCCGGCTGCTGACGAAGGCCACGTCTTCCATCTGCAGTAGCCAGATGCGGCTGTGGCCGGTGCAGGGAATATACTTTAGCGCCTGCTGGGTATCGTCGAGGGCGGTCATATCCTGCAGGCTGCGCTCCTGGCGCAGTCGAGCCAGCGTTTTTTCCAGCCTGGCGGACTCTATTGGCTTCAGCAAATAATCAAACGCGTGCTCTTCAAAGGCTTTCACCGCGTACTCGTCAAATGCGGTGAGAAAGACGATATAGGGCCGATGCTCCGGGTCAAGCATGCCAACCATCTCCAGGCCGCTGATACGCGGCATCTGGATATCCAGAAACAGCACGTCCGGGTGCAGCTTATGTACCGCGCCAATCGCCTCTACGGCATTTCCGCATTCGCCCACAATCTCGATATCCGGCTGGGTCTCCAGCAAAATACGCAGGTTTTCACGCGCCAGCGGCTCGTCGTCGACAATTAATACTTTTAACATGCGTTTTCCTCCAGAGGCAGTCTCAGCGTGACGCGGGTAAAACATTCCGGCTCGCAGGTGACGGTGATCCCGCAATCGGCGCCGAAGCGCGCCCGCAGACGGCGATCAACCAGATTCATGCCCAGTCCGCTGGCGCTGGGTTTGTCCTGATATAACCCGGCGTTATCTTCAATATCCAGCTGCAGCCAGCGCTGGTACTGGCTGGCGCGAATGGTGATTTCCCCCACCCCAAGGTGCTGCGAAGTCCCGTGCTTAATGGCGTTTTCGACTATCGGCTGTAGGGTAAAAGCCGGCAGTTGATGCTGGGCCAGCGCTTCCGGCACCAGCATGTGGATCTGTAGGTTGGCCTGAAAGCGCGCTTTCTCAATCTGCAAATAGGCGTTTACATGTTCGATCTCATCCGCCAGGGTCACGATCTCCGCTGGCCGTTTCAGGTTTTTGCGGAAAAAGGTCGACAGATACTGCACCAGTTGCCCCGCCTGGTCGCTATCGCGGCGAATCACCGCTTTCAGGGTATTCAGCGCGTTGAACAGGAAGTGCGGGTTCACCTGGGCGTGCAGCAGCTTGATTTCCGACTGCGTTAGCAACGCCTTTTGCCGCTCATACTGTCCGGCCAGGATCTGCGCGGATAATAGCTGGGCAATCCCCTCCCCCAGCGTGCGGTTGATGGAGCTGAACAGGCGGTTTTTCGCTTCATAAAGTTTTATCGTGCCAATCACCCGCTGATTCTCGCCGCGCAGCGGAATAACCAGCGTGGAGCCCAGCTTACAGTTAGGATGAATCGAGCAGCGGTAGGGCACCTCGTTACCGTCGGCATAGACCACCTCGCCGGTATCGATCGCCTTTTGGGTATAGAGCGAAGAAATAGGCTTACCGGGCAGATGGTGATCGTCGCCGATCCCGGTAAACGCCAGCAGCTTGTCGCGATCGGTGATCGCGACCGCGCCGATATCCAGCTCCTGGATCAGTACCTGCGCGACCTTCATGCTGTTCTCTTCGTTAAACCCCTGGCGCAGGATCCCCTCCGTCGACGCCGCCACCTTCAGCGCGGTGGCCGAGAAAGCCGAGGTATATTTTTCAAACATCGCCCGCTTATCCAACAGGATACGCATAAACAGCGCCGCCCCGACGGTATTAGTCACCATCATGGGGGCAGCGATGCTTTGTACCAGATGCAGGGCATCTTCGAACGGGCGAGCGATCAGCAAAATGATCAACATCTGCACCATTTCAGCAAAAAAGGTAATCGCGCCGGCCGTGAGCGGGCTGAAGACTTTATCCGGTCGCCCGCGTTTAACCAGAATGCTGTGCACCAGCCCGCCGAGCAGTCCTTCAACGATGGTGGAAACCATACAGCTCAGCGCGGTCATGCCGCCCAGCGAGTAGCGATGAAGGCCGCCGGTCAGTCCCACCAGGCCGCCGACCACCGGTCCGCCCAGCAGGCCGCCCATCACCGCGCCGATGGCTCGCGTATTGGCGATCGAATCTTCGATATGCAGGCCAAAGTAGGTGCCGAGGATGCAGAAAATAGAGAAGGTCACGTAGCACAAGAGCTTATGCGGTAAACGGACGGTGACCTGCATTAACGGGATGAACAGACGCGTTTTGCTCATCAGCCACGCAATGACCAAAAACACGCACATCTGCTGAAGCAGCAGCAACACCAGATCAAACTCGTACATACCCGCAGACCACACTTCATTTGAAAGCGCGTAACATACACTGCTTGCTTATAACTTTCTTTGAAGCAATACATGAAAATGATAATTCATGTTCAGGATCACACTTCTTAGCGCCTCGACGATCCGTTTTTGTACAAAAAACAGACAAAACTCCCCGCTTCGGCAAACAGCTTCTACAGTTAATAGAGGAGAACACAGCGGGAGGAGAAAATGGCGCTTTATACAATTGGCGAAGTTGCCCAGCTTTGCGATATCAATCCCGTGACGTTACGCGCCTGGCAGCGGCGCTACGGATTACTGAAACCTCAGCGTACCGACGGCGGCCACCGCCTGTTTAATGAATATGAGATAGACCGTATTCGCGAAATCAAACGCTGGATTGACTCCGGCGTGCAGGTCGGGAAAGTGAAAACGCTGCTGATGGATAATGAGCAGGAGAGGGTCGACGGCTGGTGCGATCGGCAGGAGATGCTGCTCGGCTATCTGCAAAACGGAAGTTATCATCGCCTGCGGATGTGGCTGAAGGAGCGTAACCACACCGACTCTGCGCAAACCCTGGTGAAGCACCTGGTTAACCCCTTACGCCAGCGCCTGCTCAGCCCGCAGCCAACGTTGCTGGCAATGCGGGGCATCCTGGACGGCATTCTGATTAATCATATCGCCCGATGCCTGTCCTCGACGGCAAAATATCCCGGCGACCATGCGCTGATTATGGGCTGGAATGTGAACGATATCACCCGGCTATGGCTGGAGGGCTGGATAGCCAGCGAACAGGGCTGGCGGGTGGATATTCTCGCCCATTCGCTGAACCAGATCCGACCGGAGCTTTTCCCCGACAGTACGCTAATGGTCTGGTGCGGAGAGACGCCCTGTAGCGCCCAGGTGAATCAAATGCGTCAATGGGAGCAGCAGGGCCAGATTATCTGGCTGAATCACGCCACCGCAACGTCTCCCGGAGGCGGCGCCTGAGGCGCCTGTCCGGGCTACGGGTTACCGGCAATCTGTGGCCCGGTAGCCCGGCTAAGCGCAGCGCAAGCCGGGAAGAAGCCGCAGCAATACTACATCACGGCACATTCCCCGGGTTGCGGCGTAAACGCCTTACCCGGGCTACGGGTTATCGGCAATCTGTGGCCCGGTAGCCCGGCTAAGCGCAGCGCAAGCCGGGGGGCTGTCGTAGCTAAACCGCAATTAATGTTTCATTAACACCTGCGCTTCACCGTATAATCCTTGCGTTAACATCAGGAGCCTATTATGAAGCCAGCGAAAATTGCGGTTATTACTCTGTTCTTATTTATGGCCATCAGCGGCATCGGCGGCGTGATGCTGGCTGGCTATTCATTTATTGTTCGCGGCGGTGTCGGCTGATTAGCCGGGTCAGCCGTTCAAAGCCGCGATCGACGATAATCGCTGCCAGCGCCACCAGCAGCGCCCCCTGAATGACATAAGCGGTATTAAATCCGCTCAGGCCGATAACAATCGGCGTGCCGAGCGTATTCGCGCCGACGGTTGACGCAATGGTCGCCGTCCCCATATTCACGATGGTCGAGGTACGAATGCCGGCGAGCATCACCGGCGCCGCCAGCGGCAGCTCCACCTTTATCAATCTCTGCCAGCCGGTCATTCCCATCCCCTGAGCGATAGACAATACGCCGGACGGTACCGCCCCCAATCCCGCCAGCGTACCCTGCAAAACCGGCAATATGCCGTACAGCGCCAGCGCGATCAGCGCGGGCTGCCAGCCGAATCCCATCACCGGAACCGCAATCGCCAGCACCGCAACCGGTGGAAACGTCTGTCCCATCGCGGCGATCGTCTCTACCAGGGGGCGAAACTCATGACCGGAAGGCCGGGTGACCGCAATCCCTGCCCCGACGCCCACCACCGTAGCCGCGAGGCTGGAGAGTGCCACCAGCCAACAGTGCGCCAGGGTCAGCGAAATAAAACTCTCCTGCTGATAAACCGGGCGCGGCAGCTCGGGAAACAGCGCGCTGAATAGCGGCGCGCTGTAGGGCAACGCCAGCAGCAGCGCGACAAACATTGCGATCAGCCACAGCAGCGGATCACGTAGCACCTTCACGCCGGGCCTCCTCGCGCAGCAGGTCGGCAAAATGCAACGTCCCGCAGGACTCTCCCCGCTCATCCACTACCGGCAATACCTCGCAGCGATGAGCAATAAACTGCGATAGCGCCTCGCGCAGGGTCATCGCCACGTTTAACGCATCTCCCGCCAGGCGCTCATCGCGGCGCAGATAATCACTCACGCCGCGCAGCGACAGCAGGCGCACGCCCAGTTCGCTGCGGCCAAAGAAGGTCTGCACAAAGGTATTTTTTGGCTCCAGCAGCATCTGCAGCGGCTCGCCCTGCTGCACTACTTCGCCGCCGTCCATCAACACCAGATGATCCGCCAGCCGCAGCGCCTCATCGATATCGTGGGTCACCAGCACAATCGTGCGTCCCAGCAGGCGATGAATGCGGATCATCTCCTGTTGCAGAGCTTCCCGCGTCACCGGATCGAGCGCGCCAAAGGGTTCGTCCATGAGCAACACCTGCGGATTCGCCGCCAGCGCGCGCGCCACGCCGACGCGCTGCTGCTGGCCGCCGGAAAGCTGATGGGGATAACGTTCGCGCAGCACCGGCTCGAGCCCCAGCAAGGCCATCAATTCATCAACCCGCGCCTGCGTTTTTTGCCGCGACCACTTTTGCAGCTGCGGAACGGTGGCAATGTTTTGCGCCACCGTCCAGTGGGGAAACAGGCCGATGGACTGGATGGCGTAGCCCATTCTGCGGCGCAGTTCGAGCACCGGCTGCTGGCGGATATCCTGCCCGGCGAAACGGATCGTCCCGCTATCATGCTCCACCAGGCGATTGATCATCTTCAGCGTGGTCGATTTCCCCGAACCTGAGGTGCCAATCAGCACCGAAAATGCCCCCTCGCGCAGATGCAGATTGAGGTTTTTCACCGCAGGCTGTCCGGCAAAGGCTTTATTGACGCCGTCGAACTCAATCACGGACCTCTCCTTTGAGTAATGCGCCCCACAGCGCGAATAGCGCATCCACCACCACCGCCAGCGCGATGGTCGGGATCACCCCAAGCAGCACCAGATCCAGCGCGCTGCTGAGTAGGCCCTGGAAAACCAGCGCGCCAAAGCCGCCTGCGCCAATCAGCGCTGCGACGACCGCCATACCGACGGTTTGTACGCTAACCACCCGCAGGCTGCGCAACAATACGGGCAATGCCAGCGGCAGCTGTACCTGACGAAACCGCTGTCCGCCGCTCATCCCCATCGCCACCGCGCTCTCCAGCGCTTCACGCGGAACCTGCTGCAGGCCGACCGTCACCCCGCGTACCAGCGGCAACAGCGCATACAGCACCAGCGCAATCAGCGCAGGCGTAATGCCGGTTCCGGAAACGCCGAGCTGGGCAAGCGAAGGAAACTGGCGCGCCAGCCCCGCCAGCGGCGCAATAAGCAGGCCGAACAGCGCCACGGAGGGAACGGTCTGAATCACATTGAGAACCGCAAAAACCGGCGATTGCCAGCGTGGGAAGCGCCAGAGCCAAACGCCAATGGGCAGCCCAATCAGCAGCCCCGGCAGCAGGGTACCGAGCAGCAGAGTCACATGCTGCGACAGCGCATCGTCAAACACTTCCCGGCGATTGAAATACTCTTTCAGCAGAGAGAGTTCATCGAGGCTCCCCAGTCCCAGCAGCAGCGCGGGCAGCAGCCAGATTTGCGCATTGAGCAACCAGCGCCACAGGGCACGGGAAGTCAGACGGCGAACGGCATCGCTGGCGATAAGCAGACAGATCGCCAGCGCCAGCCACAGGCCGCTGCCCGGCGAGGTACGGGCCAGCGACGAACCGTTCTGCGCCAGCTGCACCGCCGCCCCGCCGGCCCCCCAAAGCAGCGCAGGCAGCAGCAGATCCGCCAGCAGGAAGATGACCAACAGCGGGAAGCGCCCCGGCCGCCAGCACAGCAGCGCGATTAACAGCGCCGCCCCCGCCTGCGCGCCCGCCAGCCATGGCCAGACCTGCCATAGCCAGCGTCCCTCGCCGGATAACAGCCGGTTAGGCGCATAATTGATAAACGGCAGCGCCATCGCCAGCAGCAGTAATAATGCCAGCAGCAGCGCAACGCGGTTACAGCAACGAATCGTCACGCGAACTCTACTTCAGCAGCCCTTTTTGTTGCAGATAGTCGGCGGCGACTTTCTTCGCATCCAGGCCCTCTACCGCAATACTGGCGTTCAGCTTTTGCAGGGTCTTTTCATCCAGGCTGGCAAAGACCGGCTGTAGCCAGTCGGCTATCTGCGGGTATTCTTTCAGCACCGCTTCACGCACGACCGGGGCCGGGGCGTAAATTGGCTGCACGCCCTTCGGGTCGCTCAGGGTTTGCAGGCCCAGCGCGGCGACCGGGCCATCGGTGCCGTAGGCCATCGCCGCATTTACGCCGGAGGTCTGCTGCGCCGCCGCTTTAATGGTGACCGCCGTATCGCCGCCCGCCAGCGACAGCAGCTGGTTCTGTTTGAGCGTAAAGTCGTAGGCTTTTTCAAATGCCGGCAGCGCGTCTGGCCGTTCAATAAATTCCGCCGAAGCGGCCAGCTTAAAGTCACCGCCCTTTTGCAGATAGCCGGCAAGGTCGCTTAACGAGGCGAGGTTATTTTTTTCCGCCAGATCCTGACGAACGGCGATGGTCCAGGTATTGTTGGCCGGAGCCGGGGTAAGCCACACGAGCTTATTCTTTTCCGCGTCCAGCTTTTTGACTTTCTCGTAGCCCTGCTGCGCGTTTTTCCACGCCGGGTCGTTCTCCGCTTTAAAGAAGAAGGCGCCGTTACCGGTATATTCCGGATAGATATCCAGTTCACCGGCGGTTATCGCTCCGCGCACCACCGGCGTGGTGCCGAGCTGGATTTTATTGACGGTTTTCACTCCGTGGCTTTCCAGCACCTGCAAAATAATATTGCCGAGCAGCGCCCCTTCGGTATCGATTTTTGAGCCGACTTTAACCGGCTCCGCCGCCTGCAGCGGCAGACTTATCAGGGCCGCCAGCGCCAGCGTGCCGGACCACATACTTGCCTTTATCATTCTCGCGTCCCTCTTTAATTTGCGCTCCATTAACAGGAGCTTAAGCAAAAAGCGTAGTTCATTTGGGGCGGAGCGGAAAAAGAAAAGGCCGATAAATCGGCCTTTGGGATAAGGAATGCGTGTTCCCGTGCGGCGGCCACAGCCTTACCCGGGCGACAAAGCGCAATTACAGCAGTTCGAACTCGCCCTGCTTCACGCGGGCGGAATCGACGCCGATAAAGACGTTGAATTTGCCCGGCTCGGCGTCGTACTTCATCTGCTGGTTCCAGAACTTCAGCGCCTCAATGTCAATCGGGAAGCTGACGGTTTGCGTCTCACCCGGCTTGAGGGTCACCTTCTTAAAGCCGCGCAGCATTTTCACCGGCCGGCTCAGGGAAGCGGTGACGTCCTGCAGATAAAGCTGAATCACCGTCGCCCCTTCACGCTTGCCGGTATTGGTCACCTGCACGCTGGCGGTTACGCTGCCGTCGCGCTGCAGGGTCGGCGCCGACATTTTCACATCGGAAACGCTAAAGGTGGTATAGCTCAGGCCGTAGCCAAAGGGATAGAGCGGGCCGTTGGCCTCGTCAAAGTAACGCGAGGTGTACTTGTTCGGCTTATCTGCATTGTACGGGCGACCGGTATTGAGATGGCTGTAGTAGGTTGGGATCTGTCCGACCGAACGCGGGAAGGACATCGGCAGTTTGCCCGACGGGTTGTAGTCGCCGAACAGCACGTCGGCAATGGCGTTGCCGCCTTCGGTACCGGCGAACCAGGTTTCGAGTATCGCATCGGCCTGCTGATCCTCTTTCACCAGCGCCAGCGGACGGCCGTTCATCAGCACCAGCACCAGCGGTTTACCGGTCGCTTTCAGCGCGCTAATGAGGGCGCGCTGGCTCTGCGGCAGGGTGATGTCGGTGCGGCTGGAGGCTTCATGCGCCATACCCTGCGCTTCACCCACCACGGCAACCACCACGTCGGACTGCTTCGCCGCCGCCACCGCTTCATCAATCATCTCCTGCGGCGAGCGCGGATCAACCTGCACCGCTTTCTCGTACAGATTAAGGAAGTCGACGATACCTTTATCATCAGTGACGTTGGCGCCTTTGGCATAGATGATTTTGCCCTGATCGCCCAGCGCCTTTTGCATTCCGGCCAGCACGGTGACCGACTGATCGGCCACGCCCGCCGCTGACCAGCTGCCCATCATGTCGCGCTTGCTGTCGGCCAGCGCGCCGATTACCGCGATAGTGCCCGATTTTTTCAGCGGCAGCGTGTCGAGACGGTTTTTCAGCAACACCAGGCTTTCGCGCGCCACTTCACGCGCTTCTTTACGATGCAGACGGCTTTCGGCGTTGGTATCCTGCGGATCGGAATCTTTCGGCCCCAGGTGGCTATAGGGATCGTTAAACAGCCCCATATCGTATTTGACGTTCAGCACGTGGCGGGTCGCGTCATCGAGCTCCGCCATCGTCACCTTGCCGGACTTCACCAGCCCGGGCAGATACTTACTGTAGTATTCATCGCTCATGCTCATGTTGATGCCGGACTTCAGCGCCACGCGCACCGCGTCTTCCGGGTCCGCAGCCACGCCGTGTTTGATCAACTCTTTTATGGCCCCATGGTCGGACACGGTGATGCCTTTGAAGCCCCACTGGTCGCGCAGCACGTCCTTCAGCAGCCAGGAATCCGAGGTTGCCGGAGTACCGTTAAGCGAGTTGAGCGCGACCATTACCGCGCCGCTGCCTGCGTCCAGCCCCGCTTTATACGGCGGCATATAGTCGTTAAACAGGCGCTGCGGGCTCATATCGACGGTGTTGTACTCTTTGCCGCCTTCGACCGCGCCGTAGGCGGCAAAGTGCTTAACGCTGGTCATCACCGAGTAGCGGTCCGCCGGGCTTTTGCCCTGCATGGATTTCACCATCTCTTCCCCCATGATGGTGGTGAGATAAGTATCTTCGCCAAAGCCTTCCGAGGCGCGGCCCCAGCGCGGGTCGCGGGAGACGTCGACCATCGGCGCCCAGGTCATGTTCAGGCCATCGTCGGCCGCTTCGTAAGCTGAAATCCGCCCGACGGTATTCACCGCATCGAGGTTGAAAGAGGAAGCCAGGCCAAGAGATATCGGAAATACCGTGCGCTGGCCGTGCAGCACGTCAAAAGCGAAAAACAGCGGGATTTTCAGGCGGCTGAGCGCCATCACCTGATCCTGCATAGCGCGGATATCATGGCGGGTCACGGTGTTAAAAATCGCCCCTACCTGCCCCTCTTTTATCATTTCGCGGATGGCTTCTTTCGGGTTATCCGGACCGACGCTAATCAAGCGCAGCTGACCGATTTTTTCGTCCACCGTCATTTTCGTCAGCAGTTCGGTCACAAACGCATCCCGCGCCTGCGGCGTTAAGGGATGATTGCCGAACAATTCATCCGCCAGCGCGGGTTGCAGCGCCAGGCTCACAGCGACGCCTACAGTACAAAGCCATTTCATTTTTATCCCTCATTGTTCCAGTCGGCCAGATCGGCGAAAAGATAGCAAAAATCGAAGTCTGCCATAAACATAAACGAGACGCCTGAAGAAAGCGCGCGTTGTTCTCTGATTTTTCGAAACATTGATGCATCAAATTGTCATACAAAGGGCTATTCTTATTTTTGATAATTTTGTACCACCACAAGGAGTGGAACATGTCATCTGCAACAACTCATAACAACGCTTTTCTGGCTGAACTCGCTCGCCTGGTTGGCACCTCCCATCTGTTGACCGACCCGGCCAAAACCCAGCGCTATCGCAAAGGCTTCCGCTCCGGCCAGGGGGAAGCGCTGGCGGTGGTCTTTCCCGGCACGCTGCTGGAGCTGTGGCGCGTGCTGAACGCCTGCGTCAACGCCGATAAAATCATTCTGATGCAGGCGGCAAATACCGGCCTGACCGAAGGATCAACGCCGAACGGCAATGATTACGATCGCGACATCGTCATTATCAGCACCCTGCGCCTGGATAAACTGCACCTGCTGGATAAAGGCGAACAGGTACTGGCTTATCCCGGCACAACGCTCTATTCGCTGGAAAAAGCGCTGAAGCCGCTGGGTCGCGAACCGCACTCCGTCATTGGCTCATCCTGCATCGGGGCATCGGTGGTCGGCGGGATCTGCAACAACTCCGGCGGCTCGCTGGTACAGCGCGGCCCGGCGTATACCGAAATGTCGCTGTACGCGCAAATTGATGAAAACGGCAAGCTGACGCTGGTGAACCACCTCGGCATCGACCTCGGCACCACGCCGGAGCAGATCCTCAGCCGCCTCGACGACGAGCGGGTTAAAGATGAAGATGTCCGCCACGATGGCCGCCACGCTCACGATCACGATTACGTCACCCGCGTGCGTGACGTGAATGCCGATACCCCGGCGCGCTACAACGCCGACCCGGACCGTCTGTTTGAATCCTCGGGTTGCGCCGGCAAGCTGGCGGTGTTCGCCGTGCGCCTCGATACTTTCCCGGCGGAAAAACGCCAGCAGGTGTTCTACATCGGTACCAACCGGCCGGAAGTGCTGACCGAAATTCGCCGCCATATTCTCGCCGATTTCAGCCATCTGCCGGTTGCGGGCGAGTACATGCACCGCGATATTTACGACATCGCCGAGCAGTACGGGAAAGATACCTTCCTGATGATCGACAAGCTCGGCACCGATAAAATGCCGTTCTTCTTTACTATGAAGGGCCGCACCGACGCGATGCTGGAGAAAGTCTCTCTGTTTAAGCCGCACTTCACCGACCGCTTTATGCAGAAGCTGGGTCACGTCTTCCCGGCGCACCTGCCGGAGCGAATGAAAACCTGGCGCGATAAATATGAACACCATCTACTGCTGAAAATGGCGGGCGATGGCATCGAAGAAGCCCAGGCATGGCTTGGAGAGTATTTCCAGAATGCCGAAGGGGATTTCTTCGCCTGCACCGCGGAAGAAGGCAGCAAAGCCTTCCTGCACCGCTTTGCCGCTGCGGGTGCGGCGATCCGCTATCAGGCGGTTCACGCCGATGAGGTGGAAGATATTCTGGCGCTGGATATCGCCCTGCGCCGTAACGATACCGAATGGTTTGAGCATCTTCCCGCTGATATTGACAGCCAACTGGTGCATAAGCTCTATTACGGTCACTTTATGTGTCACGTTTTCCATCAGGATTACATCGTGAAAAAAGGCGTCGATGCCCACGAACTGAAGGAGAAAATGCTGGTGCTGCTGAAGGAGCGCGGCGCTCAGTATCCCGCCGAGCATAACGTCGGCCATCTCTATGAGGCGCCGGAAAGCTTAAAACGTTTCTATCGTGAGAACGATCCAACCAACAGTATGAACCCGGGGATCGGCAAAACCAGCAAGCAAAAATACTGGGGAGAAACGCCGGATAACGCGGCAAGCACTACCGACCCGCAATAATCCCCACGAGGGGCTGTTCAGCCGCGGGGCTTCTGTATTACGCTGCACGCCGGAGAAATCTCCTCTCCGGCAAACCCGCTTAAGGAACCCAACATGTCCGCAGTGGATAAATTACACGACGCTGACTTAGAGATCCGCGAGGCGCTGCCCGATGACGCCCACGCCATCGCCGCGCTGTACGTCTGGCACGTGCTCAATGGACGCGCCTCTTTTGAAGAGATCCCGCCGACCGTCGACGAGATGCGCAAGCGTATTAAAACCGTGCGCGATAGCGGGCTGCCGTGGCTGGTTGCCCTGTGGCGCGGAACCATCGTCGGCTACTGCTACGCCACGTTTTATCGCCCTCGCCCGGCCTACCGCTACACTCTCGAAGAGTCCATTTACGTGGAGGCGGGAATGGGCGGACGCGGCATCGGCAGCGCGCTGCTCTCCCGGTTAATAGAGAAATGCGAACAGGGACCGTGGCGACAGATGTTGGCCATTATCGGCGACGGCCACAGTAACGCCGCGTCGATTGCGATTCATAAAAAGTTCGGTTTTAGCGTGGCGGGCCAGCTGCGCAGCGTTGGTTATAAGATGGGCGACTGGCGCGACACCTTGATTATGCAGCGCCCGCTCGGCGATGGCGACTGGACGCTGCCGGAGTAACCCCTCGGGGTCGCGGGTAAGCGGTAGCCCGGACAGGCGCGCCAGCGCTGCCTCCGGGAAAATCCCCCGGCTCGCACTGCGCTTAGCCAGGCTACGGTTCAGCGCGGTTCTGTAGCCCGGATAAGGCGTTTACGCCGTAATCCGGGGAAATGGGGGTTAATCGTTCTGCGCGGTCTGCGCGCCGCCTTTCAGCATCGCATCGGCCATCTGCGCTTCGCGCTGTTTTTTATAGCTGAGCGCGGAAGCCGGAACCGGCATCACCTTCCCGGTTTCAATCCACGTTCTCAGACGACTGGCATCGGCAAAGTGGGTATATTTGCCAAAAGCATCCATCACCACCAGCGCTACCGGGCGCTGATTAATCACCGTACGCATAATCAGGCAGTGGCCCGCAGCATTAGTAAAACCGGTTTTGGTCAGCTGAATATTCCAGTTATCACGATAGACCAGATGATTGGTGTTACGGAACGGCAGCGTGTAGGCGGGATGGGCGAAAGTCGCCATATCTTCCTTCGTGGTGCTCAGCTGGCCAATCAGCGGATACTGCTCGCTGGCGATCAGCAGCTTAGTCAGATCGCGCGCGGTGGAAACGTTATGAATCGACAGGCCAGTGGGCTCAACGTAACGGGTGCGGGTCATTCCCAGCGCCTGCGCTTTGGCGTTCATCGCGCGAATAAAGGCGTTATAGCCGCCGGGATAATGGTGCGCCAGGCTGGCGGCGGCGCGGTTTTCCGACGACATGAGCGCCAGCAGCAGCATATTGCGGCGGCTGATTTGGCTGTTCAGGCGAACGCGTGAATAGATCCCTTTCATTTCAGGCGTCTGGCTGATATCAACGGTCAGCATCTCATCAAGCGGCAGATGGGCATCCAGCACCACCATCGCGGTCATCACCTTGGTGATCGACGCCATCGGACGAACCAGATCCGGCTGGCTGGCATAGATGATCTTTTTGCTGGCAAGGTCGACGATCATCGCGCTGCCGGACGCAATATCCGGCTGGGAAGCGGACACCGCCGCGGGGGATTTAGCCATCGCCTGGGGCGCAAAAGGCACAGCCAGCAGCAACGTCAGGCTGAGCAAAGAAACTCGAAATTTGGTCATCGTGAACATTCTGAAAAGTATTTTTGCACGTTATGAACGTACGCCGCGGCGCTGGGGATAACACCGCTGGCAAAAATCATCATACCCTGTCAGAACGCGCGCTGGCTAATAAGAATCGTGAACAAATGCTGCATTGCCGACATAAAAAACTATTTATGCCGGCAATGAGTTAATCAGAAGAGTCGATAGCCGTAGCCCCAGAGGATCACGGTGATGGCGAGCAGCACTTCCAGCACCAGCACGCCAATCGCCAGGGTCGAGCTGGCGAAACTTAGCCCCTCTTCTTTATTGATGCCAAGGAAAGTCGGGATCCCGAGATAAAGCAGATAGCCGGTATAGAGCAGCGCGACGGTTCCCACCAGCGCGCACAGCCACACCAGCGGATAGAGCGCCACGATCCCGCTCAGGAATAGCGGCGTGGCGACATAGCCGGCGAAAACCATACAGCGTTTAAGGGAAGGCCGCTGCGGATAGCTTCGTGCCATCCACCAGATAACCCGCCCCATCACCGCGACCCCGGCGAGCATCACGGCATAAAACAGCACCGCCAGCGCCAGGCCGGTCATCAACGACAGTTTTATCACCGTGCCGTCGCCGAAGTTCCAGCCCAGCTGCGTGGTGCCGATAAAGGCGCAGATAACCGGAACCGCTGCCATAACCAGCACATGGTGCGTGTAGTGATGCGAAACGGTTTCGTTTTCGCTTTTAATAACGCTCATCTCTTGATTAGGATGCGAGAAGAGCCCCCAGACATGGTTCATAGCGTCCCCCTTGTCACGGCGTGGTACAGCACTGATCCAAGTATAATTCACCTTGTAGATTATTTTGTGTACAGCAAGAAAAATGCGCTTCCCCGGCATTTTTATCATCAGGGTGTATGATTAAGGGACTGACGTTTTATGGAGTTTATCTTTATATGGATATCAATAACCTGATTACCCAGTACGGCTACGCGGCGCTGGTCATTGGCAGCATGGCGGAAGGCGAAACCATCACGCTGCTCGGCGGCGTGGCGGCACATCAGGGATTATTGAAGTTCTGGCTGGTGGTTATCTCGGTCGCCCTCGGGGGAATGATTGGCGATCAATTGCTTTATTTGCTCGGCAGACGCTTTGGCGGACGCATCCTGCGCCGGTTTTCCCGGCAGAAGAAGCGGATCCAGAAAGCCCAGCGCATGATCCAGCGTCGCCCCTACCTGTTTGTCATCGGCACCCGCTTTATGTACGGCTTCCGGGTTATCGGCCCGCTGCTGATTGGCGCCAGTCGACTGCCACCGAAGGTGTTTCTGCCGCTGAATATTCTCGGCGCGATTATCTGGGCGTTAATTTTTACCACGCTCGGCTATCTCGGCGGCGAAGCGATAGGCCCGTGGCTGCACCATCTGGACGCGCATTTGAAACACTGGATCTGGCTGATTCTGGCGGTGGTGCTGGTGGTTGCGGCGCACTGGTGGCTAAAGCGCCGCGAGGCAAAGAAGAAAGAGTGATGAGAGTGCCCGGATGGCGGCATCAACGCCTTATCCGGGCGACAGACCCACAGACCATGCGATCTGCAGCCCGGCTAAGCGCAGCGCAAGACGGGGAAACCGAACTACTTCGCCGCCTGATGATACCCGCCGCCCAGCGCGGAGGTTAGCTGGATGCTGGCATCAAGCCACTGGCCGCGCAGACGCAGAGCGGTAATGCGCTCCTGCAAAGCGGGCAGCTTCGCCAGGCTGACGCGCGAACCGGAAATAATCCCGGCATTCATCCGCGCCTGCGCCAGAGCGACCATCCGCTGAGCATCCTTTTCAACCTGCTGCTGCTGCTGATTTTTCGCCATCAGCGTCTCAACCTGGCTGGCGGTTTTCGCCACCTGATTAACCGCATCGACCACCGCTTTGTTGTACTTCGCTATCGACAGGCCATTTTGCGCGCTGGCGATATCCAGATTCGCGTTCAGCCGACCGCTATCAAAGATCGGCAGGGTCAGCCCGGCAGTGACGCCCATCTGCTGGGCAGAGTGGCGGAACAGATCGCTGAGATGCAGAGCATCCTGTTGCAGGAAGGCCATCAGGTTGATATCCGGATAAAACGCGGCTTTCGCGGCATCAATTTCGCTTAAGGAAGCTTCGATATACCAGTGGGCGACCTGCAGATCAGGACGTCGCGCCAGCAGCTCATAGCCCAGCTCATTGGGCATTTGCGCGCTGACGGCAGGCAAATCCGCCGGATGCAGATTCAGCGCCTGGCTCTGATTGTTGGTCAGCGCCATCAGCCGCGCTTCAATCTCTTTCATACTGCCGGCAACGTCGGCAAGCTGCTGATCGGTTTTACTGACGTTAATGTCGTTCTCCGCCCCTTCGGCCGAGTTGGTGATCCCACGTTGATACAGCGCAGTATCCACGGTAACGACGTTATTCTGTTCGCGCTTCATCTGCGTCAGCACGTTTTTAATGGCCGCCTCGGTCTGCCACTGCCAGTAAAGACGGGCGACGCTGCTGGCCAGCAGTTCACGGGTCTGGGCTTCTTCAGCGACCTGAGCTTTGACTTCACCGATTCGCGCTTGTAACAGCGCGCGGTTTTTACCCCACAGATCCAGGTCCCATCCGGCGGTCAGCCCGAAGGTACCGTTGGTGTACCACGGCCCGGTATTGCCGTCGGTATCGGTGGCAAACGGTCCCATCAGCCCCTCGGAAGACATTTTCTGCCGTTCAATATCGGCGGAAAAATCCAGATTCGGTCCCAGGGTGGATTGCGACATCCGCGCCTGCGCTTCCGCCAGTTTGATGCGCTGCCCGGCAATCTGCATGTCCGGCGCATTGGCTAAGGCACGCTGAATCAGGCTATTGAGCTGAGGGTCATGATAATCCTGCCACCAGTTGCTTTGCGGCCAGCCGTTTTTCACGGCGGCGGGCAGTTCCATTGCGATGTGGGATGCCGGGGTTTGCTGCTGGAGCGGATTGCCAATATCGTGCGATGGCGCGCAGCCCGCCAGCGCGATGGCCAGTGGCAGGCCAGCCAACGCGCGTTTGCTCAAAGTCAGGTTCATGAAATCGGTCAGGTGATTAAATAAGGTCGGGTATATTAAGCTAATTGCATCATAGCCGTTTAGTAAAGCGTGTGCCGTAACTATTAGCAGGCTAAAAATAAACTTCTCATGGAGTGAAAATGAGTCAGAACATCTATGACGATCCCGCTTTTTTTGCCGGATACGCCACCCTCGACCGTTCAGTTAAGGGGCTGGAAGGCGCGCCTGAGTGGCCAACCATACAGCAAATGCTTCCGCCGTTATCCGGTTTACGCGTCGTCGATCTTGGCTGCGGCTACGGCTGGTTTTGCCGCTGGGCCCGCGATCGGGGCGCCGCGCAGGTCGAGGGACTGGATCTCTCCAGCCGGATGCTGGAGCGCGCCCGCGAAATGACCCGCGGCGAAGGTATCCGCTACCGCTGTGAAAACCTGGAGAACCTGACCCTGCCCGCAAATAGCTGCGAGCTGGTCTATAGCTCGCTGGCGCTACACTATCTGCCCGATGTGGCGCCGCTGTTCGCTACCGTTTACCAGGCGCTGACGCCCGGCGGTACGCTGCTGTTCTCCGCCGAGCATCCCATCTATACCGCCCCGCCGCAGCAGAGCTGGCTGGAAGATGAGAACGGACAGAAGCGCTGGCCGGTGAGCCACTACCAGCAGGAGGGCGAACGTATCAGCAACTGGTTTGCCGACGGGGTGAAGAAGCAGCACCGCAAGCTGTCCACCTGGATAAACCTGCTGGTGGCCGCCGGTTTTATCATCGAGCATCTGGATGAATGGGGGCCAACGGCGGAGCAGATTGCCGCCCAGCCAGCGCTGGATGAAGAAAAAGAGCGGCCGATGATTTTTCTGCTGCGCGCGCGCAAGCCGGCGTAATACGCAAAATGGCCCGGAGGTTATCCGGGCCATATGGATGATGTTACTTTCGTGCTCAGGGCATTACTCTTTTAAGCTGCCGCCGTTAGTGGCAATCACCTCTTTATACCACCAGAAGCTCTTCTTGCGGCTGCGCGCCAGGGTGCCGTTGCCTTCATCATCGCGATCGACGTAGATAAAGCCATAGCGTTTGGACATCTCCGCTTTCGAAGCACTCACCAGATCGATAGGTCCCCAGCTGGTGTAGCCCATCACCTCAACGCCGTCCTCAATTGCCTCACGAACCTGCACCAGATGGTCGTTAAGGTAGCTGATCCGGTAATCGTCGTTGATGCTGCCGTCAGCTTCCACTTTATCTTTCGCGCCGAGACCGTTTTCCACGATAAACAGCGGCTTCTGATAGCGATCCCACAGCACGTTCAGCAGCGTGCGCAGACCGAGCGGGTCAATCTGCCAGCCCCACTCCGAACTTGCCAGATGCGGGTTTGGCACCATGCTGAGAATATTGCCGCGCGATTTTTTGTTCAGCTCTTCGTCGGCGGTCACGCAGCCGGTCATATAGTAGCTAAAAGAGATAAAATCGACGGTCTCTCTCAGGGCTTCGCGATCGGCATCGGTGATCTCAAGGCTAATGCCGTTGTCGCGGAAATAGCGCAGCATATAGCCCGGATAAGCGCCGCGGCACTGGACATCGCCAAAGAACTGCCAGCTGCGGTTCTGCTGCAGCGTTTCAAAAATATCGTCCGGTTTGCAGCTCAGCGGATACATCAGGCCGCCGAGCAGCATATTGCCGATTTTTCCCTCAGGCACGATGTCATGGCAGGCTTTAACCGCCAGCGCGCTCGCCACCAGCTGATGGTGAATGGCCTGGTAGACGTCCGCTTTGCTGCTGTCAGCCGGCAGACCAACGCCGGTCATCGGCGCGTGCAGGGACATATTGATTTCATTGAAGGTCAGCCATAGTTTGACCTTCGTCTTGTAGCGCTCAAACACCGTGCGGGCATAGCGTTCGAAGAAGCCAATCACTTTGCGATTGCCCCAGCCGCCGTAGTTTTTCACCAGCGCCCACGGCATCTCATAGTGCGACAGCGTCACCAGCGGAGTGATATTGTGCTTCGCCATTTCGTCAAACAACTTGTCGTAAAAGGCCAGTCCGGCTTCGTTGGGCTGCGTTTCGTCGCCCTCAGGGAAAATACGCGCCCAGGCAATCGATACGCGCAGGCAGTTAAAACCCATTTCGGCAAAGAGGCTGATATCTTCCGGGTAACGATGATAGAAATCGATGGCGACGTCTTTTATGCCGCTATCGCCAGGTACGCGTTCTACCACATCGCCAAATACGCCGCGCGGTTGGACGTCAGAAGTGGTTAATCCTTTCCCCTCTTCCAGATAAGCGCCTTCGACCTGGTTTGCCGCGGTCGCGCCGCCCCATAAAAACGCCTGTGGGAATGTCTTCATTCATCTCTCTCCTGTGATTAACGGCTTACGGACAACAGCGGCTGACCGGCATCCACCGCGCTGGCGGAAACAATGTCGAGAGCACGGTAATCGTCGCTGTTGCTGATAATAATGGGCGTCGCCAGATCGTAACCGGCGTTCAGAATCGCCTGACGGTCAAACTCCAGCAGCAGATCGCCCGCTTTAATTTTGTCGCCCTCTTTAACATGGGCGGTGAACGGCGCGCCATCGAGCTTGACGGTGTCGATGCCCACATGGATAAGCAGTTCAATTCCGCTATCGCTCAGCAGGCCGATAGCATGTTTCGTCTGGAAAATCGAGGCGACTTCCCCCGAGAACGGCGCAATAACTTTGCCTACTGAAGGGATAATCGCCACACCCTGGCCAAGTAAACCGCTGGCGAAGGTGCTATCTGGAACCTGATCGAGCGCCAGCACGCTGCCGGTCATCGGCGCCAGAATATCGTTTTCCGAGGCCGGGGCCACGACAACGGCCGCCTGTTCGGCGGCGCTGCGCGGCAGCCCGGCGACTAACGTGAGCACGCAGGCGATGATTAATGCGCTAATCGTTCCCAGCGCGCCGCCCCACACCGTAGCATCAATGCCCTGCGGCGGGATCATCTGCGCCAGGGTGAAAATATTACCGAAACCGAAAGAATAAACGTGGCTGTCGCTGAAGCCGACAATCGCGCCGCCGATAGCGCCAGCGACACAGCCGAAGATAAAGGGACGGCGGAGCGGCAAATTCAGCCCATAAATCGCCGGCTCGGTCACGCCGAAGATCCCGGCGGATACCGCCGAGCCCGCCAGCACTTTTTGCCGGGCATCGCGAGTGCGCAGGAAAATCCCCAGCGCGGCGCCAACCTGACCCATTACCGCCGGCAACAGCATCGGCATCATCGAATCATGGCCAAGCACGGCAAGGTTGTTAATCATCAACGGTATCAGGCCCCAGTGTAAACCGAAGATGACGCACACCTGCCACAACGCGCCCATCGCCGCCCCGGCAAGCCAGGGCGCAACCTGATAGATAAGCAGATAGCCATTGGCCAGCTGCTGGCTCAGCCAGGTCGCAACCGGGCCGATAATCAGAAACGTGAGCGGGACAACCACGGCCAGGCAAATCGCCGGGGTAAAGAAGTTCTTCATCGACGAGGGCAGTATTGCGTTGCTCCGCCGCTCAATCCAGCAGCTCACCCACGAGGCGAGGATAATCGGGATGACCGACGAGCTGTAATTGATAAAGGTCACCGGAATGCCAAGGAAATATTCCGCCGCGGCGTCAGGCGCCATACTGGCTTCGAAAGATTGAATCATCAGCGGATGAGTTAACGCGCCGCCGATCACCATCGTAATAAAGGCGTTACCGCCAAATTTCTTGCCGGCGGTGTAGCCGAGAAATAGCGGGAAAAAGAAGAACAGCGCATCGCTGGCGGCAAACCAGATTTTATAGGTCGCCTGTTGCGTCGTTAACCAGCCGCAAACGACAGCCAGCGCCAGCAGTCCTTTGAGGATCCCCGAGGCCGCCAGGACGCCGATAAACGGGGTGAAAATACCGGAAACCACGTCGATAATCTGGCCGATAATCGACACTTTTTCGCCCTTCACCGCAACCGGCTCACTGTCGTCCGTCAGGCCGGCTTCGCTGCGCACCGCCAGCCAGACATCATGTACGTGGTTACCGATGACCACCTGAAACTGGCCGCCGCTTTCCACCACCATGATGACGCCAGGATTCGCCTTCAGTCCTTCGGCATCCGCCTTCTTGCTATCTTTAAGCTTAAAACGCAGCCGCGTTGCGCAGTGAACCAGACTCACAATATTCTCTTTGCCGCCTACCCGGCTAAGAATATCCTGCGCGAGTGCTTTATATTCCATGCTGTTTTTCCTTACTTCCGCTGCCCGCAGGCATCGTTAACTGAGTATTAAAAATAAAAAAACCCGAGAACAACGCCGTGTAAGCGTTGCGCTCAGGTTTTGCCTGCATAATGCAGTAACAATCCAGTTGTAGAGTGGGAGCCTGGCGCCAGGCCCGATCGGCGCTTAGCGTCCCTCTTTTCTCACCCGTTCAATATGAATGGCGAGAAACATAATTTCTTCCGTCGTCAGCGGCCGCTGGTAGCTCTTTTGCAGGTGCCGGGCGACGGTTTCCGCACACTTCCACGCTTTTGGGTAGTTATCCTTTACCGCGCTGTGCAGCGTCACATCATCATCTTCGACCACCGTTCGCGTCAGCATACGCTGGGCGAAAAACTTAAGATGCGTAACGAAACGCTGGTAGCTCAGCGACTCTTCGTCGTAGTTAAGGGTCAGCTGATATTTCACCAGCTGCAGAATCTCCTGCATGACCCGGGTAACGTGCATCACCTCCGGCATTTCGCTGTTGAGCTGCGCCGTCACCAGATGCAGGGCAATAAAACCCGCCTCATCTTCGGCCAGTTCAACGCCAAGCCGTTTGGCGATAATCGCCCGCGCTTCCTGCCCTAACTCAAACTCCTTAGGATACAGCCGTTTTATTTCCCACAGCAGCACATTACGAATGGCGAGGCCCTTCTTCTGCCGCTCGATCGCAAAGTGGCAGTGATCGGTCAGGGTAATGTACAAGCTGTCCTGTAACTTACCGAGACGACCGCGCGCCAGATCGATAATCCGATCGCAGGTGGTCATCACTTCTAACGGTATCTGACTGAGTAATTCGCCTAAACGACCAATCAGTTCATCGCTCTGCAGCGCGAAGACTTTTTCAATTTTACTTTCATCAAGAGAGTCACCAACGCGTTTTTGAAAGGCAAGTCCTCGGCCCATGACCACCTGTTCGCGCTGCTGCTCATCGACAACCACCACTACATTATTATTAAGTACTTTGGCGATTTGCATATGAACCCCAAAAACAAAAAAACCTGACCCCGACAGATGCCAGGAAATCAGGTTTTGCCTGCCGGAGCAGTAACAATCGGTAGTGAGTATTTCACTGTCCGCCGGGTAATCTCAATGGGACAAGCAAAAAAATGTGATGCAGGTCAGATAGTTTAGCTACGCCAGTCGTTAATCGTGCGCGCAATACTGGTTGAATCCTGTAGAGTGCGCACCGCGCTGAACAGATCAGAAGCTTCGAGGTATTCTTTACGCAAATAGCTCAACCACTGTTTGATACGCGCGACGTGATAAAGGCCGGTATCACCCTGCTTTTCCAGACGGGTATATTTTTGCAGCAGCCCGACGACCTGGGGCCAGGGCATACGCGGTTCGTTATATTTTATCACCCTGCTTAAGTTCGGCACGTTCAGCGCGCCGCGGCCAATCATTACCGAGTCGCAGCCGGTCGCGGCCAGGCAATCCTGAGCGCTTTGCCAGTCCCAGATTTCACCGTTGGCCACCACCGGGATAGTCAGGCGCTGACGGATTTCGCCAATAGCCTGCCAGTCAATGCGCTCGGCTTTATAGCCATCCTCTTTGGTGCGGCCGTGAACCACCAGCTCGCTGGCCCCCGCCTGCTGGACCGCATCGGCTATTTCAAATCGCCGTTCGCCGCTGTCCCAGCCAAGCCGAACTTTTACCGTGACCGGTAGTTCGTCGGGAACCGCTTCGCGCATCGCTTTCGCGCCGCGATAGATAAGCTCGGGATCTTTGAGCAGCGTTGCCCCGCCGCCGCTGCCGTTCACCAGCTTTGACGGGCAGCCGCAGTTCAGATCAACCCCCCAGGAACCGAGTTCGACCGCGCGAGCGGCGTTTTCCGCCAGCCACTGCGGATACTGTCCGAGCAGCTGTACGCGCACGCGGGTACCGGAGGGCGTCAGGCTGTTGTTATGCAGTTCCGGGCACAGTTTGTAGAACGATTTTACCGGCAGGAGCTGATCCACCACGCGCAAGAACTCGGTGATGCAGAGATCGTAATCATTGACTTCGGTCAGCAGCTCGCGCACCAGCGAATCGAGCACGCCTTCCATCGGCGCCAGTAGTACACGCATATTGTTTATCATTGCCCGAAAAAAAGAGGCGCTATGGTAGCGCCTCTGGATGCGGGTTGAAAGGGGTGAATCTCGGTTTTACCGGCGGCGCTGCTGCTTCCCGGCTTGCGCTGCGCTTAGCCGGGCGACATGGACACCTCTGTCTGCGGGCCGTAGTCCGGGTGAGGCGCCAGCCTCGGCCGGGAAATGCACGGCCGCTTAACGTGGTTGCAGGCAGTTATCCTCTTTCCAGCCGTACAGCCACTCAATGCCGCGATAAAACTCGCTCTGGGTTTTGCCTTTCCACAGCAGATTGCGCACCTGGCGCTCAACCCCGGCAGCGTGATAGACCCGCCCCATTTCACGCGTCGACCAGACGATCCGCGCGGTACGCGGAATACGCACCGATTCATACAGCGCGAAAGCGCGGGCGGCGTCGCCGTCGCACTGGGCCAGCGCTTTACCCAGGGTCACCGCATCTTCCAGCGCCATACAGGCCCCCTGCGCCATATACTGCGCCACCGGATGCGCGGCATCACCGACCAGCGTAATACGATCGTTGCCCCATTTTTCTACCGGCTCGCGATCGGCGGTGGACCAGCGGCGCCAGGAGGTCGGTTTATCGAGCATCTGCCGGGGACGCGGGTGGATACCTTTAAAGTAGGAGAGCACCTCTTCTTTACTGCCGTCGCGCACGCCCCACTCTTCCTGCTGCCGACTATGGAAGGTCACCACCAGGTTGTACTGCTTACCGCCGCGCAGCGGATAATGCACCAGGTGGCAGTGCGGACCCGCCCACAGTACCGGCGCATTGATGCGTAAATCGTCCGGCATATCGGCGGCATCGACGACCGCGCGATAGACCACGTGGCCGGTTACCCGCGGCGAATCGCCCAGCAGGCTTTGGCGCACCACCGATTTACCGCCGTCGCAGCCGATCAGAATATCCGCCGTCCAGCTATTGCCTTTATCATCAAACACCGTCACGTCATCGGCGGTCTGGCGGATATCCACTACCTGCGTCGAAGTACGATACTCGACGGCCGGATGGGTCAGCGCCGCCTCCCAGACGGTGGCATGGATATCCACCCGGTGGATCACCGCATACGGCCCGCCAAAATGGTCGCGGAACGCCTGTCCTGTCTCAATGTGCACGACCTCTTCGCCGTTTATCGCATCCATCATGGTGATATGGTCGGTAAAGACCGCCCGCTGACGGGCGACTTCGCCGACGCCGAGGCTGTCCAGCGCCGAGAACGCGTTTGGGCCAAGCTGGATCCCGGCGCCAATTTCGCCGATTTCATGCGCCTTTTCCAGCAGCATCACCTTGATACCCTGGCGCGCCAGCGAAAGCGCCGTGGCTGCCCCGCCAATACCGCCGCCGACAATGATTGCTCGCATCACTTTTGCCATGTTGCCTCCTAAGCCGGGATCTTATCTTGTTGGTTTTCCGGCGCGGCGGCGATAAACGCCGGCAGCCGGGTACAGGCGTCATAAACCGCCTGGCAGCGTGGATAGTGGCTGAGATCGCAGCCCATCCTCAGCGCGTTGGCCCACTGCGGCACCAGACAGCAGTCCGCCAGGGTGGGGGCATCGCCCACGCAAAAATCGCCGGATTTCGCGTGGCGCAATAGCTGTTCAACGGCGCTGAACCCCTGCTGGATCCAGTGCGCATACCAGCGTTTTTTCTCCTCTTCACTCACCTTAAGCTCGTCGCCAAGGTAGCGTAAAACGCGCATGTTATTAATGGGATGAATATCGCAGGCGATGGCGTATACGATCTCCAGCACCCGCATGCGCGCGCTGTCTTCCTCAGGCAGCAGCAGCGGCTGCGGATAGTGCCGATCCAGCCAGTCCGCTATCGCCAGCGACTGGCCGAGAGATTCACCTTCGTCGGTAATGAGCGTCGGCACCAGGCCGACCGGGTTCAGCCGCCGGTACTCCAGCGCATTCTGCTGGCCGATGCGGATATTGACGCCCACGCTCTGGTAGTCGATGCCTTTCAGCGCCAGCGCGATGCGCACGCGGTAAGAGGCAGAGCTATTAAAAAAACTGTACAGCTTCATCATTCACCTCACACCACGCGCACGGCGATTGGCGTCAGTCCATCTACGTTTCCGGTGATAACATCGCCTTTCACCACCGCGCCAACGCCTTCTGGAGTCCCGGTAAAAATCAGGTCACCGGGCTGCAGCTCAAAGAAGCCGGAAAGATAGCTGATAGTTTCATTAACCGACCAGATCAGGTGGCGAATATCGCTGCGCTGATGATCTTCCCCATTCACCTGCAGCCAAATTCCCGCCTCGTTGACGTCAACCGTATCCGCTTTGTGCAGCGGCGCTATCGGCGCGGAGAGATCGAAGGCTTTGCCAATTTCCCAGGGACGGCCCATCTGGCGCATCTCCATCTGGCGATCGCGGCGGGTCATATCCAGACCGGTGGCATAGCCCCAGATATACTCATGGGCCTGCTCCAGCGGGATATCGCTTCCCCGTTTGCCAATCGCCACCACCAGCTCAATTTCATAGTGATAGTTGTCGGTTTGCGCGGGATACGGCAGGTTCAGCGTCTCTCCCGCAGCGACGGGCACCACCGCATCGGCAGGCTTGCAGAAGAAAAACGGTGGTTCGCGATCCGGATCAAAGCCCATTTCACGCGCGTGAGCGGCGTAGTTGCGGCCCACGCAGTAAACGCGGCGTACCGGAAACTGCTCATCGCTGCCGACAACCGGAACGCTAATTGGGGTCTGGGGAGCAAAAACGTATTGAGTCATGATGGAGTCCTTATTCGTATTTTTTAATAACGCGCTTCGCGGAACAGGCCGAGCGCTTCCTGCACGGGACGGTCCGAAAAGCTGAATAACACGGTATCTTCGGCGGAGATAAAAGAGACGGCGTGCCAGGTGGGCACCACGAAGATATCCTTTGCCTGGAAAGAAAATGTCTGCTCGCCGATAGTCACCTGGCCGCTGCCCTCTACCACGTGATAGATGGTGCTATCGGTGGTTTTTGCCGCTCGCGAGGTAAACCCTTTCGGCAGCAGCTGGAGAAAGGCGCCCATCGATGGCATCGGGTAGCCGCCGGTGACCGGGTTGACGTAACGCATCTTATAGCCGTCCCACTCGTCGGCATCGCCCATACGCGTCAGATCGTGCAGCGCTTCGCGGCTGCGGTCGTAGCGATAGTTAAAGATGGGCGAAGAGTTACCGACCTGATGGCGCAGCGGCAGCATATTGGCGGCGTAGCGCGGCAGATAATCCCCCTCTTTGCGGGTCACCGGCTGCTGATCCTTCGGATAGTCTTCCGCGAAACCGCAGCCCAGATAGTTCACCAGCGGCAGATCGAGGCCATCCACCCAGACAACCGGCTCATTGCCCTGGTTGCCGTGGTCGTGCCAGCGCCACTGGGGCGTCAGAATAAAGTCACCGGCCCGCATTTGCGTGCGTTCGCCATCGACGGCGGTAAATGCCCCTTCACCTTCAACCACAAAGCGCAGCGCCGACTGGTTATGACGGTGGCTCGGCGCCACTTCTCCGGGCATGATCAGCTGTAAACCGGCATACAGCGATGAAGTAATCGATGACTGTCCGCGCAGCGCCGGGTTCTCCAGCACCAGTACGCGGCGTATCGCCTCTTTCGCGCCAATCAGCTCGCCGCTTTTCAGCAGCAGCGGACGAATCTCCTGATAGTTCCAGTAAGCCGGCGCACAGGTAGGGTTCGGCGTTTTCGGGACCAGATGGTGCAGCGATTCCCAAAGCGGCGTCAGGTTTTGCCCGGAAATATGCTGATAGTAGTTCTGACGATCGTTGTTGATTTCCATGGAAGATTGGGACATGAGCATTCTCCTTATTTATTCACGATGCCCGCAGAAGGCAGCGCGGCAGGTACAGATGTTGGGTTGCGAACGGCAAGCGTCAGCAGGACAAGCATCACGGCGCTAACCACAGCCGGTACTGCGATAACAAAAAACAGGGTGTCAAAAGAGAAATTCATCGCCATCATCACGCCGCCGGAGAGCGAACCAACAATGGCTCCGCAGCGGCCAATCGCGTTTGACCAGCTCACGCCGGTCGCGCGGCTTTGGGTGGGATACAGCGTCGCGGTCAGAGCATTCAGCCCCACCTGCGAGCCGCTGATGCCGATACCGGTGCCGAAAATCGCCAGCGCCATCAGCCACAGACCGTTCTCGCTCAGGCCAATCATGACGATACAGACCGACCCCAGGGCGTAACTCAGCGCCAGCACCCGGAAAGGGTTGAAACGGTCCATCAGCACACCGAGCAGCAGTGCGCCAAAGGTCCCGCCAATCTGGAAGGCCGCAGTCACCCAGGAGGCATGCTGTAAATCAATTCCACGATGGTTAAGCAGCGTCGGCATCCAGCTGGAGAGGAGATAGATAATCAGCAGGCTCATAAAGAACACGACCCACAACATCAAGGTGATGGGCAGCTGACGCCCGGCAAATAGCTGGCGAATGCTGCCTTTCGCGCCGGCGGCAGGCTCATCAAGCCAGAAATGGGTATCGGTATAGCGTTCGCCGGTTATCGCGCCAACGGTTTTGGCAATCATCGCTTGTGGCAGCTGACGACGGATCTGCCAGCGCGGAGATTCGGGAAGCAGCGGGATTAGCGCCGCCGCCAGCATCAGCGGTAGCACGCCCCCCAGCACCAGGATACCGGGCCAGCCAATCAGCGGCACCAGCTGCGCGCTGACCACGCCGCCGAATGCCGAGCCGAGGGTGAATCCACAGAACATCAGGGTCACCAGCGCCCCGCGCCGCCGGGCAGGCAGATATTCCGAAGTCATCGTAATGGTGTTAGGCATCGCGCCGCCCAATCCCAGCCCCGTCAGGAAGCGCAGGATCACCAGCGTCTCCAGGTCAGGGGAAAACGCGGAAAGCAGGCTAAACAGGCCGAATAGCGCGACGCAGAACTCGATGACCCGTTTACGGCCAAAGCGGTCGGAGAGCGGACCGCAGAGCAGCGCCCCGGCGGTTAAGCCCAGCAATCCTGCGCCAAATAACGGCGCGAGATCGCCTGCGGTTAATTGCCAGTGGTGACGAATATCCGGGGCGATAAAACCAATTGCCGCAGTATCGAAACCGTCGAGCATGACCACCAGGAAACAGCAGATAATCACGCGCCATTGCCGGGCGCCGACCGGCGCGGCATTAAGCAGTTTCTGTAGTTCGAGTCGTTGAGTCATCGTTATGCCTCAGTGCAGGTAGGGGAAGATGTTGTATTTATTTCTTTTATGTTGCGAGTTTGTAACCCAGGCAATGAAATGTACAATGGTATTTCGGGCATAGACATAACCTGGAGGTTATCGCTGATGGCAGGCTGGACGCAGAAACTGAAGCTGCACCATTTACAGATGCTGGTCGCGCTGGGGGAACAAGGCAACCTCACGCAAGTGGCTAAAATGATGAATATTACTCAGCCGGCGCTCTCCAAATGGCTGAGCCAGTTTGAAGATGAAGTCGGCATGCCCCTGTTTGAACGTCACAGCAAAGGCCTGCGCCCGACAGAAGGCGGAAAGCTGCTGCTTCAACACGCCCAGCGGCTGATTAACGATATGTCGCGTTCGCAGTATGAAATCGAGCGTTTCAAACAGGGCGGACAGGTGGGGAGTCTGATGATCGGCTGTTCACCGGTGGCCACCGACTGCGTTTCGCAGGCGATCCTCGAACTGCTTAAAGAGATGCCGACCCTGCATCTTAATATCGAAGAGAAAGTCATGACGCCGCTGCTTAACGATCTGCTCGCCGGGGTGATTGATGTCGTGGTCGGGCGAGTCGGTGGGCGGGCGCTGGAGCTGCCGCTGAGCTACCGGGTGCTCTACACCGAGCCGGTCTGCTTTGTCGCCCGCCCCGATCATCCTCTGGCGCAAAAATCGCAGTTAAGCTGGGCTGACCTCTCTCCGTGGCGCTGGATTGTCTGGCCCACCGGCACACCGATTCGCCTGAGCATCGACAACGCGCTGGTGGATAACGGCGTCATGCTGCCGGAGAACACCATTGAGTCCGCCTCGATGAACGTCACCAGCAACCTGTTACAGAGTAGCGATATGGTGTCGATACTCTCACTGCGCCTGGCGCAGCGTTATGCGGCCCAGCACCAGCTGGCGATTCTTAATTTGCCGCGCATTGAACAAAAAGGTAGCGTTGGGGTTTTCTGGCGAAAAAGTGAAGCGCCGTCGCTGGCGTTGAGCCGATTTCTGCACTGTCTGTCGCTGCAATCGACACACTGATAGCCGTCCGTTTTGCTGTTCCCCGTCTCTATTGCAGGTATGCGTAGAATTCATGATGTGATCGGTAGCACATTTTTGGCTTTAATTGTATGATGAATGCGGTTCATCAAGGGTTATTACCATGAGTAAATCACTGATTATTGTCTGGCAGTATGTGCGCGCTTTCGTGCTGATCTACGCCTGCTTGTATGCGGGCATTTTTCTCTCTTCACTCCTGCCGATCGCCATTCCCGGCAGTATTATTGGCATGCTGATTTTGTTCTTTCTCCTGGCGCTGCAGATCCTGCCGCCGCAGTGGGTTAACCCCGGCTGCAATATCCTGATTCGCTATATGGCGCTGCTATTTGTGCCTATCGGCGTGGGCGTTATGCAGTATTGGGATTTACTCCGCGCGCAGTTTGGCCCGGTAGTGGTTTCCTGCGCGATAAGCACGCTGGTGGTTTTTTTAGTAGTCAGCTGGAGCTCACACTTGGTTCACGGCGAGCGCAAAGTGGTTGGTCAAAAAGGAAGTGAAAAATGATCCATGAAATCTGGTGGTCGCTGCCGCTAACCCTTATCGTCTTTTTCCTCGCCCGCATGCTGGCGGCGCGATTCAAGTTTCCGCTGCTTAATCCGTTACTGGTGGCCATGGTGGTGCTGATCCCCTTTTTGTTGATCACCGGCATCTCCTACGAGCGCTATTTTCAGGGCAGCAAAATTCTTAACGATTTGCTGCAGCCGGCGGTGGTTGCGCTGGCCTTTCCTTTATATGAGCAGCTACACCAAATCCGCGCTCGCTGGAAATCAATCATCACTATCTGCTTTATCGGCAGCGTGGTGGCGATGGTCACCGGTACCACCGTTGCCTTACTGATGGGCGCAACGCCGCAGATTGCCGCCTCTATTCTGCCGAAATCGGTCACGACCCCGATTGCGATGGCGGTGAGCAGCAGCATTGGCGGCATTCCGGCGATCAGCGCGGTATGCGTTATTTTTGTCGGCATTCTCGGCGCGGTCTTCGGCCATACGCTGTTGAATGTGATGCGCATTCGTACCAAAGCTTCGCGCGGCTTATCGATGGGTACCGCCTCACACGCACTGGGTACCGCCCGTTGCGCTGAACTCGACTATCAGGAGGGCGCGTTCAGTTCGCTGGCGCTGGTACTTTGCGGGATTATTACCTCGCTGGTTGCCCCGTTTTTGTTTCCGCTGATCCTGGCAATAGCCGGATAGTTGTGATTTGAGTCACAATTTAAAATGCAACGAGATAGAATTACATTAACAATGAGATGTTAATCACATATGTCGGCTATAAGCACCCGTACACTAGATTCCCATTACATTGTTATGAGGCAACGCCATGCACCCACGTTTTCAAGCTGTTCTTCCCCAACTGGCGGCGGACCTGCAAGCGGCCATCGCCCCGATGCTGGCCGACCCGCATTTTCCGGCCCTGCTCAATGCAGATCAGGTCGCTGCGCTGCAAAGCGCGACGGGGCTGGACGAAGACGCGCTGGCCTTTGCTCTGCTGCCGCTGGCGGCGGCCTGTGCGCGTACCGACCTCTCCCACTTTAACGTCGGCGCCATTGCCCGCGGCATCAGCGGTACCTGGTACTTCGGCGGCAATATGGAATTCCTCGGCGCCACCATGCAGCAGACCGTGCACGCTGAGCAAAGCGCCATCAGCCATGCCTGGCTGCGCGGCGAAAAATCCCTGCTGGCGATTACCGTGAACTACACCCCCTGCGGCCACTGTCGTCAGTTTATGAACGAACTGAACAGCGGACTAGCGCTGCGCATCCATCTTCCGGGCCGCGAAGCCCATTCGCTGCAGCACTATTTACCGGACGCTTTCGGCCCGAAAGATCTGAATATCAAAACCCTGCTGATGGATGAACAGAACCACGGCTTCCCGCTCAGCGGCGATGCGCTGGCCCAGGCGGCGATTCAGGCAGCCAACCGCTGCCATATGCCGTACAGCCATTCGCCCTCCGGCGTCGCGCTGGAGCTGAAAGACGGGACTATTTTCACCGGTAGCTATGCAGAAAACGCCGCCTATAACCCGACGCTACCGCCGCTGCAGGGCGCGCTGAATCTGCTGAGCCTCAATGGTTACGATTACCCGGATATCCAGCGCGCTGTTCTTGCCGAGAAGGCCGACGCGGCGCTCATCCAGTGGGACGCAACCGCCGCGACGCTGAAGGCGCTGGGCTGTCATAACATCGATCGCGTCCTGTTAGGTTAGTCACATTCTGCGGGCCAAACGGCCCGCATTGTTGAAAATCCCCGCAATTAAACGACGGTTTCTTGCGCTTGCCCGGCGGGTAAAGTAGCCTGAAGCTTCCCTCGTCCACTATTGAGCCCGGTTCATGTTAAAGCGTGCGTTATACAGCCTGTTAGTCCTGTTCGGCTTGCTGCTGTTAACCGTGCTGGGGCTTGACCGCTGGATGAGCTGGAAGACCTCTCCTTATATCTACGATGAGCTACAGGACCTGCCCTATCGTCAGGTCGGCGTGGTACTCGGCACCGCTAAGTACTATCGTACCGGCGTCATCAACCAATATTATCGCTACCGAATTCAGGGCGCGCTGAACGCCTACAACAGCGGTAAGGTGAACTATCTGCTGCTCAGCGGCGATAACGCGCTGCAGAGCTATAACGAACCGATGACCATGCGCCGCGATTTAATTAAAGCTGGCGTCGATCCGGCGGATATCGTGCTGGACTATGCGGGTTTCCGTACCCTTGATTCGATTGTTCGCACCCGTAAAGTCTTCGACACGAATGATTTTATTATCATTACCCAACGCTTCCACTGCGAGCGGGCGCTGTTTATTGCCCTGCATATGGGTATTCAGGCGCAGTGCTACGCGGTGCCGTCGCCGAAGGATATGTGGAGCGTGCGCCTGCGCGAGTTTGGTGCTCGTTTCGGCGCGCTGGCCGATCTCTATATTTTTAAACGCGAACCGCGATTCCTGGGTCCGCTCATCCCGATCCCCGCGCTGCAGGAAGTCCCGGACGGCGCCCAGTCCTACCCGGCGGTCACGCCGCAGCAGCTGATGGATCTGCAGAAAAAAGAGAAGTGAAGCCGCCATAAGCGAACGTGAAAACTGGCGTCTTACCGAGCGGGAATACTTTTCTGATTACGCGAGTGAATATCGGGATACTGAGGATATATACCCTACCTGATTCAGGTTGCAGGAAGGCGGCAAATTATCATTCCGAAAAAGCAAAAGGCAGACGCCTGAACTGACGCCTGCCTTCATTCACTAATCTTATTTCTTACGCGCGTACTTCAGTGAATCCAGCGCCACGGCGAAAATAATAATGGCCCCTTTGATAATGTACTGCCAGTACGGGTTGACGCCGATATAGGTCAGACCGTAGTTAATGACGGTGAAGATAATCACCCCGGTCACCACGCCGAACACGGTGCCGACGCCGCCGCTGAACGAGACTCCGCCGACCACGCACGCGGCAATCGCATCCAGTTCATACATAAAGCCGAGGTTGTTGGTCGCCGACCCGATGCGCCCCGCCTCCAGCAGCCCGCCGAACGCGTAGAACACGCCGGAGAGCGCGTAAATCATCAGCAGGTTCAGCGCGACGTTCACCCCGGAGACCTTCGCTGCTTCCGGGTTGCCGCCGATAGCAAAGATGTTTTTACCAAAGCGGGTCTTGTTCCACAGGATCCACACGAAGAAAACGGCAATCAGCGCGTAGAAAGTGATATACGACAGACGGAACGAGCCCAGCGCTACGAACCCTTGGGCAAATTGCGAAAAGTGACTATCAAAGCCGGAAATCGGCGACGCGCCAACGAAGTCGTAATACAGCGAGTTAATACCGTAAACGATGATCATCGTACCGAGGGTGGTGATAAATGGCGTCACGTTCAGGTAGGCAATAATAATACCGTTGATAAGCCCAATCACCGCGCCGATCGCACAAACCAGCAGGATAACCAGCGGAATCGGCATCGTGGCCATTTCCGGGAACACTTTGTTGGCGTTGTCCACCGCCTGTAGCATCGTGGCGGCGATAACCGCCGCCAGGCCGACCTGACGCCCGGCCGAAAGGTCGGTCCCCTGAGTGACGATAAGCCCGGCAACCCCGAGCGCGATGATAATACGCACCGAGGACTGGGTCAGAATATTACTTAAATTCAGCAAACTTAAGAAAGTCGGGTCCTGGAAAATAATGATGGCCAGCAATACTAAAAGAACGACGTAAATCCCACCCTCTTTCAACCAGGTGAGAAAACTCTTTTTATTTAACGCACTCATGAGAAGCCCCTGATCTTAAAGGTGCAACGACGCAAGACGGAGAATTTCGTTTTGCGTGGTAGTTTTAGTCTCAACAATTCCGGCAACAAGACCATTGCTCATCACCAGAATACGGTCGGTAATACCCAGCAGCTCCGGCATCTCGGAGGAGATAATAATGATGCCTTTATCTTTTTTGGCCAGTTCGGCGATCAGCTGATAAATTTCGAACTTGGCGCCAACGTCAATGCCGCGCGTCGGTTCATCGAGCATCAGAATTTCCGGCTGAGTTAATAGCCAGCGACCAATAATCACTTTTTGCTGGTTACCACCGGATAACGAACCAATTTGCGTATGCTGCCCCGGTGTTTTCACGCGCATTGAATCGATGACCCATTGGGTATCGCTTTTCATGCGTGAATTATCCAGCAAGCCGACCTTATTTTTGTACTTCTTAATATTGGAGATCAGCGAGTTAAAACCGATATCCAGATACGCATAAATCCCCGTCGAGCGACGCTCTTCGGTCACCAGCGCAAAACCATGGTTGATGGCTTCATTGGCGTTATGGTTATTAATCTTCTTACCGTGCAGCTTGATTGTCCCGCCGGACTTCTCGCGAATACCAAATAACGTCTCGACGATATCGGTACGTTTCGCCCCTACCAGCCCGGCGATACCGAGGATTTCGCCTTTGTGCAGGTCGAACGAGACATCGCGGATTGACGGCTGACGCAGCGAGGTTAAATTACGCACCTCAAGAATTATCTCGCCCGGCTTATTTTCCCGGGTCGGGAAGCGCTGAGTGAGGGAACGGCCCACCATCATCGCGATAATCTTATCCATATCCAGCCCTTCCAGCGGCTGGGTGGCGATCCACTGGCCGTCGCGCAGAACGGTAATTTCATCGCATAGCTGGAAGATCTCTTCCATTTTGTGGGAAATGTAGACAATGCCGCAGCCGCGCTCTTTCAGCTTGCGGATAATGGTAAACAGATGATTGACCTCTTTTTCGGTTAACGAAGACGTCGGCTCATCCATAATCACAATTTTGGCGTTATAGGAAAATGCCTTCGCAATTTCAATCATCTGCATTTGCGATACCGATAGCGTCCCGACGCGAGCGCGTGGGTCGATATCAATATCCAGCTCGTCAAAAATCGCTTTGGTATCACCATACATTTTGTCCTGATCGACAAACATACCTTTGGTGGGATAACGCCCCAGCCACATGTTGTCCATCACCGAACGTTGCAATACCAGGTTTAATTCCTGATGAACCATTGAAATACCGTTTTCCAGGGCCTCTTTTGCCGAATGGAAATCGATCTCTTGTCCCTGAAAAAGAATACTGCCGGAATCTTTTTGATAGATCCCAAAAAGGCATTTTAATAATGTTGATTTGCCCGCACCGTTCTCCCCCATTAATGCATGAATAGAGTGGGGACGAACCTTGAGGTTCACATTATCGAGAGCCTTGACGCCAGGAAACGATTTGTTGATGTTGGTCATTTCCAACAAATATTCGCCTGACCGTTCGCTATTATTGCTGACCATAGTTATACCTGGCTGCGTGCATGCATACCCCAGCCGTCGAATTAACGACGGGCCGGGACGGATTCGGTATCAGGAATAATCGGGCGTACAGCGCGTACGCCCGCGGCTTATTAAGCTGTTACTTACCGATAAACTCGCTCAGATTATCTTTATCAACGCCCACGTACGGTACGCGGACAATCTTATTATCAATTTTCCAGTTAGTACCGGCAGCCGGTTCTTTACCATCGGCGAGATTTTTCGCCAGATCGAAGGTCGCTTTCGCCTGGTTGTTAGCATCGTTCAGTACGGTTCCCGCCATGGCGCCGGATTTCACCAGCGCTAAGGCTTCAGGCAGAGCATCGACGCCGAATACCGGGATGCTGCTCTTATTGTGCGCTTTCAGCGCTTCTACCGCGCCCATGGCCATCGCGTCGTTATTGGCGATAACGACTTCAATTTTGTTCGCGTTCGGGCCGGAGAGCCAGGCATCCATCTTATCCTTCGCCTGCGCGGTATCCCACATGGCGGTATCTAACGCCAGCTGCTGGGTTTTCAGCCCTTTATCATTCAGCTCTTTAATCACGTAGGTGGTGCGCGCCTCGGCATCCGGATGGCCCGGCTCGCCTTTCAGCAGGACAAACTGAATCTGGCCATCTTTATTCAGGTCCCAGTTCGGGTTCGCTTTCCAGTGCTTGGCAATCAGATCGCCCTGAATTACGCCGGACTCTTTAGAATCAGTCCCGACGTAGTATGCTTTATCGTAGCTATCCAGCGCCTTGCGGGAAGGTTCTTTGTTAAAGAATACCACCGGCACATTCTGGCCACGGGCTTTATCGATTACCGTACCCGCCGCTGCGGGGTCAACCAGGTTAATCGCCAGCGCCTTCACCCCTTTTGCCAGCAGGACGTCAATCTGATCGTTCTGTTTGGACTGGTCGTTCTGCGAGTCATTCATCAGCAGCTGAACATCCGGCGCTGATTTACCGTCTTTTTCGATTGCCTTACGCACTACCGACATAAAGTTGTCGTCGTATTTATAAATCGTCACGCCGATACGCGTATCTGCGGCGTGAGCGGCGGCGCCGAATAACATGCTAGCCATTACAGCAGACAGGGTTAACACCTTCTTATTCATGGAATCTCCGGTTTTATTATGCAGGGTCTTTGGAGTGAAAACGGCTGGCGAGTGTTACATTGATGTTACCGCACAGCGACATTCACGACTGTAATTCTGTCTTCCGTGTAGGGTAACGCTCCTGAAAAACGGCTTAATTAATCGTTTAACCGCCGATTACTGTTGTAAAAGTGATTAATCACCGTGACATAGTATGTTCAGACTTGTAAACGCAGCAATCATAGTCAGCTTAATGTTAACAAACTGTGAAATCACTCACATATTGAAAGCGGTTACATCAGCCAGATAATTAGTTAGTGATCGGCCCCACAATTTGCCTCTGCGCTACCGAATGTCGACGCACCAGCGTCGGCATAAAGCAGTGGCTGGCTTCGCGATCCAGCTTCCCAGCAGCCCCCTGCAGCGCCAGCTCTGTCGCCAGTTTTGCCATCGACATGATCGGGTAGCGCACCGTGGTCAACTGCGGGTCGGTGTAGCGCGAAATGGGAATATCATCAAAACCAATCAGTGAAAGGTGCTGCGGCACGGCAATACCGTTATCTTTAAGCGTCGTTAGCGCCCCGGCCGCCATGCTGTCGTTATAGGCAAAGATCGCGGTCAGGCCGAGGTTACGCCCCAGCAGCTCTACCATCGCCGCCTCCCCGCCCTGCATATCCGGCGAACCTGAGCCTATCCAGCCGTCGGGAGCGATAATGCCCTGCTCATGTAACGCCCTGCTCCACCCTTCCCGACGTAAATCATCATCTTCAATACCGTGATTAGAAGAGAGGTAGCCGATGCGCTGGTGGCCATGATTGAGCAGCATGCGGGTCGCCATCAGCGCGCCGCTGACGTTATCCAGCCCGACGCAGCGGTGGGCGTATCCCGGCACGATGCGGTTGATCAGCACCATTCCCGGCATGTGCTCCATAAAATCCCCCAGCTCCGCATCGCTCAACGCTTTGGAGTGAACGATCAGCGCCGAACAGCGCTGGCGAATCAGTACTTCAATGGCGTTACGCTCTTTTTCCGCTTCATGATAGCTATTGCCGATAAGCACATATTTTTGATGCTGCTGGGCGACGGTATCTACCGCTTTGACCAGCGCGCCAAAAAAGGCGTCCGACACGTCCATCACGACCACGCCGATGGTATCGCTGACCTGGGTCGCCAGCGCCTGCGCGTTGGCGTTGGGCCGATAGCCCAGCAGCGTTACCGCCTTCATTACCGCTTCTCGCGTATCCGGGCTCACCAGCGCGCTGTTATTCAGCACGCGCGAAACCGTAGCCACGGAAACCCCCGCCTGACGGGCGACATCACGAATGGTGATCATGCTCACCGACCTTTAGGGAATTGCAGTACGTCACACTCACCTCCTGTGTTCAGCAAGGTGGCTATTCTGGCAGCGACGCGCCGCACGCTACGTGAGTGAAGTCACAGGGATGGAAACGGTTACATCCATTTTGTTAATGATTGTGATCCAGATCGTTATCTGGATGTATCTTTTAATGATGTCCCTGACGCACGCAGGGTTAATTGACGCCATAGCCACTCAACGGGACCCTGACGAAAATGACGTAGCCAAAGCCACGAAAAGAGAAGATTAATCGCCCACACGGCCGGTACGAAGGACAGCAGCTGTAGGCGGTCGTACTTCATAAACAGGCCGAACCGGTAAAACAGAGTGGTGCAAATCAGGGTTTGCAGCAGATAGTTGCTCAACGCCGTGCGCCCGACGCAGGCAATGGCCCCCACCAGACGAAATTTCGCCAGCTGCGGCCAGAAGCCCCAGGCCAGCGCCGCGTAGCCGATAGTCTGCAGCGGCGCGCCCAGCTCGCGCGGCGCCTGTAGCAGAAATGCGCACCAGCGAGGATCCCAACCGAGATGCCACTGGGCGAAAATAGAGGGTAAATTAACCGCCATGCCGCCAGCGATGAGCAGCGCGCCGGTGCGCCGGTAGTGGCGAAGACTGAACTGCCCTTTCAGCCAGCCGCTGCGCATCAGCGCGGCCCCCATCAGCATCATCCCGGCCAGCTGCCAGCCGTATTGCGCGCCCAGCGCCAGCAGGTTATCCGACAGCATATCCGCACGATTACTCACCGCTTCAAAGCCGCCTTTCAGCTTCCAGTACTGTTCGTACTGTAAATTCGCCGCGTCCGGCACCCACGAACGATTAGGCGAATTGCCGGAGATTAATCCCAGCAATAGCAGTACCGCCACGCCGATGACATACAGCACCACGCCGGTATTAAATAGCGATTTAACATCGTGAGCGTCGCGTATCATCCGCCAGCCCACCAGACCTACCAGCGCATAGGCCAGCAAAATATCGCCGTCCCAGAAAAAGAGACCGTGGATAAAGCCCAGCAGCGCCAGTAGCGTCAGGCGCGACTGGATCCAGCGCTTGCCGCGCGGCAGCAAAAGCTGAAGCCCGGCGCCAAACAACAGGGCGAACAGAGTCAGGAATTTGACCTGCGCCAGCAGATCGAGAATCGCCCAGGTCCAGGCGTCGCTATCGGAGATGCTCCCGGACCACGCCGGGTTAAGGTAGGCGGCCTTCGGTAAACCGAAGGCGCTGATATTCAGTAGCAGGATACCGAGGATGGCGACGCCACGGACGAAGTCCAGCGTGACATTTCTCTCCATGTACCCTGCTCCGTTTTAGTTGTGGTGACGTACGGCGCGCAGGAACTCCTGGCGAGTATTCTGGCTGGATTTAAACAGGCCGCCCAGCGATGTGGTGGTGGTGGCGCTGGTTGCATCGCGAATACCGCGCGCTTTTACGCAGTAGTGAACCGCATCGATGGAAACCGCGACGTTGCTGGTTCCCAGCAGGGTCTGCAGCGCGGTAAGGATCTGCTGCGTCAGTCGCTCCTGCACCTGCGGGCGCTGGGAGAAGAACTGCACGATACGGTTGATTTTAGACAGACCAATCACCGAATCTTTCGGGATATAGGCCACCGTCGCTTTACCATCAATCGTAACAAAGTGGTGTTCGCAGGTGCTGGTCAGGGTGATATCACGCACGGTGACCATTTCATCAACCTGCATCTTGTTTTCGATGACGGTGATTTTAGGGAACCGGGCGTAGTCCAGGCCGGAGAAAATCTCATCGACGTACATTTTGGCGATGCGATGCGGAGTCTCCATCAGGCTGTCATCACTTAGATCAAGGTTTAACAGCTGCATAATCTCGGTCATGTGTCCGGCGATCAGACGCTTGCGAGTTTCATTATCAATTTCTTGCACTGGCGGACGCAGCGGCGTCTCCAGCCCACGAGCGACCAGCGCTTCATGAACGAGTATGGCTTCTTTACTCAGTGATGACATTTTTATTCTCCTGCAGGTGTGGCGCTCTTTGCTCTTCTGAGGGCAAAGTTTGTATTCATTGTGCGTGAGGTGACGCACAGAATCCAGTAGCCGCATCGATAATTGTTGAAATTGGCGTCACCTTTCGTTCCACGCTGCCAGACCAGCGCACTACGATGCGTCACGCAACGCCCTGCTCACCTTGCCGCAACCAACTCAATCGCCGCCGATAGCGCGATTCCGGCGCTACGACAACGTCAGCATGTTGGTTAAAAGTTGCATTAATGATGCAATACGTTCCGAAAAGGAGGAAGTGAAAGTTACTCACCAGCGCATGAAATATCTGTATTATGGAAAATTACGCCTGAGACACTTAAGGAGCCCTGCATGGAACTGCTCGAAGAGCACCGCTGTTTTGAAGGTCGGCAGCAACGCTGGCGGCACGACTCCGCCACGCTGAACTGCGCAATGACCTTCAGCATCTTTCTCCCCCCCGAGACCGCAGACGCGCCGCCGCCGGTTGTCTACTGGCTCTCCGGCCTGACCTGCAACGATGAAAACTTCACCACCAAAGCGGGCGCTCAGCGCATCGCCGCCGAGCTCGGCATTGCGCTGGTGATGCCGGACACCAGTCCGCGCGGTGATAACGTTGCCGACGATAGCGCTTACGATCTGGGCAAAGGCGCGGGCTTTTATCTCAATGCCACCCAGGCGCCGTGGTCAGCACATTTCCGCATGTACGATTACCTTCGCGACGAGCTGCCGCAGCTGATTGCCCGCGAGTTTACGCTCAGCGATCGCTGCGCCATCAGCGGGCATTCCATGGGCGGCCACGGTGCGCTGGTGATGGCGCTGAAAAATCCGGGCCGCTTCGTCAGCGTATCCGCCTTTGCGCCTATCGTTAACCCGACCCAGGTTCCCTGGGGCAAAAAAGCCTTTACCGCCTATCTGGGAGCGAATGAAGCAGACTGGCAGGCCTGGGACAGCTGCGCGTTAATGCAGGCCAGCAGCGAGTCAGATGCGATCCCAACCCTGATTGACCAGGGCGATAACGATGCATTCCTCGCCGAACAGCTGCAGCCGGCGGTGCTGGCGGAAACCGCGCGTCAGAAAAGCTGGCCGTTAACGCTACGTATTCAGCCCGGGTACGATCACAGCTACTACTTTATCGCCTCATTTATTGAGGACCACCTGCGTTTCCATGCCCGGCACCTCTTCTCCTGATCCTTCAATGCGTCGTGAAGCCCCTTCCCGGCGCATTGATACGCAAAATGCCTCAGCATCCAATAGTCATAAAAACTAATAAATACAGAGAGATAGTGTATTTTCCGTCGTCGGGGGTATGATTTTTGGCGGCGCTTGAGGCTTTCGCCTCAGGGCAGGATTGAGTTTTACCGTTGTGCTGAGGCAGAAAGAAGAAAGCCCCGAAGGTAATGTAATCACCCACGAGGCTATCTGCATGCTTAGACAACATCAGGTTAGTCTCTTACCCGCCGAAAGGCAAGGAGAACAAACCATGAAGGTAACGCCCAACGTCCCGATCTGGTGTCTGCTCATCGTGTGTATACCCGTCATACTTCAAGTTGCATGTGCGTTGGCTTTCCTCGCTCACCCCAGTCACTTACTTAAGTAAGCTCCTGGGGACTCCCTGCGTCGCCGCCTTCCTGCAACTCGAATTATTTAGGGTATATTAGAAATAATTGCGGCAGTATTCGTGCCATTATTCGCCCCGGTAAGTAGCCACCTGAGCGCCTTTAACGAGGGCTGGCAGGGAAATCTGCCAGCCCTCTTTTATCGCCCGGTTAGAAGCGGTAATCGACGGCCATAAAGTAGCGGCGACCTTCTTCTGTATAGCTGTAGTCGTCGCGGCTCAGATCCTTATCGCCGACGTTAAGCACCCCGGAGCGCAGCTTGACGTTTTTGGTGACGTTCCAGGCCGCGCCGATATCAAACATGGTGTAGCCGCCGGGCGTTTTGCCCGTCGTGCTGACCGAACGCTGTTCGCCGGTATAGTTGGCGGTGACGTAGAAGGACCAGTCGTCCAGCGGTTTCCAGTCGAGTGTGCCGTTAGCCGTATGGAACGGCAGCGTCTGCAGCGGTTTATCGCCGCCGTTACTCAGGTCGCGACCATCGTTATAGGTGTAGTTCACCGTCAGCTTCCATTCATCGCCAAACGGTACTTTCAATTCCGTTTCTACCCCTTTGATTCGCGCCTTATTGACGTTGAAGTAGCGGAAGACCGGCACGCGTTTCCCGTTCACCGTTTTCCAGCCGACAAAGTTCGGATAGCCCGGCGCTTCGCTGGCGCTGGAGGTACGCAGAATATCGATCATATCGTCAACGTTGTTCTGGAAGGTGGTGACGCTTCCTTCCACGCCTTCAAGCCAGCCCTCTTCGCCGCGATAGTACAAACCCAGCTCGAAGCTTTCGCTGGTTTCCGGCTTCAGATCCGGGTTACCGATAATGCTGCACGAACCGCGGCAGGAGTTGGTGGTCCAGTCCGGGTTCAGCTGCAGCAGCGATGGCGCTTTAAATGCCGTCGCCCAGCCGCCCTTCACGGTCACGGTATCGGTAGCGTTATAGACCAGATAAGCACGCGGGCTCCAGTGATCGCCATAGGTCTGGTGATCGTCCATACGGATGCCGGTGGTTAAGGCCAGAGGTTCGATTATCCGCCATTCATCTTCCAGGAACAGCGCATACTGGCTGGCGGAAGTGGATTTACCGCCGCTGCTCAGGTTGACCGGATCCTTCAACTTATCGTGGCGCCATTCGCCGCCGAAGGTCAGCAGCTGGTTAATCATTCCCAGCGGCAGAACGTATTTGCCATCCACCGCGTTACTCTCAGAAGTGATGGTGCCGGCCTGTCCGGGATTTTTATTATCCACTTTCTCGCCGTAGAATTTCAGCTCGCTATTGCCGACATCCCAGCGACCGTTGTGGCTCAGGGAGTAGTTCTGCCGTTCAAGGCGGTTGCGGTCGAGAGAGTCGGAATCACGATCCTGGCGATCAAAACCGTAGCCTGCGGTAATGTCCTGATTGTCATTGGGCGTCCAGGCGAATTCGACATTGCCGTCGCGGCTGGTGAAGCCTTCAATACGCGGCGTTTCGCCAGCTGCGTTGCTGGAAGCCTGCTGATCGTCCTTGGCGCGCTTTGCCAGGCTGCCGTAGGCCTTCATTCCGAGCACACCGTCAATCAGCGGGCCGCTGGTAAAGAACTGGCCATTGTACGTATCGCCGCGATCGCGGTGTTCCTGAATGGTGGTGTCCGCGCTGAGGGTGCCGGTCCACTGCTGGCCGACTTTTTTAGTGATGATATTCACTACGCCGCCGAGGGCGTCGGAACCATAGAGGGAAGACATCGGCCCGCGCACGACTTCGATACGCTCAATGGCATCAACCGGGATCCAGTTAAGGTCAAAATCATTGTGGCGGAAAACGGCGTTGCGCGAGTTAACGCGTTTGCCATCAACGAGGATCAGCGTATAGCCGCTGCTGAGGCCGCGAATACTCACCCCCTTGCGGTTATCCCCTTCGTTGGTGAGCTGCACGCCCGGCACTTCCCGCAGTACATCCTTCAGGTTTTGTACCGGTCTACGCTGCAGATCCTGTTGGGTGATAACGCTAATACTGGCGGGCGCATCTTTGACGCTCTGTTCAGTTGCCGCAGCGGTGACGACCAGCGTCTCTTCATTAACGTCAGCCAGCGCCGGAAACGCTAAGGATACGACGGACGCACATAATCCGGCCCGGACAAAAGGGTTTAGCCTGAACATTCCATATCTCCATGAGGTGTACAACAAAACAAACAAAAAAGGTGCTGCTCACAGGTACTGTCGGCATACCGCTCTAACGGCGGCGTGCGCGCAATTTTTTACAGTAGATGTGGCTGGTCGCCCCTTGTCAGTTTGAGTGTCTGCAAGATACGGGGATTGGCTTCATCCTGAATTTGGCGAAAATGATAAAGATAATGATTACAATTATCAATACAATTATGGAGATCTGTATCAATTTGTAAGAACTGGAGACATAAAAAAACCCTCTCGTTGAGAGGGTTTTATCTGACCGAGCAAGCTAACCTTAGCCTTTGAAGCGATCCGGGAACTTCATTTCACTGTAGCGCACAAAGCGCGTTCCTTTTGCCAGCTTGTAGCCAAACCAGATGACCAGGAACAGTGGAATGCCGATATAGGTTGCCGCAACGCCGCCCCAGTCGATGGTGTCTTTGAGGAACGCTTCGTAGTTCTGCCCCAGGGTAATGATAAGACACAGGACGAACGCGAAGATCGGCCCCAGCGGGAAGAAGCCTGAACGGTACGGCAGGTTATTCAGATCGTTCCCCTGCATAACGTAGCCGCGACGGAAGCGATAGTGGCTGATGGCAATCCCCAGCCAGGCAATAAAGCCAGTCATCCCCGAGGTGTTCAGCAGCCACAGGTAAACGGTCTGGTTACCGAACATTGAGCTCAGGAAGCACAGCGCAGCAATCACCGTGGTGGCATACAGCGCATTACGCGGCACGCCGCCTTTTGACAGCTTAGAGAAAATACGCGGCGCTTTGCCATCGCAGGCCAGGGTATAGAGCATGCGGGTGGACGCGTACATCCCGGAGTTACCCGCCGACAATACCGCAGTCAGAATAACCGCGTTCATAATCGCCGCCGCCGACAACAGCCCTGCGTGCTGGAATACCAGCGTAAACGGACTGACGGAAATATCTTTCACGTCGTTACGCAGCAGGCTCGGGTCGGTATAAGGAATAATCAGACTGATGATCAGGATGGCGAACACATAGAACAGCAGGATACGCCAGAACACCTGACGCACCGCGCGCGGGATGTTCTTCTCCGGGTTTTCCGATTCGCCGGCCGCGATGCCGATAAGCTCGGTTCCCTGAAATGAGAAGCCGACAATCATCGCCACGCCAATCATCGCCGCAAAGCCGCCCGCGAACGGCGCATCGTCGACAACCCAGTTGCTCCAGCCCGCAGGCTGTGCGCCTTTGAAGATGCCGAAGATCATCATCACGCCGACAATAATGAAGATAATGACGGTGGCGACTTTGATCAGCGAAAACCAGTATTCCGCCTCGCCAAAGCCTTTTACCGAAATCCAGTTCAGCAGGAACATGATCCCGAGGAACAGCGCGCTCCAGATCCAGCCGGGCGCGTCCGGGAACCAGTAGGTCATCACCAGCTGAGCGGCAACGAGGTCAACGGCGATGGTCACCGCCCAGTTGTACCAGTAGTTCCAGCCCAGCGCGAAGCCAAAACCTTCCTCGACGTAATTTTGCCCATAGGTAGCAAAAGAGCCGGAGACCGGCATAAACGCCGCCAGCTCGCCGAGGCTGGTCATCAGGAAATAAACCATCAGGCCGATGAGAATATAGGAGAGCAGCGCCCCGCCTGGGCCTGCCTGAGAAATCGTTGCGCCAGAGGCAACAAAAAGACCTGTACCTATGGAACCGCCAATAGCGATCATGGTCAAGTGGCGCGCCTTCAGTTCACGACGTAAACCGGGCGCTTCTGTGGTTTTAGTATCCGAAACCATGTGAAAATGCTATCCATCCAAAAAACGAGGCGAGATTGTAGCAGAGAGTCTGTGATCCATCCGATACAAATGCAAAGTTATAAGAGAGCTTCATGATCGACTGCCGATTATTAGTAAAGAACAAATCCGCCATTAGCACAAATAAATGCACAAACCAGAGGGATATCGGGCAAACTTCCGCGAAATTCCACGGAAGGAACCGACGATGAAACGCAAGAACAAGCGCAAACGCCGCACCATGTCGCTCGCTGAGGGAGTCTACGCAGCTTGCTTTTGCTTCATTCTTTTTATCATTGGCTTCTATCAAAGCATCAAGATTATTGAAGAGTGGTACTTCCGTCCGGATTATATTGTCGACAGCGCCGACTCGCTCTTCTCCGGCATCCTCTTTCTCGGTCTGGCACTGCTGATGGCGCTGATTGCCGCCTGCACCGCCAACGGTACGCCTGGCGAGCGCTACGCCACGCTCCTGTTTTTGTTCTTTATTGCGATGGGGCCGGTGTGGTCTGTCAGCCTTTATGTCCTGCAATACGTCACTATTGAGCACTATAAAAGCCCACAGTTTGGCGTGTGTATCAGCAAAGGCGGCCATGGGGCCACGTATATGTACGTCAGGAATAGCCGCTGGTGCCAGCATTTTGGCTACACCATTATCAGGCCATCGCCGGATGAGCGAGGGAGCAATTGATGCGCAAAGTGCAACCGCCGCCTCAGTATGACTGGCCGGTCTGGGTCGGCGTTTCGCTGATTTGCCCTCTGCTTGCTTTGTGCTCTCTTTACCTGGCAGGCGACTATTTCACGCTACTCAGGCTGCCACGGGCGCCGGATTTCTGTTCGCAGAATATTTTAAAAGCAAACTTTGTCTGCCTGGGGCCTGCGCTGCTGATATTGAGCATAGAGGGAAATAAAAAACTCTTTTTCCCCCAGGCTGCGCCGCTACCTTTTGCAACCCCCATCGTCAGGTCTTGCCTTTACCTGACGCCGCTATTGCTGCTCACCGCAAATACGCTGATTCTGGTTTTACATTTCACCCTTTTTAGCCCTGACCGCTATATTCGCTGCTGGGAACCTTATCCATGGGGAACATGGTATTACGCGAAAACAGCGGATATTTGCGTTCAACACGGGCTGGCGCCGGTGCAAAACCTCGCGTATCAGGTTGCGATCTCGCAATAGCTCAGGAAACGCTGTAATGCCTTGGAAATATGCTTCTGGCGGTGATGAATACGCCACAGGGTGCGGGTTAAGCGCGGCAGTGGAATCTTCAGCGCCACCAGCGATCCCACTTCAAGCTGCTCCGCAACCACGCGTCGCGACAGGCAGCTAATGCCCAGACCATGGCGCACCGCGTGCTTGATGGCTTCCGAATTACCCAGTTCCATTCCAAGATGAAATGCCGGTAGATGCGATAATAATAAATAGTCGACAATTTCCCGGGTCCCGGAGCCGTGCTCGCGTAGAATCCACGGCGCCTCCGCCAGCCGTTGCAGCGTCACCTCCCCTTCCAGCAGCGGTGAATCCGGCGCGGCAAAGACCACCAGTTCATCTTCCAGCCAGGGTTCGGCGATAATATCCGCCGCGTGGCAGGGACCTTCAATCAACCCGATATCCACCCGCAGATCGGCCACCGCGTTGATCACGTCCTGGCTATTGCCCACGCTCAGCTCCAGCGGTAAATCCGGCAGGTCGCGTCGATAGCGCGCAATGATCTCCGGCAAGATATAGTTGCCGATGGTGCTGCTGGCGTAGACGCGAATCGCGCCGTTGTCGCCGCGAAACAGCTGCTCTATCTCCAGCGCCCGCTCCAGCAGCGCCAGCGCCCGCGGATAGAGCAGCCTGCCGTGTTCGTTGACCACCAGCCTTTTCCCGACGCGGTCAAACAGCTGCACTCCCAACTGCCCTTCAAGATCTGTCAGCGCGGCGCTGACCGCCGACTGCGACAGCGCCAGCATTTGCGAGGCCTGGGTCGTCGACCCGCTTTTCAGAACTTCAGCAAAAACTTCCAGCTGCCGTAGCGTGATATGCATGATTTTTCCTGCCTTTATAGACGACCCGGCATCCGCGGCTAAGGCTTATACACATCGTGCTCACACCGCGAAACCGCTCGTTTACCACTTATTACGATTAATTATAAATATATAATCAATTTTATATTTAAACCAGCGCGTCGTATGCTTTTCCCAGACAAAGGAGAAGGTTATGACAGCACTCACTTTACCGACTAAACATCGCCCATTGCGGCACTTTGCACCTGGACTGGCGCTGACCGCCCTGCTCACCGGCGCAGCGCTGTGGGCCGGTAGTTTTCCGGCAATCGCTGGCGCGGGCTTCAGCGCCCTTACGTTGGCCATTTTGTTCGGCATGGTCATCGGTAACACGGTTTACCCGAAAATCTGGCAGCCCTGCGACGGCGGCGTACTCTTTGCCAAACAGCACCTACTGCGCCTCGGCATCATTCTATACGGCTTTCGCCTGACGTTCGCTCAGATTGCCGACGTTGGCGTCAGCGGTATCGTGATTGATGTGCTGACGCTTTCCAGCACCTTTTTTATCGCCTGTTTTCTTGGGCAAAAGGTTTTCGGCCTCGATAAACATACCAGTTGGCTGATTGGCGCCGGTAGCAGCATTTGCGGCGCGGCAGCGGTCCTGGCGACGGAACCGGTCGTCAAAGCGGAAGCCAGCAAAGTGACGGTCGCCGTGGCCACGGTGGTGATTTTCGGTACCATTGCTATCTTCCTGTACCCGGCAGTTTATCCTTTCCTGGCGCACTGGTTTACGCCGGAGGCCTACGGCATCTATATGGGTTCGACGATGCATGAGGTTGCCCAGGTTGTCGCCGCCGGCCACGCCGTAAGTCCGGATGCGGAAAACGCGGCGGTGATTGCAAAAATGCTGCGCGTGATGATGCTGGCTCCGTTCCTGCTGTTCCTTGCCGCTCGCGTGAAGCAATTAGCCCCGGCAAACGGCGGCGAGAAAAGCAAAATCACCATTCCGTGGTTTGCGATCCTGTTTATTCTGGTGGCGGTATTTAACTCCTTCCACCTGCTGCCGAAAGCGGTAGTTGATATGCTGGTGACCCTGGATACCGTGCTGCTGGCGATGGCGATGGCTGCCCTCGGCCTGACCACCCACGTCAGCGCGCTGAAAAAAGCCGGCGCTAAACCGCTGCTGATGGCGCTGATGCTCTTTGTCTGGCTGATTGTCGGCGGCGGCGCGATTAACCTTGCTATCCACAGTCTGATGGCCTGAGCCTCCTCAATACTCAGGTTGTATTAAGGATGATGTAACTCTCCGGCTAAGCCGCTATCATTACCCTCCCCCCAGCGGCTTAACTGGAGTTTTTTTATGAAATACATTGGAGCGCACGTCAGCGCCTCCGGCGGCGTAGCCAATGCCGCCATTCGCGCAGCCGAAATCGGCGCGACCGCATTTGCCCTCTTCACCAAAAACCAGCGCCAGTGGCGCGCCGCGCCTTTGAGCGACGACACCATTGCTGAATTTAAAGCCGCCTGCGAGAAGCATCATTTCGGCCCGGGACAAATTCTGCCGCACGACAGCTATCTGATTAACCTCGGCCATCCGGTTGCGGACGCGCTGGAAAAATCCCGCGATGCCTTTATTGATGAACTCTCCCGCTGCCAGCAGCTCGGCCTGACGCTGCTCAATTTTCATCCGGGTAGTCATCTGCAGCAAATTCCAGAAGACGAATGCCTGGCGCGCATTGCCGAGTCCATTAACATCGCGCTGGCCAAAACCGAAGGCGTGACGGCGGTCATTGAAAACACCGCCGGCCAGGGCAGTAACCTGGGGTTTAAGTTTGAACATCTGGCAGCCATCATCGATGGCGTGGAAGATAAATCGCGCGTCGGCGTGTGCATTGATACCTGCCACGCCTTCGCCGCCGGCTACGACCTGCGTAGCGCCGAAGAGTGTGAAAAAACCTTCGCTGATTTTGAACGGATTGTCGGTTTTCAGTATCTGCGCGGTATGCATCTGAACGATGCGAAAAGCACGTTCGGCAGCCGCGTTGACCGCCACCACAGCCTGGGTGAAGGCAATATCGGCCACGATGCCTTCCGCTGGATAATGCAGGATAGCCGCTTTGACGGTATCCCGCTGATCCTGGAAACGATCAATCCTGATATCTGGGCGGAAGAGATCGCCTGGCTGCGGGCGCAGCAGACGGAAGAGGCCGTGGTCTGATATGAACGACAGGGAAAAGCAGATCCTCAAAATTTTGCGGCGCAATCCGCTGATTCAGCAGCATGAGATTGCCGATATTCTGCAGATTAGCCGCTCCCGCGTAGCCGCGCATATTATGGACCTCACGCGTAAGGGGGCCATCAAGGGCAAAGGCTACATCCTTACCGAGCAGGAGTATTGCGTCTCGCTGGGCGCGGTGAATATGGATATCCGCGGCATTGCCGATATTCATTATCCCCAACCGGTCTCCAACCCGGGCAATATCCAGTGCTCCGCCGGCGGAGTGGCGCGGAACATCGCGCATAATCTGGCGCTGCTGGGCCGCGATGTGCATCTGATTTCCGCCGTCGGCAGCGACTTTTACGGCGAAACGTTGCTTGAGCAGACCCGACAAGCCGGGGTTAACGTGCAAAGCTGTATCCGCCTGCACGGTCACAATACCGCCACCTATCTCTCCATCGCCAATCCGCAGGAAGAGACGGTGCTGGCGATTAACGATACGCATATCTTACAGTCGCTCACCCCGCAGCTGCTGAATCAATATCGGGATCTGCTGACCCATGCCGGCGTCATCCTGGTCGATTGTAATTTAACGGAGCCGTTGCTGGAGTGGGTATTTACGCTGGCCAACGCTATTCCGGTATTTGTTGATACCGTGTCGGAGTTTAAAGCGCACCGCATTCGCCCGTGGCTGGGAAAGATCCATACCCTCAAGCCGACGCTGCGCGAACTGCAGATCCTCTGGGGAGAACCCATTGAAAACGAGGCCGATCGCGATCGCGCGTTAGCCTGGCTGCATGAAAGGGGAACGCGGCGCGTGGTAATTTGCTCGGAAGACGATTCCGTTTTCTGTAGCGAAGCCGGCGGTGAACGTTTTCAGATGAAGCTACCGGGCCATACCACGATAGACAGCTTTGGCGCCGACGATGCGCTGATGGCCGGGCTGCTTTATAGCTATCTTGACGGCAGCGATTTCAAAGAGAGCGTCGCTTTCGCCATGGCCTGCACCGCCATTACCCGCGCCAGCGACAGCATCAACAACCCTTCTTTATCCGTTGATAACGCGCTCAATTTACTTCCCAGCCTATAGCATCGCGCACCGCAGGCGCGGTGCGCGCGCTGTTTTATGCCAGACCGATAAAGAACCCGGCAATGGTGGCGCTCATCAGGTTAGAGAGCGTGGCCGCCGCCAGAGCGCGCAGCCCAAGCTGAGCAATTTCCGGCGCGCGCTGCGGTGAAATAGCCGAAAATGCCCCGACAACCACACCTATTGAGCCAAAGTTGGCGAAACCGCACAGCGCAAACGAGATAATCGCAACGGTTTTCACGTCCAGGGTACCGCCGGTTTGCAGATAAGGCGAAAAGTTGAGGTAGGCGACGAATTCGTTTATCGCCAGCTTTTGGCCAATCAGGCTTCCCGCCAGCGTCGCATCGCTCCAGTCAACGCCCATAATCCACGCCAGAGGCGCGAGCAGGAAACCGAAAATACCCTCCAGCGTGGCGTGACCGTAGCCAAACCAGCCGCCAATGCCGCCGATAATACCGTTCAGCAACGCGATGATCGCCACAAACGCCATCACCACCGTTGCCACCCCGGCGGCAATTTTCAGCCCTGTCATCGCCCCGGATGCTGCCGCCTCGATAATGCTTTTCGGCGGCGTCTCGGTGAAGGAGAGATTATCGAAAGTGACCCGGGAGGCTTCGGTTGCCGGGCTCAGCATACGAGCAAATAGAATCCCGCCGGGAATAGCCATCAGTGAAGCAGCCAGCAGATAATCGATCGGTACGCCCATGCCGGCATAGCCGATCATCATCGACCCGGCGATCGACGCCATCCCGCTACAAATGGCGGTAAACAGCTCATTGCGGTTGAGACGGTCGATAAAGGGTTTGACGATCGCCGGGATCTCATTTTGGCCAAGAAAGATGGTGGTCACGGCGACAAAGGACTCAATCTTGCTGATATTCAGCGCTTTCTGGAAGATACCGCCGAGAATCCGGATCAGCAGCCCCATCACGCCGAGGTAGTAAAGCAGGCTTATCAGCGCGGTGACAAAAATGATGGCGGGCAGCACGCGGAAGGCGAAGATAAAACCCGCGCCGTCAAACAGCACATCCATTTTCGGACCGACAAGCGATCCAAAAATAAACGCGCTTCCGGCGTCGCTGTAGGACATGACTTTATGTACCCCGAGCGCCGCCTGTTCCACCAGCCACTTGCCCGGCGGGAAATAGAGCATCACTCCGCCAATCACGATCTGCAGCAGCAGCGCGGCCCCTACGGTTCTGATACTGATGCGTTTTTTATTTACTGACAGCGCAAAGGCGATGGCCAGCAATACCACCATCCCCAAAAGACTTCTCATGATGTCCATAATGATATCCTTACCTGGTGGAAAACCCGGCGTCAGGCCAGGCTTTCGGTATATTTGATATCGGGGCGGGCAACCGCAAACAGCCCGCTACTGTCGTCAGGCGATCTGCTGATACTCTTTGGCAATCTCGCAGGCCAGCACGGCATTATTGAAGACCAGCTGAATATTGGATTTCAGGCTATCCCCGCCGGTCAGCTCCGCAACGCGGGCCAGCAGGAACGGCGTACTCTCCTTACCCACCACACCCTGCTCTTCCGCTTCCTTCACCGCCTGGTCGATGGCGGCGTTGATTTTCGCTTCCGGCATCGCAAACTGTTCCGGTATCGGGTTCGCCACCACCATCCCCCCGTTCAGGCCCGACTGCCATTTCACCGCCATCGCTTTAGCGATTTCTTTAGCGCTATTCAGGCGAATACTGACGTCAAACGGACTGGTTCGACAGAAAAATGCCGGGAGCGCCGAAGTTTGATAGCCAATAAGCGGAACGCCAAACGTTTCTAAATATTCGGTTGTTAATCCAAGGTCGAGAATAGATTTTGCGCCGGCACAAACTACGGTAACATTGGTATTGGCCAGTTCCTGTAAATCGGCGGAAATATCAAAAGTATGCTCTGCTCCGCGGTGCACACCGCCAATACCGCCGGTCGCGAAGACTTTTATCCCGGCCATGGCGGCAATAATCATGGTAGAAGCCACGGTGGTCGCGCCATTTAATCCTGCGGCGACAACGAAAGGTAAATCACGGCGACTGACTTTGGTAACGTTATGTCCTTCACGACCGAGCAATTCAATTTCTTCGCGGCTCAGGCCAACTTTCATAACGCCATGAATAATCGCAATTGTTGCCGGAACCGCTCCCTGACGGCGAATCATTTCTTCGACTTCCAGCGCGGTCTGCGCATTTTCTGGAAACGGCATTCCGTGAGAAATAATAGTCGACTCCAGCGCGACTATGGGTTGGTTATTCTTTAATGCCTGCTGAACTTCCGCAGAAACCTGTAATAATTCAGAGGAAATATTTAATTCAGACATGTTCGTTCTCCACTACCTTTTTTACGTTGGCGTAAGATAATTCAGGGTTATTGGTGAATTCCGATGAGAGCGCCAGAGAAGAGCATCCCTGAGCAAACTTCACCGCTTGCGAAAATGAACAGCCGTCGAGCCAGCAGCAGGCCAGACCGGCCATCATGGCGTCACCGGCGCCGGTGACGTTGACTACCTGGGTTTTTAACGGCGCCGACCAGCCGCGCTCGCCGTCTTTCTCGCTGAAGTAAACCCCGTCGCCCCCCATGCTCAGCACCAGGCGCCGCAGGCCACGCTGGTGAAACCAGTCGGCAACGCGCGTGACGTCATCAGTGCCGGAAAGCGCAATTCCGCTCAGCGTTTCAGCTTCAATTCGGTTCGGTTTTAGAGTGTGGATACGCCCCAGATGCTGGCTGATTTTCACGCACTTCCAGGCAGAGACCGGGTCAACAAAAATGGGCGTCGGGCCGCTATTTTCCATCAACCAGGCCAGCGCCGATTCGCTGATATTACAGTCAACGACGATGACCGCAGCGCTGCGAATAAAATCCCGGTGCTGGCTTAAAAAGGCTGGCGTAATATGCTCGGTGATACTCATATCATTAATCGCCACCAGCATTTCACCGGTATTATCGAGCAGCGATAAATAGCTCGATGTCCCCTCGCCGTGGACGATCTGACATTTATCGACATGAACGCCGGACTGAGCCGTTTGTTTTAATAGGGAGTGGCCATAGAAATCATCTCCGACAACCGACAGTAGCCAGGATGGTTTATTCAATAAAGCAATATTCTGCGCAATATTCCGCCCCACTCCACCGGGAGTGTATTTTATTTTTCCGGGGTTAGAATCAGCATAGTTCAACGATACATGGGAATAACCAGCAACATCCATATTTGCCGATCCAATAATTACAACGTAATCATTTTCAGGCATAAAAATACCCTCCAGCATACAAAAACGCTTTGGCAGTGGAATGTTTGAATATCAGTAAATAATCATACGCCCATTCAGCACCCTCTCATTAAACACATGTTTGAATGTGAACATATGTTTATGTTAAGCGGATTGGTTTTAAAGTAAAGGGGTCCGCTAGAGGGATTTCATATGAACATGAAGAGAATCACAAAATTTGGCTAGTATGGTTTTTAAACAGCTTAAAAATGCGAAGGAGAGCACATATGGCGGGTTAAGCAGAGGGCGGATACGGCATAAAAAAAGGGCAGAGAAGACTCTGCCCTTTTGCGTGTAACACCCTCGATCAGGCGACTTTTTCTTCCACCTGAACTTCAGGACGTTTCAGCACCGCGTAGGAAAGGCCTGCGACCAGCGTACCGACCACAATCGCCATCAGATATCCGAGCACCGGGGTAATCGCGCCAGGGATCAGCAGGACGAACAGACCGCCGTGCGGCGCCATCAGTTTCGCGCCAACCCACATGGACATCGCACCGGTCACCGCGCCGCCAACGATACAGCAAGGCAGGACGCGCATCGGATCGCGAGCGGCAAAAGGAATTGCTCCTTCGGTGATAAAGCACAGGCCGAGAACCAGTGCGGCTTTACCGCCTTCCTGCTGCGCTTTGTCAAACTTTTTACGCGCAATCAGCGTCGCCAGACCCAGCGCCAGCGGTGGAACCATACCTGCCGCCATAATGGCCGCCATCGGGGCATAGGTTTGGGTACTCAGAAGACCAACACCAAAGGCGTAAGCTGCTTTGTTCACCGGGCCGCCCATGTCGGTACACATCATACCGCCGAGAATTGCACCGAGCAGAACCGCGTTCGCCGTCCCCATAGTTTGTAGCCAGTGGGTCAGGCCTTCGAGGATCCCGGCAACGGGTTTACCAATCAGGTAAATCATTGCCAGACCCACGATCAGGCTGGAAACCAGCGGAATGATGAGGATCGGTTTCAGCGCTTCCATACTTTGCGGCAGTTTCAGCCTGGTACTGATCGCTTTCGCCACGTAACCGGCAAGGAAGCCGGCGATAATACCGCCGATAAAGCCAGATCCGGTGCTAACCGCCAGCATACCGCCGATAAGACCTGGCGTCAGGCCAGGGCGGTCAGCGATGGAGAAGGCAATAAAGCCCGCCAGTACCGGTACCATCAGCGCGAAGGCTGATCCCCCGCCGATTTGCATCAGCGCGGCGGCCAGAGTGTCTTTTACTTCAAAGGCTTTGATACCAAAAGCGAAGGAGAGCGCGATACACAGGCCGCCCGCTACCACCATCGGCAGCATATACGATACGCCAGTCAGCAGATGACGATAGGCGCCCGCGGACTCTTTTTTGCCTTCTGCCGCGGCCTGGGATTTACCCGCAGGCTGATATGGTTTCGCTTCAACAACGGCTTTATCCAGCTCCTGAGCGGTTTTCTTCAGCGCCAGACCGGTTGTGGTGCGATACATCGGCTTGCCGGCAAATTTCGCCAGATCCACTTCGATATCAGCCGCGACAACCACCAGATCCGCCTGCTCAACCTCTTCAGGAGTGATGGCATTACCCGCCCCCACGGAGCCGCGAGTTTCAACTTTCACCCACCAGCCGCGTTTTTTGGCTTCGGTTTCAATCGCTTCCGCCGCCATAAAGGTGTGCGCGACGCCGGTCGGGCAGGCAGTGACCGCCACAATGCGTTTCGGACCATGAGTTGCCGCCGGTAAAGCTGTAGCAGCCGGAGCGGCATATGGCGTGGCATGGCTCCTGGCTTCCCCGAGGAATAGTTCCGGGTGAGCAACGGCGCGATTAATATCGCCGAGATAAACCTTTTTGCCGTTCAGCGCGCTATCAGCTGGCAGCGTCGCGCCCAGCACAATCGCCAGCTCAGCGTCGTTTGGGTTATCAATCAGTTCAAGTTGCGCTTTTTGCGCCGCGGTGCTTAACAGGGTCTTCGCCATATAGGCGCGGGCCTGTCCGAGCCCGGCATCAATAATCAGCAGCGTTTTCATTATGCCTCTCCTGCTGTTAATTAAAGGGTTGTAAGTCGACGCGCGCCATCATTGCGGCCAACTGGGTACGATCGGTAATACCGACATTGCTCTGACTCACCGCCAGCGCGGCGACGGCCGTTGCCAGGCGCAGCGTATGCTCGCTGGACTCACGCATCAGCAGTCCGTAAATCAGGCCGCCAACCATTGAATCGCCCGCGCCAACGGTGCTAACCACTTCCACTGAAGGTGGCTTGGCAATCCACTCGCCGGAGGCGTTAACCCACAGGGCGCCTTCTTCGCCAAGGGAGATCACCACGTGGGCAATCCCCTGCTCGCGCAGCGCATGAGCGGCCTCAATCACATCCTTCATTTCAGGTAACTTGCGACCCGCCCAGATTTCCAGCTCACGACGGTTAGGTTTAACCAGCCACGGCGCCGCTTTAAGACCGGCAACCAGCGCTTCGCGGCTGCTGTCAAAAATGATGCACGGGCACTGGCTGCGCAAGCGGGTCATCCAGTCGGTGAACGCTTCCGGACTTACGCCGGAAGGTAAGCTGCCGCTCACGCAGACCATATCGAACTGGCCCAGCCAGCTCAGGGAGTCGTTAACAAAACGCTCCCAGTCACCCGGCGTGACTTCAAAGCCGGAGAAGTTGAAGTCGGTCACTTCGCCATCTTTTTCTGTCAGCTTGACGTTAATACGGGTACGGCCCTGAACGACCTGAAAACGGTTAGCGATGCCCAGCTCACTGAACAGTTGCTGAAAGCCATCCTGATTATCTTTACCGAGAAAACCGCCCACGGTGACGTCGATACCGAGATCTTTCAGCACTTTTGCAACGTTGATCCCCTTCCCTGCGGCGTGCAAGCCGGTCGTGCGAACAAGGTTAACCTCACCGCGTTCAATTTCCGGGGTAAAACCCACCAGGTCATAGGCCGGGTTTAAAGTAATCGTTGCGACACGTCTGCTCATTTATGCGCCCTCCCCAAGGCCTGCGGCGATCGCTTCGCCAATCGCATCCAGCGCCTGCTGCGCATCTTCACCCTGCGCGGTGAAGCGCAAGCGGTGACCTTTTTTCACGCCCAGGGCCACGACTTTCATCAGGCTGCGGCCGTTTGCCGGCTTGCCCGAACCATCGAGGTTAGTGACCGTAATGTCGCTGGAAAATTGTTTAATGGTATTCACCAGCATCGTGCCGGGACGCGCGTGCAGCCCGTGCTCGTTGCGGATAACGTATTCAGCGCTGAGAACATCTTCAGCAATCGCATCGTCGCTGGTCAGCAGCGCCAGCAGCGTTGCGCCATCGGACTTCAGCAAACGGTCAGCTTTTTTGTCCAGCAGCAAATTGCTCAGGCGATTAAGGACCGCCGTCGGCTGGTCATCGGCCATCGCCACGGTGATCAGCAGGGAAACCGGCTGCTCATCGCGAATAAAGGCGTTGGCCGCGCGGCTCACCGCAATGGCGCTACGCAGGTTGCCTTCCGGACTGTCGTTCAGCCAGATGCCCTGGCCGAGGTTCAGCGGGTTGTCATTAATCGCATGGCTAACAAAGGAAGCATCGACGGCGCCCGCTTCTTTCAGCCGCGCGGCGTTGAGCGCCTGCAGGGTCAGCAGATCGCTGGCGGCCACGTCCAGGGTCAGCGTTTCGTTATCCAGCTTCAGCGCTTCGCTCTGCTTTTCACCCATCAGCAGGGCGCGCAGCTCTTCAGCGGTGGTGGCGGACTTTAGCTGTTCAGCAACCGAGTCGTCACTCAGCACATGGGTCAGCTGACGCAGCAGCCCAAGGTGTTCATCCGAACTGGCGGCGATACCGATAGCGACGTAGGCGGTCTGCCCTTCGCCCCAGGTCACGCCCTGCGGGAACTGATAAACCTGAACGCCGGTTTTCAGCACCTGATCGCGCGTGTCGGTGGTGCCGTGCGGAATCGCAATACCGTTGCCAAGGAAAGTGGAGGTTTGCTGCTCGCGAGCCAGCATCCCGTTGATGTACCCTTCAGCCACATTGCCCGCGCTAACCAGCGCGGAGGCAACCTGACGAATAGCCTCTTCTTTATTACCGGCCTGCTGACCGGGATGAATATCCTGCACAGATAACTGGAACATGGTTCTCCTCTCCTGCTGAATTGAATCGTTTCAGCTACTTTGAGAAAAAATGCGTCACCTGACTGCCGGAGAATCTCCCGATGACGCTGAAACGTTTCAAGAAGTCTGTACCTTTATTAGTCAGCGCGCAAGAAAAGTTACTCTCCCGATAACAGAAGTTAGAGATACAGCACACTTTTGCTGACGAGGTGATGACAAACCCGCCAGAACTTCAGCATTTTGCTGAAGCAAAATTTTGAAACGTCTTTTTGATTTATTCGTGCCCTGGTACTGTTCATTATCTGACTGACGGCGTAAACTCCGCGACTCCTGAAACCGATGAAAGCCGACATGCAAAACAGTAGCGCCGCCCTGCCACGACGCGGGTTCGATTTAACCTCTTCCGCCTTCCTGATCGTCGCCTTCCTGACGGGCATTGCCGGGGCGCTACAAACGCCTACCCTGAGCCTGTTCCTGACTGACGAAGTTCACGTACGACCGGCGATGGTCGGCTTCTTTTTTACCGGCAGCGCGGTGATCGGCATTCTGGTGAGCCAGTTTCTCGCCGGGCGCTCAGATCGCAAAGGCGACCGCAAGCAGCTGATCGTCTTCTGCTGCCTGATGGGCGTGCTGGCCTGCGTGCTCTTCGCGTGGAATCGTAACTACTTTATTTTGCTCTTCGTCGGCGTTTTCCTCAGCAGCTTTGGTTCCACCGCGAACCCGCAGATGTTTGCCCTCGCCCGCGAACATGCGGACAAAACGGGCCGCGAGGCGGTCATGTTCAGCTCGATCCTGCGCGCTCAGGTTTCGCTGGCATGGGTCATCGGCCCGCCGCTGGCCTACGCGCTGGCGATGGGTTTCGGCTTTACGGTGATGTACCTCAGCGCGGCGATTGCCTTCGTGGTCTGCGGCGCGATAGTCTGGTTTTTTCTCCCCAGCATGCGCAAAGAGCCGAAGGTGGTGACGGGACATCTTGAAGCGCCGCGCACCAACCGCCGCGACGCGCTGCTGCTGTTTATCATCTGTACGCTGATGTGGGGAATTAACAGCCTGTACATCATTAACATGCCGCTGTTCATTATTAATGAGCTGCATTTACCTGAAAAACTGGCGGGATTAATGATGGGCACCGCCGCCGGGCTGGAAATCCCGACCATGCTGATTGCGGGTTACTACGCCAAACGTTTCGGTAAGCGTTTCCTGATGCAGATCTCTGCGGTTGCCGGGGTGCTGTTCTATGTTGGCATGCTAACCGTACACACCCCGGGACTGCTGCTGGCCCTGCAGGTGCTGAATGCTATTTTTATCGGCATTCTGGCCGGTATCGGTATGCTCTATTTTCAGGACCTGATGCCAGGCCAGGCCGGTGCGGCCACGACCCTCTATACCAATACTATCCGCGTTGGCTGGATTATTGCCGGTTCGCTGGCGGGGGTCGTTGCGGAAGTCTGGAGCTATCACGCCGTATTCTGGATTGCGCTGGTGATGGGCCTCGCCACTCAGGCCTGCCTGTGGCGCATTAAAGACGTATAAAGGGTGTCCGTGCGGGCTTCCGACGTCACGAAGTGCTCAGCTCAAGATGAAGAAGCCAGATCATGGCTTCTTCGCGATTTGTGGCGCACATCTCCGCTTCCGGGTTCAGGCTGGCGCACACTTTGGGCCTCAACGGCGAGCCAAAAATCGCGCACAGGTTATTGTCCGAAAGCTGTATACAGCGGGTATTTGCCGGTTTGCCCTGCGGCATACCCGGGATAGGGCTGGAGATAGAAGGAGCGATACAGCAAGCTCCGCATTCAGGGCGGCATTCCATAATCGACTCTTCCGATAGGCTTTTGCGGCCCAGCCTAAACGTTTTACCCGAAGATAGCAAAACACACGAATTCCGCTTGCCTGAAAGGCCCGGCGCGAGTAGTTTTACGCGATATTTTCGACCCTTTAAGTGACAGGATTACTGCAATGCCAAGAGCGAATGAAATTAAGAAAGGTATGGTGCTGAATTACAATGGCAAACTGCTGATTGTTAAAAATATTGATATTCAGTCACCGAGCGCCCGCGGCGCAGCGACGCTGTACAAAATGCGTTTCTCCGATGTGCGCACCGGCCTGAAAGTGGAAGAGCGCTTCAAAGGCGACGACATTGTCGATACCGTTACCCTGACCCGCCGCTTCGTTGACTTCTCCTATATTGATGGCAATGAATACGTCTTTATGGATAAAGAAGATTACACCCCGTATATCTTCACCAAAGAGCAAATCGAAGAAGAGTTGCTGTTTATGCCGGAAGGCGGCATGCCTGACATGCAGGTTCTAACCTGGGACGGCCAGTTGCTGGCGCTGGAACTGCCGCAGACCGTGGATCTGGAAATCATTGAGACGGCGCCGGGCATCAAAGGCGCATCCGCCAGCGCCCGCAACAAACCGGCTACCCTCAGCACCGGCCTGGTCGTTCAGGTGCCGGAATACCTCAGCGCGGGCGAGCGCATTCGTATTCATATCGAAGAGAGCCGCTACATGGGCCGTGCGGACTAAATCCAGCCTTTAAAGTCAGTGCAAAATGCAAAAGACAGTCAATGGCTGTCTTTTTGCTTCTTAATGCGCACCATACGGCTGTTGGCCCTTCATCATCGCCAGGCTATCCCCTACAAAGCTTCCCAAAGTTGTCATACCAATAGCGACGAAATTATCGCTAATTTCCCGCCCCTGTTAGCAGGATCTTCGCTAAACAGCGCTCGATTGCTTGATCAAGCTCACACTAAGCGGATAAACAAGGCTCACCAATTCAATTTGCTGTCATATAACTTTACACTAGAGATGTTAATTATCGGTTAATCAGGTGTATTAAGAATGACTACCATTGCGACGGCCACGCTGCCGGAAGGCGTACAGCTCCCTCATTATGACCGCAGCCAGCTGCGCTCGCGTATTGTGCATTTCGGCTTTGGCGCTTTTCATCGCGCGCATCAGGCGCTACTCACCGATCGGGTGCTTAACGCCAGCGGCGGAGACTGGGGGATTTGTGAGATTAGCCTGTTCAGCGGCGATCGGCTGATGAGCCAGCTTCGCCAGCAAAACCACCTGTTTACCGTGCTGGAAAAAGGCGCAGAGGGCAGCCAGCCAATTGTTGTCGGCGCCGTGCATGAATGTCTGAACGCTAAACTCGATTCGCTCGCCGCTATTATTGAGAAATTTTGTGAACCGCAGGTGGCGATTGTCTCTCTGACCATTACCGAAAAAGGCTACTGCATCGACCCCGCCAGCGGCCTGCTGGATATGACGCAGCCGCGTATTATTCACGATCTGCAAAACCCGACTTTGCCGCAATCGGTTCCTGGAATACTGGTTGAAGCGCTGGCGCGCCGCCGTCAGCGAGGGCTGTCACCCTTTACCGTGCTCTCCTGCGACAATATCCCTGATAATGGACATGTAGTGAAAAACGCCGTGCTGGGCATGGCTGAAAAACGCGATCCGCAGCTGGCACAGTGGATTGCTGAGCACGTCAGCTTCCCCGGCACCATGGTTGATCGCATCGTACCAGCCGCCACCGAGGAGTCGCTGGCGGAAATCCGCGCCGCGTTGGGCGTAGAAGATCCCTGCGCCATCAGCTGCGAACCCTTTATTCAGTGGGTTATTGAAGATAACTTCGTGGCCGGTCGCCCGGACTGGGAAACGGCGGGCGTTCAGATGACCGACGACGTTTTACCGTGGGAGCAGATGAAGCTGCGGATGCTCAACGGTAGCCACTCGTTCCTCGCCTGGCTTGGCTACCTGGCGGGCCATGCGCATATTAGCGACTGCATGCAGGATCCGATTTTTCACAGCGCCGCATACCGGCTGATGGTTGATGAACAGGCGCCGACGCTATCCATTCAGGGCGTTGACCTGTCGGCATACGCTGACAGCCTGATCGAACGTTTCAGCAACCCGGCGCTGAAGCACCGCACCTGGCAAATCGCCATGGACGGTAGCCAGAAGCTGCCGCAACGTATGCTTGACGGAATTCGCGTCCATCTTGCGCAAGAGAGCCGCTGGCCGCTACTGGCGCTGGGCGTCGCTGGCTGGATGCGCTATGTTAGCGGCGTGGATGACGCCGGAGCCGTCATTGATATTCGCGATCCGCTGGCCGATAAAATCCACCACCTCGTTGCCACCAGCGATGAGCGACAGCGCGTAGCGGCGCTGCTTACGCTTGAGGAGATCTTCGGCCGCGACCTGCCGCAGAATCCGCAGTTCGTCGCTGATGTCACCGCCGCGTGGCATCAGCTCGCCGCTTTTGGCGCGCGCCAGGCCGTCGCCGCCGCGCTGAATGATTAACAATTTCTGCCTTTAAGCGGACGGAGCGCCTTTCTGTCCGCGTTAACGCTTCTCTTTTCCCCTTTTTTTCGTCAGGATAGCCTCAACTGTTACAACATTACATTTATCCTGGAGAAAAAGTGACCAAAACCAACTTGATCACGGGGTTTCTCGGCAGCGGTAAGACCACTTCCATTCTGCACCTGCTGGCCAATAAGCCCGCAAATGAAAAATGGGCCGTACTGGTCAACGAGTTTGGCGAAGTGGGCATTGACGGCGCGCTGCTGGCGGAAAGCGGCGCGCTGCTGAAAGAGATCCCCGGCGGCTGCATGTGCTGCGTTAACGGCCTGCCGATGCAGGTTGGGCTCAACACCCTGCTGCGCCAGGGCAAACCTGACCGTCTGCTGATAGAACCCACCGGACTAGGCCATCCTAAACAGATCCTCGATATGCTGACCGCCCCGGTCTACGCGCCATGGATCGATCTGCGCGCCACCCTGTGCATATTGGATCCGCGTCAGCTGCTGGACGAAAAAGTCGTGAGCAACGAAAACTTTCGCGACCAGCTGGCTGCCGCTGACGTTATTGTCAGCAATAAAGCCGACCGCTCGACGGAGGAGAGCCAGCGCGCTTTTGTCGCCTGGCGTGAGGCGTACGCCGGTGAGCGTCGCTGCGTCAGCGCTAGCCAAGGTAATATCGACCCGGCGCTGCTTGATTTGCCGCGCCGCAATCTGGCGCCGCTACCCGCAGGGGTCGGGCATGCGCACGACCACGGGCAGAAAAAAGGCCTTGCCGCGCTTAGCCTTCCCGCGCACCAGCGCTGGCGTCGTAGCCTCAATAGCGCTCAGGGCTATCACGCCTGCGGCTGGATTTTTGACGCTGAAACCGTCTTCGATACCGTCGCTCTGCTTGAATGGGCGCGCCTGGCGCCGGTTGGACGAGTTAAAGGCGTCATGCGTATTGCCGAAGGGCTGGTTCGTATCAATCGCCAGCAGCTCGATCTGCATATTGAGACGCAAAACGTTGCCCCGCCCGATAGCCGTATTGAGCTGATAGCCGATACAGAAACGGACTGGAATGCTCTTCAGGCCTCTTTGTTGAAGATTCGTTTAACTTAGGGCGGCTATGGTTGCCGTCGTTTTACACAACACGCGATAGTTATGATTAAAAATCGAATTCCCCTCATCCTGCTGTTAAACGCGGCAGGTATAGCGCTTTTCTGTTCATGGTATCTTCCGGTTAACCATGGTTTCTGGGCTCCGCTGGACGCGGCGATTTTCTATTTCTTTAACCACCTGGTCGGCGTCAACACCGCTTATACCTGGCTGTTGGCGGTTATCAACAACCGCGCGTTTGACGCCTGTTCGCTGCTGGCGATGGGCAGCCTGATGCTGAGCTTCTGGTTTAAAGAACAGAGCGCCGGACGCCGCCGGGTGATTATCATCGGCCTGGTGATGCTGCTGGCTGCCGTCATTATCAATCAGCTGGCCCAGCACCTGATGCCGGTGAAGCGAGCCAGCCCTTCGCTCTCGTTCAACGATATCACTAAAGTCAGCGATGTCATCTCCTTTCCGACTAAAGATGCGTCTAAAGACAGCTTCCCGGGCGATCACGGCATGATGCTGCTGATTTTTGCCTCTTTCATGTGGCGCTATTTTGGCCGTCGCGCCTTCGCTATTGCGCTGGTTATCTTTGTGGTGTTCGCTTTCCCGCGGGTGATGATCGGCGCGCACTGGTTTACCGATATTGCCGTCGGATCATTAACGGCCGTGCTCATTGGCGCTCCCTGGGTGTTGATGACCCCACTGAGCGATAAAGTGATTACTTTATTTGAACGTTACCTCCCCGGCGGAAAAACGAAAATTTAAAGTCATCTTTACAATTAATTAATATCATTCATAAGGGATCGTTCTGGGTCCCTTTTTTTATCATCTCACTCTTTCTCACCCGCTATCATCTTGCTGTCACATTAATCCTGTTAAAAATGAGTAAATTGCATATTTTTTACCCATCCCTGCCGCTATTTTGGCCTTTGCCGATGATTCACTTTTTGTCGCAAAAATACTTATAAGAAAATGCGCAAAACCGCTCGCCATCCCCCGTTTGATCGGGTAACCTCAATCTCGTTTTGCCTCTCCAGCAACATCAATTCAGATAATGAATAAATTTGTGCGTCAGGCCACAATTTTATGCTTACGGAATTGTCTCATTGCGACCAGGTAATTAGGCTCTAACACGTTTGGCATTTTTTATAACGACATTGTCGTTAAGGACAACAAGGGATAACACACAGCATGGTCAAATCTCAGCCGATTTTGAGATATATCTTGCGGGTCGCCCCCGCGATTGCAGTTGCGGTTCTGCTTTCCGCGTGTAGTTCAAATAGTACCGCCAGAAATATGCATTCTGAGACGCTTGCTGTGGGTAGTGGCGATTTATCATCACTGCAAGCCTCTCAGGATGAATTTGAAACCATGGTCCGCAACCTGGACGTTAAGTCCCGTTTGATGGATCAATATGCCAGCTGGAAGGGCGTGCGTTACCGCCTCGGCGGCAGCACTCGCAAAGGCATTGATTGTTCCGCCTTTGTGCAGCGTACTTTTCGTGAACAGTTTGGCCTGGAGCTGCCGCGCTCGACTTCTGAGCAGCAGGATTCCGGAAAATCCATCAGCCGTTCACAGCTGCGTACCGGTGATTTAGTACTGTTCCGTGCGGGTTCAACGGGCCGTCATGTAGGCATCTACATCGGCAACAACCAGTTTGTTCATGCTTCCACCAGCAGCGGTGTGACGATTTCCAGCATGGATGAGCCGTACTGGAAAAAGCGCTATAACGAAGCGCGACGCGTTCTGAGCCGCTCGTAATCTCTTCTGCCGTTGGTTATTCCCTTGGCCAACGGAAGAAACAAAACACTGCTGAAGCAGTGTTTTTTTTTGCTCGCCAGCCAATAAACTTCGTAAAATAGGCTATCTCTTGAAGCGACGACAGAAAAAGCATGTTTCTGTTAGCGCATTGCGCGAATCAACCACACGGACTGCCTGGAGCCTATGCCTACCCGTCACCTCTCTCCCCGGCGAAAAATCTGGCTAACCAGCATATGCGTTGGCATAGCCGTCGCCCTGCTGGCCGGTAGCATCCAGTTTATGGTGATCTATCACAACCGCGCGGAGCGTTTCGACGTTATCATCAACAATGTTCATGCTTATCTGACGGGCTATTTTCACGATTTAGACCAGACGATTGCGGGACTACAGCCGCTGGTGAGTCAGCCCTGCGAAAATATCGATTCCGGATTAACCGCCCATGCGGCATTCAGCCCAAACGTACGCGCTTTCCTGCTGGTTAAAAATGGTATTGCGTTTTGCTCCTCCGCCACCGGTGCAATGAACACACCTTTTAACCAGCTCATTCCACAGCTGGATATCACTCAAGCGGTGGATATGGCGATCCTTCCCGGTACGCCCATGATGCCGAAAAGCGCGGCGCTGGCGATGTGGGTTCGTAGCCCGCACGGCGGTAAAGACGGCGTTTTTGTCTCGATCAATGCGAATCTGACACCCTATATACTCTACTCCTCACGGCAGAATGATTTCAGCGGCCTGGCGCTGTCCATTAAACACACCGCGATCTCGACCTTCAGCAACAAGCTTATCGACCCGCAGACCCTGCTCTCGCCGCCTATTCGCCAGACGCAGATTGAGGGTTTACCGTTGAAAATCTATCTCTATGCTAACAGCTGGCTGGCGGAGAATACGCAGTTTGCCCTCCTGCTGGGGGTGGTTTGCGGGCTGCTGGCCGGACTGTTAAGCTATTACATTCTCACGATAAAATCAGACCCGCGAAAGGAGCTGCTGCTGGCGATCAAAAACGATCAGTTTTACCTGGTCTATCAGCCGGTGGTGAAATCAGAAACGTTGCAGATCAGCGGCGTTGAGGTACTGATGCGCTGGAAACATCCGGTGGCCGGAGAGATCCCCCCTGACGTCTTTATTAATCTTGCGGAAACCCAGCAGATCATCATTCCGCTTACTCGCCACCTCTTAAAACTGATTGCGCACGATGCGCCTGTTTTGCAGACGCTCCTGCCCGCAGGGATCAAGCTTGGGATCAATATTTCCCCCCTTCATCTGCACGCAGAGAGCTTTCAGCAGGACCTTAAGCACTTCGCCGCCGCCATGCCAGCCGACCACTTTAAGCTGGTACTGGAGATCACCGAGCGCGCGATGATCGATAAAAATCGTTCATTAGAGAACTTCGACTGGCTGCACGAGCAGGGTTTTGAAATCGCGATTGATGATTTTGGTACCGGCCATAGCGCGCTCATCTATCTGGAGCGCTTTAGCTTTGATTACCTGAAGATTGATCGCGGCTTCGTACAGGCTATCGGGACGGAGACCGTGACCTCGCCGGTGCTCGATGCCGTCATCACTCTAAGCCGCCGCCTGAAGCTCGCTACCGTTGCCGAAGGCGTGGAAACGCAGGAACAGGCGGAATGGCTGCGCGATCATGGCGTAAACTTTTTGCAGGGCTACTGGTTAAGTCGCCCGCTGACGCTGGAAGCGCTGATCGCCGCCCACGCGCAGCCGGCGAAATATTTCCCAACCCGCTAAGTGTCCTTTATTATTTGCTATCAGAGGTCAGGCCACTTCAGGCCTGTCATTGGAGGACGATACCCTGGTTATGTTTGCCCGCATCAGCCTGATACTGCTGACCTTATTTAGCCTGCACAGCCGGGCGCAAACTATTCTGACGAGCGATACGTTCGCGATTATCGGCCAGCCGAAGTACGCCGCGGGCTTTGACCACTACGATTATGCGAATCCCGCCGCGCCTAAAGGCGGCGCGATTACTCTTGCGGCTATCGGTACCTTTGATAATTTCAACCGCTACGCCCTGCGCGGTAATCCGGGTATTCGAACCGAAGCGCTATACGATACGCTGTTCACCACCTCTGACGATGAGCCCGGCAGTTACTACCCGCTGATTGCCGAGCATACGCGCTATGCCGATGATTTTTCGTGGATGGAGATTACGCTCAATCCGCACGCCCGCTATCACGACGGCAGTCCCATCACCGCCAGCGATGTCGCTTTTACCTTCCAGAAGTTTATGACCGAAGGGGTGCCGCAGTTTCGTCTCTATTATAAAGGCACTACCGTTAAAGCTATCGCCCCGCTAACCGTTCGCATTGAGTTAGCCAAACCGGGCAAAGAGAACATGCTTAGCCTGATGACGCTACCGGTGATGCCGGAAAAATTCTGGAAAAACCATAAACTCAGCGACCCGCTCTCCGCTCCACCGCTGGCCAGCGGCCCCTACCGCATTACCGCCTGGCGCATGGGCCAGTACATCACCTATTCCCGCGTGAAGGACTACTGGGCCGCCGATTTACCGGTCAACCGCGGGCGCTGGAATTTCGATACGCTACGCTACGATTATTACCTTGATGACAATGTCGCCTTCGAAGCCTTTAAGGCCGGCGCCGTCGATCGTCGGGAAGAGAACGTCGCCAAAAACTGGGCGACCCGCTACGTCGGGCGCAACTTTAGCCACGGCTATATCGTTAAAGACGAATACACCAATACCTCAGCGCAAAATACCCAGTGGCTGGCCTTTAACATTCAGCGCCCGATATTTGCCGACCGCCGAATTCGCGAGGCCATCACCCTCGCCTTTGATTTTGAATGGATGAATAAGGCGCTGTTCTATCACTCCTACAGCCGCGCCAACAGCTTCTTTCAGAATACCGAATACGCGGCGCGCGATTATCCTGATGCCGACGAGCTCGCCCTGCTGACGCCGCTGAAAAAAGAGATCCCGGCCGAAGTCTTCACGCAGATTTACCGACCGCCGGTTTCCAGCGGCGATGGTTTTGCACGGGAGAATTTACTCAAAGCGGATGCCATCCTCAACCAGGCGGGATGGATAGTGAAAAACCAGCGGCGGGTAAACGCGCAGAGCGGCAAACCGTTACGCTTTGAGCTGCTGCTCCCCTCCGGCAGCAGCGATCGCTGGGTACTGCCATTTCAGCACAATCTTCAGCGGCTCGGCATCGTTATGGACATTCGCCAGGTCGATAACTCCCAGTACAGTAACCGCAAGCGCAGCCGGGATTACGACATGATGCCAAACGTCTGGCGCGCGTCGCCCTGGCCCGACACCGGCCTGCAAATCTCCTGGGATTCGGAATATATTAATTCCAGCTATAACGCCTCAGGGGTTCAAAGCCCGGCCGTCGACCAGCTTATTGCGCAGATCATTCGCTGGCAGGGCAACAAGGAAAAACTGCTGCCGCTGGGCCGGGCCCTCGACCGCGTGCTGACCTGGAACTATTACATGCTGCCGATGTGGTATATGGCGCAGGATCGCACCGCCTACTGGGATAAATTCTCCTTCCCGAAGACTCGCGCGATTTACTCATCCGGTTTCGAAAACTGGTGGTACGACGCCAACAAAGCGGTCAGACTTCCCGCGGACAGACGTTAAGGAATTAAGATGGGTGCATATCTGCTCCGCCGACTACTGCTCATCGTCCCCACCCTGTGGGCGATTATCACCATTAACTTTTTCATTGTGCAGATCGCTCCCGGCGGCCCGGTCGATCAAGCGATCGCGGCGATAGAGTTCGGCGATCGCGGCGGTCTGCCCGGAGCCGGAGACGGCGGGATGGCCGCCAGCCATGCGCGTACCGGCGTCAGCAACATCAGCGACGGCCACTATCGAGGCGGGCGCGGGCTGGACCCGGAAGTCATCGCCGAGATAACCCACCGCTACGGCTTTGATAAGCCTCTCCACGAGCGCTATTTTAAAATGCTCGGCGACTACCTGCGCTTTGATTTTGGCGACAGCCTGTTTCGCAGCTCATCGGTCGTGCAGCTGATCGGGGACAGCCTGCCGGTCTCTATCTCGCTGGGCTTGTGGAGCACGCTCATCATCTATCTGGTGTCGATCCCGCTGGGGATCCGCAAAGCGGTCAGCAACGGCAGCCATTTTGACGTCTGGAGCAGTACGCTGATTATTATCGGCTATGCGATCCCGGCCTTTCTGTTCGCCATTTTGTTGATCGTTATCTTTGCCGGCGGCAGCTATTTCGATCTCTTTCCGCTGCGCGGGCTGGTGTCAGCCAACTTCGACAGCCTGCCGTGGTATCAAAAAATCCTCGACTATCTCTGGCATATCACCCTACCGGTGCTGGCCACGGTGATCGGCGGTTTTGCCGCCCTCACCATGCTCACCAAAAACAGCTTTCTCGACGAAATTCGCAAGCAGTACGTCGTCACCGCCCGCGCAAAGGGCGTTAGCGAAAAGCAGATCCTGTGGGGCCACGTATTTCGCAACGCGATGCTGCTGGTGATCGCCGGTTTCCCGGCCACCTTTATCAGCATGTTTTTTACCGGCTCGCTGCTGATTGAAGTGATGTTCTCGCTGAACGGACTGGGGCTGCTGGGCTATGAAGCCACGGTATCTCGTGATTACCCGGTCATGTTCGGCACGCTGTATATTTTTACCCTGATTGGCCTGCTGCTGAATATCATCAGCGACATCAGCTATACGCTGGTCGATCCGCGTATCGATTTTGAGGGCCGCTAATGTCATTTTTCAGTCCCGTCAATCAGGCCCGCTGGGCGCGTTTTCGCCACAACCGCCGCGGCTACTGGTCGCTTTGGTTATTCTTGGTCATTTTCGCCTGCAGCCTGTGCGCCGAGCTGATTGCTAACGATAAACCGCTGCTGGTGCAGTACCGCGGCAGTCTCTACGTACCGTTATTAAAAAACTATAGCGAGAGCACCTTCGGCGGCCGCTTTGCTACTGCCGCCGACTATCAGGACCCGTGGCTGCAAAAACGGCTGGACGATAACGGCTGGGCCCTGTGGGCGCCGGTTCGCTTCGGCGCAACGACCATTAATTTCGCCACCGAAACCCCCTTCCCTTCGCCGCCGTCAAGGCTGAACTGGCTGGGCACCGATGCCAACGGCGGCGACGTGCTGGCGCGTATTCTGTACGGCACGCGCATTTCCATTCTCTTTGGCCTGCTGCTGACCTTCTTCTCCAGCGTGCTGGGGGTGATGGCCGGCGCCGTTCAGGGATATTACGGCGGAAAAATTGATCTCTGGGGACAGCGCTTTATCGAGGTCTGGTCGGGGATGCCGACCCTGTTTCTGATTATCCTGCTTTCGAGCGTCGTGCAGGCCAATTTCTGGTGGCTGCTGGCCATTACCGTGCTGTTCGGCTGGATGACGCTGGTCGGGGTCGTCCGCGCCGAGTTTCTGCGCACCCGCAACTATGATTATATCCGCGCCGCGCAGGCTCTCGGCGTTAGCGATCGCGCCATTATTCTGCGCCATATGCTGCCTAACGCTATGGTCGCCACCCTGACCTTCCTGCCGTTTATTCTGTGCAGTTCGATTACGACTCTGACCTCGCTGGACTTCCTCGGCTTCGGCCTGCCGCTGGGCTCTCCTTCGCTGGGCGAGCTGCTGTTGCAGGGTAAAAATAATCTTCAGGCGCCGTGGCTGGGCATCGCCGCCTTTCTGTCGGTAGCGCTCCTGCTGACGTTATTGATTTTTATCGGTGAAGCGGTTCGCGACGCTTTTGACCCAAGCAAGGCGGTGTAGCATGACGCAACCTCTGTTAGATATCGACAACCTTTCCATCGCCTTTCGCCAGCAGGGGGAAACCACCACCGTGGTCAGCGAGCTGTCGCTACGCATTGCGGTCGGTGAAACCCTGGCGCTGGTGGGCGAATCCGGCTCCGGTAAGAGCGTTTCCGCGCTGTCGATACTGCGGCTGCTGCCCTCGCCGCCGGTCAGCTACCCCACAGGGGATATCCGCTTTCACGGCCAGTCGCTGCTACACGCCGATGAACCTACGCTGCGCGGCGTGCGCGGCAACCGCATCGCGATGATTTTTCAGGAGCCGATGGTTTCACTCAATCCGCTGCATACCCTCGAAAAACAGCTCTACGAAGTGCTCTCTTTGCATCGCGGGATGCGTAAAGAAGCGGCGCGCGGAGAGATCCTCGACTGTCTGGATCGCGTTGGGATCCGCAATGCGCCGCGGCGTCTGGCCGACTACCCGCACCAGCTCTCCGGCGGCGAACGCCAGCGGGTAATGATCGCCATGGCGCTGTTGACTCGTCCGGAGCTGCTCATCGCCGACGAACCCACGACCGCGCTGGATGTGTCGGTACAGGCGCAAATCCTCGCGCTGCTGCGCGAACTCAAGCAAGAGTTAAATATGGGGCTGCTGTTTATCACCCATAACCTGAGCATCGTTCGTCAGCTTGCCGATCGCGTCGCGGTGATGCAGAACGGCCGCTGCGTGGAGCAAAACGGCTGCCGGGCACTATTCTCCGCTGCCGAACACCCTTACACCCGCCGCCTGCTGGACAGCGAGCCGTCGGGCGATCCCGTGCCCCTCGCGCCGGATGCGCCAGAATTACTGCGGGCGGAAAACTTAAGTATCGCCTTTCCGATCCGCAAAGGGCTTCTGCGGCGGGTGGTCGATCATAATCGCGTGGTTAACGCCCTCAGCTTTCAATTGCGCGCGGGAGAAACGCTGGGTCTGGTCGGCGAATCCGGATCGGGCAAGAGTACTACAGGGCTGGCGCTGCTGCGCCTGATTCATTCTGAAGGCGCAATCGTCTTTGACGGCGAGACGCTTCAGGGGCGCAGCCGTCGGCAGATGCTGCCGCTGCGTCGACGCATGCAGGTAGTCTTTCAGGATCCCAACTCATCGCTAAACCCACGGCTTAACGTTCTGCAAATTATTGAAGAAGGATTGCGCGTCCATCAGCCAACGCTCACGCCGGCCGAGCGAGAGCAGGCGGTGATTCAGGCGATGCAGGAGGTCGGGCTCGATCCGCAATCCCGGCATCGCTACCCTGCCGCTTTCTCCGGCGGACAGCGCCAGCGCATCGCTATCGCCAGGGCGCTGGTCGTCAAACCGCAGCTAATCGTGCTGGATGAGCCCACCTCTTCGCTGGATAAAACCGTGCAGGCGCAAATTCTGGCGCTGCTGAAGGCGCTACAGCAAAAGCATCAGCTGGCCTATATTTTCATCAGCCATGATTTGCGCGTCGTGCGTGCGCTTTGTCATCAGGTAATGGTGCTGCGGCAGGGAGAGGTCGTCGAGCAGGGTGAGTGCGAACGCGTGTTTACCGCTCCGCAACAGGAGTATACCCGTCAGCTGCTGGCGTTAAGCTGACGGTCAGAATGGGTTGTTGCCGGAGAACGGTTCTGCAATCGCCACGCCGAAATTTTTCAGCCGGCAGGTTGCCGCGAATTCGTCCTGACGATTAACAAACAGGCACGGTTCGCCCTCGCATTCAACAACGGAACTGTCGACTTCGATGTCGCTCAGCGCCTGGCTGAGTTTATGCATAACCGGCCAGGCCTTATCGCCATCGGGGCTAAGTAATTTCAACGCCACAAGGCTATTTTCGCTCTGAGCGCCGTTTTGCGGAATCGGTTCAACTCTTGAACCTGCAAAACCGGCCAGCCAGCGATAGCTCTGCGGCAGACGGTGTACGATAGAGAGTTGCAGTGTATTCACGTGTTTTCCCCGGAAGCAAAATACTTCACAATAATTTTACAACAATACTAACACATTATTGACAATTAGTCCTGTTCCTGCACCGAAAACGCTTACACCAGCGGCATAGCCGTGTTAGTGGTTTGTAATATAAAAGTTTATAATTGTGCAGAGTGAACATCTTCGGGCTATATGTACCCGTTTCTGTGATCTAAAACAACTTTTTTATCGCAATAATGCGACTAATTGAGCGATTTGATTTTACATAAAAGAAACAAATTGCTGAACAGAGAAGCCGGTTTCGGTTGATATGTATCAAAAAAGGGGGCGATATCGCCCCCTGGAAGTCGCTTATCGTGCGGCTTTTCGCCGCCGACTGGCATAGAGGTAGAACAGAATAGAGCTGCTGGCGCAGAAGGCGATGGAAATCAGCATTGGCCAGGCCGTGGTAAAGGTCGCCATCGACAGCAGCGCGCCGACAATAGCGCCAATCCCAAAGCGGAACGTCCCAGCCAGCGAGGAGGCCGTCCCGGCCATATGCGGAAACTCATCGAGAATAACCGCCATCGCGTTGGAGGAGACCATCGAAACGCAGCCGATGAAAGCCGCCACGCCAAACACCAGCGCCCAGAAGCCGACGTCAAACAGCGCGCACACCACCATCCATACCGCCATCGCAAACTGGATCCACAGCCCCGCGCGGAACATATTCAGCGCCCCAACCCGCCGCACAAACCGGCTGTTGATCATGGTCATGACAAACAGGAAAACCACGTTCAGCGCAAAATAGTAGCCAAAGTGCTGCGGTGAAACGTGGTTGATATTGATATAGACAAACGGGCCAGCGCTCAGAAACGAGAACATCCCGGCAAAGCTAAATCCGCTTGCCAGCATATAACTCAGCACGCGCTTATGGCGAAACAGGGTGGCGAAGTTGCCAAGCGTAGTGCGAATATGAAATTTCTGTCGCCGTTCCGGCGGCAGGGTTTCGCTAATGAAAAATGCGATCATCGCCGACGCTAACAGGGCCGCCAGCGCGAGGATCCAGAAGATCGCATGCCAGCTAAACCATACCAGCACCGCTCCGCCGACCATCGGCGCCACCAGCGGCGCAACGGTGGTGACCAGCATGACGAACGACATCATCCGCGAGAACTCTTCCTTGGGATAGATATCGCGCATCAGGGCGTTAATCACCACGCTTGCCGCTGCGGCTGCCAGGCCGTGGAAAAAGCGCATGGTAATCAGCATATCGATAGTCTGCGACAGCGCGCAGGCCACCGCCGCCGCGGCAAAAATGAGCGTCCCGCCTAGTATCACCGGTTTACGGCCAAGACTATCCGCCATCGGGCCATATAAAAGCTGGCCCAGCGCAAAGCCCAGAATATAGGTACTGAGCGTCATCTGCGCGCTGCCGTCCGGCACATTAAACTGGGCCGCAATCACCGGCAGCGCCGGAAGATACATATCAATCGACAGCGGCATTAACATGGCCAGCAGGCCAAGAATAAACACAATCCCTAATGAAGAATTCTGCTTTGCCGTCACGTTTTACTCCGCGCATGTTGGCCACCGACGCTGGCGACTTCTTCTGCCGTCAGCGGACGATATTCACCCGGCGCCAGCGAAGCATCCAGCGCAATGTCGCCAATGCGTTCGCGATGCAGGCCAACCACATGATTCCCCACGGCGGCAAACATCCGCTTAACCTGATGGTAACGCCCTTCGCTAATGGTCAGGCGGACTTCGGTCGGTGTCACCACTTCCAGCACCGCAGGCCTGGTCAGCTCTTTCTCATTATGCAGCTGAACGCCTTTAGCAAACTGCCCGGCAGTGGAGTCATCAACCGGATTTTCCAGCGTCACCAGATAGGTTTTTTCGCAATGGTGGCGCGGAGACGTAATGCGGTGCGACCACTGACCATCGTCGGTCATCAGCACCAGACCGGTGGTGTCGATATCCAGACGACCGGCAGCATGCAGCTTGTGCGCCACCGGCTCATCGAGGAAATAGAGTACCGTCGGATGATCCGGATCGTCGGTAGAACAAACGTAACCCTGCGGCTTGTTGAGCATAAAGTAGCGCGGGCCGTTCTGCTGAACCAGCGTATTGCCGTCATACTCGACGTCATGCTCCGGCTGAAGCTTGAAGGAGGAGTCTTTTACAATTTCGCCGTCCACGGTAACGCGGCTGCCGCGGATTTCACGCCCGGCAATAGCCCGACTAACGCCAAGTTGCTGAGCGATAAACTTATCAAGTCGCATGAGATTTTTTTAGCCTGTACAAGTGCTGGAGCGGGCAACGCGCCCGAAAAAGAAGAATTTCATGGGGTAGTATAACGGGCTATTAACACCACTCAAGGGAAAAGATTCGTGGCATACTATTCGCGAGTTAATTAACCGCCATAAATTCATGACATTTACATTACGTCCCTACCAAAAAGAGGCGGTCGACGCCACGCTCGCCTGGTTTCGCCGCAATCATGAACCTGCCGCGATTGTCCTGCCAACAGGCGCAGGTAAAAGCCTGGTCATTGCTGAACTCGCACGCCTGGCGCGCGGTCGCGTGCTGGTGCTGGCGCACGTAAAAGAGCTGGTGGCGCAGAACCACGCCAAGTATTGCGCGCTCGGCCTGGAAGCGGATATTTTCGCCGCGGGCCTTAAACGGAAAGAGAGCCACGGTAAAGTGGTCTTTGGCAGCGTGCAGTCGGTAGCCCGTAACCTTGACCAGTTTCAGGGGGAGTTCTCGCTGCTGATCGTCGACGAGTGTCACCGCATCGGCGACGATAATGACAGCCAGTATCAGCAGATTATCAGCCACCTTCAGCAGGTCAATCCGCATCTGCGCCTGCTGGGGCTGACCGCAACGCCGTTTCGCCTGGGTAAAGGTTGGATTTATCAGTTTCACTATCACGGCATGGTGCGCGGTGATGAAAAAGCGCTGTTTCGCGACTGCATTTATGAACTGCCGCTGCGCTATATGATTAAGAATGGCTACCTGACGCCGCCGGAGCGGCTGGACATGCCGGTGGTTCAATACGACTTCAGCCGTTTACAGGCGCAAAGTAACGGCCTGTTCAGCGAAGCCGATCTGAATCACGAGCTGAAAAAGCAGCAGCGCGTCACGCCGCATATCGTCAGCCAAATCGTTGAATTCGCCGAAACGCGCAAAGGGGTGATGATTTTCGCCGCCACCGTTGAACACGCCCGTGAAGTGACCGGGTTGCTTCCGCAGGGCGAGGCGGCTCTTATCACCGGTGAAACGCCGGGGCCGGAGCGCGATCGCATCATCGAAGCGTTTAAAGCGCAGCAGTACCGCTATCTGGTTAACGTCGCGGTGTTGACGACCGGCTTTGATGCGCCGCATGTCGATCTGATCGCCATCCTGCGCCCGACCGAGTCGGTGAGCCTTTACCAACAGATCGTCGGCCGTGGCCTGCGCCTGGCGCCGGGTAAAACTGACTGCCTGATTCTCGATTACGCCGGCAATCCGCACGACCTTTATGCCCCTGAAGTGGGAACGCCGAAAGGAAAAAGCGACAACGTTCCGGTCCAGGTTTTTTGTCCGGCATGCGGTTTCGCCAATACCTTCTGGGGAAAAACTACCGCTGACGGCACGCTGATTGAACACTTTGGCCGCCGCTGCCAGGGCTGGTTTGAGGATGACGAAGGCCATCGTGAACAGTGCGATTTTCGTTTTCGCTTTAAAAACTGCCCGCAGTGTAACGCGGAAAACGATATCGCCGCCCGCCGCTGCCGCGAGTGCGATACCATTCTGGTCGACCCCGATGATATGCTGAAAGCCGCGCTGAAGCTCAAAGATGCGCTGGTGCTGCGCTGTAGCGGTATGGTTCTTCAGCACGGTGCGGATGACAAAGGCGCCTGGTTAAAAATCACCTATTACGATGAAGATGGCGCGGATGTTAGTGAGCGCTTCCGCCTGCATACGCCCGCCCAGCGTACCGCCTTTGAGCAGCTCTTTATCCGACCGCATACCCGAACGCCGGGCGTGCCGCTGCGCTGGATAACGCCTGCCGATATCCTCGCCCAGCAGGCGCTTCTGCGCCACCCGGACTTTGTCGTTGCCCGCATGAAGGGGCAATACTGGCAGGTCCGGGAGAAAGTGTTTGATTATCAGGGGCGATTCCGCCGGGCCAACGAACTGCGCTAATCGTCCTCAGGACTGAGGTTTTGGTTGCTGCAAAAACGCAGGGCGGCTATAATGCCGCCCGCTTTTGCATTCGCGAAGCAGATAATCTGCCTGCTGCTGGGTCGCCTGTAGCAGGATTTATATATAGAGAGACATCAATGTTTACTATCAACGCAGAAGTACGTAAAGAGCAGGGTAAGGGTGCGAGCCGCCGCCTGCGTGCAGCTAACAAATTCCCGGCCATCATCTATGGCGGCGAAGCTGCGCCAGTAGCAATCGAACTGGATCACGACAAAGTGTGGAACATGCAGACCAATGCAGAGTTCTACAACGAAGTTCTGACCATCGTTGTTGATGGCAAAGAAGAGAAAGTTAAAGCTCAGGCTGTTCAGCGTCACCCGTTCAAGCCGAAGCTGACCCACATCGACTTCGTTCGCGCTTAATCGCTCGCTGAAAGTTGTATGGCAAACGCCCCGCTCCGCAAGGTTCGGGGCGTTTTGTTTATTAGGCGAGTAGCGTTGAGGCATTCAGCCCGAGATGCTGCAACAGCATAATCGTTTTCGCATCGACGATTTCTCCTTCGCGAATAGCCTGCAGCGCTTTTTCCAGCGGCCACTCCAGCACTTCGATATCTTCTCCCTCCGTCGCCAGGCCGCCACCGTCGCTGTGCCGATCGTCGGCAGAGTATTCAGCGATGAAAAAGTAAAGCTTCTCCGTCACCGAACCGGGACTCATGTAAGCGGTAAATACCGGCTCGATCCGGGTGACGCGAAAACCGGTCTCTTCTTCGGCCTCGGCAACGATGCGTTCTTCCGGAGAAGCGTCATCCAGCAGTCCTGCGGCGGCTTCGATCAAAAACCCATCATGACCGTTAATCCATACCGGAAAGCGAAACTGACGGACCAGCACTACCGTTTGCTTTTCACGATTGTAGAGCAGGATCACCGCGCCGTTGCCGCGATCGTAAGCTTCCCGACTCTGCTCCTGCCAGCGCCCGTCACGGCGCAGTAGTTCAAAGGTATATTTCTTGAGCGTGTACCAGTTGTCCGATAATAGCGTTTCGCGGATATGGCGAACGCGCGGTGCGTCAGCGTGCATGTTTTTCCCCTTTTAGGTGACAGCGAGCAACATAACATGCATAATCGTGCACAAACAAGATCACTCATGAAGGTATTTTGATGCTTGCCAGCCAGAGAAAACAGCAGATTTTGCAGATCCTCGCTGAGGAAAAACAGGTGATGTCAGGCGATCTTAGCCAGCGCTTCAGCGTCTCAGAAGACTCTATTCGCCGGGATCTGCGGGAGCTGGCAGCGGAAGGCAAACTGCAGCGCGTGCACGGCGGGGCGCTGCCGGTATCCGAAGCCATCGCGCCTATTGAAACAAGAAAGAACGTGCAGATGGCCTCAAAGCTAACTATTGCCCAGCGCGCGGTTGAGCTTATTCAGCCCGGTCAGGTGGTGATTATCGACGGAGGCACGACTACCGGAGAGATGGTGCGCCTGCTGCCCGATAACCTCGCGTGTACCGTGGTCACCCATAGCCCGGGAATTGCCGTCGCGCTGGTGGAGAAACCGCTTATCGAGGTGATTTTGATCGGCGGCCGGTTGTTTAAGCATTCGGTCGTCAGCGTCGGGGCTGCGGCCCTGGAAAGCATTTCCCGCATCAATGCCGATCTGTTTTTCATGGGCGTTACCGGCGTGCACCCGCGGGCGGGATTAACCACCGGTGATTATGAAGAAGCGGGCATCAAGCGCGCGCTTGCGGCACGGGCAGCCGAAACGGTGGTGATGGCGTCGCAAGAAAAGCTGAACTCCGCTTCGGCCTTTGCTATCGGCGAGCTGGGGGGCGTCAGTACGCTGATCGTGGATACGACTCTCGACGAGGCGCTGCGACAACAGCTAACCCTGAATGGGGTGGAAATCCTCTACGCGCTGTAGGGCGGGTCTGACGCTAAAAAAATCCCGACTCGGCGTCGGGATTTTGCATTTTAATTTCCGCCAGAAGTGCGGCGCTGGAGCTGATCGCGCAGATTCGGCGGCGTGCCTTTAATGGTTAAGGTATCCGTAGCCGGATCCCAGAACACCCGCTCGCCCAGCAGCATAGCGTCAAAGTTGATGGTTAACCCGCCGCCGCTGCCGGCAAACTTGGTTAACTGACGCAAAGTGCTGCGATCCGCCGGGAAGCTCTCTTCCAGCTCGTAACCTTGCTCGGCGGTAAATTCCTGGAAGGTCTTCTCGCTGACGCCAGCCAGCTCTTTGGACAGCGATTCCAGTTCGATTTCCTCACCGGCCTGCAGCTGTTCGTTGCAGTAGCTGTATACCTGCTGACGTACGTTCTGACGTTCAGATTTGTCCAGCTGCGCATCGGCGGCGAAATCATCCAGCGCCTGCAGCAGGCCGCGATTTTGCGCTTTCGCATTCAGCCCTTCGCTGGCGCCGAGGAAGTCCATGAAGAAATCCGCTACTTTGCGCCCTACCCGCCCCTTCAGGAAGGTCAAATAGCGCGTTGACTCCGGGTTGGTTTCCCATTCGGTTAAATCAATACGCGCCACGATGTCAGCGTGATTGATATCCAGATAATGGGTAGAGCTGATATCCAGCTCTTCGTTGACGCGCATGCTGCTTAAGTTATTCAGCACCGCCACCATCAGGTATTCCACCGCCAGATAGCGATACTGGCAAAACAGCACGATCCCGCCTTCAGCAAAAGGGTATTTTGCCAGTTCGTCACGCAGGCGCCCGGTAGCGGCGCGGCTGAACGGCAGGAACTCTTCTTCGCCTTTACGCTGCCCGCGCAGCGCCTGCGCCAGCTCGCTCTCTTCAGTAAACAGGCCATAGGCTTTATTTTTTGCGCTGTAGACACGATGCAGCTCAGCCATCATCTCAACAACCGTCGCCGTCGGCTCCAGCAACGATTCGCGCAGCACCAGTTCCAGATTTTGTTCATCACGTTTGATTAACTGATGCAGGGCAATCTGGTCGATATCCAGACTCATGTTAAACTCTCCTTTTAGACCGGGCGGTATTCAACCACCGCCGGGGCGACGACGCAACCGCCGCGTGACTCTTTGCGAGCGAAGCCGCGCGCTTTTGCGTCATGGCGAAAAAATGCGGAAAAAAAGCTTCTGCTACGGTAATATGTTGCCCTTTCACGAACAAACAGATTTTGAGTTTATGCCGCAATTATCCCGCTATAGCGATGAACACGTCGAACAGCTGCTCAGCGAGCTGACGAGCGTTCTGGAAACACATAAAGCGCCCGTTGACCTTTCACTGATGGTATTGGGCAATATGGTGACTAACCTGATTAACAGTAGCGTCGCGCCGGCGCAGCGTCAGGCCATCGCCCGTTCTTTTGCCCAGGCGCTGCAGTCATCTATCAACGACGATCCAGCGCACTAAGGATAACGAACAACAGTATATGGTGACTCTTCGTCAGCCCTACCGAGAAAAAGTCTCCCAGATGGTCAGCTGGGGACACTGGTTCGCCCTTTTCAACATGTTGTTGGCTATGGCGCTCGGCAGTCGCTATCTGTTTGTCGCCGACTGGCCAACGACGCTTGCCGGGCGCCTTTTTTCGTACGTCAGCCTCGTTGGTCACTTCAGCTTCCTGGTCTTTACCAGCTATGTGCTGATTCTTTTCCCGCTAACGTTTATCGTTGTCTCTCAGCGCTTAATGCGCTTTATCTCGGTGGTTCTCGCGACCATCGGCATGACGCTGCTGTTGATCGACAGCGAAGTATTCACCCGTTTCCACCTGCATCTTAATCCCTTTGTCTGGGAACTGGTCATTAACCCCGATCAGAACGAGATGGCGCGCGACTGGCAGCTGATGTTTATCAGCGTCCCGATCATCTTCCTTCTGGAAATGCTCTTTGCGACCTGGAGCTGGCAGAAACTGCGCAGCCTGACGCGCCGCCGCCACTATGCCCGGCCCGTTGCGTGGTTCTTCTTTATTTCTTTTATCAGTAGCCACCTGGTCTATATCTGGGCGGATGCCAATTTCTATCGCCCGATAACCATGCAGCGGGCCAATCTGCCGCTTTCCTATCCAATGACGGCGCGCCGTTTTCTGGAAAAACACGGCCTGCTCGACGCGCAGGACTATCAGCGCCGTCTGGTAGAACAAGGCGCGCCGGAAGCCGTTTCGGTGCAGTACCCGCTTAGCGAACTGCGTTACCGCGATCTCGGTACCGGTTATAACGTGCTGCTGATTACCGTCGATAATCTTAACTACTCGCGCTTTGAGCAAAACATGCCGGCGCTGACCGGGTTCGCGAAAGAAAACGTTAACTTTACCCAGCATATGAGCTCCGGTAACACTGCCGACAGCGGCATGTTTGGCCTGTTCTATGGTATTTCGCCGAGCTATATGGACGGCGTCCTGTCAGCGCGTATCCCCGCAGCGCTGATTACGTCGCTGAATCAGCAGGGCTATCAGTTGGGCCTGTTCTCTTCTGACGGTTTTAGCAGCCCGCTGTACCGCCAGGCGCTGCTGTCCGATTTCTCGCTGCCGGCGGCGAAAGCGCAAAGCGACGAGCAGACGGCAAACCAGTGGATAAACTGGCTGGACCGCTACGCCCAGGATGAAAACCGCTGGTTCTCATGGGTTGCGCTCAACGGCACCACTCTTGATAACGGGCAGCAGCAAAACTTTGTCCGGCGCTACGCCAGCGCCGCTGGCGCGGTCGATACGCAAATTGGTCGCGTGCTGAATGCGCTGCGCGAAGCGGGCAAGCTGGACAACACGGTGGTTATTGTGACGGCGGGCCACGGCATGCCGCTGAACCCACAGCATGACGCGTTTGGCTGGTCGCGCGAAGAGCTTCAGGTTCCGTTGGTGATCCATTGGCCTGGCACCCCGGCCCAGGAGATCGCTACGCTGACCGATAATAAAGACGTGATGACGACGCTGATGCAGCGCTTACTTCACGTCTCCACACCGGCGAATGAGTATTCGCAAGGTGAAGACCTGTTTAGCGCCGCCCGCCGCCGCGCCTGGGTTACCGCAGCCAATAGCGATACGCTGGCCATTACCACGCCGAAGGTTACCGTCGTGCTCAATCACAACGGTACCTACAGAACATGGAACAGCGACGGCGAGAAAATTAAAGATCAAAAACCGCAGCTCAGCTTGCTGCTGCAGGTGCTGACCGATGAAAAACGCTTTATCGCTAACTGATTGATTATTTATAAATCAATCAGTCATTTCCCGGCTTGCATTCGCCCGGGGAACGGGTAATATTGTTCCCCACGAATCGGCACGTAGCGCAGCCTGGTAGCGCACCGTCATGGGGTGTCGGGGGTCGGAGGTTCAAATCCTCTCGTGCCGACCAAATAATCCCAGTAAAACCAGCCTCTTAAGGCTGGTTTTTTTATGCCTGTTTTTCGAGCGGGGTGAAATTGGGGTGTTTCGTTCAGCGCAGAGGCTTACAGATACTGCCGCCGTTTCAGATAGCGAACAAGCCTCCTGCTACCGGACATACATTCGTGGCATCGCGCTCCGGGCATCTGCTGAAAGATTTTCGACATATCAAGCCGACCGTTTCCCGTCAGGATGTAAATGCAGTGACGCGCCAGTTGAGAGAATGCGCTGCACGTTGTCCAGTATCGGCAGACCTGGCTGATGACTTCTTCTTTCTTTTTTATTTCTGTCCAGCGTCAGGCGCTACGATCGTGGCCGCCACCGGGTTCATTATTCACTCACCTTCCCCGCGTCATCCCCCTCTTCATCCGTGCGGCCGGCTGCCGGGACACCGGCGCTGAATATCTGCGCC